>FWWL01000221.1_pt1 | contig 165876 bp, 146 predicted proteins | sample 2228331 | NCBI WGS metagenome assembly FWWL01 (sample SAMEA103939775, study PRJEB20133) | metagenome | reverse complement strand
CGGGACGCGGCAGCGCGGGACGCGGCAGCGCGGGACGCGGCAGCGCGGGACGCGGCGGCGGCGGTCGGAACCTCGGCGGTTGCGCTCACGACAGCAGATCCCGGTGCGTGTTGCGGATGTGCCGCGCGAGCGCCACCTCGAAGGCATCCGGGTCACGATCGCCGATGAGGCGTGCGAGCAGCTCATGGTCGGCGAGCACCTGCGCGGTGCGATCCTCTCGCCGCCAGAGCGAGCGCGTGACCATCCGTCGTTGACGGTCCCGCAGCGTCGCGAAGAATCCGGCCAGCAGGGCGTTCTCACCCGCCTCCACGATGGTGGCATGGAAGGCGGTGTCGGCTTCGGCGAGTCCGTCGAGATCCTGCGCGACGAAGGCCGCGTGTTGCCGCTCGATGATGGCGGTGAGAATGGCCACGAGGCCCTGCGCCCGCTCGCTGTCGCGACCGACTCGGCGCACGGAATCCGTCTCGATGAGCACGCGGGCGTCGACGACGTCTTCGAGTTCGCGCGGCTGGGCTTCGGCGATGAGGGCCCCGCGTTTGGGATACAGCCGCATCCACCCCTCGGCCTGCAGGCTCAAGAATGCCTCACGCACGGGCGTGCGGCTCATCCCGAGCGCCTCGGCGATCGAGCCCTCGCTGACCATCGACCCACCGGGCAGCTCTCCGTCCAGAATCCGCTGCTTGACGACCTGATACGCGATCTCCGCCGCGGAGCGCGTGTCGACCGCGCGGGTCGAGCTTGCGGCGATGCCGCTCTCCAACGTATCCATGACATAGATACTAGTCGTATCTATGTCATGGATTGACTGGTCGAGTCCCGCTCGAACGGCCGGGCGGTTCCCGCGCATCGGTGCGCGGCACGGGCCGGCGTCGTTGGAGGCATACCCGGTGAGCTGGTCCCCGCCGGAGCGACGTCAGCGGGCGTACACCTTCGCCTCCCACGGACTCAGGGCGGCATCGGCACGATCCTCGCCGTCCACGTTGTTCAAGATCAGACGCTCGTCGCGCCAATATTCGCGCTCAGCTTCGGGCAGGTGCGGGGTCACCGCCGACGAGGACAGGTTCGCGATCACCAGCAGGCGCTGGGCGCCGAGGGTGCGCCGGAAGGCGAACACGGCCGGCGCGCCGACGTCCAGTCGCTCGAAGTCGCCGTCAGCGACCACGGGAAGCCGGTGTCGCAGAGCGATCAGCGCCCGGTAGTGGGAGAACACCGAAGCGGCATCGCCGTACTGCGCCTGCGCGTTCACGTGACGGTGGTTCGGGTTGACGGCAATCCATGGGACGACCGTCGAGAATCCCGCGTTCGCGCTGGCGTCCCACTGCACGGGCGTCCGCGCGTGATCGCGGCTCATCCTCATGAGCCCCGAAAGCACCCTTTCGGGCTTCTCTCCGCGCGTCACGGCGTCCGCGTAGTAGTTGAGCGATTCGACGTCGCGGTAGTCCTCGATCGCGTGGAAGGGTGCGTTGGTCATGCCGAGCTCTTCGCCCTGGTAGACGTACGGGGTGCCGCGCTGCAGGTGCAGGACCGTGGCCAGCGCGGTGGCCGATTCCCGCCACCATTCGCCGGCATCGCCGAAGCGGCTCACCGGGCGGGGCTGATCGTGGTTTGCGAGATACAGGCTGTTCCATCCCGCGTCGGCGAGCGCGTCCTGCCATTCGGTGAAGGATGCCGCCAACTCCCCCGGCTCGAGCGCGCGGGGACGGAACTTCCCGTTGCCGTGGTCGAGGCTCACGTGCTCGAACTGGAAGACCATGTCGAGCTCGCGCCGCGCGGGGTCGGAGAACAGCGGCGCCGCGTCCTTCGTGACGCCCGGCGTCTCGCCGACGGTCAGCAGTGAACCGCGCCCGTCGAAGACCTCGCGGCGCATCTCCTGCAGATACTCGTGCAGGCGGGGGCCGGCGGAGTAGTGCGCGAATCCGTCGCCGTACTCGGCACCCGGGCGGACGGGTCCGTCGGGATAGTCCGGGTTCTTGGAGATGAGGTTGATGACATCCATCCGGAAGCCGTCGACCCCACGGTCGAGCCACCAGCGCATCATCTCGTACACCGCCTGACGAACTTCGGGATTCTCCCAGTTGAGATCGGGCTGCTTCCGCGCGAAAAGGTGCAGGTAGTACTCCCCCGTCTCGGGGTCGAGCGTCCACGTCGGCCCCGAGAAGAAGGACTCCCAGTTCGTGGGCTCGCGGTCGGGTTCGCCGGGGGCGTGCCCCGCTCGCGGCGGTCGCCAGATGTACCAGTCCCGCTTGGCGCTGTGGATCGAGGACCGCGACTGGACGAACCACGGATGCTCGTCGGAGGTGTGGTTGACGACGAGGTCCATCACGAGCCTCATGCCGCGAGAGTGCAACGCCGTCAGCAGTTCGTCGAAGTCATCGAGGGTGCCGAAGACCGGGTCGATGCCCTGGTAGTCGCTGATGTCGTAGCCGTTGTCGGCTTGCGGCGATGGGTAGATCGGCGAGAGCCAGATCACGTCCACGCCGAGCCGTTCCAGATGATCGAGGCGCTGCAGGATACCCTGCAGATCGCCGATCCCGTCGCCGTCGGAATCCTGGAAGCTCCGCGGGTAGATCTGGTAGACGACCGCGCTCTTCCACCACTGCGACGAGGCCGGCACGTCCGCACCGGGGAAGAGCACCTCAGAGAGCGACATGGACGACCTGCCAGATGTGCACCGGCGGCAGGACGGCCACGGCGTGGTTCTCTTCGAGACGCACCTCGAGATCGCTCAAGCGCCCGCCGGCGTCGGGATCGGCGACGCGCACGCGTGGCATCCGGCCGCGGATGTGTCGGAAGCGCAGCTCCCCGTCGCCGGTGGCGGCCGGCTCGTTCCGCGGCGCATCCCAGGAGGTGTCCTCCTGCCCCGCCAGGTTGATCAGGTGCACGACGAGACCGTCGGCGGCGCGGGTGACCCGCCGCCACACCGCCCCCGCTACCGCCGTCTCGGCGACGGCGACGTCGGCGTAGGCCACGTCGAGGTCGTCGTTGTAGTCGCCGACGTACGACGCGGTCACGTCGACGATCTGCGGATCCAGCAGCAGGGAATCGTGCTCGAGCGCGAAATCCGACCAGCGCGTGAGGAACTCGAGCGTCCGCGGCTCGGCGTCGTGGTTGCGGACGTAGTACGGGTCCACGAGCAGCCTGCCGTGCTCACCGGCCAGCAGCTGGGTGGCCCCGTGCGAGAGGAGGGTCGCCATGGTGAAGGCCGTCGCACGATCGGATGCGTCGGCGGGAGCCTGGTCGTACACGTGCTGATAGGCGGCCAGGACGACGGGCTTGTCCCCGGCTACCGCGCGCGCCCGTGTCGCCACGGCAGCAAGCGCGCCGAGTGTGAGCACCGGCTTCCACGGTTCGATGTAGACCGCGTCCTGCGGCGCCGACGCGCTGTCCCACGTCGGGAAGTCGTTGACGTTGTTGAAGATCAGCCGCGCGTCCGGCAGGTTGTCGCGCACCACGTCGATCATCCGATGGAAGGACTCGGCCACGTCGATCGCGGTGCCGTCCGGGGTGGCGGCGTGCTTCGGGTACCCGTACTGGTCGAGGTGGAAACCGTCGAAGCCGACCTGTTCCACCGACGCGCGCAGATCCTGTGCGAAGTGGGCGAGCCAGGGCGGTGACGCGGGATCGAGGATGAAGAGGAAGTCACCGAGCGCATAAGGCTCCCCGTCCGGACGCAGCAGCGCGTGCTGCTGCCACCGCGGCCATTCCTCGGGACCGACCGCGTACACCGCGGCGTACCCGTACGAAGCCGCACCCGCTGCGCGCAGCGCGTCCACGAGCGCCCGGACCGTCTCGAGAGTGATCGGCTGGCCCAGCGCGTCGTCGTACTGCTCGCCGCCACCGAGAAGATCCGCGTGCCGGTACGCCCAGTCGTAGAACTGGATGCCATTGAGGTGGAGTCTGCGCGCGAGGTCGGCGACGGCGTGGACGTCCTTGCCGGGCGCGTAGCTGGCGACGAACCCGTAGCGCAGCCGGGCGCGCGCATCGTCCGTGACCTCGATCGCCGTGCGGACGACGCCGCCCGCATGCTCGAGGTCGACGCCGTAGCATCCGGGCGTCAGGTCGGGAAGCGTCTGGAGAGCGCCGGGGCGGACCGGCTGGCGATGGACGAGTTCGCCGAGCCGCCACACAGAGAGGCTGCCGTCCACCGGCGCCGCTCCGCGGATCTCCACGTGCAGATTCTCGCCCGGCGCGAAGCTGGCGCGGGCGGGCAGGAGTGTCAGGTCGGTCACGGTCATCCTTTGACTGCCCCGGAGGTGAGGCCTTGTACGAAGTGGCGTTGGAAGATGAGGTACACGACGATCACCGGGATCACCGCGATGACGGACGCCGCGAAGACGAGACCCCACTGCGTCGCGTTCTGTCCCTGGAAGAGTTGGATCGCGATCGGCAGGGTGCGGTTCTCGGGGCTGTTGATGATGGTCAGGGCCCACGCGAACTCGTCCCAGCTGGCGAGGAAGGTGAAGATCGTGGCAGTGGCGAGGGCCGGTCTGGCGAGCGGAATGGCCAGCCGCCAGTATCGGGTCCACGCGTTCGCGCCGTCGACCTGCATCGCCTGATCGAGCTCACCCGGGATCGCCGCGAAGAACCCGCGCAGCAGGAACACGTTCAGTGCCAGCGAGCCGGCCACGTAGAACACGATGAGTCCTGCGAGCGAATCCAAGAGGCCGAAGTACTTCGCGAGCACGAACTGCGGGATGATCAGCATCATCGCCGGCACCATCAGGCCGATCAGCATGATGCGGAAGATCACTTCGCGGCCGCGGAACTCGAACCGGGCGAAGCCATAGGCCATCATCGAGCTGATCAGCACCGACAGCGCGGTGGAGACCACGGCGACGATCACCGAATTCAGCGCGTAGCGGGAGAAGTCCTGGCTCGTCCACGCCTGCACGTAGTTTGCCCACGTGAACGGGTCGGGGATGAACTGCGGGGGCGTCGTCAGCACGTAGGCCTGCGGCTTGAAAGACGTCGACACCATGTACAGGAACGGCGTGACCATGACGATCGCGCCGACGATCAGGGCGACCAGCCGCATCCCGGTCAGGGCGCGGCGCTGTACGCTCGAGCGCTTCATCACGCCTCCTCGTCGGAACGGTCGCGGAACACGCGAAGCTGCACGACGGAGAAGATGAACACCACGATGGTCAGCAGCACGGCGATGGCGGCCCCGTACCCGAAGTCGAGGTTGGAGAACGCCTGCTGGTACATGAACGTCAAGACCACCTCGGTCTGACCGCCCGGTCCGCCGGCCGTCATCAGCAGAACCGACGTGAACACGTTGAAGCCGCCAATGACCAGCATGACCACGACGAACAGCATCGCCGGCCAGATCGCCGGAATCGTGACGGCACGGAACCGCTGCCACCAGTTCGCGCCGTCTAGCGCGGCCGCCTCTTCGAGGGATTGCGGGACGCCTTGCAGCGCGGCGAGGAAGATCATCATGGACCAGCCCACGCCCTTCCACACCCCCAGCGCGCAGATCGCGACGAGCGCCGTCCACCGCCCCGACAGCCAGGAGGTGCTGCCGTCGGTGAGCGGCAGGATGTCGCCGAGTGCCCAGTTCACGAGGCCCTGATCGGCGAACAGGTACTTGAACAGCAGGGAGACGACGACCCAGCTGGTGACGACCGGAAGATAGAAGAGCACGCGGAACAGCGGCTGCGCCGGCGCCTTGGAGCGCAGCAGCATGGCCACCGCGAGCCCGAGGATGATCTGCGGTGGGACGGTGAACAGCATGTAGATGCCGCTGTTGGACAGGCTCAGCCAGAAGCGGTCGTCCTGCACGGCGCGTGCGTAGCTATCGAGTCCGACGAACTCGCTCGCCGCACCGCGCAGGATATTCCAGTCGTACAGGCTCATCTGCAGCGCCTGAACGATCGGGTACAGGATGAACACCCCGAACAGGATGGCCCCGGGCGCGATGAACAGCCACGGTGTGAGGTTCGGCTTGCGCCGACGGCGCGGAGGGAAGGGCTCGCGCAAGGCAGCGGTGGCTGCCTCGCGCGAGCCGGCGGTGAGGGTCATCAGCCGTTGTCGGCCAGGAGCGCGTCGATCTTCTTCGCGGAAGCGGTGAGCGCATCCGCCACCGTGACCTTGCCCTCGAAGGCGGGCACGAGCTCGTCGTTCAGGATGGTGTCCACCTCGCCGGCCTGCGGAATGGGCAGGCGCGCGCGGGCGGTCTCCAGCTGATCGGAGAACGTCGCGAAGTAGGGCACGAGGTCAGCCTGCTTCTGCGCGAACTCTGGCTTGACGGACATCTGGCCGGCCTTTGCCATGCCGAGCTGGAAGGTCTCGCTCTGGCTGAACTCCAGGAACTTGTACGCGGCGTCGGCGTGCGCGGTGGATTCGGTCACCACAAGGCTCTCACCGCCGACGACGCTGATCGACCCGCCGTCGCCGGAGGGCATCGGCGAATAGACCGGTGCGAAATCCGGGTACTGTCCGGCCCAGATGTCCTGCATCCACGGACCGTCGAGAATCGACGCGTACTGTCCGCCCGGCAGCCCGTCGCTTGTGCCCGTGGCGCCGGTGTTCCCGGTGATGAGGTTGGGGATCTGCCCCTTCTGATACAGGTCGACCAGCAGCTGGACGCCGGCGACGCTCTCCGGGCTGTCGAGGTAGCCGGTGGACGTGGTCAGGTCGGCATCGGCGATGTCACCGCCGGCTGACCAGATCCACGGCATGACGTTCCAGGCGCTCAGACCACTGTCGGCGAAGGCGAACGTTCCCGACCCGTCCAGACCCGCCGCCAGCTTCGCGAGATCGTCGAAGGTGGCCGGCGGCGCCGAGAGGCCTGCCTTCTGCAGCGTGGCGGCGTCGGTCACGAGCACGCGGGTGTTGGTGTTCAGCGGGATGCCGTAGTAATGCCCGTTCCATGAGGTCGTCTCCAAAGTGCCGGGGTAGACGGCGTCGGCAAGGTCCTGGAAACCGGGCATCGTGCCGTCGAGCTGCTTGAAGACCCCGAGCTTGGCGAACTGCGCGACCCAGCCGATGTCCGATCGGATGAGGTCGGGCAGTTCACCGCCGGCCGCGGAGGTCGTGAGCTTCTGCTTCAAACCGTCGTACGGCATGTCGACGTACTCGACGGTGATGCCCGGGTTCTCCTTCTCGAACGCGGGGATCAACTCGTTCTCCAGTTCGTCGGTCTGGGCGCTGTTTCCGCCGTTGCCGTATGTGCCCCAGAAGGTGAGGGTAACCGCGTTGTCCGACGCGGACGGCGAGCCGCCACCGCTGCAGCCGGCGAGCAGAGCACCCGCCGCCACCAGAGCGACGACCGTCGTCGCAGAACGAAAATGCCTCATTGCAGATCTCCCAGTATCAGGTGGTACTCGGAGGGATGCCCTCTCCGACGCGGCAGTCGTTGCCGATGATTTATTTGAGCACACGAAGTAAACCGTGCGCAAGATCCAATTTCTCGCTGACTTCGATGCGCGATATATTCGGCTACGGAGGTAAATCACGATGGGGTGGCAACCGAGCGATCAGCTCACGCAGGACGTCGCACTCGAAGTGCTGCTGCACGGCCCGTTGGGTCGCGCAGAGTTGGCTCGACGGCTCGATCTCGCCCCCGCGACACTCACGCGCATCAGCTCCGAACTCATCCGCTCGGGGATCGTGACGGAGACTTCCCAGGTCATAGAGGGGCGCGGGCGACCGACCACTCCCCTGGACGTCGTCCCGGCAGCGCATCACTTCCTGGGGGTGAAGCTCGCCAGCGATTCCCTGTTCGCCGTGGTCACCGATCTGCGCGCGAACGTCGTACGCACTCTCGGGGAACGACGGCATTCCGGAGCCCCCGAGGACGTCGTCGGCATCATCGGCGCGCTCGTCGACGACGCCGAGTCGCGGCATCCTATCGACGGGGTCGGCATCGCCGTCGGCGGGGTCGTCGACGGCGACGGGACGATCGCCTCCGCACCGTTCCTCGGTTGGACGGACGTCCCGCTGGCGGCGGCGGCGGCGGATGCGGTGGGGCGTCCGACCGTCTGCGCGAACGATCTCGAGGCCTTCGTCGACGCGCTGCACTGGTTCGGCGTCGGCTCGGGTCACTCGAACTTCGCCGCGCTTACTCTGGGGATCGGCGTGGGCTACGGGTGCATCGCAAATGGCCGGGCGCTGACTAGCCCCGATTCGGGAGTCGGCCTCGTCGGGCACTGGCCGCTCGATCCGCTCGGCCCCCTGTGCCGACAGGGCCACCAGGGTTGCGCGGAGGCGATGTTGACGATCCCGTCCATCGAGCGCGCTGTGCACTTCGCCACTGGCGAGGACGTGACGTGGCAGGAGATCATGTCTCGGGCTCGACGAGGAGATGAGACCGTCACACGGCTTCTATCCCGGTCCGGCCGAGCGCTGGGACAGCTCATCGCGGCGGTGGCGAACCTGACGGCACCCGAGTTCGTGGTCATCGGCGGCGAGGGGGTGGAGCTCGCCGAGGTGGCGCGCGCCGACATCCATCGCGGCCTGGCAGAGCATCGCGACGCCCGCGCATCTGAAGTCCGCATCGAATTGGTGCCCGGAACGAACGAGGAATGGTGCCGAGGAGCAGCAGTACTAGGCATCCGCCGGTTCGTCCTCGGCCGCGGCGATGCCAGCGCCGAGCACTCATCGGTAGAGCGCAGACCGGCGTCTGCGTGAAGCGACCTTCGGCCCGGCAGGCCTGCGCGGAGTGATGGGCGCACACCGCTCCGCCTGCCCTGGCGCTCGGACTGCGGGTCGTGAGCGCCCCTCGCAGGCGTCCACGGGCGAAGAGCGGCGGAGGGGATCACGTCATTCCGGGACGACGTCGCGTTGGTACCCACCACCGGTCTTCGACTGCGAGGACGGCGCGCTTTGCACTCCGCCGGCGCTTTGCAAAGCTCACAGTCTGCGACAGGTACGGCCGCATAGGCAACACCTTCGTTCCCGAAACGAGCCCGTCGTCGTCGGCGTAGCTGCCATCGATCTCGCGACCCACCCCTCCCCATCGTCGTGGCGACCGGCTCGCCGGCCTTCAGCGTGCTGCTCTCGGTGGCAGCGTCGGGGACGCCGATGCATTCGATGCCGAGGATGCGGGGGAAGTGAAACCCTACGGGGATTCGCCTGTCGCGCTAATCACTTCGGAATCGTTGACTCTGAACGACTTGACCTGGATGCGCACTAATCCCGCGCTCACCTCAGGCGTGGGGATTCCGTTCGCACGACGCCGTCGTAGCTTCCGCGCGCGACCAAACGGATCACCTGGATAATCTCGGCTCCGTCGTGTCCGGCGCGGGACACCGGCGGAACGCTTTGCAAGCAACCCCCACCATCGAGCGCAAACGAGTGTCCGATGCCAAGGGCACCGCCCGCCGAGATCACGCTAGATCTCGCCGATCTCCTGGCCGAGCCTCAAATAGAGCGCTGTGACAATCGCGTCGTTGACTCGATACGAGGGCCATTCACCCTTTCGGCGGCTGGATCGGGGCGGATCCGCGATTAGGAATCCCTCATCTTCGAGATCTCCGAGGTAGGCGATGAAGGTCGTGGGCGGGAGGTTGAGCGCGTCGGCGATCGACTTGCGAGTGACGTTCGGGTTCTGCCTCAGATAGCGAATAATCCCGGCCTTCGCCGGGGAAGCAGGTTCGGTGTGGGTCATGGTTTCCAGCAAAGCGCCTCGTCACCATTCGAGGGAGTCCCTCCGGAGAGGTGTATTCCGGGGGTACCCCTCACACAGGCGAATCGGACATCAGCCGACGGGAACCGAAACGCGTGCGGATCAGGCGGGTATGAACGCGTGCGCGTGCTTCAGGTGGATCGCCTCCGGACCCGCGAACCGGGCGAGCACATCGGTGGCGCCGCACGCCACCGCCGAGGTGCACCTGCCGGACGGGACAACGGCCGAGGTCGGCGCGGGGACGCACGCGTGGGTCATCGCGGCACCGGCGGATGCGGCTCTGCCGTCGCGCTCGCTGGGGTCGAGCTTCCGTGAGATCGCGGATGACACCGAGGCGCTGGAAACCGTGCTGGGCGTCTTGCGCGCCCATGACACTGCCTACGCGACGCCGCGTGGATTGGAACGTCACTGATCCTCTCCCCGCGGGGCTTTTCGACATGCCGCCGGCCGGCTTCGGCGCTCTTGCCGCAGCGCTGGGAGTGCTTTCTGGCCGTCGCGCGTGAACGTGCTCCCCGTTCACCTGGACGGAGCACCACCACCCACGCCAGACGCTGCTCGCTGCGTCTCCGGCGGGAGCGTGGATGCCGGGATCACCACGACATCCTGCACCTTCCAGTCGAGGTCGGCGATGTGCTGGCGGGCCGCTTCGATCTGGTCGAGACGCACCCGGCTCCGTTCGGGGACCACGAAGGCCTCGACATGGAACACCTGGCCCATATCGCGCATCCGCACAGATGCCGCCCGCACCCACGGCTGCGCCTCGAGGTCGCGCACGATGCGATCGGCCAACGGGTGCGGCTTCGTGTCGTCGTGCGTGCGCGCGCGTTGGTCGATCAGATCGAGCACGGCCGAGCGGGAGTTCTTCACGCCGTCCCACACGATGCCGAGTGAGATGAAGAGGGCGGCCGCGCCGTCCAGCCACCACCAACCGATCCCGATGCCGAGCACACCGACGATCGAGGCGACCGTGGTCGTCCAGTCGGCCTTGGCCATGTCGGCATCCGCGTAGAGCACCTTGTTGTGCAGGGTGGGGGCGAGTTTCGCCTTCGCGTGCCCGTAGAAGAACGGCCCCGGCACGACCAGCACCATGACGGCGACCATCAGCCACCCGAGCCAGATCGTGTGCCCGAAGAGCGACACCGTGCCGATCGCGGGATGCGCCGCCGTGACGAGTCCGATCACCGATTCGACCGCGAGGCTCCCGCCGATCGCGAGTAGCGCGACACCCGCGACGAGGTGACCGACACCCATCACCCGGTGCAGTCCATAGGGGAATCTCCGCGACGGCGGATGCCGGATCACCAGCAGCGACAGCAGAAACGCGATCTGCGGGATGAGCGAGAGCATGTCCTCGATCCACGCGGTCTTCATCGCCTGCGAACCGCCGACCACGAACGCGATGATCGCGATCGTGACAACGGTGTAGCCGATCGTGAACCACTCCCAGCGGATCGCGCTCGTCAGCGCCCGCCGTTGCTCCGCCGGCAGGTCGGTACGACCCATCGATTGCATCACTCGACCTCGCGATCGAGGTAGGTCTCCACGGCCGATTGCATCGCATTCTCCCCGAGCGGCACGAAGACGACGACTCGCCGGCCGTCCGCTCCGGGCAGGTCGGGGTACCCCCTCGTGACCGACACACGCTCGGACCACGGCGTCGCGTCGGTCATCCCGCCGATCGCGAGATCCAGTTCTCCGCGTTCCAACAGGTCGACGAGGTCCTCTTCGCTGCCGACAGTCCAGGTCACCGTCGCCTCCCGGTCCGCCCCGAACTCCTCGATCACCGACGGGAGCGGTCCGGACACCTCGGCATCCTCACCGACGCCCGTGGCGACCGCGAGCCCGTCGCTCGGCGACACGCCCGCACGCAGCTCTCCTCCGGTAATGCGGTCCAATGTGCCGCGGGGATCGGTCGGCACGCTGATGCCGCATCCGGCGAGCACGGTGACGGCCACAGCCGCGGCGAGCGCACCGCACACACCTCGCAGCGAACGCATCACGAGGCTCCCTTCGCCGGGTTGACACGACGAGCGTACGCCTGTGTCCGGGGCGTCCGCGCCCCCTTGACGATGAAGGATTTCTCTGGCGCACGCCGGTGGCTAGCACCCTCATCGCACCCTGGCAATCCCCTCCACTCCGCCGCGCCCGCGCCGTATTTTCGGTGACGACGGAGATCCCCAACGTCATCGAAGGGAGCTGCCATGCCCGGACGACGCAACGCCAGCCTGAAGGACCCCGAGCTGTACGAGAAGTTGCGGGACGACGGCGCCAGCAAGCAGAAGGCGGCGCGCATCAGCAACGCCGCAGCGGCCGAAGGCCGTTCGACGATCGGTCGCAAAGGTGGCGGATCCGGAAACTACGAAGACTGGACCGTCCCCGACCTTCGCAAAAGGGCGAAGGAGATCGGCCTGACCGGTTACTCCCGCCAGAAGAAGAGCGAGCTGATCGCCGCCTTGCGCGACAGCTGAACATCCGCACCGCCACGAGAAGGAGAACCATGACTCGCGACCAGTACACCCTCGTCGACCCGGCGAAGCTCTACGCCGACATCGAACCGCAGAAGCAGCGGATGCCGGAGCCCGGGCTCGACGCGAAACTCACACCGAGAGCGGACCTCGGCGAAGAGACCTATCGCGGCACCGGCCGACTGACGGGCCGGAAGGCCCTCATCACGGGCGGCGACTCGGGGATCGGAGCGGCGACCGCGATCGCGTTCGCCCGCGAGGGCGCCGATGTCGCGATCTCCTACCTTCCCGCCGAAGAGGAAGATGCGCACCGCATCGCAGGGCTTCTCCGGGATGCCGGCGCGACCGTCCTCACCTACCCCGGCGACCTGAAGGACCCGGAGTACTGCCGCGCACTCGTCGCCGAGACTGTCGAGACCCTGGGCGGCCTCGACATCGTCGTGAACAACGGCGGAAAGCAGATCTTCAATGAAGACCTGACGACGCTCGACGACGAGCAGTTCGACGACACGTTCAAGACGAATGTGTACGCGATGTTCTGGATCACGAAAGCGGCCCTGCCGCACCTGAAGCCCGGCGCGACGATCATCAACACCACCTCGATCCAGGCCTACTCCCCCTCGGACGTGCTCGTGGACTACGCGTCGACGAAGGCCACGATCAACGCGTTCACGAAGGCATTGGCCCAGCAGGTCGCGCCGCGGGGTATTCGGGTGAACGCGGTCGCGCCCGGACCGATCTGGACGCCGCTGCAGCCGACCGACGGACAGCCGCAGGAGAAGCTCGCCCACTTCGGCGAGAACACTCCGCTCGGACGCATGGGGCAACCGGCAGAGCTCGCTCCCGCGTACGTGTTCCTCGCGTCCGCCGAATCCAGCTACGTGCTCGGCGAGACGCTGAACGTCAACGGCGGCATGCCGACGCCGTAGTCCCGCGCGCTCAGCCGTTCTTCGGCGCAGGGTAGGGCTGAGCGGCGAGGAGCTTCGCGAGGTGAGCGGCGTGCCGGGCGACCGTCTGCGTGGTGCCCGCGACCTTGTCGGGAGTCTCGGGAAGGTCGTTGTAGTCGGTCGTGTGCATGGCTTCGCCGTTCCAATACACGCCACCCTGACTCGGAATCGTGAAGCCGACGTCGCCGAGTCCCTGGTACAGCGCCGCGGTGATCGCGTGGGCGCCGTCTTCGTTGCCGACGACCGCGGCGACCGCGACCTTGCCGGCGAGGATCGGGCGACCCTCGGCATCCGTCTCGGACAGCTCCGCGTCCAATCGTTCGAGCGTGCGCTGAGCGACCGACGACATGTTGCCCATCCACGTCGGCGTCGCGAAGACCAGAATGTCGGCCACGAGCACCTTCTCGCGGATGCCGGGCCATTCGTCCCCCTCGCCCATATCGGCCTCCACACCCGGCTTCACATCCAAGTCGACGACGCGGACGATCTCTCCCGAGACGTCGTAGGCCGCGAGCGCGTCGAGAACCTGCTGGGCGAGAAGTTCGCTACTGGATGCGGCGGGCGAGGGCTTGAGTGTGCAATTGAGCACGAGTGCGTGAGTCATGCGGTCCTCCGAGTCGACAGGAACTCAGTGTGTGCGTCGGGGCACGACCCGACACAGGGGATTGACCCGGGGTTCGCCGAAGAGTACGAGCGTCAGCCGACAGCGAACGACCCTGGCATGCACCCACGGCATCCCGTTGACTCGGTGTCATGGAGATCTTGATCCTCGGCGGAACAGCCCTGCTCGGTCGCGCGATCGCCCGCGCTGCCCTCCGCTCCGGACACACCGTGACGTGTGCCGCGCGTGGGACCGCCCCAGCGCCCGAGGGAACCTCCTTCGTCACTGTCGACCGCGATGACGACGACGGCCTGTCCCCCGTCGCAGACCGCATCTGGGATGCCGTCGTCGACGTCTCCCGGGATCCCGGGCAGGTACGGCGCGCCGTGCGGGACCTCCGGACGCGGCACTGGGCCTTCATCTCCTCGCTGAACGTCTACGCCACCTTCGACCGGCGAGAACAGAGTGAAGATTCTCCCGTGCTCGCGCCACTCACCGGCGATGCCATGGAAGACATGTCGACCTACGGTGCGGCCAAGGTCGCCTGCGAAGACATCGTGCGGGCCGCCGATGCGTCCGCGACGATCATCCGTTCCGGGCTCATCTCCGGTCCGGGTGACACCTCGGGCCGCAGCGGCTACTACCCGTGGCGATTCGCTCACCCCACCGGGGCGGATGTCCTCGTCCCCGACGATCCGACGTTTCCGTGTGCGCTGATCCACGTGGACGACCTCGCCGAATGGACCGTCCACGCCGCAACACACCGCCTCGACGGGACGTTCAACGCGACCGGTCCGACCGTGGCCTTGGGCGACGTGCTCGCCACCGCCGCAGGAGTGGCCCACAGTGACGTGGCGGCACGACCTGTCCCCGCAGCCGCACTGGCCGCGCAGGGAATCTCGGCCTGGATGGGTTCTCCGTCGCTCCCCCTCTGGATCGACGACCCCGAGTGGCGCTTTTTCGCGACCGCCGATTCCTCCGCCGCGATCCGCGCGGGGCTGCGCACGCGCCCGCTCGAAGACACCCTCGCCGACGCCCTCGCGTTCGAGAATCTCCGCACCGGTCCGCGGCCGGCCGGGCTCTCCGATGACGAGGAACGCGCGCTCCGCGCCGCCCTCGCTGCGTCGTAGCGCGTCAGCGACCGGAGGCGACGGGAAAGTCCGGGTGCACGACCCAGCCGGCTTCGCGCTCCAGCTCGGCAGCGAGGGTGAGCGCCGAGAGTCGGGCGTGCTCGAGGCCGAGCGGCGAGCGCACATCGATCGCGAGCGGCGGTGGTTCACCGAACTTCGGGACGTCGACCTCGGCCCACGCCCCGCCGTCCAGCGCCACACGGGGCCGCGCCGATCCCGGCGACAGCACCGGGCTGTCTGCGGCGAGGGCGATCACGGCGAGCGCGTCGATCTTCGTGATGGCGACCTGCACGACGAGCGTGGCCACGGCATCCATCACCGTGCCTACAGTTCTCCGGGTTGCATGGCCTGCTCGTCGATCTTTTCGATCATGGCGCGGGCGGGCGAGGTTGCCGCGCCCGGTTTCTTGGGCGCGTAGACGACGAGCGAGTGGAAGACGAACCGGACGAAGAACGCCACGACGAGGGTGATCGCCGTCGCGAAGACCGCCGAGATATGGCTTGTCGAGACCATCAGCGCGACGATGGGGATGCGGATGACGGCTTCGGCATTGTTGAAGAGGAACGACTTGGCGAACCGCGATCCGACGCCGGACGCCTCATGACGCATGTCGTGGAAGACGAAGCGCTCGATCAGGAGGAAGTTCACGATGATCGTCACTTCCGCCGCGATGACGGCGGCGGTGATGTACCCGACTCCGGCGGAGGTCAGCGCCCAGACGATCGCGACGTTCGCGACGGCGCCGAGACCGCCGATGACGGCGAACAGCGACATCTTGCCGAAGCGGAGCGCCGTGAGCTGGGCGAGGAAGTGGATGCCCTGCCGCAGGGACGCCTTCGATTCACCCGCGAAGCGGTCGGCGAAGGCGAACGGCACTTCGGCCACCCGCAGCGTCTTGCGCGCGAGGATCTCGAGGAGGATCTTGAACCCGCGTGGCTGCAAACCCTCGAGATCGATCGCGTTGCGGTCGATCAGGAAGAACCCCGTCATCGGGTCGGTCGTGTCCTTCAGGCGAATGGGGAACATCGCCTTGGTGACGGCCGTGGCTGCCTTCGACACGAACACCCGGGTCTTGTCGGCCAGGCCCTGCGCCGCGCCGCCGGCGGCGTAGCGCGAGGCGACGACGACGTCGACATCGCCCTGGCCGAACCGGGCGAAGAGGTCCGGAATGCTCTCCGGCGGATGCTGCAGATCACCGTCGATGACGACGCACGCCTCGGCCGAGGCGGCGCGGAAGCCCTCGAGCACGGCGCCGCCGAGTCCACCTGTCGCCTGATCACGGTGGATCACCCGCACCGGAATCGCGGCCGCCGCGGCGACCTCCCGAATGACGTCGGGGGTGTCGTCGATGCTGTCGTCGACGAAGATGATCTCCGCGTCGATCCCGACGACAGCCGCAGTGGTGCGCCGAACGAGCTCCGCGACATTGGGAGCTTCGTTGTAGGTCGGCACGATGATCGACAGGTTGATGGTGTCCCCCTGGGAAACGAGATCACTCGCCGGGTCATGGTGACGAGCCCGTCTATCCTTACACCCCGACCGGTCGCGCAGGTGTCCAATTTCACAGGCAACGGCCCGCCCCTCGATAGGGTCGATCCCGGGACTGCGAAAGGGCAGGTAATGGGGAGATCGAGACGCGCTGGGGCGCGGATCACGCTGGTGGGTGCGGCGTTGTGCGTGCTGCTGCTGACGGGGTGCGCGGCCGAGGTGACAGCGGCGTCCACACCAGCAGCCGAGACCACCGCGCCGACGCCGACCGCGACGCCATTGACGGCCGCCGAGCAGCTGCTCGCCGACGCCGCAGACCCGGCGGCCTGCGCCGTGTCGTTCGTCCTCGACGGCACGACGCTCGATCCCCAACTCCAGACCCAGGACGCGCTCTATTCGCTGCTGCCGATTCCGCGCGCAGACGGGCGGGTGTTCGCGGGCTGGTACGCCGACACCACCGCGGCGACGGCCGCATCCGCGGACCCGGCCGCGAACGCCGGCAACCCGGCGACCCGCGTCAACGGCGCCGACCTCGTCGCGTGCACAGCGCAGCAGACCACGCTCTACGGAGCCTGGACGACGCCGGAGGCCGTCACGGCGGAGAATGCGCGCGTCCCGCTCCTCATGTACCACCAGTTCACGGACAAGCCGGGCGGCGAAGAGGGCTGGCTGCGCGGCAACTTCGCGTACGTCGAGGACTACCGCGCGCACATGCACCACATCAAGGACGGCGCGTTCTACCTGCCCACCTGGGATGAGCTCAGTGCCTTCATCGACGGTGTCCTCTTCCTCCCGGACCACGCGGTCATCATCACCGACGATGACGCCGACCCGACCTGGCTCACGATGGCCGCGCCGATCAACGAGCAGCTACAGCTCATGGCGACCTCGTTCGATATCACGGGCGACGGCGTCGCGGAGCAGAACCGGTTCATCCTGCCCCGCTCGCACACCCACAACATGCACACCGCGGGCGCCAACGGCAAAGGCCAAATGGTGAATCTCACGCCCGCCGAGATCGCCGCCGACATGGAGGCATCGGCCGCCGCGCTCGGCGGCGTGAAAGAGGTCGTGGCGTACCCCTTCGGTCACCACGACGAACGCTCGAAGGAGGGCCTGCGCGCGGCAGGCTTCGACATGGCCCGCACGATCGAGCAGGGCTACGTCTCGGTCGGCTCCGACAAGCTCGCGCTCCCCTGCATCCGCATCAACTTCGGTATGGGCGTCGCCGACCTCACCGAACTGATCGGCTGAGCGCCGACGCTGCCCAGCGGGGGGAGAATAGAGGTATGACTTCCTCTGAGCCCACCATCACGATGTTCGGTGCCGACTGGTGCCGCGACTGCGTCCGCACGAAGAAGCAGCTCGACGAGCTGGGTGTCTCGTACACCTACGTCGACCTCGTGGCCGAGCCGGATGCCGCGGACGTCGCGCGCGAGATCTCCGGCCGCACGAACATCCCCGTCGTCGTCTACCCCGACGCGTCGCACCACGTCGAACCGTCGAACGCGGACGTCGAGTCGAAGCTGCGCGAACTCGCACTGATCTGACCCCGCGCCGTCAGCGGGAACGCACGGCGACCCGGCTATCGTGACTCGCATGAGGACGGATGCCGCGACCACCCCCGCCGCGCCGCTGTCGCGAAAAACCATCGCGACCTACGCGGCCGGATCGATCGGCACCGGCGGCTTCGCGACGCTCCCCGGTCTCGTCCTCACGTATTACCTGACCGACAGTCTGGGCGTCGCCGCCCTTATGGCGGGCGTCATCGTCACGGCGGCGAAGATCTGGGACGTCATGGTCGACCCGGTGATCGGCGCTCTGAGTGATCGCGATCTCGCCCTGCACGGATCACGCCGACGTCTCATGGTGATCGGTGCAATCGCACTGCCGGTGCTGTTCGCCCTCACGTTCGCTGCGCCGCCGGGGCTCGCTCCCGCCGTCGGCGCGATCTGGGTGCTCATCGCTTTCCTGCTGACGGCGACCGCGTTCAGCCTGTTCCAGGTGCCCTACATCGCCCTGCCCGCCGAGCTGACCGACCGATACGACGAGCGCACGAGACTCCTCACGTGGCGCGTCGTCGTGCTCACGTTCGCGATCCTGCTCTTCGGCGCGGGCGGCCCCCTCCTCCGCCGTGCCACCGGCGACCCGACGACCGGCTATCTGCTGATGGGGATCGTGGCCGGTATCGTCATCGGCCTCGGGATGCTGGCATCCACCGCCGTCGCGCGCCAGGGCCTCCGGCCGCGCTCCGCCATGGCCGCCGCCGGCACGAGCGCGGCCGAAACGGCAGAGCTCGCCGCGGAGTCCGTCGGGGACACACCGATCCGTCCCGTCGGCCCGGACGCCTCGACTCCGGGCGGCGGCGTCCGCGACAACTTCCGCGCCGGGTTCGAATCACTGCGACGCAGCCAGCCCTTCCGCGCACTGCTCGGCACCTTCTTCTTGCAGGCGATCGCCACAGGGCTCATGCTCGCCGGCGCGCAGTACCTGGCGACCTGGGTTTTGCGATCGGAGGACGCCGTCACGCTCTTGTTCGTCGCCCTGATCGCGCCGGCGCTCTTCGCCGCGCCGCTCTGGGGCATCGCCGCGCGGCGGGTCGGCAAAGAGCGGGCGTTCGCCACGGCCAGCGTGCTGTTCGCGCTCGCCGCGCTGACGACCGTGTTCGCCCTGTGGGCACCCGGCGCGTGGCTCTACGCATCCGTCGCGGCCGTCGGGATCGCCTACGCCGGAATGCAGTCCTTGCCGATGGCCATGCTCCCCGACGTCATCAGTCACGACGCGCGGCGACACGGCCCGGGCCGTGCGGGCGCATTCGGGGGAATGTGGACGGCGGGTGAGACGACCGGGTTCGCGCTCGGCGCCACCGTGTTGGCGGTGACGCTCGCCGCAACGGGGTACATCGAAAGCGTCGCGGGCCAGAGCCCCACGCAGCCGGATGCCGCGATCTCCGGGATCGTGCTGAGCTTCAGCGTGGTGCCCGCGGCGCTCGTGCTCGGGAGTCTTGTCTGGCTCGGGCGCTACCGGCTGCGCCGCGACGACATCGAGTAGCACCGATCTCGGAACGGCGTACCACCGGGACGTATGCTGAGATGTCCGCCCGAAGGAGAGCGCCGTGACCCCTGCTGCAACGACCACCGCCCCCGTAGATCTGACCAGCGACGTGCGCCAGCCCTTGGATAACGCGGTCTCGGCGGTCCGGTCCGGCGCCCGCGCGTGGAGCCTGCTGACGCTCGGTCAGCGCCGCACGCTCCTGCGACGGTTGCGCGCGGCGGCAGCCGCCGTCGCCGAGGAGTGGGCCGACGTCGCCGCGACCTCCAAGGGGTTGGAACCGGGGCATCCGCTGCGCGGAGAAGAGTGGCTGTCGGGGCCGTACGCCGCGCTCGTCGCGCTCGACGCCTACGCCGATACCCTCACCGCGCTCGCGGCCGGAGGGAGCCCGCTCGACACCGTGAAGATCGGGACCGCGCCGGGTGGGCGGACCGTCGTCCACACATCGCCGCTCTCCGCGACGGATGGGCTGCTGCTGTCGGGCTACACGACCGAAGTGTGGCTCACGCCCGGTGTCACGGCGGCCGATGCGGTCCGTACCGCGGGCCTCGCGCAGCGCGCACCGGCCACGTCCGGCGGCGTGGGTCTCGTGCTCGGCGCCGGCAACATCACCTCGATCCCGTACCTCGACGTGCTCTATGAGCTGATGGCGTTCAACCGGGTCTCGATCCTCAAGGTCAACCCCACGCAGGACGCGCTCGTGCCGGTGTTCGAACGTGCGCTCGCGCCGCTGATCGAACCCGGGTTCCTCCGCATCGTGCGCGGCGGCGGGGATGTGGGCGGGTATCTGACCCAGCATCCGGACATCGACCACGTCCACATCACCGGGTCGGAAGCAACCTTCCGCGCGATCGTGTGGGGCACCGGAAAACGTCCGTCACGCCCGAAGCTCAAGGTCCCGATCTCGGCGGAACTCGGCGGCGTCGCACCGATCATCGTGGTCCCGGGTGAGTGGTCGCCGGCCGACCTCACCTACCAGGCCGAGCACATCGCCACGATGCGTCTGCACAACAGCGGCCACAACTGCATCGCCGGTCAGGTCGTGCTGCTGAGCGCGGACTGGCCGCAACGCGAGGAGTTCCTGCGGGCTCTGCGCACCGCCTACGACCGCGCGCCGCGACGTCCGGTCTGGTACCCGCAGAGCGACGGAAAGATGGATGCCGTGCGCGACGCCTACCCGGACGCCACATGGTGCGGCGACGGAACACGCGCATTCATCCAGACGGACGGCGCCGATGCGACGGCGCTCGAGACGACGGAATACTTCGCCCCCGTGCTCGGGATCATCGATCTGCCGGGCACCGGGCAGGAGTTCCTCGACAGGGCGATCGCGCACGCGAACGAGCGCCTGACCGGAACCCTGGGTGCCAACGTCCTGATCGACCCTGCGACCCATGCCGCTCTCGGCAGGGACTTCGAGCGGGCGATCGTCGAGCTGCGCTACGGCACGGTCGCGATCAACGCCTGGACGGCCTTCGGATTCCTCACCCCGACGGCGACCTGGGGCGCATTTCCCGGCGGGACGCTCGACGATGCCCCGAGCGGTATCGGGATCGTGCACAACGCCCTCCTGCTGGACGGGGTCGAACGCACGGTCGTGCGCGGACCCTTCCGGCCGTTCCCGCGCTCGCTGGGACGGGGGACCTTCTCCGCGTTGCCGAAGCCGCCGTGGTTCGTGACCTCACGCACCGGCGCGGCCGTGTGCGAAGGCTTCACCCGGTTCCGCATCGACGGCAACTGGCCGAAGATAGCGGTCACTCTCGTCAAGGCGTTCGGCGCGTGAGCGCCCGCACCCTCGACGCGGATTACGTCGTCGTCGGTGCCGGCTCGGCCGGGGCGGCGCTCGCCGCCCGCCTCAGCGAGGACCCGACGGTCAGCGTGCTGCTGCTCGAGGCCGGTCCCTCAGACCGCGCAGTCGAACTGCATATTCCCGCGGCCTTCTCGAAGCTGTTCCGCGGCCGCTACGACTGGAACTACGACACCGTGCCGCAGCCCGCGCTCGAGGGACGCACGGTCTATTGGCCACGCGAGCTCGGCGAGCTGGAGGTTCTCCTGCGTTGGGTACGCGGCGGCGGTCGGACACCGGACTTGGGCACCGGACTTCGGACACCGCTCTTGGCTCCTGTCCGCGGCCTGAATAACTCCTGCTGCCGCGTCTCAACGCGCGGCGCGCGCCCCGGAAACACAGCGCAGCCGGCTCGGAAACCGAGCCGGCTGCAGGAGTTGTTCAGGTGAGAGGTCAGCGACCCCGGCGCTGACCGCCGCCGTTGCTGCGGACGACCGAGCCGACCGAAAGCTTGTTGCCACCGCCGGTCGAGGCACGGCGACCCGTGGTCCGGGCGTTGCCGGATGCCGCGGGCTGCTGCGCCGGTCGCGCCGCGCGCTCTGCAGCCGGACGACCGTGCGACTCGGCCGAGCGACCGGCGTTGTCACGACCAGCGCCAGCGCCGCGTCCACCCGAGCGGCCCTGGCCGGAACGGCCCTGACCGCCGGCGCGTCCGCTGTCATCGCGCGCCGCGCGCTTGCGCTGCGCGTTGGCGCCCTGGCTACGGCCGCCGCCACGGGGCTGCTCGACCTTCGGCTCGGGCTTGACGTAGGAGGCGACCTGGCCGACGAGCTCAGCGACCTCGGGCGACGTCGGAGTGACGCGCGTGGGGGTCACGGTGATCGCGGCCTTGCGGAGGAGATCCTTGACGTCCTTCTCCTGGCCGGGGAGGACGACGGTCACGACCGACCCCTCGGCGCCGGCACGCGCCGTGCGACCGGAACGGTGCAGGTATGCCTTGTGCTCCATGGGCGGGTCGACGTGGATCACGAGCTCGACATCATCGACGTGCACGCCGCGCGCGGCGACGTCGGTCGCGACGAGCACCTTGGCCGTGCCGGCCGAGAATGCCGCGAGGTTGCGGTCGCGCTGCGGCTGCGAAAGGTTGCCGTGCAGGTCGACCGAGGGGATGCCCTGCGCCGTGAGCGCCTGGGCGAGCTTCTTGGCGTGGTGCTTCGTGCGCATGAAGAGGATGCGGCGGCCGGTGCCCGACGCGAGCGTGCGGACGAGCTCCTTCTTCGCGTCGGCACCCTCGACGTGGAACACGTGGTGGGTCATCGCAGCGACGGGCGAGTTGGCCTCGTCGACCGAGTGCAGCACCTCGTTCTGCAGGAAGCGGCTGACGAGCTTGTCGACGCCGTTGTCCAGCGTCGCGCTGAAGAGCATGCGCTGGCCGTCGCGGGGGGTCTTGTCGAGGATGCGGGTGACCGACGGCAAGAAGCCGAGGTCGGCCATGTGGTCGGCCTCGTCGATGACCGTGATCTCCACGGCATCCAGCTTCACGTAGCCCTGCTTCATGAGGTCTTCGAGGCGGCCGGGGCACGCCACGACGATGTCGACGCCGGCGTTGAGAGCCTGCACCTGGCGGGTCTGGCTGACACCACCGAAGATCGTGGTGGTCTTCAGGCCGTAGGCCGCGGCGAGCGGTTCGAGGGTCGCGTTGATCTGGGTGGCCAGCTCACGCGTCGGCGCGAGGATGAGGCCGAGGATGCGGCCCTGGCGGCGCGCTCCACCGGCGAGGACGCCGCCGAGGCGGGCGACCATCGGGATCGAGAAGGCAAGGGTCTTGCCCGAGCCGGTCTTGCCGCGGCCGAGGACGTCGCGGCCGGAAAGGGTGTCGGGAAGGGTGTCGACCTGAATGGGGAACGCCTCGGTCTTGCCGTCCTTCGCGAGGACCTCGAGAAGCGGGGCGGGCACGCCGAGCGTGCGGAAAGAAGTATCAGTCATGGCGGATTTCTGGGCAGCGAAGCCCGGATCGGTGGCCTCTGCGCGGATGCGCACAGGGTCGCCGTACGAAGAATGTCAGCCGATCATCCGGTCAGAGCCGGGCGGCGAGGGAAGCGTTCTACGACGCGAGAGCGCCAGGATCGGCGCTACAAGTGGGACCAGTCTAGCAGTCGCCACCCTGGTCAGCCCGCCGCGGCCGCTGCAGCGCCGCGTTCCATGTCCCAAAAGTGGTCGCAATTCGGTCGCCTGGCCAGCCATTTGTGGGACACACCCTGGCAGAAGTGGGACAAGCCCTGCCCGAAGTGGGACGAGGGAGGACAGGTCAGGCGAAGCGGTCGGTGGCTGCGCGGAGGGCTGCGGCGATGCCCGGCTCGCTCGCAGAGTGCCCGGCATCCGGAACCACGACGAAGTCGGCTTCGGGCCAGGCCCGGTGCAGATCCCACGCCGTCATGATCGGCGTGCACACGTCGTAGCGCCCCTGCACGATGACCGCTGGGATGCCGCGGATCGCCGCGACGTCCTCGATCAGCTGCCCGGGCCGCAGCCACCCCTCGTTCATGAAGTAGTGGTTCTCGATGCGGGCGAACGCGACCGCCGCTTCGGGCGTAGCCATCGCGGCGACGAGGTCCGGGTCGGGGCGGAGCGTGAGAGTGGATGCCTCCCACGTCGTCCACGCCATCCCCGCCGGCAGGTGCACGGCCGGGTCGGGGTCGGTGAGCCGGCGGTGGTACGCCTCGATCAGGCGCGACCGTTCGAGCACGGGGATCGGCGCGAGAAACCCTTGCCAGAGGTCGGGGAAGATCGCCTCGGCGCCCCCCTCGTAGAACCATTCGAGCTCGTGGCGGCGGAGCGTGAAGATACCGCGCAGGACGAGTTCGGTCACGGCCGACGGGTGACTCTGCGCGTAGGCGAGGGCGAGGGCCGAGCCCCACGAGCCGCCGAAGACCTGCCACTGCTCGATCCCCAGATTGCGGCGCAGCAGCTCGATGTCGGCGACCAGATGCCACGTCGTGTTGAAGCGCAGGTCCGCGTCGGGCGCGCTCATGTGCGGCGTGGACTTGCCGCATCCACGCTGATCGAACAAGACGATGCGGTACACCGCGGGGTCGAAGAAGCGGCGCTGCCAGGGCGATGTGCCGCCGCCGGGCCCGCCGTGGAGGAAGACGACCGGCTTGCCCTCAGGGTTGCCGGACTGCTCCCAGTACACGCGCTGGCCGTCGCCGGCGAGGAGGAATCCGGTCTCGTACGGCTCGATCTCGGGATAGAGGATCGCGTCCAGATCGGCGACGGTCACAGTGCGTTCCCCGGGGCGCCGAACGTGTCGCAACTACCGACGCCGCCCTGGTACCCGGTCGTGAACCAGCGCTGACGCTGCTCGCTCGAGCCGTGCGTCCAGCTCTCCGGACTGACGCGGCCGGAGGACTGCTCCTGGATGTGGTCGTCCCCGACGGCGGCGGCGGCATCCAGCGCATCGCGGATCTGCTCCTCGGTCGGCGACTCGAGGAAAGGCACACCGTTCTCATCGGTTTGCCGGGTCATGCCGGCGACCCACGCTCCGGCGAAGCAGTCGGCCTGCAGCTCCATGCGCACCCCGTTGCTCTCGGGCCCGGTGCCGTTGCTGGGGTGGGCATCCATGATTCCGGCGATCTGCTGGATGTGGTGGCCATACTCGTGCGCCAGCACGTACAGCTGCGCGAGCGGGCCCGCATCGTCGCCGAACTGCTGCTCGAGCACGTCGAAGAAGGTCGGGTCGATGTACACGGTCTCCTCCGGCGGGCAGTAGAACGGACCCGTCGCGTTGGATGCCGTGCCGCACGCGCTCGACGTCGACCCGTCGACGATGATCAGCTGCGGCGGGCGGTAGCCCTGTACCTCGCCGGTCCAGAACTGGTTGATGGCCTTCGAGCCTGCCGCCAGACGGCAGTCGATGTTCGCGTTCGCGTCCGCACCCGTCTCGCAGTCGGTGATCTCGGTCTCCGACCCCGCCGACGGAGCCCCACCGCCCACGCCACCCAACAGGCTCGAGAAGTCGCCACCGGTGAAGATCTGGAGGAGGATCACGGCGATCGCGCCGAGGCCACCCACGCCTCCGGCGATCGCGCCACCGCCGGGTCCGCGCCTCTTCGCGCCACTGCCCCCGACGTTGGCATTGCTGTTGAAAGTCATGCGCTCACCGTACCGCGTGGGCCCGCCACCCGCCCGGAATGGCCCGGCGTGCGGTCTCGCGGGAGGAATAGGCTCAGGACCATGGATGCCGCTTCGCTGCCCCCGCTGCCCACCACCATCACGGTCACCGGCGCCGGAGGGCAGATCGGCTACGCGCTGCTGTTCCGCATCGCGTCGGGCGCGATGCTGGGACCCGACCGACCGGTGCGTCTGCGGCTGCTGGAGATCCCCCAGGGCCTGAAGGCCGCCGAGGGCACCGCGCTCGAGCTCCAGGATTGCGCGTTCCCGCTTCTGCAGGATGTCGAGATCACAGATGATCCGCGCGTCGCGTTCGATGGTGCGAACGTCGCGATGCTCGTCGGCGCGCGTCCCCGCTCGGCGGGGATGGAGCGCGCCGATCTGCTGGCCGCGAACGCCGGTATCTTCGGGCCGCAGGGGGCGGCGCTCGGCGACGTTGCCGCGGATGATGTGCGCATCGTCGTCGTCGGGAATCCCGCGAACACGAACGCGCTGATCGCCGCCGCGGCGGCCCCCGGCATCCCCTCGGACCGGTTCGGGGCCCTCACCCGCCTCGACCACGATCGCGCCGTCGCCCAACTGGCGGCGAAGCTCGCGGTGGCGCCCTCGGCGATCCGGGACCTCACGATCTGGGGCAACCACTCCGCAACGCAGTTCCCCGATGTCGCGCACGCGACCGTCGACGGTCGACCCGCGCTCGACGCGCTGGCCGACGCCCTCGGCGGAGCAGCCCAGGCGGCCGCGTGGCTGGACGACGAGTTCGTGCCCCGCGTCGCGCAACGCGGGGCCGAGATCATCGCCGTCCGCGGCTCTTCCTCGGCGGCGTCCGCGGCCAACGCGGCGATCGCGCACATGCGTGACAGCATCCTCGGCACGCCGGCCGGCTCGACCTCGGCCGCCGTCGTCTCGCACGGTGAGTACGGCGTGCCCGAAGGTCTCGTCTCGTCCTTCCCTGTGACGAGCGACGGCTCCGGGTATCGGATCGTCGAGGGCCTCGAGCTCGACGCGCGCGGGCGCGGGCGTCTGGACGCGTCGGTCGCCGAACTCGTCGCAGAGCGGGATGCCGTGCGCGCGCTCGGCGCACTCTGACCCGATGGATCTCCTGCTGGTCATCCTGCTCGGCGTGATCGCCGTCGCCGTCGTCACGGCGCTCGGTCAGCGCCTCGGTGTGGCCGGCCCGCTGTTGCTCGTCGCCCTGGGCCTCGGCGTCGGGCTGTTGCCGTTCGTGGACGTGCCCGAGATCGACCCGGAACTCATCCTCGTCGGCATCCTCCCGCCCCTCTTGTATGCGTCGGCCGTGCGGTTGCCGGCGATCGAGTTCCGCCGGGACCTCGCTCCCATCACGGGTCTCGCCGTCGTGCTGGTCGTCGTGACCGCGCTCATCCTGGGCTGGTTCTTCTCGCTTGTGATCCCCGGCGTCGAGTTCGCGCTCGGCGTCGCGCTCGGGGCGATCCTCTCCCCGACCGATGCCGTGGCGACCGGCATCGCCAAACGGCTCGGGATCTCGCCGCGGGTCACGACCATGCTCGAGGGCGAGAGCCTGCTGAACGATGCCACCGCGCTCGTGCTCCTGCGGACGGCGCTGCTGGCCGTGGTCGCCGGCACGTTCTCGTTCGGCGGTGCGGTGTTGAGCTTCCTCTGGGCCGTGTTCATCGCCCTGGTGATCGGGGCGGTCGTCGGCGTCCTCGCGCTGCGGCTGCGCTCATGGGTCGGCAGCTCGGGCGCCAGCACGGCGATCGGATTCACGGTGCCGTTCCTCGCGTACTTGCCGACCGAGCATCTCAACGGATCGGGCCTGGTCGCGGCCGTCGTCGCCGGCATCGTCGCGGGGCAAGGCGCCCAGCGCTGGTTCACACCGGGGCAACGCCTATCGGATGAAGTGAACTGGCGCACCGTCGAACTCGTGCTCGAGGGCGGGATCTTCCTGATCATGGGGCTCGAGCTCGACCAGATCGTGGAAGACGTCCTCGCCCGCCACGAAGGCATCGTGTCCCCCACGCTCGTCGCGCTGGCCGCGCTGTTGATCGTGCTCGTCGTGCGGGCGGCCTACGTGGCGTTCCTTCTCTGGGCCGGTCGGGCGCGCCGGCACGGCACCGATCGCGCCCGGTTCGAAGAGTTCGACGCCCGATTGGACTCCTTCGCGGAGAACGGTTTCCCCTCGCGCGGGGGACCCGGTTCGCCGGTTCGCGCACAGCCCTCCCCGGAGCGGATCGAGCGCCGCACCGGCCTCATGCGCCGGCGGGTGGCGCGCGCTCTGGCAGATATCGACTACTACCAGGCCTCACCCCTCGGCTGGAAACACGGTTCGATCATCGTGTGGGCCGGGATGCGTGGTGTCGTCACCCTCGCTGCGGCACAGACGATTCCCCGGTCGGTCGAGGAGCGGCCGACCCTCATCTACATCGCGTTCCTCGTGGCGCTCGTGAGCCTCATGCTCCAGGGGCTCACCCTGCCCTGGGTCGTGCGGAAGCTCCGACTCGACCGTGGCGATGAGTCGGCGGACGACCACGACGAGAAGGACCGCCTGGAGGAACAGCTGCGCGCAGCCGCGGCATCCGCCCTCGACGACCCCGCGCTCAGGCGTCGCGATGGCACGGCTTTCGATTCAGACCTCGTCGAACGGATGCGGCAGCGCTACGCGCAGCCGATCACAGAGGAGTTTTCCGTCGGCGCGCAGGACATGCTCGAACTGCGCATCGCAATCATCGAAGCCATGCGCACACGGTTGGACACGCTGAGTTCGGGCGGGACGTTCAGCACCCGGTCGCTCCGGCACAGCCTCGCCGAGCTCGATGCCCACCAGTTGAGCACCGAGTTGCGGCTGCGCGAAGACGACTGAGCGGGACGTCGGCGCTGCTGATGCGCAACCCGCGGCGCGCGGCGGCGCCCGCGGCACACGCACACCGGGCAGCTTCTGTCGCCACCAGGGGGCTCACGCGACAATTGCGGCCCGCAATGATCGCGGGGACCTGTGACAATGGATCATCCCGACGAAGGAGCCTGCATGTCGATGCCAGCTGACGACGACCGCGCACCCGCCGACTACGCCGAGTCGGTGTCCCTGCCGACCGTCACCGAAGCCGTGCCGGTCATCGTGTCGGGCACCGATTGGTGGGCCGCCCGCCCCGCCGGGTCACGGCTCGTCGGCCTGGTCGTCGCCCGCGACGATCTGCCGAGCGTGATCGCCCAGCGCGATGCGCTCGCCGACTTCGGGGTGCCGATCGAAGGCTTCCGGCATCCCGCGCCCGAAACCGGCGAAAGCTGGGCAGAGCGACTCACCCGACTGTTCGGGCGGCTCGAGTCGGGCGATGTCGTCGTCGTCGCCGACAAGCACGCACTCGGGCGCACGGTCGACGAGGAGTCTCGCACGATCGCCGAGCTGCGCCGCCGCGGCGTCATCGTGAAGGTGCTCGGCCACACCCGCGCCTGAGCGTGCTCGCCTGCGCGAGCCCTCGGCCCATCGCTGAACCACACCGGGCGCGACGAAGGCGCCCACCGATCTCGGTGAGCGCCTTCGGGTGAGACTCGCTCGGAGAGCGGAAAGCCTCAGGAGCCGAGCTGGCTGGCGAGCTGCTCGTCCGTGGACTGCAGAGCCTGAGCGGCCTTCTCGAGGAAGGATGCCATGCCCTCGATGCCCTGAACGGTCTTGGTCGCGCCGGTGGTGAACTCGGTGTACGACGAGTCGAAGGCGCCGGAGGCGCGCGTCGTGGTGAAACCGTCCTGGACGAGCTGGGCCACGAGCTGACGCAGGCGCTGCAGGGTCGCCTCGAGCTCGCCCTGGCCGTCGCGCAGGCGTCCGGCGGCACCGCTCATCTGGTCATAGGTGACATTCAAATTGGCCATGAGGGCCCCCTTCATCTGGCCCGGCAATGTGCCGGGAGGTCTGTTGTGATTACGACGATATGCGGAGCCGGCGAAGAAACCCATGGGGAGAACTCCCCATGACCCCTCATGCCTCCCCGATCAGCGGGAATTGGATGCGGACGGTCTTGCCGCGGTGCGCCAGGATGCCGCGACCCACCGGAAGCTCGCCACGCACCAGGCGCGGGAACGGCGTCTTCAGCACGACCTCGCCGTCGATCGTCTCCGGCTGGAGAACGACGCCGCGACGGGCCGCCTTGATCTCGCCGAGCAGACCGAAGTTGCTGGTCCACTCCGAGATCTCGCCGACCACGACGAAGAACACTTCGCCGCGACCGGCCCTCTTGACGAGGCTCGACAGCGTCATCTCGACGATCGAGGTCGCGAACTCGCCGATTCCCTCGAGCACCACGAGCGGCACCGGGCCACCGTCGGCGACCTTGTCTGCAGCCTCATCCGCGGCCGAGAGCACCGCCATCGCGGCAGATCCCGCATCCGCCGTCGCGGTCCACTCCAGCGCACCGAACACGGGCGAACGTCGGTCGCCGAGATAGAACGCCGGGGCACCGGGCTGCGCGCGCCGGGTCTGCACGGCAATCGCGGCCGCGGCGTTGCTGCGGCCCGCGCCCGGCGTGCCGGCGACGATGAAGGTGCCGGTCGGCTCGATGCCGAAGGGCCCGAGGTCGAGGTCGGACAGACCGATCGCGACACCGGTCGGCGTCGTGGGGGGCAGCTCATCGGAACGGTATTCGGTAGGCAACGACCGGATGCCGGGCGCTTCGGCCGTGCCGCGACGCCGCATAGCCTCGGCCATCCGGTCGATCGCGGTGGCCTGCTCCTTCGTGCTCGACGTGCCGCCGATGACGGCGATCTGCGCTTCGTGGTCGTCGATGATCGCGCGGCCGGGCACCGCCGTGGGCCCGAGGATGTCGCGCGGAACACCGAGCATCGCGTACGCGTCTTCGTCGCTCATCCGCAGCACGATGCGGCGCTGGATCGTCGCCTGTAGCGACGTCGGCACACTCTGGCCGCGGTCGGCGGTGAGGGCGACGTGGATGCCGAGACCACGGCCGTCGGTGAGCACCTGCTGGAACAGGCGATAGGTGTCAGCCCGTCCGGGCACTCCCTCGAACGCGGTGCGGAAGGCGGCGAAACCATCTACCAGCAGCAGGATGCGCGGTTCGTCGGGTGCACCGGCCAGCATCCGGTACTCGGTGAGGGTCGACGCCCCGGCGGCGGCGTACGTGTCGCCCCGGCGGTCGAGTTCGACCCGCAGCATGCCGAACAACCGCTCGATGCGTTCGGTGTCATCGCCCGAGATCACGGCGCCGACGTGCGGCAGCGACTCGAGCATGCGGAGCGCGCCGGTGGCGGCATCCAGTCCGTAGACGTGGACGGGGCCACCGCGCGGAGTGATGCCGGCCGAGACGCCGAGCGTACGGAGCGCGACGCTCTTGCCGGAGCCACCCGTGCCGTAGATCGCGAGGTGTCCCTCGGTGTCGGGTTCGAAGAAGAACGGCACCTGGTCTTGGCGCTCGGGCACGTCCACGACGCCCATGACGAGCCGCGCGTCGGTGCGCTGGGTGAGCTTGGTCTGGTCGAACGTCGTCGCGAGCTCGTCGAGCCACGGGCGTCGGGGCGCGCCGATCCGGGCGAGCTCGGCCGCGTCGACGAAGCGCGCCACGAGCAGCTGCTGGTCGTTGGGGCCGAGGTCCTCGGTGTCGCTGGAGACTTCGCCGGTGTCGGGGCTCTGCCACGCGGGGGCGTCGCCCAGACGGAACGGACGCACCTCGACCGTGGCTTCGGGCTCGGCTCGCAGGCTCCACCCGCCGGCGTAGGCGGACTGGAACAGGCTCATCCGCCCGGGGCCGGTCTTGGCGATGCCGCGACCGGGGATCCCCGGGTCGAACAGGGCGGCTTCCTTCGAGCCGATGACGTCGTCACTGTCGGTCTCGTCGGCCATCCGCAGCGCGACGCGCAGGTTCGTGTTGGCGCGCAGATTGTCCTTGATGACACCCGCGGGCCGCTGGGTCGCCATGATGAGGTGGATGCCGAGGGATCGCCCGCGCTGGGCGATGTCGACGACACCGTCGACGAACTCCGGCACCTCTTTCGCGAGCGCCGCGAACTCATCGATCACGAGGACGAGCGCGGGCGGGGTGTCGGGGTCGGCGGCCTTCTCGAGCTCGAGGAGGTCTTTCGCCTTCTTGCGGTTGAAGAGGTGCTCGCGGTGGTGGAGCTCGGCGCGGAGGCTCGTGAGGGCACGGCGCACGAGGTGCGGGCTCAGGTCGGTCACGAGTCCCACGCAGTGCGGCAGGCTCACGCAATCGGCGAACGCCGATCCGCCCTTGTAGTCGACGAAGAGGAACGTGACCCGCTCGGGGCTGTACTCGGCGGCCATACCGAGCACCCACGCCTGCAGGAACTCGCTCTTGCCCGAACCGGTCGTGCCGCCGACGAGCGCGTGCGGACCCTGTTGGCGGAGGTCGAGGTGCAGCGCGCCTTGCGCGCCCTGACCGACGAGCGCGCGGAGCTTCGGCTGGTAGCCGGAGCCCGAACGTGTCGCGCGAATCGACGCATTTTGGGTCCACCGGTCGATCACGGCATCGGCGCTCGTGGCCATTTCGGACCCGAGGAGCTGCAGGAGCGGGATCGTGCGGGGGACGTCGCCGGCATCCTCCGCGACATCGCCGATGTCGGTCAGGCGGGCGAGGGCCCGTGCGACGACGCCGAACCGGGCGGCGTCGAGAGCCTCGACCCGCAGTGGCGCGACGCTCGTGCCGAGACGGACGAAGTGCGCGCTCGCGGGGGCATCGGCGGGCGCCTCGACCCAGGTGCGGCACGCGGCGGGGAGAGCGGCGGCGCTCTGCGCAATCCACACGGGAAGGATGCCGGTGCCCGCGGCCCGCTCGCTGAGCTGGATGAGTCGGCCGCGGTCGACGGCGGCATCCGGGGTGATCACGACGACGACCGCGGGAAGCGGTACGTCGTCGCGCGAACCGCGGGACTCCCCCACTTCGGCGCCGGCGGACGTCGCGGAATCCGTCGCCTTCAGCGCACGCAATCGCTGCTGCGCCTTGCTCCGGGAATCGACGAGTTCTTCGAGCTGCGCCAACAACCGCGACGCCGTGGCGGCGTTGTCGGCGACCGGCACCGTGCCGAGCATGTCTTCGGCGGCCCACACGTGCGGGAGCCACTTCAGGTCACCGAGTTCGGTCTTCGAGTTCGGACCGACGAACGCGACGATCCGGACGTCCGCGGGTGCATGCAGTCCCGCTGTTTGCGCGATGAGCGCGCGCCCGAGGTCGGAGACCCGAGCGCTATCGCCGGCGAGACCGAGCGCGCCGGCCTCGGCGAGCGATTCCAGGATCGGCACGTCATCGACCGTGCGGAACTCCGCGACGGTCTCGTCGAGGCGCTCGACGTACTCCGGGATGGCCGCATCGCGCTGGGCGGACTCGGCGACGGTGTTGCGGCTCGGGGCGGTGCCGTCGCCGAGTCGCACGTGCAGGAACGACCAGTGTTCTGGTCGCCGCGTCCACACCAGCGGACCGGCCGCCAGCGCGTCGGCGCACACGGGATCGAGCTCGGGCACCTCGGCCCGGCGCACGTCGTGCTCGGCGGCGCGCTCCGATTCGAGTCGGGAGCGGAGGCGGGTGATCTGCTGTTCGAAGCGCGCCTTCGCGGCCTTCAGCTGTGCGCGGGCTTGCAGGCGGCTCGTGAGCCAGGTGCCGAGCATGAGGAGGGGCGAGGCGGCCACGAACACGAGCGACATCGTCGACCCCGTGACCTGGAAGAGGACGAGGCCCATGATCGCCGGCGCGATCATGGCAAGCCACGGGAAAACCTGCGGCTGGCTCGGGCTCGGGAGGTCGGTACCGGGCAGCTCCTCCCCGAGATAGCGGGCTTCGACGCGCGGCGAGCGCACGAATCGCACCTGACGCCAGGTCGCGGGAGCAGCGGTGGCCGTGTCGGTGCGGGCGACGATCCGCAGGCGGGTGTCGCCGAGGGCCGCATCGATGCGACCGTCGGTCGCGGTGAGATAGGTGACGGGGGCCCCGCCGACGAGGATCCCGTTGGCGGAGTTCAGGTCGACAAGTTCGACGCGGCCCTGGCCGATCTCGAGGCGCGCATGCCGTTTGGAAACGAGCGGGTCATCGAGCACGACGTCGCAGTCCGGATCGCGACCGATCGTGATGACGCCGCGATCGAGGGAGATCACGGTTCCCGCGCCGGGACCCGACACGATCGTCACCTCACCGAGCGCATGGCGCGGTTGATAGTCCGCCGGGACGACGCGGATGGCCGAGCCCGCGCCCAATTGCACGTGCGAGATCGTCGCCTCGGCGTCGAGGACCTCCCCGGCGCCCTGGGCGATCGTGCCGAACGCCTCGAGGGTCACTTCCGTGCCGACGCTCCCTCCGCCGCGCGGGTCGTTTTCGACGAGCGTGCGGGCAAGGTCTCCGACCGTGGCGTCGGCGTCGGCGGTGATGACGACGTCCTCGGCGTCTCCGCCACTCCTCACGAGCGTCGTGCGTAGCTTCATGCATCGTCCTTCGGGCGATCGGCCGCGTCGGCGGATGCAGCATCCGCGACGCCGGGACTATCGAGCAGGGCGAGATCGTCGCGCGTGACGACTCGGGAAGCGACAGCGTGCTCGACGAGGCGCACGCGACGGTTGGTCGCCGATGCGGTGACCCCACCGCGGAGCCCCGGCACGCCCTGGCGGTCGAGCTTGTCGCAGACATTGTCGAGCTTGCGGTTGAAGCGTGTGAGGGTCCAACCGAGCCGCTCGGCGGCCCGCGCAGACGTCGGCAGTTCACTCATCCCGGTTCCCTCTCGGCGCAGCACCGGCTCGGCGAGCGCGACGATCAGCAGCTTCTGGCTGAGCGTCAGCGGCACCGATCCGATCGTCGATTCCCCATCGCCCAGGGCCTCGGGCCGGGTGTCGCGGAACGCGGGCTGGGGGGTGTGCACGGTCAACTCGTAGGTCGTCGGGCCGGCGCTGAAGACGACGGTCGTGACGCCGAAGACGATCGGCAGGCGCGCGCCCGGCGCGAGCTGCGCCTGCACCCGGCCGTCGGTGTCGGTGACGGTCGCCGAAAGCCGGCTGCCGATGTTCACGAGCCACCACAGATCGCCGGACTGCTCGATCGACAGGAAATGCCGGTGCAAGAACAGGTTGTCGTCGATCGACAGGTCACCCTCGCGGCCGATCGTGAAGCGGTCGCCCGGGGCCACCGTGAACAGCTCACCGGCGAACTCGATCGTGAGGGCAGGACTCTCCGCGCGCGGGGGCATGGTCTCGTTCACATCGGTCACGGGGTGCACACTCGCTCTTCGTCTCCGCCGCGCCCGTCGGCACGGACGAGCTGCACGGCAATGCAGGTCGTGCCGGACGGGTCGACCGGCAGCGTCACGGTCGGAACATCGACGCTGTCGGATGCCCCGTTGCCGGTTAGCGTGTACGGATACCAGATGTAGATGTCGCCGTCTTCCGGCTCGGGGTTGGTCCAGGTGAAGGTCGCCGTGCTGTCGCTGACGGTGCCGGCGAGATCGATCGGCGACGGAACGATGCCCGACACGGGGTCCTGCGGTTTCGCGGATGTCGACGGTGTCTGCGGTGCCGGCGGCGGCGTTCCGCCGAGGAGGCTCACCCCGACGACGATGGCGACGACGACGAGGGCCGCCGCCGCGACGGCGAGCCAGATCCACAGGGCACGGCGCGAGCGGGGGGCGGATGCCGGGGTTTCTGGGGCGGGGGCATCCTCGACCGGTGCCGGGCGCGCGCGCTGCACGGTCGACGATGTCGTGTCGTCGACCGGAACGGACGCGATCGCCCGTCCGCCGCGGAGGATCGTCTCTTCGGCACCGCCGGTCGTCCCCATCGCGGTGGTGGCGGCATCCGTGAAGGACGGCACCTCATCCACACGTTTGCGCGTCTGTCCGGCTGCCGGATGCGTCTGCGGCTCGATGCTGACGATGCCGCGGACGCGCGTGAGTTCGCCGTCGGCCTCGTCATCCTCTTCGGCGAGCGGCGAATCGTCGAGGATGTCGATCGGGGTCACCGAGTGCGAGAGCTCGATCTGCACGCGCTGGAGGGCGCGCGCGAATGCGACGGCGCTGTCGAAGCGGTCCCCGGGCCGCTTGGCCATCGCCCGCTCGAGCGCGAGTTGCAGCGACACCGGCGCATCCGTGCGCACGAGACGCGGCAGCGGCTGCCCCTCGATGCGCTGGATGAGGTCGGCGCCGCCGTTGCGGCCACCGGGCTGCTCGAACGGCGAGTGTCCGGCGAGGAGTGTGTACACGGTCGCGCCGAGCGCGTAGACATCGGTCGCGACGCCCGACTCCGGGTCGTCGGAGAACGATTCGGGCGGCGACCACGGGATCGACATGCCGCCGGAGGACTCCGCGGATTCGGCCGTCGTCGCGATGCCGAAGTCGGTGAGCGCCGGCCGGTTGTACTCGGTCACCAGGATGTTGGCCGGTTTGATGTCACGGTGCAGAATGCCGGCGCGGTGCGCCGTCTCGGCGGCGGCGGCGACCTGCACGCCGACCCGCAGCGCCTCGGCGATCGAGAAAGCCCCCGATCGCGAGCGCACCTGCAGGTTCGGCCGCGGGCAGTATTCCATGACGAGGTACGGGCGCCCGTCGTCCGACACTCCCGCCTGGTAGATCGTGACGATCGCGGGATGCGTCGACAGCAGCGCCATGACGTTCGCTTCGGCGGCGAACTGCTCGGCCGAGCCGCCGGCCATCCGATCGGGGAGGAGCACCTTGACCGCCACGCGACGGCGCGGAAGCTGCTGCTCGAAGAGGTAGACGTCGGCGAACCCACCCGAGCCGAGAATGTCGACGTACGTGAACCCGGGCAGCTGTGGCGGCGCCGCGGGCGCGCGCTTACCGCTCACAGAATCTCCTCGAAGGTCACCGTGACGTCGTCGCCGATGTCGAGCACGTCGCCGGAGACGACCATCGTGGGCTCGTTCGGGTGCAGCTTCACGGGATCCTGCCCGACGCGCAGCAGCAGCGTGCCGTTCGTGGTGTCGAGGTCGGTCACCAGGACATGCTCACCCTCGGCGCGGATCTCGACGTGGCTGCGCGAAATGTCCTGCTCGGGGCTGTCCACGGCGACGAGCGTCGGGAGTTCCGCGCCGGACGTGCGGGTCGATTTGGGGCGTCGGCCGATGACGACCGGCCGCTCGAGTTCGACGACCCGTCCGGTCGAGAGGACGATCCGACCGCGCGCAGGGCGCCGTCCCGGGACAGCGTCTGTCGATTCGAAGGTCGCGCGCTCGGCCGCGCGCATCGCGCGGACATCGGCGACGGCGACGGTTTCCCCGTCGTGGTCGCCGAGCGCCGGCAGCGGCGCGGCCGGGGAGGCCTCGGCGGCGGGCTCGCCCTCCTCCGGCGCCTCCGGAACGACGACGGCCGCGGCCGTGATCGGCCGGGCGACGGTCTCACCCCAGAGCAGGTCGTATTCGTCGGCCGGTGTCTCGACGACGGGGGCTTCGGTAGCCGCCGGCATCCACGTGTCGGCGCTGGCCGGTACCGGCGGCAGCGACGACGGAACCTCGGTCACGATGGCCGCTGCGGATGCTGCTTCGAGCTCGGGTTCGGCGGGCTCGACGTCGCCTTCTGAGGAGATGTCGGATTCTGAGGAGGGAATCGCCGGTGCAGCCTCCTCGACAACCTCCATCTCCTCAGGAACCTCCGCAGGCGGGGCGGGTGGCGCGTCCGCGGGCGGCACGGATGCCCGGACAACCGGCCGCGGGACCTCGCGCGTCGGCGGGGCGACGGGCGGAGAGACCGCGGCAACCGCGTCGAGCGTGACGGTGACGGCGCTCGCGGTCACGACGCCGGAACGGATCGGGAGGTCGGGGCCGTCGGGGGTCGCGGCGCCCACGAGGACCGTGAGCCGATGCGCGCCGGGCAAGAACCGCTCGGTCCACGTCGCGACGCCTTCGCCCGAGACTCCCTGCGTGCCGCCCTCGTCGTCCACGATGATCTCGACCGGGCCGCGGACCGCGACGCGCACGCCGGCGGGTTCGACGACCGCCAACGCGAACGGAGGGATCGCGCTCAGCGACGTGCCGAACGCGCCCGTGAGCGCTTCGAGCACCGCGCCGATTCCGCCGTCGCCCACACGACGCCACACGGCTTCGGCAGTCTGATCCGTCACTTCGGGGGACAACACCGCGAGGGCCGAACCTTCGACGGCGACCCGCCACGCCGTGACGTCCGCGGGGGCGGGGCGATAGCGCACCTGGGTCATGATCGGTCTCCCTTTGTCTGTGGCCGGGGACGCGTATCGCCGTCCGCATCGGCCCGCCGCGCACCGGCCGGAGCCGTGTCATACAGGTCGTCGTGGCCGCCGACGCTCACTGCGTCGACAACGACCGCCGTGATGTTGTCGCGCCCGCCGTGCAAGAGCGCCTCATGGATCAGGCGCGTCGCGGCATCCTGCGGGTCGACTTCCTCCGCGAGGATCGTCTGGAGCCGGTCGAGATCGAGCTCGCCGGACAGTCCATCCGAGCACACCAGAATGCGGTCGCCGGGCTCGGCGGGCACCATCCAGTAGTCGGCTTGGCCGTCGTTGCCGGCACCGATCGCCCGGGTGATCTCATTGCGACGGCTGTCGATGGCCGCATCCGCCCCGTCGAGGAGCCCCGCATCGATGAGTTCTTGCACGACCGAATGGTCGACGCTGATCTGCTCGAGGCGACCGCCCGCGAACCGATACGTGCGGGAGTCGCCGACGTTGACGGTCAGCCAGTATCCGAGGCCACCGACCTCGGCGATCACGACCCCGGTGAGGGTCGTTCCGGCCGCGCGGCTGCCGCTGTCGATCGCGTCGACCCGGGCTCGCGCCCGGCGGAGAGCCGCGCGCACGTGATCGACGCCCAGGCTCGCGGCTCCCGCGAGCGTCGAGAACTCCGCGACGACGGCGGCGCTGGCGAGGTCCCCGGCGTCGTGGCCGCCCATCCCGTCGGCCACGAGGAACAGCGGCGCCTCGGCCAGGTACGAATCCTCATTGATGCGGCGGCGAAGACCCGTGTGGCTGACGGCGGCGGCGCGCACCTCGATCGGTGCATCGCTCACGATGCGACCTCGATGCGGACGCTCCGGTCGCCGAACTCGAGCACGTCCCCCGCGTGCACGCGGACCCGTTCGCCCGGTTCGGCCGCCTGACGCTGGGTTCCGCGCAGGAGCGTCACGCCGTTCGTCGAGTGGCGGTCGATGACCCACAGCGCGCGTTCGGCGTCGGGGGCGAGTTCGAAGTGCGTCTTCGACAGGGACAGTGTCTCGTCGCGCACGGGAGTGACCATGGCGCCGGTCTCGGGCGCGGGGTTCCGCCCGAACAGGGTCCGTCCGTACAGCGCCTGCTTCGTCCCGTCATCCCAGACGAGTCGTGCGACCGGTCGCTCGCCCGTCGACAGGCGCGTCTCGTCGATCGAGGCGATCGGGTCGGTCACGGGGCCGCGCGGAGTGGGTGCTGCCGATGCCGCGGCGCTGACTCCGGGGACGAACGAGATGACGCCGGCATCCGCAGGCACGACGGGCCGCGGTGCGGGGGCGGATGCCGGGGTCCACCCGTCGAGCTGAGGATCGGCCTGTGTCGGGAGGATCAGTCCCTCGGGGAGGACGGTGGGTGAGGCGGAGGTGAAGGCCGGAACGGGTTCCTCGGCAACCGGCTCCGGCGCCACCATCGGGCTACGTCCGGCGATGTCGGTCATGACTGCGCCCGCGGCTTTGTCATGCCAGCCGCGGCGCCACGGAGACTCGTCGAACAGCGCGGAGAACATGCCGACGATGATCGCCGCGCCGAGCGCCCAGACGATGTTGCGCCCGAGTGCGCGGCCGAATCCGAGGGCGTCACCGTCGGATTCATGCGCAAGGCGGAGGCCCATGATCCGCATGCCGATCGACCCGTTGCCGCCCTGCATGAACGTGTACACGAGGAACCACGCGGCGCTGACGACGTAAGCGCCGACGCTGGCCAGCACCACCGGGAACGCCCCCTCGGTGGCGAACGAGATTCCGGCGAGGATGCCGGCCGCCACCAGCAAGATCAGGAACGCGACGGCGCCGTCGATCAGGTACGCACCGACACGTCGGCCGAGCACGGCGGGGCGTGCGAACCCGGTGGGGTCGACGCTCACGACGCTCCTCCGCGACGCAACGACCGCAGGCTGAGGCGAGCGCGCACGCGCTGCCACCACGACGTGGAACCCTTCATCTCACCGACGATATCGTCCACTTCGCGCCAGAACGTTTCGACGTCCTCCGGTGACGGGTCACCCGGACCGTAGACATCGGCATCCGCGCGCTCAGCGAGAGTCGCCACCCGCGGCTGCGTGAACGCCGCGCCGACGACGGCGGCGCTCTCCGCGCGGGTCGCTCCGACGACGACGGGGGCGCGGAGGTCGACGGCCGAATCGACCAGCTCGTCCCAGCCGCCCGAGATGCGGTCGGCGGTGCGAGCCGCCGCCCGCCGGCGGGCGCGACGTGTCCCCTTGATGAGGCCCATCACGATGAACGGTGCCGCCAGCAGAGCGAGGATCCCCACACCGATCCCCCCGAACAGCAGCAGCGGACCGAGCCAATCGACACCGGCATCCTCGTCCTCTTCCTGTTCACGGTCGTCGGCGATCGACGGGGGCAGGTCAGCGGCCTCTTGCGCGGGCGGCGGCGGCTGCAGCACCTGCGGTTTGGGGTCGGCGCGCGGCTTCGTGGACTGGTCGTTGGGTTCGTTGTCTTCGGAGGGCGTCGGGTCGAAGGGTACCCAGCCGACGCCGTCGAACGCGATCTCTACCCAGGCGTGCACATTGTCACCGGTCGCGGTGAAGACGCTCCCGGCCTGATCGTTCTCGTTCGGATGCCAGCCCATCACGACGCGCGCCGGCATGCCGAGCTGGGTCGCCATGAGCGCCATCGCGACGGCGTACTGCTCGTCGTCGCCGATCATCTGATCGCCCGCGAAGAGCGCGCTGATGCGGGCGGCACCGTGACCGGAGGGAGAGAGCACATCGCCGGCGAGACCGTGGCTGAAGAACCCGTCGGTGTGCAGCGAACTCTCGAGCGCGCGGGCACGCTCGATCGGCGTCTCGGCATCGGCGACGGCCTTGGATGCCAGGTCGGCCAGCGACTCCGGGATACCCTCTTGCTTCGGCATCTTCAGCGGCGCGAAGGGCACTTCGGCGAGAGCGGCATCGCTCGGGATCTTCGGGATCACCGTCTCGATCGTGTACCCGTCGCCGGGCTGCAGGCCGATCGTTGTCACAGCCGTGCCGGTCGCGTCGTTGTAGTGCGCGGCGCGACGGATCTCGCTCCCCCGCTCACCGTCGAAGATGAACTCGCGGACCGCGCCGGCGTCGGGCAACCACACACCACTCCACTCGCCGATCTCGACGCGCAGTGTGGTCTCGGCTCCCTCCGCCTCGGGCGACATGTTGGAGCGGACCGGCGTGAACGCGCTGGAGGACCCGGCGCCGTCATCGGCGACGTTGTAGACGACACCGGAATAGGCGTCCATCGTCGCGAGGCGGATTCGGGCGTCTTCCGGCAGACCCGACACCGTGAACAGCGACGTGTCGGCGTCATCGCGGACGATCCCGCGGAACGCCTGCAGCGGGCTCGGATAGTCGCGGATGTCGAACGGGGGAATGACGAAGTCGCGCAAGACGTAACGCTGCACGGGCGGTGTGGCGAAGGCCGCGGTGGCGATGCCTGCTCCTGCCGCGATCCCGAGCACGGCAGCGCCGGCGACCAGTCGACGGGTGCGGGAACTGCGGGTCGCGGCCGGATCGGCGGCTTCGGTGTCGATGCGGACGGCGGCGCTGTCGTTCGTCCAGGCGTGGCGGAGCGCCAGCCAGACGACCGCGACCGCGGCGAACAGGATGCCCTGGACCACCGGGGCGGCGGGCGTCGCGACGCCGAGGAGGATCTGGCCGGCCAGCAGGGCGACGGCCGGCAGCAACGCCCACGCGCCCTGGCGGATGCGGAGGGCGAGGGATGCCGCGATCACCGTGGCGAGCAACACCATGAGGAAGGGGACCATGAGGTGCCCGTCCGATGCCGCGACCGGCGGAACGGTCGTCAGCAGTTGCTTCCAGGACGTGACGACACCGACCGCGAGCTGACGCCACGTCTCGAGGGTGGGGATGACGCCGAGCAACGTCGTGTGCGGCAGCGCGAGCGCGCCGCCGAAGACGAAGTAGGCCCCGACGGCAGCGCCCGCGATCGGCAGGACGCCCCAGCGCCACCGGGCGCCGAACCAGGCGATCGCGAGTCCCAGCGCGAGCGCGCCGAACCCCGCGACGAGATACTGCGGGCCGTCGAAGGTCGGGCCGAAGCCGATGATGGCGACGGTGACCAGCAGGGCGATGGCGACGACATCGATGACCCTCTGCAGCAGAGGCCGGGCGTTCACGAGAGCACCTTCCGGACTGCGCTCGGCAGCTGGTCGAGAGCGCCGATCGTGACGACGTCCGCGTCGCCGATGCGGCGAAGGCCCGGTGAGTCGACCGACGAATCCGTGACGACCGCGAGCACCCGTACACCGTAGGGCAGGCGCGCGCACGCAATGCGGAGATCGGCGGCGTCGGCGTTCGCTCCCGTGATGAGGACGGCCACGGCCGCCTGGGGTGCGTGCGCGGCTACGGAGCCGGCGAGCGCGACGATTCCCCCCTCGCGCGGGCGCGAGTGATCGAGCGCGGACAGGGCGTCCAAGAACCGGCGGCCGGTGGAGGCGCGGAGCGCGCCGTGCTGGGTCCGCGCCTCAAGGATGCGGGAGTCGCGGATGGCGCGGAGCCCGATCGATCCGGCGGCCGAGATCGCGAGCTCGAACTCTTCGGGGGTGCGGTATTCGGCGGCATCCGTCGAGAGGCCGACGATGAAGTGCGAGCGCCGGGTCTCTTCGTATTGGCGCACCATGACGCTGCCGACGCGAGCCGTGGACTTCCAGTGCACGTGGCGGAGATCATCGCCGGGCTGGTATTCGCGGAGCGCGTGAAAGGAGACGTCGTCGCGCGCGAGCTGCTGCGACGGAAGGCCCTCGAGGTCGCGCAGGTGCCCGAGCGAGAGCCCGTCGAGCGAGAGCGTGCGGGGGTGCACGTAGAGCAGGGCCGCTTGGCGGCGATCGTGTGTGCGTTCGAAGAGGCCGAGCGGGTCGCCGCGGAGGACACTCACGGGACCGACCGTGAGCACGCCGCGGGCCGTCGTCGGGATCGCGAACAACTCTTCGTGTGTCTCGTCGGCGGCGAGTCGTGGCACCTGGAAGATGCCGCGACCGGACCCGACGGGGAGCACGACGGAAGAGGGGAGCATCGCGCGCGTGCTGGCGTTGTGCAGGGTCAGCGCGCCGACCGCCCGCTCGCCCACGACGACATGACTGCGGGTGAGATCGAGCTGGATGTCGTAGGTCGTCCGGCCGAACAGGAACGCGATACTGAGCGCCGCGATCGCGCTGGCGACCGCGGCCGCCACCATGACCTCTTTCCAGCCGAGCGTCAGAGCGACGATCCAGAGCGGGGCGATCAGGGCGAGCACGATCCAGCCGAGCGGTCGGATGACATCCGTCACCCGGCGGATGCCGCGCCACGCGATGCCGAGGGCGGTTTCGGTGCGCTCGCGCCACTGCTCGGCGCGCGTCGGCGGGGCCGCCGAGACGAGGCGCTCGCGCTCGTCCTCAGCCGGTGCTTCGGGCTCGGACGGGGTGGGCACCGCGGGCGCGACAGAAGCCCGGCGCGCGCGGCGCGTCGGGGTCTCGGTCTGCGGCGGCGCCGTCATCAGGCCGACGCCCTCGCGAGCGGCGCGTCGACGGAAGCCACGGCGCGTTCGATGACGGTCTCGGCGCTGACCCCGGAGAACTCTGCCTCGGGGTCGAGCACGAGGCGGTGCGTCCACACCGGCATCGCAAGCGTCTTGATGTCATCCGGCACGACGAAGTGACGCCCCTGAGACGCCGCGTAGACCTTCGCGATGCGGATCATCGAGATCGCCCCGCGCACCGAGACACCCAGACGCGTGGCCTCGGAGGCACGCGTCGCCTCGACGAGCTGTGCCGCATACCGGGCGACGGCCGAGTCGACGTGCACGGTGGAGGCGAGGTCGGCCATGTCGGCCACCGCACCGGTCGTGATCACAGGCGTGAGCTGCGCCGAGGGGTTGCGGTCGACGGCGCCGGCGAGGATCCGCTCGGCGATCGCGAGCGACGGGTAACCGATCGAGGTCTTGATCATGAAGCGGTCGAGCTGCGCTTCGGGCAACTTGTACGTGCCCGCCTGCTCGATCGGGTTTTGCGTCGCGATGACGAGGAACGGGCGCCCCACGTCGTGCGCGACACCGTCGACCGTGATCCGCGACTCTTCCATGACCTCGAGGAGCGCCGACTGCGTCTTCGGGGAGGCACGGTTGATCTCGTCCGCGAGCACGATCGACGCGAACACGGGGCCCTTGTGGAACTCGAACGTGTGGTTCTTCTGGTCGTAGATCGTGACGCCGGTCACATCCGACGGCAGGAGGTCGGGCGTGAACTGGATGCGGTTGCTCGTGCCCTGCACGCTCGCGGCGAGCGCCTTCGCGAGGCTCGTCTTTCCGGTACCGGGCGCGTCTTCGAGCAGCACGTGCCCTTCGGCCAGCATGGCCGAGAGGACAAGGCCGACGACCTCGCGCTTGCCCATCACGGCGATGTCGACGTTGTCGACGAGACGCGTGAACGTGTCGCGGAACCAGGCCGCCTGATCGGGGGTCATGCTCATCGGGATTGTTCCTTGTCTTGAGGGATGTCTGTGTGAGCCGCGCTAACGGCGTGGCCACCATTGTTGTTCGGTATCGACGCCACTGCCCCAGCCCAGGATGTCCACCCAGACGTTGTGTCCATCAGCGCCGAGATAGCACTGGAGCTGCGCGGATCCGCTGCCGTTGAAGTTCACCGGGTTGTCGTAAGACCCCACACGCCCAGCGCTCGACTGACACCGCACGCCGTGGCTGCCGATGTCGAGGTTCTGCCAGTTCACGACGTAGTAGTAGCAGCCATTGACGCAGCCGGGGTCGGCGAGAGCGCCCCGCGTCACCCACACGCGCGGTTGGGGCGGCGGAGGTGCGTCCTGCGTCCGCGCGTTCGCGGTCGCCGCCGTGGTCTGTCCCGCGGCACTCGTCTGCACTTCGATGCGTCCGGAGGTGCTGTACCCGACGTTCGCGGAATAGGACCCACGAGGATCAGAGCTCACGAGCGATCCGTTCACGTACACCCGTGTCGTGATGTCGCGACCGTTGCGGGCCGGCGATGTCCACGAGTAGCTGATCGTCGTGCCGCTCGCGCTGGCGGACGCGGTCGGGTTACCGATCGGCCCGTACGGCGAGACCTGGTTCGACGTGTTCGACGCGCCACTCTCGTACGTGGTGCCGTCGGCTGTCGCGACGGCTTGCACCCGGATCGTGTACGAGTCGTTGTTGTTGACCTGGCCGCCGCCGATTGTTCCCGCGCCGTTGTTGCCGCCGCTGGCCCATCCGGTCTGCCACGCGCCCCCGTTGACCGAGTATCGATAGCGGACTTCGCTGGCATTGGCGCCGTTGAGGCTACCCGCGACCCAGGTCACACCGACCGTGTTGTTGCCCTCGGTGGCGGCCACCGACGTCGGCGCACCGGGCGGTGTGAAGGCGCGGCGCGGCGCAGAGGTCGCGCTCCATTCGCCCCAGCCGGCCTTGTTGCGGGCACGGACCGTGAAGGTGTAGTCGGTCGTCGATGTGCCAACGGTCACGGCCTGACTCGTCTGACCGGCCGGGACGCGGACCGTGTTCACGACGGTCCCGCCCTGCAGAACGCGCAGCTCGTAATTGCTGATGGTGTCACCGTTCGCGGCTGGGGCGCTCCAGTTGACGCGCAGCTGGGCTTGCGAACCGACCGAGTCGATGCGCTCCGTCGTGGGGGCGCCGGCGGCGGCCGGCGGAGCGGCGGGCACCATGGATTGCGACCACGGGCTGAACTCGCTTGGCTCGGGCGCGCGGTTGTGGGCGCGCACACGAACCTGGTACGGAACGCCGTTCTCGAGGCCTTCCCAGCGCACACTGGTGCCGGCGACGCCGGTCTTCTGCGCGACACCGGACGGCGGAGCGGGAGAGATCTCGAGGGTGTAGCTCTCGACGGGCGACCCCTCGGTCCGCGGTACGGTCCACGACACGTCGAGACTGCGGTCGCCGAACGCCAACGTCGGCGGCGCCGGGGTCTCAGGACGCACGTCCGGGCGGGCGGTCTCCGACGGGACGGACGGCTCGGACGTGCCGACCGAGTTCGTCGCGGTGACCGAGAAGTTGTATTCGACGTTGTTGGTGAGTCCGGTCAGCGTGCACGTGGTGGCCGTGCACTCCTGCAGGAAGTTGCGGGCGAAATCACTCACCGCGTACTTCGTGATCGGCTTGCCGTTGTCGATCGGGGGCGTCCACGACAGCACAACGGTGCGACTCTGCACACTCGACACCGTCGGCTTGCCCGGAGCATCCGGACGGCCCTGCACCGTGACGCGGATACGGCCGTCGACGAAGCGGTCGGCGTCCGCCGTCTTGTCGCTCACGCGATAGCGCAGCACCATCGTGCCGACGAAGCCAGCCGCACTCGTGACGTCGATGCGGTCACCACTGATTGCATAGTCCGCGACATCACCGCTCTCGGGTGTGACGGATTCGATCTTCAGCGGAGTGTCCGGGAACGGGTTCACGTCGTTGGCGAGCACCGGAACGCTGATGGTCTTGCCCTGGTCAGCCTCGGGGATGACATCATCGTTCGCTGTCGCCAACGGGCGCGTGGAGGCGGTGACCGTCGCGGTGATCGATGCGGTGACCGGCTCCGCTTCCCCGTCGGTGACACTCACGGTGATCGTGGCCTGTGTGCCCTTGGCGGTGTTCGCATCGGCCGACACACTCAGCGTCGTGCCCGACACGCTGGCATCCATCCCGTTGGGCGAACCGCTCTCGAGGGCGAACTCGAGTTCCGTGCCGGGGTCCGGGTCGGACGCGAGCGACGCCAGATCCAGGATGGCGGCATCCTCACCGGGGGCGACATTCATCGACGCACCGACCATCGTCGGCGGCTGATTGTCGGGCGGCAGCACCGTGATCGGAATCGTCAGCGTGGCCTTCCGGCCCTCGGGGTCGTCGGGGCCGGTACCGTCGGTGACTTCGAACGTCAGCGCGTCCGAACCGAAGTAACGGTCGGCCGACGTGTAGACGAGAGTGCTCTGATCCTTGATCAGGCTCGCACCGTTGGAGTGCACGGCCGAAACCTTTGCCGCCTCGGTGATGACGACACTCTTGCCGCCGGCAGCGCGCACATAGTCGGCGAGGGGCAGTTCGATCGTCTCACCACTCTTGACCTCGACCGGCGCCGTCGAGATCGGCGACGGGGGCAGCTCGCGCATCGCGGGTACACGTACGAAGGCCGACGCGGTCTGACCGTCCTCGTCAGTGACGGTGTACGTGATCAGCTGTGCCTCATCGGCCACCGTGACGTTCACGACGCCCTCGCGGCCGACGCTGGCGGTCCCCGCGCCAGTGCCGAGTGTGACGTCCAGTGCGGTCTTCGTGCCGTCCGGGTCATCGTCGTTCTCGAGCACGGCGACGGTCGCCGTGCCGTCTTCCTGCACGTCTTCGGCGCGCACCCGATCATCGCGGGCGATCGGGCGCAGCAGCGGCACCTCTTCGTCGACCGTGATCTGCACACTCGTCGTGGCGCGCAAGCCCCGCGAGTCGGTGATCGCGTACTGCAGCGACGTGTTCATCTCTTCATCGGGCGCGGTGATGAGCAGGTATTCGCCGCTGACCTCGGCCGCGAGGCCGGCGACGTCGGACAAAGTGATCGTGTCATCCGGGGCAAAGCCGAACTCATCACCGTCGGGGTCGGAGTCGTTCTCGAGGACCGGCAGCGCGACCTGGCGTCCGGGACGCATGACAACCGAATCACGCACGGCGTAGGGAGCCTGGTTGGTCGTCGACGCGGGAGCGATACCGATCTGGATCGACGCCGTCCCCTCCGTGCCGAGCGCGTCACGGACGCGGTAGCTGAACGCATCCACACCCGCCGACTCGGCAAAGGCCTCATAGATGAAGAAGTTGGAGCCGGTCTCAGAGATACGGCCCTTCGAAGGGGCATCGGCGAGACCGACGAGCTCGACCGAATCGCCATCTTCGTCGATGCCGTCGAGAGCCACCGGAATCTGCACGCGCGAACCGCTGAGCGTCCGCGCCGTGAGGTCGCGGGGGCGGGGCGCGGCGTTCGCCTCATCGTTGCGCGGAAGGATCTGGATCGTGACGTAACCGGCGTCCCGCTGACCCGTGGAGTCCTGGACCTCATAGGTCAGGTAGACGGTCTTCGGCTCGGCGCCGGCGCGGAAGCGCACGGCGTCCTCGGAGACGAATGCCTCACCGTCGGCGGGCTCGATGAACGGCTCGACGAGGTCGGGCGCGAGGTGGATCGTGTCACCGTTGGGGTGGTAGTCGTTGTCGAGCACCGGGATCGTGACGGTGTCTCCAACGCGGACGATGACGTCGTCGTCATTGGCGACCGGCGGGCGGATCCGGCTGGGCGCGGGGATCGGGATCACGACGATCTCGCCCGACGCGGACTGCGCTCCGTTGGAGATCGTGTAGCTGACCCGCACTTGCTGGGCGATCGCCGCGAGGTCGGTGATGCGGACCGTCTCATGTCCGAGGACGGCCGCGGCCACTCCGGATCCGGCATCCACCGACACGGACTGGACGACCAGGATGCCGCCGGAAGGATCGGTGTCGTTCGCGAGCACGTTGACGAGCACTTCGCCGCCCGCCGGCAGCAGCGCGATGTCACGCACGGCAATCGGCGGAAGTTCTTCAGTCGTCTCCGGGAGGACGTCGACTCGCACGAGGCCGGGCACCGAGTTCGGCCCCGTCGAGACGAGATAGGGAACGTAATACGTGTCGGCGATGTCGGAGACGAACGTGAAGGACTTGTCCGAGAAATCCGGAACGATGGTCGCGCCCTCGATCTCATCGACGCGCGTGAGGCGGAGTTGCTCGCTGCCCGAACTCGTGTCGTTGACGAGCGGCGTGACGGTCGCCGAGCGGCCGACGCGGGTCACGACGTGGTCGGCGTTCGTGACCGGGAGGGTCGTGCCGAGCGGGCGGATGTCGTAGCGCGCGATGCCGGCGCCGTTGCCGTTGCCGTCGTTCGCGCCGTCGGAGACGATGACCGGGACATCCTTGCGGCCCTGCAGGCCGCCGATCGCGCGGTACGTGATCTGCCCGTCCGACGTGAAGTCGGCCTCGTCGCCGCCGTCGGGAACGACGTCGAGCAGGAAAATATCGTCGCCGTCCGGGTCGATCCAGTCGGGAAGGATGTTGTACGACGCGGTTCCGCCGGTTTCCACCGTGATCGGCGTCGTGCGCTTCTGCACCGGCGGGGAGTTCTCCTCCCACGGGCTCACCGTCACGGTGACGCTCGCGGTCGCCGTTCCCCCGCGCCCGTCGTCGGCGACGTAGGTGAAGCTCGTCGATCCGGTCGCATCCTCATCGACCGTGATCTGGAGGGCCGCACCGTTGTTAATCGGCTCGATACGGCCGAAGCCGGGGACCTTCTCGACCGCGGCGACGAGCACGTCACCGTCGGCGTCGGTGTCGTTGTCGAGCACCGTGAGCACGGTGGTCGAACCCGGACGGATGCCGAACTGGTCGTCGACGGCGATCGGCACGGTGTTCTGCTCGGTGCGCTCGGGGAGAGTGGTCTGGACCGTCTCTTCGGTCGTCTCCTCTTCTTCCTCACCGTCGCCTTCGGGCGGGGTGATGTCCTGCCAGTTGTCGACGCGCTGCATGCTGTCGCTCGCCATCCAGGCGGCGCCGCCGAACATGTCGTTGAGCACGACCACGTCGCGGTTCACGCGATAGCGCAGGATGCTGGTCGCCTCGATCCCGGGCACCTCGTCGGCGCGGTCGTCGGTCTCGCCCGCGCAATCACGGACGTAGCGACCCGACCCCGACCACGCGCCGTATGCGCACCCGGCAACGTAGACCGGAGTCGCGGCCGTGCCCTCGGCGCCGCCGGTGTCGACCGTGACGGGCTCGCCGTCGCCGTTCACGGGCACGCGCACGAGAGCCGTCGGGGTGGCGAGCGTGAGGGAGTCCGTCGTGTCGGAGGGCTGTTGCAGGGTCGCGTCCCTCGGAACCTCGCGGCGCGAGCCGTCTTCGCCGTACAGGGTCGCCGCCTCGCTGTCGAGCACGTATCCGGCCGGACCGAGCGCCGTGACAGTGAGCGTCGCGTTCTTCGCGACGCCCTCAAGACCGCGCTCAGAAGTCTGCGCGATTGTGCCGTCACCGCTCGGGCCGTACGTCGTGACCGTCGCCTTCTCGGCCGACGCCGCGTGGACCACGCCGTCGAGGCCCACGGCGACCTGAGCGCCCTTGCCGAGTTCTGCAAGAGGATCGGTCGACGCCGGTTGGAAACCGGAAACCGCCGTGAACGGCATGGCCCAGAGGGCCCCGTCTGCGTCGAGTACGGCGACGACGCCACCGTTCATCGCGACGGTGGAGCCAGAGGGAAGGTCAGCGTTGTCGCTCAGCGCGACACGCACCGGGTCGACGGCGGTCATGGTCGAATCGGCAGTGTCTACGACGAGGACTTCCGCCGCGGACTGCTGAATGTCGTAGGTCGCTGAGGCGGTCCGGAGGCCGCCGTCGAGAAGGCGCGATTCGTTGTTGAAGTGCCCCACGAGCAGGCTCGACTGTTTGGTCAGCCAGACACCGCCGTCGTTGAGGTCGACTTCGGTGGTCGGTTTGCCGTCGTAGGTCACGGCGAAGAATCCGACCGTCAGCGCCGCCACGGTGACGACGGACGTTGAGACAACAGCGCGCGGACGCGCGCGAAGCCACGCAAAGGCCTTCACTTGGGCTCGCTCCCCCCGGGCGGTCAGTTGCGTGGCGTCGGGACCTGTTGCTGAAGCAGGCGCACACTGGGTGTGTCGATGACTCAGACAGACTACGTCAGGGTTGCGTGCTCTCCCAACCGGTGAGGATGGGCAGAACTGCCCATGCGCCGATCTCAGCGCTGCGCATGGCCGATCAGCGGCCGACGTACGCCGCGAGGTGCTGCGCGGTCAGCGTGTCGCCGCCGGTTACGAGGTCTTCGGGCGTGCCCGCGAAGACGATCCGTCCGCCGTCGCGGCCGGCGCCGGGACCGAGGTCGATGATCCAGTCCGCGTGGGCCATGACCGCCTGATGGTGCTCGATCACGATGACCGAGTTGCCGGCATCCACCAATCGGTCCAGAAGCGCCAGGAGGTTGTCGACGTCGGCGAGGTGGAGCCCCGTCGTCGGTTCGTCGAGAACGTAGATCGCCCCCTTCTTGGCCATGGAGATCGCGAGTTTCAACCGTTGCCGCTCGCCGCCGGAGAGTGTGTTGAGGGACTGACCGAGTGTGAGGTAGCCGAGGCCGACGTCGACCATCCGCCCGAGCGTCGTGTGCGCGGGGCCCGTCGGGAAGAAGTCCGCCGCTTCGGAGGCCGACAGCGCCAGCACCTCGGCGATGTTCTTGCCGTTGAGGGTGTATTCGAGGACATCGTCACTGAATCCGCTGCCCTCGCACAGTTCACACCGCGTCTCGACGCTCTGCGTGAACCCGAGGTTCGTGATGATGACGCCAAGGCCCTTGCACGCAGGGCACGCGCCCTCCGAGTTCGCGCTGAACAGGGCGGGCTTGACTCCGTTGGCCTTCGCAAAACTCTTGCGGATGTCGTCGAGGATGCCCGTGTAGGTCGCTGGGCTACTGCGGCGGGAACCGCGGATCGGCGACTGGTCGACGACCACGACATCACCCTTCGCCGGAATGTTGCCGTGGATGAGCGAGGATTTTCCGGAACCGGCCACACCCGTGATCACCGTGAGGATGCCGAGGGGCACGTCGACGTCGACGCTCTGCAGGTTGTGCTGCCGCGCTCCGCGGATCTCGAGGTGGGCGGTAGCCGCGCGGGTCCGCGATTTGAGCGATGCGCGGTGATCGAAGTGGCGACCGGTCACCGTGTCAGACGCGCGGAGCCCGGCGACGTCACCCTCGAACATGATCCGCCCGCCGTGGCGCCCCGCGCCGGGCCCGAGGTCGACGACGTGGTCGGCTATCTCGATCACCTCGGGCTTGTGCTCGACGACGAGGACGGTATTGCCCTTGTCACGTAGTCCCTGCAGCAGCTCGTTCATCCGCTGGATGTCGTGCGGGTGCAACCCCGCCGTCGGCTCGTCGAACACGTACGTGACATCCGTGAGGCTCGATCCGAGATGCCGGATCATCTTGGTGCGCTGCGCCTCGCCGCCCGACAACGTGCCGCTGGACCGGTCGAGCGACAGGTATCCCAGCCCGATCGCCACGAATGAGTCGAGCGTCTGCCGGAGTCCGGAGACGAGTGGCGCGACCGAGGTGTCGTCGATCGCGGCAACCCAGGCCGCGAGATCGGTGATCTGCATCGCGGCGGTGTCGGCGATACTGACGCCGCCGATCTTCGACGATCTCGCGCCCTCGTTCAGTCGTGTACCGTCGCATTCCGGGCACGGCATGAACTTCACGGCGCGGTCGACGAACGCGCGGATATGCGGCTGCAGGCTGTCGCGGTCCTTCTGCATCATCGACTTCGTGAGCTTGGGGATCAGCCCTTCGTACGTCATGTTGATGTTCTGGATCTTGACTTTGACGGGTTCCTTGTAGAGGAGGTCCGCCAGCTCCTCCTCGGTGAAATCTGCGATCGGCTTGTCGGCGTCGAAGAATCCGGACTCCGAGAAGCCGCGCACCATCCAGCCGTCGGTGTTGTAGCCCGGCACCGTGATCGCCCCGGCGTTCAGCGACCGCGACCGATCGATCACCTCGTCGAGATCGATGTCGCTCACCTGGCCGAGGCCCTCGCAGTGCGGACACATGCCGCCGGTGATCTCGAATGAGCGGCGCTCTTTCTTGCCCTTGTCCTTGCCCACGGCGATCGTCACCGCGCCGGCTCCCGAGACAGACGGGACGTTGAACGAGAACGCCTGCGGCGAGCCGACGTGCGGTTGTCCGATCCGGCTGAACAGCACCCGAAGCATCGCGTGGACGTCGGTCGCGGTGCCGACGGTCGAGCGGGCGTTCGCGCCCATCCGCTCCTGATCGACGATGATCGCGGGACTGATGTTCTCCAGCGCATCGACATCCGGGCGGCTGAGCTGCCCCATGAACTGCTGCACGAACGTCGGATACGTCTCGTTGATCAGCCGCTGGGATTCGCTCGCGATCGTGCCGAACACGAGGCTCGACTTTCCCGATCCACTGACTCCGGTGAACACCGTCAGGCGCCGCTTGGGGATCTCGACATCGACGCCCGTGAGGTTGTTCTCCCGCGCACCGATGACGCGGATCATCTCGTGCGAATCAGCGATGTGCTCTGAGGCCATGCGCACAGTCTGCCCGCCGGTGCCGACATCCGCACCGTGTGATCACGGTGGAGTCAGGCATCCGCGCGATGGCACCCCGTGAGGTGATCGTCGACCATGCCCGCAGACTGCATGAGGGCATACATCGTCGTCGGCCCGACGAAGCGAAAGCCGGCCTTCCGCAGCGCTTTGCTCATCGCCTCGGATGCCGGTGTGGTCGCCGGGACGTCGGCGAACGACGCGGGACGCGAGTGGGATGCCGGAGCGAACGACCACATCAGCGCATCGAACTCGCCGGGGGCCATCTCGAGAAGCAGCCGGGCGTTGGAGATCGTGGCGAGGATCTTCGCCCGGTTGCGGATGATGCCGGCATCCCCCATCAAACGCTCGACATCGTCGTCGCCGAATGCCGCGACCACGTCGGGCTCGAACCCGGCGAACACCTCGCGGAAGTGCGGGCGCTTGCGCAGGATCGTGATCCACGACAGCCCCGCTTGGAAGCCCTCGAGCGCCGTCTTCTCGAACAGTGGGCGATCCCCACGTAGCGGACGGCCCCACTCCTCGTCGTGATAGCGGCGGTACTCGGCGTCATCTCCGACCCACGCGCAGCGCGCGAGGCCATCCGGTCCGATCAGCAGGTCACTCATCCCGCCACGCTAGCGGCGTGGTGCGACACCCGCGCGTGGCTCCGGCATCCCGCGCACGAGCGCCGCAGAGTGTCGCGATCTCCGCACCGAAACCCCCTCCTCGCTGCGGAGATCGCAACATTTTGCGAAGATGGTGCCGGACGGCGGGGCGGGATGCCGGAGATGGTGGGGCAGCATCCCCCCGGCGGCCGGGCCGGGGGCTACTTCTTCTTCAGGGACTTCTCCGACACCGGCGCATCATCCGACGCGGCCAGCGCGGCGAAGTAGGCGCGGGCCTCGTCCTGGCGCGCCTGCTCGGCACCGGAGGCGATCGGCGCGCGCACATGCTCGGGAGCGAAACCGTAGCCATCGACCAGGTCTTGCGCGTGCGGGCGGAGCCGCAGGCACAGGCGGTCGATGTACTTCGACACCGACGCCGCGCGCTGCGTCGACAGGCGCCCGTGGATGAGGTGCCACGCGAGGTGCTTCTCGATCAGCGACAACCCGAACAGGTCACGCAGCCACGTGAGCACCTGCAGGGTTCCGTCATCCTCGACAGCGGTCAGGCCATCGGTGAAAGCCTCCCACTGCAGCAGCTCGGCGTGCGCCCGCGCCGCCTCGATGAGCTCGGCCTGGTTGGCGTTGAAGATCGCGGCCGCTTCGGCGGGCGACGCCTTGGATGCTGCGCGCAACCGACCGGCGATATCCTCCACCATCTGCTGCACACGACCCGCCAGCAGGTCGTGCTGCTGGTCGGCGCGAAGCCCCAGCTCGACCGAACGTGCCGTCGAGCCGAAATCGGCGACCGCCTGCCCGAACTGGCGCAGGCCCGCACCGTGGAAGACCTTGCCGGCCGTCTGGCGCGCGGCGAACGACGCGAGCTTCGCCGCATCCGCTCCCTTGAACTGCTTCGCGAAGTCGGCGAGCAGGCGCTTCCCGACGAGTTGGAGGAGCACATTGTTGTCCCCCTCGAAGGTCACGTAGACATCGAGGTCCTGGTGCAGCCCGACGAGCCGGTTCTCGGCGAGGAAGCCGGAACCGCCGCACGCCTCGCGGCATTCCTGGATCGTGTCCAGGGCGTTCCACGTCGACAGCGGCTTGAGCGCGGCGGCGAGAGTCTCGAGGTCTTCGCGTTCCTCCGCCGTGTCATTGCGGCCGGAGAAGACGGCGTCGAACTTGCGGAGCAGCTCGTCGTTGGCGAAGAACTGGGCGTAGTTCTGCGCGAGCAGCGGAAGCAGACGGCGCTGATGCTTGCCGTAGTCGAGGAGGACGACCTCATCGCTCCCCGATCCCGAGTCGAACTGGCGGCGCTGACCCGCGTAGGTGAGCGCGATGTACAGCGCGAGTGCGGTGCCCGTCGTGGCCGCGCCGTCGAGCGAAACGCGTCCCTGGACGAGCGCGCCGAGCATCGTGAAGAAGCGTCGCCCGGGGCTCGAGATTTCGCTCGAATAGCTGCCGTCGGCCGCGACGTCACCGTAGCGGTTGAGCAGATTGAACCGCGGGATGCGGACGTGATCGAAGTGGAGTCGACCGTTGTCGATGCCATTGAGACCGCCCTTGACACCGTCGTCCTCGCCGCCGATACCGGGGAGGAAGGCGCCGTCGTCGTCGCGCAGCGGCACGAAGAAGCAGTGCACGCCGTAGTTGATCCCGCCGGTGATGAGCTGCGCGAACACCGTCGCGGCCTTGCCGTGCAGGGCTGCGTTGCCGAGGTAGTCCTTCCACGCGCCGCGGAAGGGCGTATGGATGACGAACTCTTCGGTCTCGGGGTCGTAGGTCGCCGTCGTGCCGATCGCCGCGACATCCGATCCGTGACCGGTCTCGGTCATCGCAAACGCGCCCGGAAGGTCGAGTTCGATGACATCGCGGAGCCACCTGTCGTGGTGCGCTTTGGTGCCGAGCTGATAGATGGCGGAGCCGAACAGGCCCCACTGCACGCCCGACTTGATCTGGAGGCTGGGGTCGGCAAGGACCAAGTCCATGAATCCGGCCAGGTTGCCGCCGCTGTTCTCGAGCCCGCCGTACTCCTTGGGGAACGCGCGGCGCGAGCCGTTGTTCTCGACGAGCAGACGCAGCTGCCCGAGCGTGCGCTCGCGGTGCTCTGCCATCGGTTGGCCCTCGATACGCCAGAACGCCGGGTCCTTGATGAGTTCCCGGGCTTCGAGGCGCACGTCGCCCCACGTGCCGAGCAGCAGATCGGTCACCGTGTCGACGTCGATACGGGCCTCGTGCGCCTCGGCGGCCGAATGCGCGGCGGTCGGCGCCCCGCCGGCGGGCGTGCGCTTGTTGGTGGCGGGCTTCTTCGGGCGGACGGCGGCGTCGGTCATCGGCGGAACTCTCTGTGGGAGCGGGCAGACAAGATCACTCTCGACCGTAGGAGTCGCACAACACGCCAGCAAGCGCGTTGCCGATCCTCACAATCGGGTGCGCACCCGTGCGCAGCGTTCGTTGTATGAGACCCACACCCATGGCTCGTGACACTGAGTGCCACCGACGAGGGCTGATCATGCCGCGGCGACGACCGCCAGAACTGCGTCGCCGTAGGCCTCGCGCTTCTTCGCGCCGATCCCGGTGATGCCGTCGAGGTCGTCGAGTGTCCGCGGACGAGTCTCGGCGAGAGCCCGCAGGGTCGCGTCGCCGAAGATGATGTAGGCCGGCATCCCCTGCTCTTTCGCGACACCCGCGCGCCACGCGCGGAGGGCCTCGAACAGGTCGATGTCGCCGTCGGCAACGTCGGCGGATGCTGCGGCCTTGCGCACGCGTGCGGCCCCGCCGCTGCGGCCGAGCACGTCCCGCCGGAGCGGCACCGCGGCCTCACCACGGAGCACGGCGGCCCCCTCGTCGCCGACGGCGAGCACACCGTAGTCGCCCTGCGCGACGACGATTCCTCGCGCCAGCAATTGGCGGATCACGCTCCGCCAATCCTGGTCGCTCAGGTCGGCACCCAGTCCATAGGTGCTGAGCGCGTCGTGTCCCTGTTGCCGGATCCGCTCGGTGGATGCTCCTCGCAGGATGTCGACGAGGTGACCGGCACCGAATGCCTGATTGCGTTCGCGCTTGAGTCGGATGATCGTGGAGAGCAGCTTCTGCGCCGGCACCAGGCCGTCCCATGTGTCGGCCGGCGTGAGGCACGTGTCGCAGTTGCCGCACGGGTCCGAGGACTGCCCGAAGTACCCGAGCAGGTTCTGCCGCCGACACGCGACCGTTTCACACAGAGCCAGCATGGCGTCGAGGTGCTGGCCCATGCGTTGCTTGTACGTGCGATCACCGGGCGACTGCTCGATCAGACGGCGTTGCTGGACGACATCGCCCAGGCCGTAGGCCATCCACGCCACTGCCGGCTCACCGTCACGGCCCGCGCGACCGGTCTCCTGGTAGTAGCCCTCGACGGATTTCGGCAGGTCGATGTGTGCGACGAAGCGCACATCGGGTTTGTCGATCCCCATCCCGAACGCGATCGTCGCGACCATCACGACGCCGTCTTCCCGCAGGAAGCGTTCTTGGTTGCGGGCACGGATGCTGGCATCCAGCCCCGCATGGTAGGGCAGCGCGTCGATCCCCTGCGTCCGGAGATACTCGGCAGTCTGCTCGACCGACTTGCGACTGAGCGCGTAGACGATGCCGCAGACGCCCTCGCCGGCGGACCGGACGAACTGGACGAGCTGGCGCCGCGGATCGACCTTCGGCTCGATGCGGTACTGGATGTTCGGCCGGTCGAAGCTCGCGACGAAGTGGCGGGCGTCGGGGAGCCGCAGGCGTTCGGTCAGCTCGGCGTGCGTCTCTCGCGTCGCGGTGGCGGTCAAGGCCATCCGCGGGACGCCGGGGAACCGCTCGGCCAAATCGCCGAGTGCGAGGTAGTCCGGCCGGAAGTCGTGACCCCACTGGCTCACACAGTGCGCTTCGTCGATCGCGATGACGCTGAGCTGGCCTTGCTGCAGGAGACGGGTGGTCGCGGCGGAACTGAGGCGCTCGGGAGCGACATAGATCAGATCGAGCTCGCCCGCGAGGTAGGCCTGCTCGATCTCTGCGCGCTCGGGAGCGGACTGGGTCGAGTTCAGGTAGGCGGCGCGCACACCGTTCGCGACCAGGGCGTCGACCTGATCGTGCATGAGGGCGATGAGCGGGCTGATCACGAGCCCCGTGCCGGGACGCACGAGCGCCGGCACTTGATACGTGATCGACTTGCCGCCACCGGTCGGCATCAAAACCACCGCATCGCCGCCCGCGATCACGTGCTGAACGATGTCGTCCTGATCGCCGCGGAACGCGTCGTAGCCGAAGACCTCTTTCAACACCGCGCGCGGATCGGCACCCGTGTGCGGACGGCGATCGGGCTGCGTTGGCCGCGCGGGCGCCGTCACGGAGACGCGCGCGGCTTTCTGCGACGAGCTCGCGGGACGCTGTTCACGACGCGCGGGTGCGGGCTGATCGCGGGTCACGCGAGCGAGGGCAGCGCCGTAGCCGTCGAATTCCGGCGGTGGCGGGGCCTCATGGTCATCGGGAGGCGTCAGATCGTCGACGTCCCACGGCACATCGGCGTAGGGATCGGCTGACATACTCACCGGTCCAGGCTAACCGGGACCGGGGACACCGGCATCCGCCCGCCGTGGAGGATCAGGCGAGCGCCGACGCGATATCGGTGTGGGCAAAGTCCTCCCCGACGTAGAGCAACGGCTCGCGGCGCTGCTTCGCGAGCGCATAGCTGAAGCAATCTCCGAGGTTGAGGCGCGCGGGATGCCCGGATCCGCGCCCGTAGTCGCGGTACGCCTGTCGGGCGAGTGCCGCGTGTTCCGCCGAGAGCGGCACGATCTCCGGCGCCAACCCGTCGATGATCGCGTCGAAACGGGCCGAGCGGACGGGATCGCGGGTTCCGTCGGCGACGATCGCGGCCTCGACAAGAGTCGCCGCGGAGATCGCGACGTGCGCGGCGTGATCGATCGCGTCCGCCAGCGCATCCGCGTTCGGCTCGCGCAGCAACATCGCAATCAGGGCAGAGGAATCGAGGATCACTGAGGCAAGCCCGTCTTTTCGTCGTAGAGCTCGGCCTCGATACGACGCAGATCGACACCGTCGAACGCCTCCTGCGCCTCGGCCAGGGCGGTGCGGAACTTCTGCGACCGCTCCGCGCGCAGGTCTCCGGATTCGAGTTCTCCCAGCTTCTCGCGAACGGCCATCTCGACGGCGGACGTCTGGCTCACCCCGAGACGATCTGCGAGTTCCCGGACGGCCGCGTGGACGTCCTCGTTCTTGATGTTCAGGCTCATGGCGGAGATTCTACCCTTTCATTCCTCTTTTCTACCTTTCCGTGTCGGAAGCCCCACTTACCGTGTCGTTCACCGAAGAAAGGGGTCCACCATGACCGACATCTCCCCACCTCCCCTCACCGCGCAGGAACAGGCGTGGCTCGCTCAAGAAGACGCTCACGTCGCCGACACGATCCGTTGTCACGGCGTGTGCCTGCAGATCATCGGCGGGGGGACGTGTGCAGTTCCCGGATGCGGGTGCTCCACCGAGGGTTCACTCCCGTTCGCGTACACGATCGGCCTGTTCGGGATCGCGCATCCGGAGTTGGTGGTCGTCGGCCTCCGGATGCCGGTGCTCGCTACCGTTCTCAACGAGGCGGCGAGCCTCGTCCTGGACGGGGCGCGCTTGCTTCCCGGGATGGAGATCGAACTCACCCGCTGGGATCGACGCCTTCTCGTCGAAGAGGTGCCGAACCCCGGCGACATCGCGTTCGGTGCCAACCGGCACTATCAACGGCCACGCGAAGCATCGGTGCCCCTCCTGCAACTCTCGTGGGCCGACCGCCGAGGGCGCTTCCCGATGGATCCCGCGTTCAGCGGCTCGAAGCGCACGCAACCGCGGCCGGGCACCTGGGATGCCTGGTGATCAGTCCACTCAGCACCACTTGGCCGCGAGCGCCGTGACGACCGTCATGGCGCGGCTCGTGGTGACGCCGAGCAGTTTGGCCGCGCGGAGCGGGTCGACGACGCCGTCTTGATACCCGGGCGTCAGCAGTGCGTGCACGGCGCGATCGCGGACGACCATCTGTCCGTGCGTCGACGCGGTGCCCTCGACCGCTGCGACCTGGTCGTCCTCAAGGGGCTCCTTGAGGAAGTAGACATAGTGGCGGGCGAGGCCGGGATGCGCGGCATCCAACGCGACCCCCTCGGCCGCGACCGCAGCGAACTCGGTCGCCGAGAACGCGATCGTCGGAACCTCGAAGCCGCGTTCCATCTGAAAGGCGCGCTCCAGGGCTTCCTCGATCTTCGCGCGGGAGCGCAGCCGCGTGTCGAAGCGGACGTTCCCGGTGTTGATGTGGGTCGCGGCATTGTCGAAGCCCGCCGATTCGACGGCCGTGCGGATGTCGTCTTTCGGAAACACCCGCTTCGCGCCGAGATTGATGGCGCGGAGGAACGCGAGGTAGGTCGTCACTCGGCCATTGTGCACCCGGGGGCCGACGTGCGAGCGCGCGCCGGCGCCGGCCTCCGGTCAGCGCACCGGCCTAGCCGGCCCGGCTACAACCGCACGACCTCGACGACCCGGACGACCGCTGTGCCTTCCTCGACGGATGCCGCGAGATCCACCTCGGCGCGGATCCGCCAGTCGTGGTTTCCGTCGGGGTCATCCAGCGTCTGCTCGACGCGCCAGGCATCCGGAGCCTCGGTGATCTGGCACAAGTGCGGCGAGCGGGCCGGACCGCCGGTCAGCACCTGGTCGTGCTCGTCGTAGTACGCGTCGAGCCTCGCCGGCCAGTCGACGTCGGGATCGAGCGCGACCAGGGTGTCATCGTCCTGCAGCGCCGCGAGCTGCACGCGACGAAACAGCTCGTTGCGCACGAGCACGGTGAAGGCCCGTCGATTCGTGAGTACCGACGGCGGGGCGGGCGGGACGATCGGCGCATCCGGATCGGCGGCGGGGTTCACGAGGGCCGACCACTCATCGACCAGGCTCGAATCAACCTGACGGACGAGCTCGCCCAGCCATTCGATGACGTCGAGCAGCTCGTCCGTGCGCGCCTCTGCCGGCACGGTCTGGCGGATCGCCCGGTAGGCATCCGACAGGTAGCGGAGCACGAGCCCTTCGCTCCGCGCCAGTTGATAGAACGAGACGAACTCGGCGAACGACATCGCGCGCTCGAACATGTCGCGAACGACGGACTTCGGACTCAACTCGAAATCGCGCACCCACGGCTGGCTCGACGCGAACGTTTCGAATGCCTGTGCCAGCAAGCCCGCGAGCGGCTTCGGCCACGTGACGTCGTCGAGCAGCGCCATCCGCTCCTCGTACTCGATACCGTCGCGCTTCATCGCCGCGACTGCCTCACCGCGCGCCTTGTACTCCTGCTGGTTGAGGATCGCGCGCGGGTCATCGAGCGTGGCTTCGATGACGCTGACGACGTCGAGCGCGTAGTGCCCCGTGCCGATGCCGCCCGATGTCCGCAGAATGTCGCCATCTCCGCCGGATTCGGCCGTATCGGTGTGGAGTTCGTGCCGTTCTGCGACGGTGAGGTCGCTCTCGGGTGTGAGGAGTTCGATCGCGGCGAGCGCGAACGGCGACAGCGGCTGGTTGAGCGCGAAGTTCGGTTGCAGGTCGACGGTGAGCCGGATCCCGTGGTCACCGACCTCGACGATCCCCGCGGTCACCAGCGTCCGGAAGATCGCGATCGCGCGGCGCGCGAGGGCGTACTGACGCGCGCGCGGCTCATGGTTGTCGAAGACGAGCGAGCGGACGTGGCCGAAGACATCTCCCCCGCGACCGATCACGTTGATGAGCATCGCCGCGGTGAGTTTGAGCTGCGGGACGAGCGCCTCGGGCTGGGCGACGATGAGCCGCTCGAACGACCCCTCGCCCCAGTTGACGACCCCGGTCGGGGCTTTCTTGCGGACGATCTTCTTCCGCTTGGCGGCGTCATCGCCGGCTTTTCCCAGCGCGACCGCGTTCTCGATCTCCCACTCCGGGGCCATCACGACGACATTGCCGTAGGGGTCATACCCCGCGCGCCCGGCGCGACCGGCGACCTGCTGGAACTCTCGGGCGCTCAGCTGGCGCATCTTGGTTCCGTCGTACTTGGACAGAGCGGTGATCAGCACGGTGCGGATCGGGACGTTGATACCGACGCCGAGCGTGTCCGTTCCGCAGATCACCCGCAGCAGCCCGCGTTGGGCGAGGGTTTCGACCAGACGGCGATAGCGCGGCAGCATCCCGGCGTGGTGCACGCCGATTCCCGACCGGACGAGGCGCGACAACGTCTTGCCGAACCCGGTGGTGAAGCGGAACTCCCCGATCGCCTCGGCGATCGCGTCCCGCTGCTCGCGCGTCGTGAGCTTCACGGAGGCGAGCGCCTGCGCGCGCTCGAGCGCGGCCGCCTGCGCGAAGTGGACGACGTAGACGGGCGCTTCACCGCGCTCGATCAGAGCCTCGAGCACCTCGTGCACCGGACGGCGTTCGTAGGAGAAGTGGAGGGGCACGGGGCGCTCGACGCCGGTGACTTCGGCGACCGGGCGACCGGTGCGTCGTTCGAGATCGGCGGCGAGGTCCGAGACCTCGCCGAGCGTGGCCGACATGAGCAGAAACTGCGCGCGCGGGAGCATCAGCAGCGGCACCTGCCACGCCCATCCACGGTCGGGATCGCCGTAGAAGTGGAACTCGTCCATCACGACCTGGTCGACCACGGCATCCTCGCCCTGCCGCAGCGCGATGTTCGCGAGGATCTCGGCCGTGCAGCAGATGATCGCAGCGTCCGGGTTGACGGACGAGTCGCCGGTGACCATCCCGACGTTCTCGGCTCCGAAAATCTCGACGAGGGCGAAGAACTTCTCGCTCACGAGCGCCTTGATCGGGGCCGTGTAATACGAGCGCCCGCCGGCGGCCAGGCATACCGCGTGCGCGGCGATCGCCACGAGCGACTTTCCGGTGCCGGTCGGGGTCGACAGGATCACGTGCGCCCCCGAGACGAGCTCCATGACGGCTTCGTCTTGCGCCGGATACAGGGCGATGTCGCGATCGGTCGCCCAGCCCACAAATGCGTCGTAGACGTCGTCGGCAGAGGTGTCGGGCCCCAGGCCCTCCATGAGCGCGCGCGATTCGGTCATCCTCCGAGTCTGCGGCATCAACGCGGGGTGGGTGACATGCACCCGACCTGAATAAGTCCTGCACCGGTGGTTTGGCGGCGCACGGCCGCCGCGCGGTCCCGGCCGGCCACCCGCGCGGCCCGTGCGGTCTGCAGGAGTTGTTCAGGTGGAGCCGCGGCACGCGCCGTCAGTCGCGCCAGGCCTTGGCTGCCAGCACGCGCGCGGCGGATGCGGTGACCTGCGCGGCGAAGGCCGGATCAGCATGCGCGCGCGCCAGCACGGCGTCGTACATGACCGGAAGGAGGGACGGGTCGGCCGACACGAGGACGAGGTCGACCCCCGCCTCGATCGCGCGCACGGCGCGGTCGGCGGGCGGGGTCCCTTGGACTTGCGCGGCAGCGGACAGGTCATCGGTCGTGATCACGCCGGTGAACCCGATCTGCTCGCGGAGGATCCCGGTCACGACCGTCGGCGAGAACGCGGCCGGGTTGGCCCCGTCGATCCGGGAGTAGATCGCAGTGCCGACCATGACGACGCAGGGGCCCCCGGCGATGAGCTCGCGATACACCTCGACATCGGGCGAATCGGCCCCCACCACATCGTCGACGACGTTCGCCGTCGTGTCGGTGTTGGCCGTCACGCGCCCGAGGCCGGGGAAGTGCTTGAACGTCGGCAGGATGCCGGCGGCCCGCATTCCCGCGGCGAACGCGCTCGCGTCGGCGCCGACGGTCTGCGCGTCGTAGCCGTACTGGCGTCCGAGGGCTCCGATCGGCGGATTGTCGAACCAGGTGTCGTGGCTCGTGACGATGTCCGCGACCGGCGCGAGGTTCATGTCGACACCCGCGGCGGCGAGCCCATCACCCCAGCGCTGGGCGTTCTGCTGAAGGACGGATGCCGGATCGTCGGCCTGACGGATCGCGTACGGGATGTCGTCGACACCGGGGCCGCGGATCACCTGCACTTCACCGCCCTCCTGGTCGGTCGCGACCCAGAGCGGTATCCCGCCGGTCGCCTGCGGGGAGACGAGCGACGTGAACTGTGCGACGACGGGCGCGACCGCAGCGGCGCCGCCCTGCGTCCGACCGTGCAGAAAAATACTGCCGACGTGTCGGTCGCTCACGGCAGAGAGCGTGTCGGGCGACGCGGACGAGACGTCCGTGCCCACCATGAACACCTGCCCGACCTGTTGCTCGAGGGTGAGCGCATCGACCGGCTCAGGAGTCGGTGTGGGCGTCGGGGTCGGCGTCGGGGTGGATGCCGCCGTCGCGGACGGAGAGGGCGCCGGCGGCGCCGCCGCGCATCCGGAGAGGGCCAGGAGCCCCACCGCGAGAACCGCCCAGCATCGCATGCGGCCATCCTCTCGGGTCGCGCCGCGGGGCGCCACCTCAGCCCGTGCGTTCCGGGGCGTGCAGCCGGGCAAGGAAGCGTTCGGCGCGGGCCGGTGCGCCGCGACGATCCGCGAGGGAGACGAACACCGTCGCCGCGGTGGCGAGCGGGATCGTCCAGGCAGCCGGCTGGGCGAGATACGGCGCGGCCAGCCCGACGCCGCCGATCGCCGAGTGCACGATCAGCGCGAGCCCGCACGTGACGGCGCCGGTGAGCATGCCGACGATCGCCCCCCGCGCGGTGAGGCGCGACCACCACACGCCGAGGAGGAGGACGGGAGACAGGCTCGAGGCGGCGAAGACGAACACGACACCGACGCTGGCGACGAGCCCGGCGGGCTGCGTGAGGAGCGCGATCGACAACGGCACGATCGCGCAGATGACGGCTGCCAGGCGGAACGAGCGCACCGAGCCCGAGAAGGCATCCTGACTGACGACACCGGCCAGCGACACGACGAGTCCGGCGGAGGTCGCCAGGAAGGCCGCGAACGCGCCCGCCACGACGAGCGCCGTCAGCGCCTCCCCGACCGGTCCGGGGAACACCCGCGAAGGCAGGACGAGCACAACGGTGTCGGCCAGGCCCGGCTCGGCGAGGTCGGGGGCCAGGCGACGCGCGAGCAGCCCCATCATGCTCGAGACGATGTAGAAGACGCTCACCATGATGATCACGAGCACCGTGGTCCGCCGCGCGGAGACACCCGTCGGACTCGTGTAGAACCGCACGAGGACGTGGGGCAACCCCATGGTCCCGAGCAGCAACGCCAACAGCAGGGATGCCGTCTCGTAAGCGTCGATGCCCGCCGGTCCCGCCGATGGTGGGAAGACCACGAGCGGATCCGGCTCGTAGGGGCCGCCCGACACCGCGAAGCCGATCAGCACGACCGGCACCAGGAGCGCCGTGAGTTTCAGCCAGTACTGGAAAGCCTGCACGTAGGTGATGGCCTTCATCCCCCCAGCGGCGACGGTCCCGGCGACCAGCACTGCGACGAGCACCGCGCCGACCCACGTCGGCAGCCCGGCGACGACCATCAGGGTGAGGCCCGCCCCGTGCAGTTGCGGGACGATGTAGAGCCAGCCGATGATGAGTACCGCGACGCTCGTGAGTCGGCGCGCGGCGGTCGAGTCCAGTCGCGCTTCGATGAAGTCGGGGATCGTGTACGCGCCGCTCCGCCGCAACGGCGCGGCGATGAACACGAGGACGAGCAGGTATCCCGCGGCATACCCGATCGGAAACCAGAATCCGCGGGCCCCATCGAGGAGCACCAGCCCCGAGAGGCCGAGGAAAGTCCCGGCGGAGAGGTATTCGCCGCTGATGGCCGACGCGTTCCAGATGGGACGGACGGTGCGCGACGCGACGAAGAAATCGCTCGTGGTCCGCGAGATACGCAGCCCGTAGATGCCGATCAGGACGGTCGCCGCGGCGATGAGCGCGACGGCGAGGATGTCGAGCGTCGCGTTCACTCTCGCTCCCGCAGCGCCCGGTAGCGGCGCTCGTTGCGGGTGGCTCCCCGCGTGTAGAGCACCGCGAAGATCGCGATGACGGGGTAGAACGCGAACGCGTGCAGCAGCCAGGAGAGCGGAACACCCGCGAGCGTGACGCGGTCGAGCTCGGGGATCACGGTGATCGCGACGGCGACGGCGACCGTGACGATCAGGAATCCGGCGATCGTGCCGAGCGCGAGCCGCAGCTGACTCGTGCGGAGCGCCCGGGCATACACGGCATCCGCTTCCGCGACCGGCGCATCCGGTACGGCGATACCGCGCGTGACCGGTGCGGGCCGCCGAGGGCCGTCGGCCGCCGTGACCCGCACGCGCTTGGGGGCATCACTCACCGCGGCCCACCCCCGACCAGGGCCTCGCGGACGGTCGGGAGCAGCCGCCGACTCACCGGCAGGGCGATGCCCTGCACCGTGACTGTCGGCTCGGCGCCCGTCAGTCGCACTTCGCTGACGGATGCCGCCTGCACGAGGTACGACCGGTGCACGCGGACGAACCCGGCGCCCGTCCATCTCTGGTCGAGCTCGGAAATGGGGATCCGGACGAGGTGTCCGGTCCCGTCGTCAGTGTGCAGTCGGGAGTAGTCACCCTGCGCCTGTACCCACCGCACGTCGCTGCGGCGGACGAAGCGCACCGTCGTGCCGACCGTGACCGGAAGAACCTCATCGACGGAGAGGGAATCCGCCCCCGCGTCGGCGGGTGATCTCAGCTCGACGGCGCGGTCGATCGCGCGGCGCAGCCGCTCGACGCGCACCGGCTTGAGCAGATAATCCGCCGCGCGCAGGTCGAACGCATCCACCGCGCGGGCTTCATCGGCCGTGACGAAGACGATCAGCGGGGGCGTGGAGAGCGTCTCGACGGCGCGCGCCAGGTCGAGTCCCGACAGTCCCGGCATGTGGATGTCGAGGAAAGCGACCGCGAATACCCGCGTCGACAACAACTCCAGCGCGTCCGCGCCGGACACCGCGGTCACAACGTCGCCGATCCGGGCGTCGGCGCGGAGCAGATGGGCGAGTTCGTCGCGGGCGGGGCGTTCGTCGTCCGCGACGAGGACATCGATCATGCCGGCGCCGTCTCATGTTGGGGTTGGGACTTCGGGATCCGCATCCGCACGAGCGTCCCGGCGCCGGTGTTGGTCTCCACGACAAGCCCTCCGTTCGGTCCGTACAGCTGCCGCAAGCGCGTGTCGACGTTGCGGAGCCCGACATGGGCACCCGTGTCGGTGGCGCCCAGCAGCGCCCGCAGCGCCTCGGGATCCATGCCGACACCGTCGTCTTCGACCGTGATCTCGGTGTGGGTCGCGGCATCCTCTGCGGCGATGAGGATCGTGCCACCACCCTCGCCCGGTTCGACGCCATGACGGACGGCGTTTTCGACGAGGGGCTGGACGGAGAGGAACGGGATCACGGTCGCGAGCGTCTCGGGGGCGATGCGCAGAGTGACGCGGAGTCGGTCTCCGAAACGGGCGTGCTCCAGCGCCAGATACGAGTGGATGCTGCCGAGTTCCTCGGCGACGGTCGTGAACTCCCCCTGCCGGCGGAAGGAGTAGCGAGTGAAGTCCGCGAACTCGAGCACCAGGTCGCGCGCACGTTCGGGTTCGGTGTGGATGAAGGAGGCGATCGCCGTCAGGGCGTTGTAGATGAAGTGGGGCGAGATCTGCGCGCGCAGCGACCGCAGCTCAGCTTCGGCCAGTGCGCTGCGCGATGCGTCGAGTTCGCCGAGCTCGAGCTGCGCGGCGCACCAGTCGGCGACTTCCCCCACCGCGCGCACCAGCGGAGCTCGCACGGGCGCGGCGAAAGCGACGACGACCCCGGTGATCTCTCCGTCGACCGTGATCGGCGCGCCCACGGCCTCGAGCCCCTCCGTCGAACCCGTCGCCCTCGGAAAGACCTGGCGGCGGCCGGTCGCCCGCACCTGCGCGGCGATGCGTGCAGCCGCCGAGCCCAGCGCCTCCGACGCGGCATCGCCGTGCCCGTCGAAGGCGACGACCTCGTCACCGCGGACGAGAGCGACCGCGCTGGCGCCCAGAAGGACGCGGAGATGACGCGTGGCGCGAGGGACATCGGGTCCGCCGAGCCCCCCACGCAAGTGCGGAGCCGCGAGGCTCGCGAGGTGCAGCGCACGATAGGTCGCCTGTTCCGCGTCGCCGCCGAGATCCGCTTGGCCTTTCGCCAGGCGCCGGGCCAGGAAAAGCAGGACCGTCAGCACGACGCCGCCGACAACGCCGAGCACAGCGGCGAGGACGGCGGCATCGGTCACAGGCTCAGCCTAGGCAGTGGCCTCCGACGAACGGGGTCAGCAGCACCGCGCACCGGGATTGCGGTCCTGGTCATCCATCTTCTGTCGCCAGAATTGCCGCTCGGTCAACGGCGCCTCGTCGGGATGGTGCCGCCCGTGATGCGCCGCGTAGGTCGCATAAGCACTGTCGCCCATGAGATTCGACATGTACCAGCGGATACCGCGGCCCACCCGCGCGACGCTGTCCAGCGTGCGTCGCGCGGGTGTCCGGGGGGTCACCGGATCCGCGTGGTCGGTCATGTCAGTGCGACCGTCGGGCCAGAGCTTTGCGCTCGTCGGCAAGGATCGGCTCCCACTGCTTCTCGAGTTCGCGCTCCGAGGCGGTGGGGACGAGACCGGCCGGCGCGTAGCGACGCGAGGCGACCGGGGTGTCCTCGGTGTTCTCGCCACCCCCGGCGCGGAGCGCTTTCACGGTCACGACGAGCGCGGCAGCGATCACGACGATCGAGAGCGTGACGAAGATGATCGACAGGGTGCCCTGCACGGCCGTATTGCGGATGACCGCGGCGACGACCTCGGGGGTTCCCAGTTCGTCGGTCCCGGCATCCTGCGCGGCACGGTACTTGAAGTGGTTCGCCCAATAACCGATCGCCGGGACGGGCGAGAAGATCTTGTAGCAGGATGCCGTGATCGTCACGACGGCCGTGAACGCGAGCGGCAACGCGACGATCCAGAGCCACTTCACGTAGCTCTTTCCGCGCTTCGCGACGATCGACAGCACGACCGCCAGGGCGATGGCCGCCAGCAGTTGGTTGGCGATGCCGAAGAGCGGGAAGAACGTGTTGATACCGCCGAGCGGGTCGGTCACGCCGAGGATCAGGATGTAGCCCCACCCGGCGACCATGATCGCCGTGCAGATCCACACACCGGGGCGCCAGCTGACGTCACGGAACTTGGGGAACACGTGACCGAGCGTGTCCTGCAGCATGAAGCGTGCGACGCGAGTGCCGGCGTCGACCGCCGTGAGGATGAACAGCGCCTCGAACATGATCGCGAAGTGGTACCAGAACGCCATCATCGCTTGACCGCCGAGGGCCTGTTGCATGATGTGCGCGAGCCCGAGCGCCAGCGTCGGTGCGCCACCGGTGCGCGAGACGATCGACTCCTCGCCGACGTCGGCGGCGGTGCCGATGAGCATCTCCGGCGTGAGGTTCACGCCCGTCAGCCCCAGCGAGTTGACGAAAGCGACCGCGCCCTCGACCGTGCCGCCGGTCGCGGCGGCCGGAGCGTTCATGGCGAAGTAGATGCCCTGATCGATCGAGATCGCGGCAACGAGCGCCATGATCGCGACGAACGATTCCATGAGCATTCCGCCGTAGCCGATGAAGCGCGTCTGGCGCTCCTTCTCGATGAGCTTCGGCGTCGTGCCCGAAGCGATCAAAGCGTGGAAGCCGCTGAGCGCGCCGCACGCGATCGTGACGAACAGGAACGGGAAGAGAGGTCCGGCGAAGACCGGCCCCATCCCGTTCTGGCCGAAGATCGACACGGCGGGAACCGAGATCTCGGGGCGGACGATGATCACCGCGACCGCGAGCAGACCGATCACACCGATCTTCATGAAGGTCGAGAGATAGTCACGCGGAGCCAGCAGCAACCACACGGGGAGGATCGCGGCGATCGCGCCGTAGATGATGATCCCCCACGCGATCGTGGTCTTGTCGAGGTGGAAGATCGCCTGACCCCACTCGGTGCCGGCGACCCAGCCGCCACCGACGATCGCCGCCATCAGCAGCACGAAGCCGATGATCGAGACTTCGCTGACCTTGCCGGGGCGGAGGTAGCGCAGGTAGACACCCATGAACAGGGCGATCGGGATCGTCATCGACACCGAGAAGACGCCCCAGGGGCTTTCCCCCAGAGCGTTGACGACGACGAGCGCCAGGATCGCCACGATGATGATCATGATCAGCAGCGACGCGATGATCGCGGCGGTGCCGCCGATACGGCCGAGCTCCTGCCGCGCCATCTGCCCGATCGTGCGGCCACCGCGGCGCATGGAGAAGAAGAGGACCAGGTAGTCCTGAACCGCGCCGGCAAGGACCACACCGACGATGATCCAGATGGTGCCGGGGAGGTAGCCCATCTGCGCGGCAAGGACGGGGCCGACGAGGGGTCCGGCGCCGGCGATCGCGGCGAAGTGGTGGCCGTAGAGCACGCGGCGGTCCGTGGGAACGTAGTCTCGGCCGTCGGATTTCACTTCGGCGGGCGTCGCGCGTCGATCGTCGGGGCGGGTGATGTAGCGCTCGATCACCTTCGAGTAGAAGCGGTAGCCGATCAGATACGTGCAGACCGCGGCGAAGACGAACCAGATCGCGTTGACGGTCTCGCCGCGGACGACCGCGAGCATGACCCAGGCCACACCACCCAGGAGAGCGATCGCGACCCACATGATCACCTTCAGCGGCGTCCAGCGGCCGTCGCGGGCCTCTTGCTCTGGGGTCACCGCGACGGGGGGAAGCGTCGAATCAGTGGCGAAGTCGGGGCCGTCACCGGCCACGGCGGCGGCGCCCCGATCGGGGCGGGGAGGCGTTGATGCAGTCATTGGATCTCCTGTGGGCGCGTCATTGCGTGCTCCTCAGGGTAGGAAGCGCTGTTCGAGGGCCGTGCCGCGGGGCGCTCCGCGTGCGACGAACGGCATGGATGCCGCGATGAACGGCATCCATGCTGGCAGAACGGCGCACTCCTGCCTACGGTGGAAGCATGAGCGACGTCACTCCCACCGTCATACGCAACGATGACAAAGGCCGCTACGAGATCCACCTCGACGACACGGTCGCGGGGTACACCGAGTTCCATGTCGACGACCACGGCCGCCTCGTCTTCCCGCACACCGAGATCGATCCGGCCTTCGCGGGCCGGGGCCTCGGCGGCACGCTCGTCGCGCAGGCGATGGCCGACGTCGCCGCGCGCGGTGAGACCGTGGTGCCGGTGTGTTCGTTCGTCGTGAAATACCTGCGGGGAACGGACGTCCCCGGCCTCGATGTGGCCTGGCGGCCGACAGCCGACGATGCGGGCAGCGACCGCGTGGATGCCGCCGACAAATGACACGGCTCGACGCGCCGTCCGAGCCGGAGCGCGAGGCCGCGTCCGGCGGTGACGGTCCGCGTGCCCTGTTGCTGGAGGCGCGGGACGTGCCGCTCGGCGGCATCCGCGGGATGCAGGTGCACCGCAGCCTCCCGCACCGCGCGTTGCCGATGGTCGGTGCGTGGTGCTTCCTGGACCGGTTCGGCCCGCAGGTCGCGCGCATGCGCGTCGAGCCGCATCCGCACATCGGGTTGCAGACGGTGACGTGGCCGTTCGTCGGGGAGGTGCGCCACCGCGACATCCTCGGCAGCGACGTGATCGTGCGGCCGGGAGTGCTGAACATCATGACGAGCGGGCATGGCATCGCCCACTCGGAGTACTCCGTCGGCGACGGCGAGGTTCCTCTCGACGCCCTGCAGCTCTGGGTCGCCCTGCCCGAATCGCGCCGCCACGGCGGGCCGGACTTCGAGCGCCATGAGAATCTGCCGGTGGTCGATCTGTCCGGCGGCGCCACCGCGACCGTCGTGGTGGGAACCTTTGCCGGGGTCGCCTCGCCCGCGACGATGCATACGCCGATCGCCGGCGCCGAGGTGTGCATTCCGGCCGGCGAGCGGGTGCGCCTGCCGCTGGATGCGACCTGGGAGTACGCGATCGTCGCGTTATCCGGCAATCCGGCCGTGCCGGGCGTCGCCCAGGTTCCCGACCAGTCGCTGCTGTACCTCGGCACCGGTCGGGACGCCATCGACGTGGATGCCGGCGAGCGCGACGTCACGCTGTTCCTGCTCGGCGGGGAGCCGTTCGAGTCCGACATCGTGATGTGGTGGAACTTCGTCGGTCGCACGCACGAGGAGATCGTCGCCGCCCGCGAGGACTGGGAAGGCGAGGCGGCCGCCGAGCGCTTCGGCCACGTCGTGGGCCACGGCGACGAGCGCATTCCGGCGCCACCGCTCCCCGGCGTCCGGCTCACTCCCCGCCGACGCCGCGACTGATGCGCCCAGGCGCGTCGTCCTCGGCCTGTCCTGAGGCTTTCTCACGGCCGACGGCGTCGGGCGCCCCGTTAGTCTGAGCAGGTGACCCCAAGCACGCTCCTGTCGACGCGCCTGCTCCTCGTGTGCGCGGCGATCGGTGTCGCGACCGGCATCGTCGGGGGCATCGCGGGAGTCGTGACTCCCGTGGTCCTCGCGGCTGCGCCATTCGCGTACGGACTCGTGCTCGGCGCGCACGTGCTGCCCGGCATCATCGCGCAGGAAGTCCTGCGGCGGCCGATGGTCGCTCTCATCGCGCACCTGATGGCGGCGCTCGTCGCGAGCGCCTTCAACCCGGCATGGATCGGTCGCTTCCTCGGCACGGCACTGCTCTTCGGCGCGATCCAGGAGGGTGTCGCCGCGCTCACGCGGTATCGCGCGTGGGGTGCCTGGCGCTTCTTCATCTCGGCGGTGATCATCGGCGCTCTCGTCGCCGTCGTCGTCTTCTTCGTCGCCGATCTCGGCAAGCTCGCCCCCTGGGCGCAGATCGCCTACCTCGCGATCTCGGTGCTCGGACCGGTCATCTGGACCGCGCTCGGTCTCGGCATCGGGGCGTCGCTGCGGCGGGCCGGGGTGGCAGCCCGCGCCTGACGATGCCCGCCCGGAGTTAGGGGAGGCTAAGTTAAAGGGGTGACTTCCGCGCCCGCTCCTCTGCTGCGCGTCGAAGATCTCGGCATCCGTCACGACGGCGCGACCGTCGCGGCACCCGCATCGGCGACGTTCGAAGTCGCTCGTGGCGAGGTCGTCCTGCTCCTCGGCCCGAGCGGTGCCGGCAAGTCCACTCTGGCGCTCGCGCTCAACGGCCTCATCCCGCATGCGGTCCCCGCGACGATGACCGGCGCCGTGCGCGTCGCGGGCCACGACACCGCGTCGACGCCGGTCGCTGAGCTCAGCACCCAGGTGGGGATGGTCTTCCAAGACCCGGATGCGCAACTGGTCACCGGCACGCTGCTCGATGAAGTCGCGTTCGGCCCCGAGAATCTGCGACTGCCGGTCGAGGAGGTGCTCGCACGGACCGAGATCGCGCTGCGTCGCGTGGGCCTCTGGGACCGCCGCCACGAGAACCCTGATCGCTTGAGTGGTGGCGGGCGGCAGCGCCTCGCGATCGCCTGCGCGCTCGCGATGGGCTCGCCGCTCTTGGTCCTCGACGAGCCCACCGCGAATCTCGATCCGCAGGGGATCGAGGGGGTCTACGCGGCACTGGGCGAGCTCGTCGCCGCGGGCGATCGCGCGATCCTGCTGGTCGAGCACAACCTCGACGCGGCGATCGCGATCACCGACCGGGTCGTCGTGCTCGATCACGACGGACGCACGATCGCCGACGGCCCGGTGGATGCCGTGTTGCGCTCCCGCGCGGCGGAATTGCACGGCATCGGCGTGTGGCTTCCGGTCGCGACGCTCGCGGCGCTGCGCTTGCGCGCGGCCGGCTGGGACCTCGACCCGCTCCCCCTCGATCCCACGGAACTGCGCGCGGCGCTCGACGCCGCCGAACCGCCGGCATCCGCGTACCCCGCCGGAGGAGATGGCGCCTCGGGAGGTTCGCTTCCCGCGAATTCGCCCTCTGCTGCGCACATCTCCTCTCCCCTTGTCCTCGCCGACGCGCAACCGCAGATCGAGGTGCGGGACCTGACGATCCGCCGCGGGGGTGTCGAGATCCTGCACGGCGTGGATCTCACCGTGCGCGCGGGCGAGTTCATCGCGATCGTGGGGGCGAACGGCGCTGGAAAGACCACTCTCCTGCAGGCGATCGCGGGGGTCGTCCCCCCGCCGCGAGGACGCGTCCGCGTGAACGGAATCGACATCGCGCGCACCGATCTGCGCACCCTGTCCCGGCAGATCGGATTCGTGTTCCAGAACCCCGAACACCAGTTCATCGCGCACACCGTGTACGACGAGCTCGCGCACGGGCTCCGCCGGCAGAAGCTCGACGACGCGGCCGTGCGCGTGCAGACCGAGCGGATGCTGGAGCGTTTCGGGCTGCAGGAGAAGGCCGGCATCCACCCGTTCCTGCTCTCCGGCGGGCAGAAGCGTCGCCTGTCGGTCGGCACGGCGCTCGTCGCCGGTGCGCCCGTGCTCGCGCTCGATGAGCCCACGTTCGGGCAGGACCGGGCACGCGCCGACGAGCTCATGCACCTGCTGCGGGAGCTGAGCGAGGCGGGCACCACGATCCTCGTCGTCACACACGACATGCAGCTCGTCACCGAGTACACGCACCGCACGATCGTCGTCGGCGACGGTCGGATCGTGGCCGACGACTCGACCGCTGCGATCTTCGCGGATGACGCGCTCCTCCGCTCGGCAGGACTGCGCCAGCCGCCGCTCCGGCGCGCGTTCGCGGACATCCGGCATCCCGGCCTGTCTGGAGTGACCCGGCTGCGCGATCTCCCCCGCGCCACCGATTCCCGCAGGACCATCGCATGAGCGCCGTGACGATCGACCCCTGGGTCTCGGCCCCGCCGTCGCGGAGGTTCCTCTACGGACTCAATCCGCTCGCAAAACTCGTCGCGCCGCTTCCGGCGATGGCGTTGTTGGTGTTCGCGCGCGATCTGGCCACGCCGCTCACTTTCGTCGCGCTCGCGTATCTCGTGGTGCTGATCGGTGCCCGCTTGACCGCTCGCATCGCCCTGCTGCTTCTGCTCGCGCTGCCGGTCGCGGCGGCCGTCGTGGGGCTCGGGATGGCGCTGTGGACGGACGCCTCCCGCATCGACACCTCGGTGGCCGTGCTGACGATCGGTGGCTGGACGCTCTACGGCGGCGCGCTCGAGGTCGGGCTGGCGACCGGTGTGCGCCTCGCGGCGATCATCGCGCTCGCCCTCATCGCCGGGCTCACCACGACCGGACCCGACCTCGTGCGCTCGACCGTGCAGCAGCTGCGCGTGCCCTATCGGATCGGGTACACGGCGCTCGCCGCCTTCCGCTTCGTGCCGCGCTTCGGCTATGAGCTCGAGGTGATCCGCCAAGCTCACCGCGTGCGCGGAGCCCACGGTGGGCGGGGCCCGTTCGCCGCGCTCGCGCGCTGGTGGGGCTACATCGTGCCGCTGCTGGCCGGGGCCATTCGCCATGCTGAGCGCGTCGCACTCGCGATGGATGCCCGCGCCTTCGGCGCCCATCCTGACCGCACCGAGCGCTATCTCGTGCCGTGGCGCACCCGCGACACGGTGTTCGTCCTGGCGTTCTGGGCAGCGTCGGCGGGCGTCCTCTGGTATTTCTTCCCGTGGACTTTCGGCTGATGCTGCCCGCCCCTCGCCGCCGACGCGTGCTGGAAGCAGGCTGATTCGTCCCTTTCGGTAGCGAAAAGGACGCTGCGGGTCGATCCAGCCTGCAACTGCCACAGGATCGAGCCCGCACACGACGGATGCCGGGCGTCCGCTCACGGAACGCCCGGCATCCGGGGTGGCTCACCGAGAGAGGGTCAGCGCTTGCCGACGATCTGGCGCGAGACGATGTCGCGCATGATCTCGTTCGTGCCGCCGTAGATGCGGTGGACGCGGGCATCGAGGTAGGCGCGGGCGATCGGGTACTCCGTGATGTAGCCGTAGCCACCGTGCAGCTGCACGCCGGTGTCGAGGAGCTCGGCCTCGCGGTCGGTCGACCAGAACTTGACCTTCGCTGCTTCCTCGGCGGTGAGCTTCTGATCCTTGTAGAGCATCATCGCGCGGTCGTTGTAGGCCCACATGACATCGACGGTGGTCGCCATGTCCGCGAGAAGGAACCGCGTGTTCTGGAAGTCGGCGATGCGCTGGCCGAATGCCTCGCGGCTCAGCACGTAATCGCGCGTCCACACGAACGCCGCCTCACCGGCCGCGGCCGCCGCGACGCCGATCGACAGGCGCTCGAGCGGCAGATTCATCATGAGCTGGATGAAACCGAGCCCTTCCTTGCCGCCGATGAGGTTCTCCTCGGGGACGAACACGTCGACGAACGACATCTCGGCGGTGTCCCACCCGTGGAAGCCCATCTTCTCGAGCTTCTTGCTGTGGTCGAAGCCGTCCATGCCGTCCTCGAGGATCAGCAGGCTGAACGCATCCGGACGGTTGCCCTCGCCGGTCTTGACGAACGTCACGACGATGTCGGCAGTCTTGCCCGACGAGATGAAGGTCTTCGCGCCGTTGACGATGTAGCCGCCTTCCACCTTCTTCGCGGTCGTCTTGATGCCCCGCAGGTCGCTACCGGCCCCGGGCTCGGTCATCGCGAGAGCACCGAGGATCTCGCCGGTCGCCATCCCCGGCAGCCACTTCTCCTTCTGCTCCTGCGTGCCCATGTGGACGATGTAGGGCACGGCGAGGTCGTCCTGGATGCCGAACGCACCCGCGAGTGAGCCCTGCCCGGCGCCGATAGTCTCTTCGAGCACGATCGCCCGGAAGCGATAGTCCTGCAGCATCCCCGCGCCGCCGAACTCCTCCGGCACGCTGAGTCCGATGAGGCCCTGCTCCCCCGCGGCGAGCATGGTGGCCCGGTCGATTTCTCCGTCGGCATCCCACTGCTTGCGCTTCTCTTCGGTCGCATACCGCTTCAGGAATTCCTTGACGACGTCGCGGAACGCCTCGTGGTCCTCGTCATAGATCTCGCGCTCCATGGTGCGCCTTCCTCTCGTCCTCGAGTGTTGAAGAATGTGGGATTGCATCCCACCGTCCATGGTACTGGGTTTCAGCCCGCGTAGTCAGGGGCGGCGGGCAATCCGAAGAAGTCCTCCAGCGTGCGAAACCCCCCGTCGTGATACGCGGCGGCGAGCTCGACACCGAGGTAGCGGACGTGCCACGGTTCCCACTCGTATCCGGTGATGTCGGTCTGATCGTCCTCGTAGCGGATGATGAACCCGAAGCGCCAGGCGTTCTCGGCCACCCAGTCGGCCTATGGCGTGCCCCCGAAAGCTTCGATCCCCCCGCATCCGCGGGCGCACGCGACGAGGTCCGCGGCGATCCCGGTCTGGTGTTCGCTGTACCCCGGGCGAGCACTCGTGCGGTCGGCCGCAGCCTGCCCGAGCGAGTTGACGTATCCGCGGTAGATGCGCTGCTGCGAGGAGTACGACCGGTACGCACTGTTGAGCCCGATCTCGCCCGCGCCCTCCTCCGCACCCGCGGTCACGAGGGCGGTCAACGCGGCCGCAACGTCGGGGCGGAGGCGCACGTCTGCGGTGCGCCGCATGCCTTCGGGTGGCATGACGGATGCCGGCACGTACTCGAGAGGATCCAATGGCCGGAGCTTGTTGACGACAACCCAGATGCGATCGGCATCCGACAGCGGGACGCACGGCGCACGACCGTTCGCAACCGCATCACGCAGCGCCGACGCGCCCCCGAACGCCGCGACGACGTCGGCATCCGTGCCCGCATCGAGAGCTGCCGCGACCGCAGGATCGTCACAGGATGCCGCGGCCACAGCACTCTGCGCCGGCACCGGGATCGACGTCGCCGGGGCGGCGGAGGGGAGCGGCGGCGTGGTTTCTTCGGCGCCGAGCGCGGCCTCTCCGACGATCGGGGGTCCGGCGACGGCGGCTGTCACCGCGCCCGCACCACCCACCAACAGGATGGCCGCCGCGACGAGCACGAGACCCCGCCGCACCCGGTCGGTCACGCTCGACCGGGCGTGCTGCGCCTGTTCGGCGGCGTCCGTGCGCATCTGCACCCGGGCGGCGCGACGAGACAGTGTCGGTTCGGGATCCGGCATGGTCCCATTCTCGCCCGATCCTCGCGTCGAATGTCGGATCCGGCTGAATGTACCATGTCGGATGTCTCGCGTTTGCCTCACTGTCGTTACTATGTTCTACTGTCGGGATGCGGTGGCAAGGACAGACGACACGCGACGTCGACGATGCGGCCCTGCCCGGCCTCGAATCCCTCGCCGGGATCAGCGGGCTGATCCGCACGGTGACGACGCCGGAGTTCCACGGGATGACATTTCACGAAGTGCTCGCGAAGTCAGCGCTCAACCATGTGCCGGGCGGATCATCGATGCCGTTCGACTGGACGGTGAACCCCTATCGAGGGTGCAGTCACGCCTGCACCTACTGTTTCGCGCGGAAGACCCACGAGTACCTGGATCTGGACAGCGGGCGCGACTTCGACAGCGAGATCGTCGTCAAGACCAACGTCGCCGAGGTGCTGCGGCGCGAGCTCGCACGCCCTACGTGGAACCGAGAACCGGTGGCGCTCGGCACCAACACCGATCCGTACCAGCGCGCCGAGGGTCGCTACCGGCTCCTGCCGGGGATCATCACGGCGCTGGCGGAATCGGGGACCCCGTTCTCCGTGCTCACGAAGGGCACACTGCTACGCCGCGATCTGCCGCTTCTTGCGGATGCCGCGGCATCCGTTCCCGTGTCGATCGCGATGTCGATCGCGGTCTTCGACGACGACCTGCAGAAGCTGCTCGAACCGGGAACGCCGAGCGCCACGGCGCGGCTGGCGACCGTGCGCGCGGCTGCCGACGCCGGGTTCCGGCCGACGGTGTTCCTCATGCCGATCCTGCCGCACCTCACCGATGACCCGAGGCAGCTCGAGGACGCGGTGCGGCGGGTGAAGGATGCTGGCGCCTCCCGGGTCGTGTTCGGCGCGCTGCACCTCCGCCCCGGCGCGAAAGCGTGGTTCTGGAGCTGGCTCGAGCGCGAGCGTCCCGATCTGTTGCCGGTCTACCGAGGGTTATACCCGGGGGTGTCGGCCTACGCGCCGGTCGGCTACCGAAAGCTCCTCGCCGCGCGTGTGCGGCCGCTCCTGCGTCGGTACGCCATGGCCGGTGGCGTCGAGGAGGAGGTCGAGATCCGCCCTGCCACGCCCGGTCCGGTACGCGCGACGGGGCCGGCGCCGGCCCTCCTCTTCTGAGCCGGGCCCGTCACCGCACGGCGACCCGATGCACACGGTCCTCCCCCAGACGGCTGGCACGACAATCTGCGTCGGATCAGCAGGCCGGGCCGCCGGCTCAGCGGTACCGACGACCCTCGTCGCGGCGGCGTGACAGCCAGATCGCCACGCGCCAGGATGCCGAGGATCGCCCAGCCCGGAATCGTGTCGCCGAGCGCCGCCGCGATGACGATCTCGCGCGCTTGGCGCACCGGCAGGAACATCGACGCGGTGTTCAACCAGTCGGGGAACACGACCGGCGGCAGGAACAGCCCGCCGCCGAACGCGAGGAGGAACATCACGACCTGCGTCACCGCGATGGCCGCTTTCGGGCCACACGCGGTGCCGACGATGACGCCGATCAGTATCGACGGGATCGCGGTGACCACGGCCAGCGCGGTCGCCGAGAGGAGATTGAGCGGTTCGGTGGTGGCCGACGTGAACAGCGCCAAAGTACTCCGGTCAACTGGTGGGTGTGCGGCGGGTCGCCTGAACAACTCCTGCAGGCTGCGCGGCGCGGGCGGCAGACCCGGCGCCCGCGCCAGGGAATTCCGCAGCGCGGCCTGCTGCCGCCCGGGCGCGCTGCAGGAGTTGTTCAGGGGGGCAGTCGATAAGGCAGGTCTGACAGGCGCGGCCGACGCGGCGAACCGACGCGAATCGCCGCCCCGCGGAAGCGGAGGCGGCGATTCGGGTCGGGCAGGGGTCAGGCGCGGACGGGATCCACCTGACGGCCGGTGATCTCCTCGAGGAGATCGTCGCCGATACGGACGTTGTCGAACGGGGCATCGATCTCTGCGCGATCGAGCATTTCCGTCATGCGCCGCTCGCGCTGGCGCGTGATGAGGGTCACGACGGTGCCCGTGCGACCCGCGCGACCGGTGCGGCCCGAGCGGTGCAGGTAGGTCTTGTACTCGTCAGGCGCGTCGGCCTGGATCACGAGATCGATGTCATCGACATGGATGCCGCGCGCGGCGACGTCCGTCGCGACCAGCACACTGACGCGCCCCGACGTCAGGCGTTCGAGGTTGCGTGTGCGCTTGGCCTGGTTCAGGTCACCGTGCAGGGCGACCGCGTGGATGCCCGCATCATCGAACTGCTCGGCGAGCATCTCGGTGTACGCGCGAGTCCGGGCGAAGACCAGAGTCTTGCCGGCACGATCGACGAGCGAGGTGAGGATCTCGGCCTTGTCACGATGGTCGATCACGAGCACGCGGTGGTCGATCGTGCCCGAGTCCTGGTCTTCACCGGCGACCTCGTAGACGGCGGGCTCCACGAGGAACTCGTCGACGAGCGCCGCGACCTCGCGGTCGAGGGTGGCGGAGAAGAGGAGCTTCTGCGCGCCGTCCTTGACGAGCCGGAGGATGCGCTGCATGGGCTCCAGGAATCCGAGCTCACTCATGTGGTCGGCCTCGTCGAGCACGACGATCTCCACGTCGGAGAGATTGAGCTTGCCCTGTGCCTGCAGGTCCTCGATGCGGCCGGGGGTGCCGATGATGATGTCGACGCCCTTCCGAAGCGCACCCACCTGGCGCGCCTGGGGCACGCCGCCGTAGATCTGCGTCGTGAAGAGACCGACGCTGCGCGCGATCGGCTGGATCGTGCGGTCGATCTGCAGCGCGAGCTCACGGGTCGGCGCGAGCACGAGGGCCCGGGGCGTGCGTCCGAACTCGCGACGCTTGCCGGCGGTCTGACTGCGCAGGATCGCCTCGACGAGCGGGGCACCGAACGCGATGGTCTTGCCGGAGCCGGTGCGGCCACGGGCGAGGACATCCTTGCCCGCGAGGATCGGCGCGATCGTGGCCGCCTGGATCGGGAAGGGGGACGGCGCGCCGAGATCCGCGAGGACCCGGACGATGTTCTCGCCCAGCCCGAGGTCGCCGAACGTCACACCCTCGGTCGCTTCGGCCTGGACGGCCTCGGCCTGCAGCTTCTCGTGGACGACGTCCACGTGATCGCGGTGAGCCTTCGCCTTCGTGTCGGCGTGCCAATCCGACCGGTCTCCTCCGCCACCCGCAGGACGACGGTCGCCGGCATCGCGACGCGGCCGGTCATCGAACGAGCGTGCCGGGCGGTCGTCGCGACGCGCCGGACGATCGCCATACGAGCGGGTCGAACGGTCATCACTGGAGCGAGCCGGACGGTCATCCCGTCGCGGGCGGTCATCGAACGAGCGTGCCGGGCGGTCGTCGCGACGCGCCGGACGATCGCCATACGAGCGGGTCGAACGGTCATCACTGGAGCGGGCGGGACGGTCATCGCGACGCGGGCGGTCATCGAACGAACGGGTGGGACGATCGCCGTACGGGCGGGCCGGACGATCATCGGCCGAACGGGCCGGGCGGTCATCGCGACGCGGGCGGTCGTCGAACGACCGGGCCGGACGGTCGTCACTGGAGCGGGCGGGACGGTCATCGCGACGCGGGCGGTCGCCATAGGAGCGGGACGAGCGGTCATCGTTCGACCGAGCAGGACGCTCATCCCGACGCGGACGATCATCGAACGACCGGGCCGGACGGTCATCCCGACGGGCGCGGTCGTCGCGGTACGAGGGACGCGCATCACCGAACGTGCGGCGGTCGTCGCGCGGCTGCGCCTCACGGCGCGCGGGACGGTCGTCGTATGAACGCGCGGGACGGTCGTCACGACGAGCGGGCCGACCATCACGCGCCGGACGGTCACCCTGTGCGTGCGCACGGATGCCGCGGGCTTCCGCGCGGCCGGCACGCTCCTGCGCGTTCCAGCGCTGCTTGGTGGGAGCCGTGTCCTCGGCCTCGGGGCGATAACCGCGGTGGCTCGGGCTCTTGCTGCCGGCGGTACCGGCGGACGCCTGACCGGGGCGACGCTTGGCATCTTGGTAGGAGGTCTTCTTGCCGTAGCGGGGCTCGAAGTTCTGAGCGCGCCCGCCGGCCGGCTTCTTGTTCTTGGGCATGGTGGTGTCCTTCTGGGTTGTTCTGGCGAGAACAGCCTCCTGGCGCGCGCAACGGCGCGGCCGCAACTGCGGCGTGGAGTAACCCGGACGTTCGTCGGCCGGGGGCCATTCAGTGATGGTTCATGCGCGCCGAGCGGCGCTCACCATCGGCCCCACAGACTCACAAACCCATCCGCGCGTGCGCGGTGTCCAGAGCCGACCGCACTACTGTACCGGTCGCTCCTGGGAGAGCGCCGGGCACGGCGTACGCTGACACCGTGACAGTCACGCTCGCCGATCCCACCGGACCCCGCTTCCACCTCTCCGACGGCGACGCCCGCGTCGAAGTCACGACCATCGGCGCCGCGCTCCGCGCCTTCGAGGTCAGTGGCGTGGATCTCGTTCCCCGCTACGCCGACACGATCGCCACACCCGCGGCATCCGGAGTCGTGCTCGTCCCCTGGCCGAACCGTGTCGCCGAGGGCGCCTGGACCCAGCACGGGAAGAGCTATCAGCTCGCCGTCAGCGAGCCGGCCACCGGCGCCGCCTCGCACGGCCTGCTGCGGTTCACGTCCTATCAGCCGGTGTCGCAGACATCCGACGCCGTCACCCTGACGGCCGACATCGTCCCGCAGACCGGATACCCGTTCCACCTGCGCACGACCGTGACCTACGCGCTCTCCGGCAGTGCCCTGACGGTGACGCACACGATCGAGAACCTCGGCGCGGAGCCCGCGCCGGTCGCGCTCGGCACGCATCCGTACCTGTGCATCGGCGGCGTCGACACGGCCGACGTCACGGTGCAGCTCGACGCGCCGCTGCGCGCGGTGATCGACGACCGGCTCATCCCGATCGCGGACGATCCGGTCGACGAGGCCACGGATCTGCGCACGCCCCGCCGTATCGGCGACCTCGATCTCAACACGGCATATTCGGGCATGCCTCGGGATGCGGAGGGTCGCGTGCGCGCGGTACTCGCGGCGCCCGACGGCCGGACAGTGGAGCTCTGGGCGGGGCCGGACTTCACGCGGCTGCAGTTGTTCACGACCGACCGCTACCCCGGCCAGCCGGTGGCGCTCGCGATCGAGCCGATGACGGCGCCCGCCAATGCCTTCAACTCCGGCGAGGATCTGCACTGGATCGAGCCCGGCGAGACCTGGACACTCGAGTGGGGAATCACGGCCGCACTGTAGCCCGGACCGGCGCCTCGGCGGCTCTACACTGACGCCATGAGCGCTCCCGACGTCGCCGCACCCGCCCCGAACCCCACGCTGCGCGCGGAGGCCGAAGCTCTGCTCGCCGCGAGCATCTCCGGGATCGCCGGCGGTGCCGTGGGTCTCGTGATCGGCCTCACCGGCGCCGCGACGGCGCTCTGGGGTGAGTGGAGCTTCGCCGCCTGGACGGCCCTTGCCGCCGCGACCGCCGCCGGCGTCAGCTCGGCGCTCGGATACTGGCGTTCCCGCACGACGGACGGTCAAGAATGGCGCCGTGAGATCACCAGCATCCGCTATGTGATCTCCACCGCGTCGGTCGTCATCGCCCACGTCGCGCTCACCGCGATCGCGACACTCGCCCTCTTCGCCCTTCTCTCCCGCGCGTTCATCGGGCTCGAGCTCAACACGTTCTGGACCACCGTGCTGATGGCGGTGATCACGGGCATGGCCGGGTGGCTGTCGTACCTGTCCTCGTCTCGCATGACCACCCAGCGACTCACCTCTCTGCTCGTCGCGTTCATCGCGATCGGGACGCTGTCGGCGATGATCACGACCTCCGACCCGGAGTGGTGGCACCTGCACTTCAGTCAGCTGGGGACGTTCGGTGACCTGTCGAGCTTCCTGTTCAACGGCACGCTGATCGCGGGCGGACTGCTCGTGACGACGTTCACGCTCTACGTCGCGCACGACCTCGGCGTCCTCGGCGAATCGGCGCGCGGCACCCGCATCGTCTCGGTCGCCCTGGCGATCATGGGCATCATGCTCGCTCTCGTCGGGGTGTTCCCGGTCGATGTGAACATGTGGATGCACAATCTGTCGGCATCCGGCATGGCCCTCATGTACCTGCTGCTGCTCGTCGGCGGCCGGTGGATCCTCACCCGCCTCCCGCGCGCCTACTTTCTCGCATCGTGGGCGTTCCTGGGCGCACTCCTGGCATCGATCGTGCTGTTCGCGATCGGCTACTTCGGACTCACCGCGTTCGAGATCATCGTCTTCGCCCTGATCTTCGGCTGGCTGGCCGTGTTCATCCGCTTCTTGGGTGTCTCCGACCCCGAACAGGACTGACCCGCGACGTCAGTCGCCCTGCGACTCGCGCGCCGAGCGGCGCGGATGCAGGTCACTCGTCTCGACCGGCGTGAGGTCCACGTCACCCTGGGTGCGACGAGCCGCGCGCCGTTCCTTGGCTCCCTCGACGAGGTTGTACAGCGTCGGGAGGACGAGGAGGGTGAGCACGGTCGACGAGATCAGGCCGCCGATCACGACGATCGCGAGCGGCTGCGAGATGAACCCGCCGTGGCCCGTGATTCCGAGCGCCATCGGCGTGAGCGCGAAGATCGTCGCCAGCGCCGTCATGAGGATGGGCCGGAGGCGCCGCGCACCGCCGGCGACGGTCGCGTCGTGCGCGTTCAACCCCTTCTCACGGTACTGGTTGACGAGGTCGACGAGCACGATCGCGTTCGTCACGACGATGCCGATCAGCATGAGCACGCCGATGAGCGACGCAATCCCCAACGGGACGCCGGTCGCGATCTGCAGCAGGATCGCGCCGGTCGCCGCGAACGGCACCGAGACGAGGAGCAGGAGCGGCTGTCGGAGCGACTTGAACGTCGCGACCATGACGATGTAGACGATCAGGATGGCCGCCAGCATCGCGAGCCCCAGCTGGCCGAAGGCATCCTGCTGCTGCGTGACGACGCCGCCGAGCTCGGCGTCCGCGCCGGTGGGCAGATCGACGTCCGCCAGTGCCGTGTTCACGGTCGCGGAGGCGGCCGTGAGGTTGTCGGTGGAGGGGGTGACCGTCACGGTGGCCGTCCGCTGACCGCGCTGGGTCGTGATGGAGATCGGCCCCTGGCTCTCCTCGACCGTCGCCACCTGATCGAGGCGGATGAGGCCGGCCGCCGAGGCGATTTCGAGCCCCTTGAGCTCGTCGATCGTCGCGGGGATGGAGGACGCCTTCAGATACACGGTGAGGGACGTGTCGTCGATCTCGACCGAGCCCACCTGGCGCGGCTGCATCGTGTTGGCAACGAGCCCGCCGACCGCAACCTCGGACAGGCCGAGCGCCGACGCGGCATCGCGATCCACCGACACCGACACGAACGGGAGCGAGGCCGACAGGTTCGAGGTCACCTGACCGATCCCGTCCTTGCCGTCGAGGGCGGTGACCACGGCATCCGTCGCCGTCTGCAGGGCGTCGGCGCTCGGCGCCGTCACGTCGATCTCGATGTCGCTCGACCCGAAACCGCCCTGACCGGCCGACACGGTGAGCGTGCCGACGTCGTCGAGCTCGGCGAGCGCCGCCTGCACGTCCTCGCGGACGGCGATCTGGTCGGCACCGGAGTCGGTCGTGATCGAGTACGTGATCCCGGCTCCCCCACCGGAGAACGCATCACGGATCGCCGAACCGGACGAGCCGATCGAGGTCTGCACGGTCTCGATCCCGTCGATACCCTGCAACACCGCCTCGACCTGCTGCGCGGCCGCGTCTTCGGCATCCAGGCTGGCCGCCTGCGTCACGTCCTGAGAGACGGTGAACGTGTTCTGACCGGAGTCGCCGAGGAAGTTGGTCTTCATGAGCGGCGCAAGAGCGGCCGTTCCGGCGAGCACGAGGACGGCCAGCAGCAACGTCACCCACGAGTGCTTCAGCGTCCAGTTCAGCACCGGGAGGTAGGCCTTCTGGAGCTTCGACGGCGGGGCGGCCGGGTCTTCCGGGTCGATCGCTCTGCCTTGCTCGTCGAGGATCGGCTTGCCGGGGCGGAGGAACCAGTACGCCAGCACCGGGACGATCGTGAGCGCCACCAGGAGCGAGGCCACCATCGCGATCGTGACGGTCATCGCGAACGGACGGAAGAGCTCGCCCGTCACATCGCCCACGAACGCGATCGGCAAGAAGACGGCGACGGTCGTGATGGTGGATGCCGTGATCGCCGCGGCGACCTCGCGCACGGCGAGCAGGATCGAGGCAAGTTTGTCGGCATCGCCGACGTAGTGGCGCTTGATGTTCTCGATCACGACGATCGAGTCGTCCACGACGCGACCGATCGCGATCGTCAAGGCGCCGAGCGTGAGGATGTTGAGGGAGTATCCGAACGCCTGCAGGCCGACAAAGGTGATCAGCACGCTCGTCGGGATCGAGATCGCGGTGACGAGGGTCGACCGCACCGACATCAGGAAGAGCAGGATCACCAGGACGGCGAAGAAGAGGCCCAGCAGGCCTTCCTGCGCGAGCGCTTCGATGGACTGCTCGATGAAGGGCGCCTGGTCGAAGACGACCGTGAACGTCGCGTCGCTGCCGATCGAGTCCTGCAGCTGCGGCAGAAGCGCGGTGACGGAGCGGCTGACATCGACCGTGTTGGCCGACGGGAGCTTCGTGATCGAGATCGTGAGCGCCGGCTCGCCGTTCACGCGCGAGATCGAGGTGACCGGGTCCTGACCGAGTTCGACGGTCGAAACGTCACCGATCGTGACGGCACCGGCGGCGATCTGGTCGGCCGACGTGGGCACGAGCGGAAGAGCCGTGATCTCGTCGATCGAGGTGATCTTCGTGCCGGTCTGCACCGTGAGGGTCTGGTCGCCCTCGGTGACCGTGCCGCCCGGGAAGAGCACGCCGTTCTGGTCGAGCGCGTCGGTGATGGCGGCTTGACTGAATCCGGCCGCCGCGAGCGCTGCCTGGTCGGGAGTGATGGTGACGCGCTGTCCCTGACCGCCGACGATCGATGCCGCACTGACGCCGGCAACATCCTCGAGGTCGGGGATCGCGCTGTTCTCGAGCTGCGCCTGGATGGTCTGCTCGTCGTCGTAGCCGGTGACGGCGAGCGCGATGACGGGGAGGTCGTCGATCGAGAAGGAGACGACGGTGGGCTCGACGGATTCGGGAAGCGTCGAACTGATGCGGTTGATCGCCTGCAGGATCTTCTGTTCGGCGGTCGCGAGATCCGTGCCGTACGTGAAGGACGCCGTGATGATCGACGCGTTGGTCGTGCTGGTCGCCGACGTCGACTCGAGCCCCGGGATGCCACGGATGGCCGACTCGATGGGCGTCGACACGTCATTGTTGACGACGTCCGGAGACGCACCCGGGTACGTCGACAGGATCGACAGCTGTGGGAACTCCACCGAGGGGATGAGTTCCTGCTTCAGGCTCGTGAGGGCGAGGCCACCGAACACCGCGGCGACGATCGTGATCAGCGCGATGAGGGCGCGGTTCTTCAAGCTCAGGACGGCGAGATTCGACACGAGTGGCCTTTGCTGTGCAGGGCGGGTGGATACAGAAATGTATCCACGTCATTCTCGCACGCGCGATCAGGGGTTTCGGCCGGTGATCACGCGCGCTCAGCGCGGGAAGAGACCGCCCAGCATGACTCCGAGCGCCGCCGCCGCGATGGCGAGGACCGCCGTGCCGATGAGGTTCATCCAGGCCCAGTCCCGACGTCCACGTCGGGCCAGGAGCGCCGTTTCGACCGACACCGTGCTGAAGGTCGTGAAGCCGCCCAAGACGCCGATGCCGACGATGGCCATCCACGCCGGGGCGATCGCCGCGCCGAGGCCGGTGAGCAGACCCAGTACGAACGACCCGGCGATGTTGACGAGCAGGATGCCGAGGGGGAACGCATCCTTCCGCCCCTTCATGACGATGCCGTCTGCGAGGTACCGCCCACCTGCGCCGAGACCACCGCCGACGACGAGCGCCACGAGCTCCAGGGTGTTCATTCGGCGTCCTCCGGAGATTCCCGGTCCTCGGGCGCACCGGCGGCGCGCCGCCCGACCACGAGCCCGAGCGCTGCCGCGAGCACCCCGACGAAGAGCGACACGAGAATCAGCAGCAGTCCGATCACGGGTGCCGCCGTGCCGGTCGTCACGGCTTGCACGGCGAAAGCACTGTAGGTCGTGAAGCCGCCGAGCACTCCGGTGCCGAAGAACATCCGCACGTGAGGATGCCGGCCATCCAGCCGCCCGACGACCGCACCCAGGAGGAACGAGCCGGCGAGGTTGATCACGACTGTCACGGCGGGAACGACGAGCGGATGCCCGTCGGTTCCGAGCGGCACGAGCACCAGTGCACGCAGGGCCACACCGATCGCGCCGCCCACGATGACCAGCAGCAGCGACCTCCCCGAGAACCATCGCGGCGACGCCATGCCCTCACGCTAGAGCCGGATCACCCCAGGAGCAGCGCACGGATCGCCGATTCCGGCGAGATGGCGGTGTCGAGCAGGTCTCCCCGGCGGTACCGACTGAACACCCGCGGATCGATGTAGGACCCGCGGGCGACCGTCGGGGTGTTCCCGAGCGCTTCCGCCGCGGCCTTCACCGCCAGCACCTCGGCCCGCTTCAGATCGGTCTTGGTATCCACGAGTCCGATGCGCGCGAGGGCGTCGGCCGCCAGAATCGTCCCCCGGAGCGTCCGGAAGTCTTTCGCGGTGAATTTCCCGCCGGTCATCGAGCGGACATACACGTTGACGTCCTTCGGCGTCAGCGGCACGCGCCGCCGGCCGCGGCGGTACGCCAAGAGCGGAGACGCCGGCCGTCCCGCCGCGAGCAGTTCGATTGCGGCCGCAAGGTCAGCGTCGTCGATGTGCAGATTCTGACGCTTGCCGCTCTTCCCCGGGAAGTCGAGGCTCGTCATGGCGCCGTCGACCAGGGCATCCCGCCGGCGGAGTGTCGTGAGCCCCCGGCTCCCGTGTTTGGACAGGTACGTCTCCGATCCCACCCGCGGCGCCGCGCTGTCGAGGAGCCGGAAGGCGGCGGCCAGCACGCGCTCCTGATCGAGGTCCGGGCGACGAAGCGACGTGGTGACGCGCGCGCGTGCCCTGGGCAGGGCTTCGGCCAGCGCGAGAGCGCGGGCGTATTTGCCTTTGTCGCGGCGCGCGGACCACTGCGGGTGGTAGATGTACTGACGCCGGCCGGCGTCGTCGATCCCGGTCGCCTGGATGTGTCCGAACGCGTCGGCGCTGATCCACACGTCGGTCCAGGCGGGCGGGATCACCAGTGCTCGGGCCCGCTCCGCGTCAGCGCCGGTGACGGCCGCGCCCTCGGCGTCGAGGTAGCGGAAGCCGGATCCGGCTCGTGCGCGGCGGAACCCGGCATCCTCACCCGGACGGACGATCGTCAGGCGCGGCACGGAGAGATACGGGGGGTATGGCGAGAGGGCATACAACGGCCCTATCGTACTTTTACCGGCGAGGGCAAGGGGGTCCGCGCGATCTGCGAACCCCCGCTATCGTCGGGGGGTCATCGGATCCCGGAGAACCCGGAGAAAGGGAGCACCGCCATGAACATCGCTCTTATCATCATCATCGTCGTCGCTATCGTGCTGGCCATCGTCGGAGGCATGAGCAGCGCGCTCAACTGGCTCCTGTGGGTTGCGCTCATCGTCGGCGTCATCGCGCTGATCGCCTTCCTGCTGCGAGTGATGCGCGGCGGCAAGGTCTGACCTTCCCCCGCATCGCATGAGAAGGGTCCCGCCGTTCGGCGGGGCCCTTCTCTGCGTCTGCCGCCATTGTGGGCCGGACGGTTCGACAGCGCGTGCCGCAAGCAGGCTGAACCAGATCAGGCGCGATGTCTTGACAAACTCGAGATATATCGTGTTATTGTCGCATGACGCGATATATCTCGATTCGCGCTGAGACCAAGGAGCACCATGAGCCTCGAGAAGTGGATCATCCACCCCGGCGAAACCCGCGTCATCGACCTCGATGGCATCCGCACACTGAAGGTCGGCCTCGTCGGCGGCCAGGTCGACGTCGTCGCGCACGACGAGCCCGGCGTGCGCATCGAAGTGCACGGCGTCACGATCAAGGACCTCCGCATCGAAGCGACCGGAGACGTCGTGGAAATCGACCACCCGCAGCTGCGCTGGGACAACTTCCTCGAGGTGTTCCGTAATTTCGGCACCGGCGGGCCCAAGGCCGAGATCAGTGTCGCCGTCCCGCGGGAGATCGCACTGACCCTCGGTGTCGTCTCGGCGAGCGCTCTCGTGTCGGGCCTCTCCGCTGGCGCCCGGCTCAACACCGTGTCCGGCGACATCATCGTCGACACCCTCTCCGGCGACCTCAGTGTCAACGCCGTCTCCGGCGATGTCCAGGTGCGCGCGCTCAGCGGGGCGCTCTCGGCCAACTCGGTCTCGGGCGATGTCGCCGCCACCGGCACGATCCGTAAAGCATCCATCGACACCGTCTCGGGCACGATGCTCGTCGACTCGACGGGGCCCCTGAGCACCGTGAACCTCAACTCCGTCAGCGGCGGGACGACCGTGCGGCTCGACGAGGGATACCCCGCGAACTTCGTGTTGCGCAGCGTCAGCGGTCGAGTCCACGTCGACGGCGTGAAACGGTCGACCGCGACGCCGACCAACTACGTCGACTCCGTCGGCGAGCTCAGCGGCCAGTTCGCCGATGTGCGCGTGAACTCCGTCTCGGGTGAGATCACGGTGCTGCGGCGCGTGACCTCGGCGGAGCCGGTGGCAACCGCCTCAGCCGAGCAGATTTCGCCGGCGACCTCAGCCGAGCAGCAGGGCGACGCGGGCGATCAGCCGGCATCCGCCGAGACCCCGGCGACAGGTCACGGCGACGCGGGCGATCAGCCGGCATCCGCCGAGGAGGCGTGAGATGGCGCCCGTCTTCTCGCACGGCGACCTACGCCTCTACCTCCTGAATCTGCTCGACGAATCGCCTCGGCACGGCTACGACCTCATGCAGGCGCTCGCCGACCGCACGGGCGGTACCTACACCCCGAGCGCCGGAACGATCTATCCGCGCCTGGCGAAGCTCGAAGAAGAAGGCCTCGTGACCAAGTCCGTCGACGGGCGCAAGACCGTCTACGAGATCACGGATGCCGGTCGGGCCGAAGTCCGCGCGCGTGCCGGCGAGCTCGAGGGGATCGAGGCTGGACTCACCGACAGCGTGCGCCTCATCGCCGATGAGGTACGGGGCAATGTCCGCGAGGCGATGAAGAGTCTGCGTGCAGACCTCGCCGCAGCGGCCCGCGAGGAGCGCTCGTCGGCGAAAGCCTCCCCGCCCCCGGTGGACGAATCTCGTGTGTCGTCGCGCGAGCAACTACACCGAGCCGACGCTGCCGTGTCGGAGTTCCGCGCCAACATCCGCGCGGACCTCCGCACGCATCTCGCACGCGGCGGTTCGGTGTCGGCATCCCTCGTCGACGACCTCGTCCGCGCGTTGGACGACGCGGCCCGCGAGGTCACGCGCGCGCTGCGCAGCTGACGCGCCCCCTTGTCCCACTTGTGGTTGGTTTTGACCGCTGAAACCAGCCACAAGTGGGACAAGACGCGCCCTAAGTGGGACACGGGGGTGGGGGTCAGCCCTCGGGCCAGAGCGCCTCGTCGTCGGCGGCCGGCTCTTCGAGCGGCACGACAAGCACCGGGCGCGACTGCCGGTGCGCGAGACGCGCAGCCACCGATCCGGTGAAGAACTCGCGGATCGATTCGCCGAAGCCCCGTCGGCGGGTGCCGACGACGATCAAGCGCGCATGCGACCGCTCGGCGAGCTGTTTGATCGCCATCGCGGGATCGCCGACAAGCTGCGACACGGTCCAGTCGACGGCGACGTCGGCGAGGACGGATGCCGCGGCATCCTTCACCGAGGTCAACTGACCCTCGCCTGAGGCGATGTCCATGTCGATCGGCGCGGAGTGCACGTAGCCGTCGGGGTCCTCATACGTGATGAAGCGCGTGACATCCACGTGCGCGATGATCAGCGGCGCGCCGAAGAGACGCGCGTAGCGCGCGGCTTCGGTCAGGACGCGCGAAGGTTGGTCGGGAATAGCCCCCACGATCACCGCCCCCTGGGGCACAGCCTCGTAATCGGGCGTGTCATGCGTGGCGTCGGTCATCGTCAACCCTCCGTCAGCGGCCGGATCCGCGAGGGTCCGGGGGCACCGTGTTATCCTGAATGCTACTCTTCCCGGCTTCGTGCCGGATCGTGAATGCATCGTGAATGCACCGGACCGTGGGCACAGGCAGTGCACACAGTCCGTGACTCAGAAATGAGGGGGTCTCGCATGGGGCGTGGCCGTCAAAAGGCGAAGCACACCAAGATTGCTCGCGAACTCAAGTACGACACGTACAACGTGAACTACTCCGCGCTCGAAAAGGAACTCGGTCACCCCGGCGACGACCAGTACGTCGACAAGTGGGCGGATCAGTACGCCGACGACGACGAGGAGCTCGAGACAGCCTGACGCCTGTCTCGCTCACCGCCATGCTCCATGGCGGTGCTCCCATTCGTCTTCGATCGTGCGCGCTCGCGAAGCGACGATCCCCGCGGGGGCGGCAAGCAGCATGAGCGTGCCGAGCATGAGCAACGGGATGGTCCACTGTCCCGTGGCGTCATTGATGAGCGCGAACGACAGCGGGAACGTCGCGGCGAACAAGTAGCCGAAGCTCTGCACGAAGCCGCTCAGCGCAACGGCGCCTTCGTGCGTGCGCGTGCGCCGCTGGATCAGCACGAGCGCGACGGGGAACAGGCCCTGTGGGATGCCGAGGAGCACGACCCACACCACGGTTGCCGTGGTGGGCGCCAGCAGGAGCCCTGCGACCGCTGTCAATCCGGCGATCAGCGCGCCCGCGTACAGGATGCCGACCCGCCGCCACCGCGTGATCACGATCGGCACGAGGATCGACAGGGGGATTCCCATAGCGCCGAAGAGCGCTAACAAGACTCCGGCCGTGGCGTGGGAGACGTCGGCGATATCGACGAGGATGACGGGCAGCCACGCGAAGCTCGCGTAGACACTCGTCGAGGACAACACGAACGTCGCCGCGAGCGCCCACGCCATCGGCAACCGGAAGAGCCGCCCGAGCACGCGCGGTGCGGGCTCCTCCACGACAGCCGGTGCCACTCCTTCCGCCGCAACGCGCTCGCGCTGCAGCATCGCCCACCACGGGATGACCGCGACGACGGCGAACACCGCCCACATCCCGAGCGAGAATCGCCACCCGGCCGCGTCGGCGACCGGCACCGCGACGAGCGGCGGGACGAACGCGGCGACGGCAAGGGTCGCGGAATAGAGGCCGGTCATCAGGCCGGTCCGATCGGGGAAGTATCGCTTGATCAGCGGAGGTACGACGACATTGCCGACCCCGACCCCCGCGAACAGCACGGCCGTCCCCAGGAGGAGGAGTCCGGCATCCGGAGCGACCGCCCGGCCGACGAGCCCCAGGATGACGACCACCATCGCGGTGATCGCGAGCCGTTCGAGGCCGAATCGCCGCTCGAGAGCGGGTGTGACGATCCCGAAGAGAGCGAAGCACAGCGGTGGCGCGGTGCCGATAAGTCCGACGACCCAGGCGGGCACGGCGATGTCGGCCTGGATCTCCGCGAGGATCGGCGACAGCGAGGCGACCGCCGACCGCAGCGAGAAAGCGACGAAGACGATGCCGACGAGAGCCAGAGCCCTCCCCCGCCACAGCGGGCGGGCGTGTTCAGATGTCACTCGCTCGAGTCTATGCGCGCCGCGTGACGTGTTTCGGTGCGGGTGACAGGCTCGATCGACTCTCGCTCCGCCCGGAGCGGCCGGAAGGCGCGATCCAGCCTGCAACTGCCCCGCCGACGCGGGCCCATCGCGCAGATCGCCGCCCCGGCAACGTCGCCCCGCGGTGCGGAAAGCAGGCTCGATTGACGCCCACCCCGGGCAGGGGTCCGTGAAGGGCACATCCAGCCTGCTTTCGGTACGCCCGGGCGGCGAGACCGGGCGGTCAGGACTCCTGCGACCCCTCGACCCAGGCCAAGTACTCCTCCGAGACCGTGCCGGTGATGTACCGGCCGTCGAAGCAGCTCATATCGAGGTCTTCGACGTCCGGTGAGCCGTCGAGGATCGCCGCTTTGAGGTCTTCGACCTCCTGGTAGACCAGGTAGTCGGCGCCGAGCTCTTCGGCGATCTCGGGGATCGTCCGGCCGTGGGCGACGAGTTCGTGCCGGGACGGCATGTTGATGCCGTACACGTGCGGGAAGCGCACCGGCGGGGCGGCCGAGGCAAATGTGACGGAAGCCGCTCCGGCATCACGCGCCATCTGGATGATCTCCTTGGAGGTCGTCCCTCGCACGATCGAGTCGTCGATGAGCAGCACGTTCTTGCCCTTGAACTCGCTCGACATCGCGTTGAGCTTCTGGCGCACGCTCTTCTTGCGCACCGCCTGGCCGGGCATGATGAACGTCCGGCCGACGTAGCGGTTCTTGTAGAAGCCCTCGCGATACTCGAGCCCGAGCTTGCGGGCCACCTGCATCGCGGCGGGCCGCGAGGAATCGGGAATCGGCATGACGACGTCGATCGACCCCTTCGGGGTGTACTTCGCGATCGTGTCGGCGAGGCGATCACCCATGCGGAGCCGCGCCTCGTACACCGAGATGCCGTTCATCTCGCTGTCCGGACGGGCCAGGTACACATACTCGAACGAGCACGGCACGAGCTGCGGGTTCGCGACGCACTGGCGCGTGTGGAGATTGCCGGCGAGGTCGATGAAGACCGCTTCGCCGGGCTCGACGTCGCGGACGACCTCGAACCCCGCGTTCTCGAGCACGAGCGACTCGGAGGCGACGATCCACTCGTACTTTCCGTCGCCATCCTTCCGCGTGCCGAGGATCAGGGGGCGGATGCCGAAGGGATCGCGGAAGGCGAGCAGGCCGTACCCCGCGATGAGCGCGATCGACGCGTACGAGCCCTCGACGCGCTGATGCACGCGTTCGACCGCCTGAAACACCTGAGCGGGGTCGAGCTCGGGGCCGGAAATGGCCGACTGGAGCTCGTTGGCGAGGACGTTGACGAGGAGCTCGGTGTCCGAGCTCGTGTTCAGGTGGCGCCGGTCGGTGCGAAAGAGCTCTTCCGACAATTCACGCGTATTGGTGAGGTTGCCGTTGTGCACGAGCACGATTCCGTACGGCGCGTTGACGTAGAAGGGCTGGGCCTCTTCCTCGCTGGATGCCGTGCCCTTGGTGGCGTAGCGGACGTGGCCGAGGCCGATCGTCCCGAGGAGAGCGCGCATGTCGCGGGTGCGGAACGCTTCGCGGACCTGCCCTTTGGCCTTGAACTGGTGGAAGATGCCGTTGGGCTCCGCTGTCGCGATGCCCGTGGAATCCTGCCCGCGGTGCTGCAGGAGCAGCAGAGCGTCGTAGATCTCCTGGTTGACCGGTCCCTGACCGACCATGCCGACGATTCCGCACATGGGTGTAGCTCAGTCCGTTTCTGCGTATGCGCCGACCAGGCGGACAGCGCCGCCGTCGACGCCCTTGGCGCCCTGCTCGAAGTGCCCGTCCGGCAGCGGTCCGTCACCGACGACGCCCACCTGCCAGGTGGTGATGCCCGCGGCGGTGAGGGCGGATGCCGCGGCATCCGCCTGCTCGGCCTGAACGACCGCGAGGAACCCGATGCCCAGGTTCCAGGTGCCCTCGGTCTGCTCCAGCGAGAGCGACCCGAGGTCGGCCAGCACGCGGAAGACCGGGGGCGGCGACCAGGTCGCGCGGTCGAGGTCGACCCACGTCCCGCGCGGCAGGACGCGTGCGAGGTTCGCGGCGATGCCGCCACCGGTCACGTGGCTGAGCGAGTGCACGGCGTCACCGAACTGATCGATGAGCCGCAGCAGCGGCAGGGTGTACAGGCGCGTCGGCTCGAGGAGCTCTTCGCCCCACGTGCACGAGAAGTCCGACGCGTGATCTCCGTACGTGATGCCCGCACCGGCGACGATGTGCCGCACGAGCGAGTAGCCGTTGGAGTGCAGACCGCTGGAGGCGAGCGCCAGCACGACGTCTCCGGTCCGTACGCGTTCGGCGCCGAGGATCTTGTCGGCCTCGACGACTCCGGTGGCAGCCCCGGCGACGTCGTAGTCGTGGATGCCGAGGAGACCCGGGTGCTCGGCCGTCTCGCCACCGACGAGCGCGGTGCCCGTCGCGGTTGCGCCCTCGGCGATGCCGCGGACGATGTCGGCGATGCGCTGGGGGAACACCTTGCCGCACGCGATGTAATCGGTCATGAACAGCGGCCGCGCGCCGACCACGACGATGTCGTCGACGACCATCCCGACCAGGTCTTGCCCGATCGTGTCGTGCTTGTCGATCGCCTGGGCGATCGCGACTTTCGTCCCGACCCCGTCGGTCGACGTCGCCAGCAGCGGCTTGTCATAGGAGCGGATCGCCGACGCGTCGAAGAGGCCGGCGAAACCGCCCACTCCCCCCAGGACCTCGGGCCCATGGGTGCGTCGGACGGCCGACTTCATCAACTCGACGGCGAGATCGCCCGCCGCAGTATCGACGCCAGCTTCGGAATAGGGGTTCGCGGAGGCCTGTGCCACACCGCCAGCCTACCGTCCCGTCGCTGAGCGGGAGCCCGCCGCGCGACGCACCCCCGCCCTAGGATGGCTGGCATGAGCGCGGCGGGGGGACCGGAGTGGGTGGTGCGTGAAGACGCCGGCCTGCCCGTCTTGATTGCGCTCCATCTGCGTCAGGTCCTCGGCATCCGTTTTCCGGAAGAACTGCCGCATCTGCGGGGGCTCGCACCGCGCGATCCGCACGAGTTCGACGACACCTCGACGCTCGAGCAGCAGTGGCGCGGGTTCTGGGAACTAACCGTCGAGCCGCAAGCGCATCCGTCGCCCGTGCCGTTGGAGCTGGTCGACGGATTCGACATGCTCATCGCGCTCCCCACCGAGGGCTTCGCCGAGCTGCACGCCGCGATCCTGCCGCACGGCAAGGATGCCGTCGCCTACGCCCGCCGTGCTCACGACCGCTACCGGGCGAGTCTCGGCACCGGGACGGGCACGTCGTATCGCGCCTACGCGGGCGCGATCGCCCAGCACGAGCGGCACGTCGGCCGCCGCGCGCACTCGTTCGAGTTGAACGTCCAGGTGCTGCCGTTGACGCAACGCGGCGTGTGGTGGATCGGGTCACTGACGGTCGCGGTGACCGATGGCCTCCGCAGCGACATCGCGGCCTTCGATGCGGCGATCGGCCCGATCATCGCCGATATCGCCTGATCAGACGGCGTCGGTACCCTCGGGCTCGACGTGGATCCGGTCGTGCGACACACGCACGTCACGGGCGCGGCGTGACAGCACACGGTCGAAGATCAGGGCGACGCCGGCGCTCAGCGCCATCCCGATCGGGATGCAGAAAAGGCACAGGAACCCGAACACCTGCGTGGTGGTGTACCTGACGCCGGTCGACGCGCTCGTCCCGTCACCGTCACCGAACGCGAACGTCAGAATCAGCGCCGCGAGGATGCCGAGGCCCACGCCGAGCGCCAAGAACACGCCGTAGCGAGGGCTGCGGCGCAGCTGCGCCGACTCGATCTGGTGGGTGGCGGACGAGGTCATGCCCCTATTGTCCCACCCCGCGGGGCTCGCGCGGCGAGCGCGAGCGAAGCGGTCGTGCGAGCTATGGCCGTAGCGGCACGAGCCCGGTGAGATCCGCGCGTGTGCCCGATGCGACCACCCGGCCGGAGGCCACCGCATCCGGCCAGGACTGCGTGCCCGTGGCGAGCCCGATCCAGGTCTGCGGGTCGGTTTCGACGACGTTCGGCGGAGTGCCTCGAGTGTGGCGCGGGCCCTCCACGACCTGGACGGCCCCGAACGGCGGCACGCGCACCTCGACCGAGTTGCCCGGGGCCTTCTCGACCAGCAGCTGCAGCAGGTAGCGGACGGCGGTCGCGAGGTCGGTCCGCGCGGGCTTTTCCGCACCCGCCACCGCGGCCAACGCCGCCCGGCCGTCCTCCGTCGTGATCCTGCGCGCCATGTCTCCACGCTAGCCCCGACCCGTATTCAGTCCAGCCGCATCGCGCGCGGCGCGCGGACCGCGGAATTGCGCACTCCCCCGCGAAGCTGGCACGCAGCGAGACTGAATACGGCACGGGGGACCGGGGAACCGGGGCCGCCGCGGGGGATCGACCCCGTCGGTAGGCTGGGCGCGTGCGCATTCTCGTCCTCGGTTCCGGTGCTCGCGAGCACGCCATCCTTCTCGCCCTGAAGGGTGAGGATGCCGGGCACGCCCTGTTCGCCGCTCCCGGCAATGCGGGCATCGCGGACGACGCGACCCTGGTTCCGGACCTCGATCCCAACAGCCCCGCCGACGTCACCGAATACGCCAACACCCAGGCCATCGACCTCGTGATCATCGGCCCCGAGGCGCCCCTCGTCGCCGGCGTCGCCGACGCACTCCGCTCGCGCGGCATCCCGGTGTTCGGACCCGGCCGCGCGGCCGCCCAGCTCGAGGGATCCAAGGCATTCGCGAAGCGCATCATGGATGCCGCGCACGTCCCGACCGGCCGCGCCGTGCGCGCGCAGACCCGCACCGAGGTGGAGGCCGCGATCGATGAGTACGGCGCGCCGTACGTCGTCAAAGCCGATGGCCTCGCCGCGGGCAAGGGCGTCATCGTCACCGACGACCGCACCGCGGCGCTCGCGCATGCCGACACGTACCTCGTCACCGGCCCGGTCCTCGTGGAGGAGTTCCTCTCCGGACCCGAGGTCTCGCTGTTCTTCGTCAGCGACGGTGACACCGTGCGCGCGTTGAGCCCCGCGCAGGACTTCAAGCGTGCGTACGACGGCGATGCCGGGCCCAATACGGGCGGGATGGGGGCGTACTCCCCGCTGCCCTGGCTGGCGGACGACTTCGGCAGCGAAGAGGCCTTCGTCGCGGAGGTCACCCGGACGGTGGCGGAACCGGTCATCCGCACGCTCGACGCCGAGGGCACCCCGTTCGTGGGGCTTCTCTACGCAGGTCTGATCCTGACGGATGCCGGTATCAAGGTCATCGAGTTCAATGCGCGCTTCGGTGACCCCGAAACGCAGGTCGTCCTTGCGCGGCTGAGCTCGCCGCTCTCACGCCTGCTCATGTCGGCCGCGAGCGGGCACCTCGAAGACGAGCCGGCGCCGACCTTCTCGTCGGACGTGGCGGTCACGGTCGTCCTCGCGAGCGAGGGCTATCCCGAATCCCCCCTCACGGGTCGGCCGCTGGGCGGGACGGATGCCGCGGCATCCCTCCCGGGAGTGCACCTGGCCCACGCCGCGACCGCGGTGCAGGGCGGCACGCTGACCGCGACCGGCGGACGTGTGCTCAGCGTCGTCGCCACCGGAGAGTCCTTCGGACAAGCGCGCGAACGCGCCTACCATGCGCTGGGCGAGATCACCCTCGAGGGCTCCCACCACCGCACCGACATCGCGGCTCGCGTCGCCACCTGATCACCCCGGAGGGTTCCCCGCCCGTTCGACGAGTGCGCCGGTTGCGCGCGAGTGCGCCGGTCCGGCTCCGCACGCATCCGGTGCGGTCGGCAGGAACCAGCGCGCTCGGCGCCCGCGAGGCCCGGGGCCCGGGTAGCGATCGAGGGAGGCTCCCTTCGGATCGTCAGCGCTGGCCGCCCGGCATCCCTCCCGCCGCAGGAGCGGTCGCCGTATCGACGCGGGCGACGAGCGCGGCCGCGTAGCCGGTCTCGAGACTTCCGGTGACCGTCGCCACTTGCAACGCACCGCCATCCTCGCCGAACACGTTGTCGCTCGAGAGCGAGATCTGGGCGAGATTGCGGGACGAACCGTCGTAGACCGGAAGTGCGTAGACGCCGCCGAGGATGCTCTCGGGCACCGCCAGCTGCGACGTGGCGATGGCTTTCGTCGCGTCGGCGATGTCGCTCACGCTCGGGTAGACCTCGAAGTGGATGTGCGGCCAGCGCCCGGTGTAGCACCCGGGGACGATCGAGGTGAAGGTCACCTGACCGTCGGCATCGGCGACCTGCACGCCACGGAGAAAGGTCTCCTCCGTCACGCCGTCGGAGTACATCGAGTACCGGCCGGCTGCGTCGCAGTGCCAGGCGTAGACGGCAGCGCCGACGAACGGTGCATCGCCGTTGTGCATATCGGTGATCCGAAGAGTGAAGCTGAGCGGCACCCCGTCGACGTTCGCTCCACCGCCCAGGCTGGCGCGGATGTCGCTGCGCACGATGCCGGACTGTTCCAGGACATCGGGCCCGTTGGAGCCGTCTCCCGGGAAGGGTCCCGCGGTCTCATCCGGGATCTCGGCGCCGGGCAACGCGGCCGCGACAGCGGCCGCCCCGCCCGTGGGGGTTCCGGTCGGCGTCGGCGTTGCGGTCGCGGTGGGGACCGCGGCGGAGGTCACGGCGGAGCAGGCTGCGAGCGTCGCGGCGCCGAGCCCCAACCCGACGACCGCGAGGATGCCCCGCCGACTCACCAGAGTCTGCAGGTCGAATCCGGCACCTTGATCGACGACCTCGTCCTCGGGGCGAGGGAGCAGTCGCCCCTGATATGCGGGGCCGTGCGGAGTCTCGTCGGGTTCGGGGAACATGCGTTCAGTGTGAGCGGGGTGACTATGCGGCGGCTATGCGCGAGGACAGAGGACGAACAGAGTCGGCAAGGTCGTCGTCACGGGTGCACGACGACGCCGGTCGCTGCGGCCGGTGTCGCGAGATAATGGACGGGTGACCACCACTGCTGACCTGCCCGGCTGGACCCACGCGTACTCGGGCAAGGTGCGCGATCTCTACCGCCCTGACGCGCGCGACGACGCCACCGCCGGTCGGATGCTGGTGGTCGCGAGCGACCGTGTCAGCGCGTTCGACTTCGTGCTCTCCCCCGGCATCCCGGAGAAGGGCGAACTGCTCACCACCCTGAGCCTGTGGTGGTTCGATCAGCTCGCCGGCGCCGACGGGGGACGCCGCATCCCGAACCACCTCGCGCCGTCGCACCGCCTTTCGCCGACCTCCGACGATGTCGAGGACCTCATCCCCGACGCGGTCGCCGGGCGCGCGATGTTGGTGCAGAGCCTGGAGATGCTGCCGATCGAGTGTGTCGTGCGCGGCTATCTGACGGGGTCGGGCTGGGTCGAGTACCAGGAGAACGGCACCGTGTGCGGGATCCCCCTCGCTCCGGGGCTCACCGATGGCGACCGCCTGCCGGAAGCGATCTTCACCCCGGCCTACAAAGCGCCGCTCGGCGAGCACGATGAGAACATCTCGTTCGATCAGACGATCGAGCTCGTCGGCCTCGAGCGGGCGACGGAGCTCCGCGATGTCTCGCTCGAGATCTACCTCCGTGCGGCTCGCGTCGCCGAGGCCCGGGGACTCATCCTGGCCGACACCAAGTTCGAGTTCGGTCTGGACGATGCCGGGATCCTGACCCTGGCCGACGAAGTGCTCACGAGCGATTCGTCGCGCTATTGGGATGCCGAGGCCTGGCGTACCGGCACGACTCCGGCCGAGCGGATGGCGAGCTTCGACAAGCAGATCGTGCGTGATTGGCTCGCCGCGCACTGGGACAAGCAGGGGACCCCGCCGGAGCTGCCGGCGGAGATCGTCGAGCGAACCGCGGCGAAGTACCGCGAGTTGCTGGAGAAGCTCACGGCATAGGAGCGGCGATCCCGGGCTCACAGCGCGCTCTCAGATAGCCTGATCTCAGGCCATCCCCCGATCGAACGAGGAGCTTTCGCATGCCCACCTGGACCCTGCACGGAGACGGCCGCACCGTCGCACCCGGCGCCGTCGTCAAGCCGCACGAGCGGCTCGGTTGGCCGTCCACGATTGCGATCGGTGCGCAGCACGTCGTCGCGATGTTCGGCGCCACCTTCCTCGTGCCGCTCCTCACCGGGTTCCCGGTGTCGACGACGCTGCTGTTCTCCGGCATCGGCACGCTCCTGTTCCTCGTCCTCACCGGCAATCGCCTGCCCAGCTACCTCGGGTCGTCGTTCGCCTTCATCGCGCCGATCCTCGCGCTCGGGCCGGGCGACGGCGCCGCTCTCGACTCGCCTGAGCAGATCAGCCGCGCCCTCCTCGGTGTCTTCGCGAGCGGTGTCCTGCTCGCGGGCGTCGGATTCCTCGTGCAGGCGACCGGGACGCGCTGGATCGAAAAACTCATGCCTCCGGTCGTCTCCGGCGCGATCGTCGCGCTCATCGGGCTCAACCTCGCGCCCGTGGCCTGGCAGAACTTCCAGCAGGATGCGCTGCTCGGCACCATCACGCTGGCCGCCAGCATCCTGTTCGCCGTCTTCTTCCGCGGATTCCTCGGACGCATCTCCATCTTCCTCGGCGTCGTGTTCGGCTACGTCGTGGCCGCGCTGCTGGGCCGGGTCGACTTCTCCGGTGTCGAGAGTGCCGCGTGGATCGGTCTCCCCGAGTTCCACGTGCCGGCGTTCGGCGACCCGGTGGGGTGGAGCATGCTGCCCATGTTCCTCCCGGTGATCCTGGTGCTCATCGCCGAGAACGTCGGCCACGTGCGCGGCGTCGCGACGATGACCGGCGACCCCTCCGTCAACAAGCGCACCGGCCGTGCGCTCATCGCCGACGGCATCGCCACGACGATCGCGGGCGGCTTCGGCGGTTCGGGCACGACGACGTACGGCGAGAACATCGGTGTCATGGCAGCGACGCGCGTCTACTCGACGGCGGCCTACTGGGTCGCGGGCACATTCGCGATCCTCCTGGCGTTCTCCCCCAAGGTCGGCGCCGTCATCTTCGCCATGCCGGCCGGTGTGCTCGGCGGCATCACCACCGCGCTCTACGGCCTGATCGGTGTCATCGGGATCAAGATCTGGGTCGACAATCAGGTCGACTTCTCGCGCCCCGTGAATCAATACACGGTCGCGGTCGCGTTCGTCATCGCGATCGCCGGGTTCACGATGAACCTCGGCACGCTCAGCTTCGGTGCGATCGTGATCGCCACGGTCGCAGCGCTCGTGATCTACCACGTGGGCAACGCGATCGCGCGGGCGCGCCGGACGGGAGCGGACGACGGAGGCCCCATCGTGCCGATCGGCCCCCTCGGCGGCGACCCCGAAAACGTGGGCTGACCGCCCGGCATCCTCACGCCGAGGCGCGCACCACGAGTTCAGTCTCGAGCACCGTCACATGCGGCGGCGTGCCGCCGGCGAGGAGCGAGAGCAGGATGTCGGCCATCTCTTCACCCTGCTCACGCGAGGGCTGGCGCATCGTCGTGAGCTGCGGGTTCACGCTCGTGGCGACGGGCGAGTCGTCGAAGCCGACGATGCCGACGTCTTCGGGCACGCGGATGCCGGCACGACCGAGGACCGCGAGCGCACCGCGGGCCATCAGGTCGCTCGCGATGAAGAGCGCATCGAACTCGGCTCCCCCGTCGAGGATCTGCTGCATCGCTGCCGCACCACCATCAGTCGTGAAGTTGCCGTCGGCGACGGCAACCGGCTCAAGGCCCGCCTCGGCGAGCGCCTCGCGGTATCCCTCGAGACGGTCGACGCCGGCCGGCATGGTGAGCGGACCGGTGATCGTCGCCACGCGCCGATACCCCTTCGACAGCAGGTAGCGAGTGGCGTCACGGCCGCCGGCCGCATTGTCGACGTCGACGTAGAAGTCGCGCTCACGCTCCCGCACCGGGCGTCCGCCGTAGACGACGGGGACGGCGGCGGCGATGCGATCGATGAAGGTGTCGCTCGTGTGGTGCGAGACGACGATCGCCCCGTCGACGGCTCCGCTGCGAACGTACGCGGTCGTTTTGTCTCGCGGATCGTCGCTCGCGATGATGAGGTTCAGGACGTAGTCCGACTTCCCCAGCCGCGCGTTGATACCCGACACGACCGCAGCGAAGAACGGGTCTCCGAAAAAGCGCGTGGTGTCTTCGGGTACCACGAGAGCGATCGCCATCGTGGCCCGCGAGGCGAGCGATCTGGCCGCCCGGTTGGGCACGTAGTTGAGGTCGGTGATCGCGCGGGTGACGGCATCCAATGCCGCGGGCGAGACGGACGTCGAGCCGTTCACGACCCTCGATACGGTCGACCGAGACACGCCGGCCGCCGTCGCGACCTCTTCGATCGTTGCGGCAGGGCGCGAAGTGTCGATGGTCACGGGTGGCTACTTCACTGGTGGAGGAACGTCGATCGCTCGGGCGGCGATGACCCGACGATACTCCAGTGCGCTGTCCTTGGGCGTACGCACCTGGGTCTCATAGTCGACGTGCACGATCCCGAAGCGCTTCTCGTACCCCCACGCCCACTCGTAGTTGTCGAGCAACGACCAGTAGAAGTATCCGCGCACGTCGACGCCGGCATCCACCGCATCGACGATCGCACCGAGGTGATCACGGAGGAAGTCGACGCGCTCTGCGTCGTGCACACGATCTCCCTCGAGCACATCGTCGAACGCGGCGCCGTTCTCGGTGACGTACAGCGCGGTCCCCACCGGCTGCGCGTACTCGGTCCAGACCCGCTGGAGCAGCTCGGTGAGACCGGCCGGCTGCACCTCCCAGTGCATGCTCGTGCGCGGCAGGCCCCGTTCGTGCCAGAAGATGTGCTCGTGCGACGGGAAGGGGGATGCCGCCACGCGGTCGGTGGGCGCATCGCCCGGCAAGGGGGGGTTCGGGTCGGGCGTCGCCCCCACGAACTCACCGTGGTAGTAGTTCACCCCGAGCGCGTCGAGGTGCTGCGAGATGGTCTCGAGGTCACCCGGCAACGTGGCGGCGTCGAGCGCATCGATCGCTTCGGGTGCGACCGCGCGGATGTCCTCGATCGTGTCGGCCGGATACTGCCCGCGGAAGATCGGGTCGAGGAACCAACGGTTGAACTGCCCATCGATCCGCCGTGCGGCATCGACGTCGCCCGGCACGGCAGGATCTGCCGGCTCGGCCACCGTGAGGTTGAGCGTCACCCCGAGCTTCAGGGCGGCATCCCGCTCGCGCAGTTCGCGGAGGACAGACCCGTGCCCGAGAAGGAGATGATGCGCGGCGAGCACACCGTCGGTGACGCTGTAGCGTCCCGGAGCGTGGACACCGGCCGTGTAGCTGAGGAACGACGAGCACCACGGCTCGTTCAGGGTCGTCCAGTTCTCGACGCGGTCACCGAGGGCATCGTGCACCGACAGCGCGTACTCCGTGAACTGCTCGGCGGTCGAACGCACGGTCCAGCCGCCCCGCTCTTCGATCGCCTGCGGCAGGTCCCAGTGGTAGAGGGTCAGCCACGGGATGATGTCGGCGCCGCGGAGGTCATCGACCAGCCGCTTGTAGAAGTCGAGCCCCTTCGCGTTGACCGGACCCCCGTCGGGGCGCACGCGCGACCACGACACGGAGAAGCGATATGTGTCGAGGCCGAGATCCTTCATCAGGGCGACGTCGTCGCGGGAGCGGTGGTAGTGGTCGCACGCGACGTCACCGTTGTCCGCGTTGATGACGGCGCCCGGCACGCGGCTGAACGCGTCCCAGATGGATGCCGTACGTCCGTCCTCGAAGGCCGCGCCCTCGATCTGGTACGCCGCTGTTGCTGCGCCGAACAGGAACCCGGTCGGGAACGACCGTGGCGCGGTGGTCGACATCAGCGCAGACTCCTCGCGTGAAATGGTGCTCATGGAATCGTCTCCCGCGCTCAGCCCTTGACCGCGCCGGCCATGATGCCGCTGACGAGTTGCTTCCCCGCAAAGACGAAGAGCAGGATGAGCGGAATCGTCGCGAGCAGCACGCCGGCGAGCACGATCGAGTAGTCGACGAAGTAGTTCGCCTGCAGCAGCGACAGCGCGACGGGGAGCGTCGGACTCTGACGGTCGAGCACGATGAACGGCCAGAAGAACTGGTTCCACGCTCCGACGAACGTGAAGAGGAAGAGCATCGCGGCAGCCGGTCGCGCCGCCACCACTCCGACGGTCCAGAAGGTGCGCAACTGCGAGGCCCCGTCGACGCGCGCCGCCTCGATGAGCTCATCCGGCACCGCCTGGCCGATGTACTGCGTCATCCAGAAGACACCGAACGCGCTCGTGAGCGCGGGGACGATGACCGCTCCGATGTTGCCGGTCCACCCGAGGTCGGAGAACAGGATGTAGAGCGGCACGACACCGAGCTGCATCGGGACCGCCATCGTCGCGACGACGAACGCGAGCAGCCACTTGCCGCCCTTGAACTTCAGCTTGGCGAAGGCCCAGCCGGCGAGGGTCGAGAAGACGACGACGGAGGCGGCGATGACCGTCGAGCTGAAGATGGAGTTCCACAGGGCCAACCAGAAGTTGACCGCGGGGTCGTTCATGACGGAGAGCGCGTTGTCGATGAAATTGCCGCCGGGGATCCACGACATATCAGGATCGTTGATCGTGGACGCATCCCCCGAACCGATCAGGAACGACCAGTAGTACGGGAAGATCGCCGACACCGCGACGACGCCGAGACCCATGTACACCCAGAACCCGGCGCGGACGCCGCGGATCTTCGTGGTGCGCTCGTTGCGCCTGCGGCCGGCGGCATTCGGGATGCCCTCGTCGACGATGGCGAGGGGCGGTGTGCTGACAGAGCTCATCGCTGGGCTCCCTTCCGTGCGCGGCGGGACGCGGAGGCGCCTCGGGTGCCTTCGTCACGGACGAGGCGACGGGTGATGAACAGGTTGATCAGACCGATGACGACGATGATGATGAACAGGATCCACGCGAGGGCAGCCGCCCGGCCGAAGTTGAACTCGCCCCAACCAATGTTGTAGAGGTACAGGGTGATCGTCAGCCACTGCTGTGCCGACCCACCTTGACCGGTGTTGTCGAACATGCGCGGCTCGTCGAAGATCTGCAGGCCACCGATCGTCGAGGTGATGATGACGAAGATGAGCGTCGGGCGCAACGACGGGAGCGTGATGCTGAGGAACTGGCGGAACGCGTTCGCGCCGTCGACCGTCGCGGCCTCGTAGTACTCGCGGGGCACGGCCTGCATCGCGGCAAGCAGGATGAGGGCGTTGTAGCCGGTCCAGCGGAAGTTGACCATCGTCGCAATCGCGATGTGGCTCCAGAACGGGTCCTTGTGCCACGGAATCGGGTCGAGGCCCATGTTGGTGAGGGTGTTGTTCACCAGACCGTGATTGTCACCGAACATGTTGCTGAAGATCAGCGCGACGGCGACGGGCGCCATCACGAAGGGGAGCAGAACGCTCATGCGCCAAAAGGTCTTCGCGCGGATGTTGCGGTCGAGCATCGCGGCGATGAAGATCGCCAGGATCAGTTGCGGCACGGTGGAAAGCAAGAAGATGCTGAAGGTATTGCGCAGCGCCGTCCAGAACTTGGGGTCGTTCAGGATCCAGGCGTACTGGTCGAACCCGACGAAGGTGCCGGAGTTGCGGACGAGATCCCATTCCTGGAACGAGATCACGGCGGTGAAGCCGATCGGGAAGATCCCGATGATCGCGAACATGATGAAGAACGGCGAGATGTAGAGGTAGGGCGAGAACTTGAGGTCCCACCGGCTCAGCTTCTGCGAGAACGGCATGGTGGTTTTTGGCCGATCCGGCGCAGGGCGCTTCTCGGGTGTCTTCCCGGGGCGGGTTTCGGTCGCAGTCACGTGAGGCTCCGTTGTCGGCGTGGTGAGGGAGAAAGAAGAGAGCGCGGGTCGCACCGGAGGGCGCGACCCGCGCTCTCAGGTCATCAGAAGGCGTTGACCTCTGCGACCCAGGTGTTCCACGAGGTGGTCTGGTCTTCGGTTCCGTCGAAGACGCGGTTCACCGCGTTCTGCAGTGCGTCGTGGTACTTGAAGTAGTTCGCGTCCTTGTACGGGGTGACCGTGATGGCCTCCGAACGGGCAGCGAAGATCTCACCAGTCGGCGCGTTGTTGAAGAACTCGTTCGTCGAGTCGGTGATCGCAGGGTCGCTCTGCGCGTCGATCGCGCTCGGGAACTGGCCGGCGTTGACGAAGGTCTTGGCCTGCTGCTCGGGAGCGGTCAGCCAGTCGGCGAGTGCCAGCGCGGCCTCGACGTTCTTGCCGTTCGCGGGGACGGTCAGGTACGAACCACCCCAGTTGGCGCCGCCGTTCGGGAAGACATCGGCGATCTCCCATCCGGTGACCTCGGGTGCGTTGCCGGAGATGATGCCCAGCATCCAGCCCGGGCAGAGCATGGCGGCGAACTCACCGTTGGCCATGGAGGCGTTCCAGTCGTCGCTCCACTGGCCCGAGTATGCGGCGTTCGGGATCGCGCGCTCGACGACGAGGTTGTACGCGTCCTCGATCTCGGGGTTCTCCGTCGCGATGACCGTACCGTCGGGCTCGGTGTACGTGAACTCCATCTGGTTCACGATGCCCTGAAGCGCCGAGTTCGCCGCGTCGATCATGGGCTTGCCGGTGGCTGCCTTGTACTGGTCGGCCACGTCGAAGAAGTTGTTCCAGTCGCCTTCGAAGAGCGCGGCGACGTCGGCGGGAGCCGATGCGAGGCCGGCAGCCTCGAAGAGGTCGGCGCGGTAGCAGATGGCCTGCGGCCCGATGTCCGTGCCGAAGCCGACGAGACGACCGTCGCCGTCGGTGGCGCCAGCTTCCTTCCAGTCGAGCCAGCGGCCCTTGGCGCTGTCGGGAACCTCTGCCAGCAGGTCGGAGTACTGCATCGCCTCGGCGAACCAGTCGATCTCGACGGCCTCGACGTCGGCCAGACCTTCCTTGCCGAGCTTCTGGAAGTAGTTCGCGCGGGCGTCACCGGACTCGGCAGCCTTGTTGTGCACGATCGTGATGTTCGGATTCGCGTCCATGTACTCCTGGAGGAGTTCATCGGTGTACCCGAAGTCATTGAAGGTGGCGAGGGTCAGCTCGATCTTCTCTCCCGAACCCGCGTCGCCGGACGGGGCAGCGTCGCTGCTTCCGGCGCAGCCGGCCAGGACGATGGCGGACGTGGTCGCGACGCCGGCCACGAGGCCGATGCGACGCAGTGCGCGTGTGTTCACGTGTCACTCCTTTGTGGTGTGTTGCTGGTGCATGGATTGCGCGCCCTGTCCCCAGGACTTTCTGGGAGCGTTCTCACCGGACGATCTCGACGCTATGGGATCGCTCCCACGAATGTCAAGGGAGCGCTCCCATGATGCGGTCACGGTTCGGTAACAGCCCGCAACGACGCAGATCGGGAATCGCGGTGTCCGCCCCGTAGAATGGGCACCGTCCCCGTTCCCGCGATTATTCGGAGCTCTTCATGCCCACCATCGTCGTCGACGTCATGCCCAAGGCTGAGCTGCTGGACCCGCAGGGGAAGGCGGTCTCCGGTGCGCTTCACCGACTCGGTGTCGAAGGCTTCTCCTCTGTCCGCATCGGCAAGCGGTTCGAGCTGACGGTCGAAACCGCCGACGAAGCGACGCTCGCGACGGTGCGTCAGCTGGCCGACGACGTGCTTTCCAACGCGGTCATCGAGGATGTCGTGGGCATCGAGGTCGTGGAGTGACCGCCCGCATCGGGGTCATCACGTTCCCCGGATCGCTCGACGACGGCGACGCGCAGCGCGCCATCCGTCTCGCCGGCGGGGAGCCAGTCGCCCTCTGGCACGGATCGCACGACCTCGACGGTGTCGACGCGCTCGTCCTGCCGGGTGGCTTCAGCTACGGCGACTACCTCCGCGCCGGCGCGATCGCCGCGCTTGCCCCGATCATGAGCGAAGTGAAGGATGCGGCATCCGCCGGCATGCCCATCCTCGGCATCTGCAACGGCTTCCAGATGCTCGTCGAGGCACACCTGTTGCCGGGTGGACTCATCCGCAACGCGCACCAGCAGTTCATCCGCCGCGACCAGCGTCTGCGCGTTGAGAACGCGTCCACCGCGTGGACGAGCGGATTCGAGGTCGGCCAGGAGATCACGATTCCCCTGAAGAACGCCGACGGCGGCTACATCTGCTCCGCCGAGACGCTCGCGCAGATCGAGGGCGACGGCCTCGTGGCCTTCCGCTACGTCGGCGTGAACCCCAACGGATCGCTGGACGACATCGCCGGACTCACGAATGCCCGCGGCAACGTCGTCGGCCTCATGCCGCACCCCGAGCACGCCGTCGAAGCCGGTTTCGGCCCGGACACTCCCGACGCCATGCGCTCCGGCGTCGACGGCCTGACGTTCTTCACCTCGGCCATCGCCGCGGTGGTCTCCGCCGCCGTCTGACCCCGATTCCGCTGCGGATCACCTCCGCCGCCACCGGATCACCTCCACCGCCACCGGATTCGGACATTGACACCGGATTCGGGTCCGAAAGCGCCTTCCGGCCCGAATCCACGGCATCCATCCGAATCTGATGCACGGGCGCGGGCGGGCGGGCGCGGCGGCGCGGCGCGGGCGGGCGCACGAGAGCGGCGGCCGAGGGAGACCCCGACCGCCGCTGTCCAGCTCGTCAGCCGATCACACGCCACGGGCCGTTCGCGTCACCGGGCGTCTGACCGCGCGTCCACCACTTCGCGGTGTAGCGCGCATCGCCCGACACCACGACGTCGCCCGCAACGAAGATCCGCGAGGCCGTCCAGACGGCGGTGCCGTCGGATGCCGTGATCTGCTGCTGCCAGGGCCCGTAGACGTCGCCGGGCTTCTGGTTCTTGGTCCACCACGAGGCAACCCAGCGAGTGCCGTCGTAGATGACGGCCTCACCGGTGTTGTAGGTCTGGGTCGCAGCCCAGACCCGGAGGACCTCGATCGGCAGCGCCACCTCGACCGCGGCGGCATCCGTCGCGGCAAGACCCGCCGCGGCGCTCACCGTCGCGGTGCGCGCGCCGACCGTTGCCGTGTCGAACCCGGCGACCGTGTACTCGTCCGAGGTCAGCGCCCGCGTCGAGCCATCGGCGAAGGTACCGGTGACGACGACGGATGCCGGATCGAAGGTCCCGCCCAGCGGCACCAGGAGCGATCCCGGTGCGACGGTCACCGAGCGCAGTGCGCTGACGAGCGCGTCGCGCGTGCTGGTGAGGGTCGCCGTGGCGGCGTCGATCTGCGCCTGCGTGCTGAGCACGCCGAGAACCGCGGTCGCGGCATCACGCGCCGTGGCGAAGGGAGCCCAGCTCGTCGCCGAATAGTCGTCGGCGACCAGGCCGGCAACCTCGTCGGACAGTGCGCGCAGCGCCGAGTCGTCGACCACCTGGCGCCGCAGCGACAGGCCGTCGACCGTCAGCGACTGCCCACCCGTGCCCGCGGCGCGGATGGCAACCCGTGCGGTGCCCGCCGGGAGCGGAATGTCGGCGAGGCTCGCCGATGCCCAGCCGGAGGCCGCGGGGATCTCGAGCACGTGCTCGACGCCGTCGGCACCGGTCACGATGACCTGTGCCGCGTCGAGTCCACCGGCGTAGTTGGCTTTCAGCGCGAGCGTATAGATCCCGGCCGGAACCTCGTTGTCCTGGTGGACATCTCCGGCGAACGCACTCGCCGACCCCAGGCGCAACGCGAAGCGGCTCGAATCGGCGCCCGGACCCGGGTTGGAGACGAACGCGGAGGTGGAGGAGGAGGCACCCGTCGCCTGCGTCCACCCGGTCACGCTCGTGACCGCAATGCGGTCGGCAGCGAAATCGGGGTTCAGGATGTAGTTGTTGTTCTGTCCGACATCCCACGTGCCCGTGGTCGCGTTGAGCGTCCAGTGGCTCAGCGAGTTGAACGAGACATCGGCGCCCGTGCCGCTGAGCGGCAGCCACTGGTTGTAACCGAGACCGTTCCACGCGAAGTTCGCCCAGCGATCACCGGCATAGATGACGGTGTCCTGCTCGGTGCCCTTCACCGTGACGAAGAAGCCGCTCTGCGTGACGTGGCTGTAATCCTTCTCGGTGCCCGGCATCACGTACATGCTCGAGTACGCGCCCTGGATCTCGCCGTTCAGCGAGCGGACGACGTACGTCTGCGACGTGTTCCAGCCGTGCAGGTCGGAGCTCGCGACGTAGTACTGCCCGTCGAGCTTGAACATCGCGTTGCCCTCGCGGCCGGCGCCGCTGAAGACCTGCGTCGCCGTCTCGACCGAGAGCGAATCGGTGTTGCTGATCTTCGCGACGTACGTGCGGCCGCGGCCGTTGCGGTACGAGAAGACGAGGTAATCCTGACCGTCGTCGTCGGTGAAGACCGTCTGGTCCCCCGTGCCCTTGTTCCAGCCCGACCCGTTGTCGTAGACCCCGGGAAGAACCGTCTGCAGGTTGCCGTATTCGAAGTCGGCGGTGGGTGAGTCGCCCGTGAGGAAGAGCACGCCGGCGTTGTCGACGCGGTTCGGGTCGGGGTTCTCGAACTGCGTGAGCAGCATGTACTTGCCGGTGTTCTCGTTGTAGGCGACTCCGAGCCGGCCGATCCAGACCGAATCGGCGAGCGTCTTCATGTCGGAGAAGTAGGTCGTTCCCGGCTTGTTCTTCGAGGTCGGGATGTTCACCTTCGTGTCGCGCGTGGCGACGTTGTTCTCGAAGGTCCAGTTCACGAGGTCGGTGGATGAGTAGGCCGTCACGGCCTCGAAGTCGACGTCGCCGGCGCGGTTGTAGATACGGCTCGGGTTGTCGTAGTAGTACTGCGAAGCGGTGTACTGCACGCCGTACCAGTAGTACGTGTCGCCGAAGCGGAAGATGCCCCCACCCTGCGAGAAGATCGGGTTGCCATCGGTGTCGAGCCAGAACTGGTTGTTCTCGATCGATCCCGCGGTGCCTTCGCTCAGCACGACGAGCGCCGCGGCGGCATTCTGGACGGTCGTCTTCGCGGCGGCGACGGCGGCTGCCGTGGCGTTCGCATCAGTGGCGACGGAGTCGGCGGCGGTGATCGCGGCGGCGAACGACGCCCACGATTCAGCGGTGTACGCGCTCGGCACGCGGGTGCGGTACTGGTCGAGGATGTCGCGGAGTCCCGAGATCTGCACGCGGTCGGATGCCGCGCTCTCCAGGGCCGTGCGTGCCGCGGCCAGCGCGGCATCCGTCGCCGATGCATCGTCGCGTGCGGCCGTGGCTGCCGACAGGGCGGCGGCGAACGGCGCCCACGAGACGGCGGTGAAGTCCGCGGCATCCGCGTCGGCGTAGCCGTCGATGGCGGACGTCAGCAGCGCCCGCTCGTCGATCTGGACGGTCGTCGTGAAATCGACGCGGGCGTGGTTGATCCAGCCGACCGTGACGACCCGGAGCACGTGTGCGCCGGGCTGCAGCCCCGCGAAGCGGGCGATCTCGACCGTCGTGCTCGACTTGCTGCCCTGATAATTGGCGGTGCCGATCTTGACGTCGTCGACGAAGACATCGGCGGTGCCGTTGCTGACGTCCTTGCGTCCGAGGAGCACAACGGTCTCACCCGTGAACGCGATCTCGAAAGACGCGCCGGCGTTGGCCCAGGTGTGCGTGCTGTTCTTCCCCCACGTGCCGGAGTAGAAGGTTTTCAGCGGAGTGCCGCGCACCGTCGTGGTGTCGGTGAACGACACCGACGTCGTCTCGGTCACCGCGGCGTGCACGGGCGTCTGCCCGAAGATCACGAGCACGGCCGCGAGCAGGACCGCGATAACGGCCTTCCCTCGGATGTGGCTGGCAGTCAAGGTCGTCATTGAACGGTCCTCCGTCGTTGCAGGGTGGTACAGCGCTGTATCAGCGAGGATAGCGCCTTCGGGTGATCGATAACAAGAGGGGTGGTCAGCGCGTCGTTCCGCGCGCGACGAGCCGCGACCGCGCGAGCAGATCCATCGGCGCCCGGTCGCTGCGGTCGATGCGCGCGACCAGACGTTCGAGCGCGGTGCGGGCGATCCAGTCGATGCGCGAGTCCATCGTGCTGAGCGGCGGCGTGAGGAATGCCGCTTCGTCGATGTCGTCGAAGCCGATCACCTGCACGTCCTCGGGAACCCGCACTCCCCTCTCCCGGAGAGCGGAGATCGCGCCGATCGCGAGTCCGTCGTTGAGGCACACCAGGCCGTCGAACGGGACGCCCGCGTCGATGATCGCCCGCGCCGCCCGCATGCCGGACCCGATGGTCCAGTCATACCCGGTGACACCGACCAGGCGAGGGTCGATCGCACGTCCGGCCGTGGTCGCCGCCTCGACCACACCGCGCAGGCGCATCTCGGCGTTGCCTTGCGTGGCATCCACGATCGCTCCCGGATCGAAGGGCGTGTGCGCGCCGACGACCGCGATCGTGGTCGCACCGCGCGTGTACAGATACTCCGTCGCGGTCCGCGCATCGGTCACGTCGTCGCTGGCGACACGATCGGCGCGGCCGAACGTCGTGCGCGAGCCGAGACACACCAGCGGGAATGCCACATCCAGGTCGGTCTCGGTGAGCTTCTCGTGCTCGGCCATCGACAGCAGCAGTCCGTCGCTGAGCTGCGGATTGAACTGCGCGAGATAGTCTCGCGAGCCGCTCACCCCGTCGTCGGGGTAGGTCGTCACGTAGACCACGAGGTCCAGCGCGCGCGCCTCCTCGATCACCGCTTCGGCCAGCTCGGCGAGGTACGCGGCCTTGAGCGTCGGCACGGCGAGCGAGATCGCGCCGGTCCGCCCGCGCATGAGGTTGCGCGCGGCGACGTTGGCTTTGTACCCGAGCTCGTCGACGACGGCCAAGACACGCGTGCGGGTATCCGGCGCCATGCGCCCGGTGCCGTTGACCGCGTTGGATGCCGTCTTCATCGATACCCCGGCCTGACGGGCGACGGCCTCGAGGGTCACGGTGCGACGGGGCGGCGTCATGGCATGCTCGCGTGCGTCACGCTCCGACCCTATCCGCCCGCACGCGGTGGGCCCCCGCGCGCCCCTTCTCCGGCATCCCCTCGTCTCGCCTGCGCGTGCGCGGATTCGGATGGTGGCAGCGGATTCGGACCGGAAGGCGCTTTCACGGCCGGTTCTGCGGCATTCATCCGATTCTGGTGCGCGGGTGGACTCGCGCTGCCGGCTGCGGCTGCGGCTGCGGCTGCGTCAGACCGTGCCGACCGGCGGCCAGAGCCCGATGACGATCGCCATGATGAGGATCGTCGCCAACTCGAATCCGATGTTGAGAACCGTCAGCTGCGACGGGCGACCCTCGAACACGTCGTGCGTGATGAACCGTGCCGCCGTGAAGCCCGCCCACAGGGTCAGCGCCGTCACGACCGCCGATCCGAAGTACGCGCCGCCGTAGAAATGCCACGCGATCGCGACGGATCCGGCGAGCACCCACGCCGTCAAGAACGTCACGGCGAACGCCACCATCATCGGGATCACGACCGGTGCGCCCTTTTTGTCCAGGTCGATGCGCGCGAGTCGCGCCCACCGGTTCAGGAACATCACCGGTGAGTACCAGAGCGCCCCCAGCCCCATGCTCAGGACCGTCACGATCAGCACAGCCCAATAGTTGATCTCGGGAATCATCGCCGCCTCCTGCGCTGAGGCTACTCCGGGTAGCGTCGAAGGGTGACCCTTCTCGTCTCCGTGCCGCGTCCCGAACTCGCCCGTGATCTCGAACCGCTCCCCGAGGGTGTCGAGGTGATCGTCTGGCCGATGGATGCCGCACCACCGCGAGAGCACATCGATCTGGTCGTGCCGCCCTATATGGCGCTCCATCGCGCGTTGCCGCTGCTGGCCGATCTGCAGACCCGCCTCGTGCAGGGGCAGTCGATCGGATACGAGGGGATCGCGGAGATGTTGCCGACCGGCATCACGTTCGCCAACGCCGCGACGGTGCATGAGACGTCGACGGCCGAGCTTGCCGTCGCGCTCACGCTCGCCGTCCAGCGGCATCTCGACGCGTTCGCGGTGGACGGGCAATCGGGAACCTGGGCTCCCGTGTTCGCGCAGAGCCTGGCCGATCGGCGAGTGGTGCTCCTCGGCTACGGCGGCGTGGGCAAGGCCGTCGCCGCCCGCCTGGCCCCCTTCGAGGCCGAGATCGTGCCGGTGGCGTCGCGAGCGCGGGATGAGGACGGCATCCACGTGCACGGAATCGATGAACTCGCCGACCTCTTGTCCACCGCCGACATCGTGATCCTCAGCCTCCCCGGCGGTGAGTCGACCCGGCACATCATCGGCGAGGCGGAGCTCACGGCCCTCCCCGACGGCGCGCTGATCGTCAACGTGGGCCGCGGACCGCTGATCGACACGGACGCTCTCGTGCGCCACGCGAGCGCCGGCCGCATCCGCGCCGGGCTCGATGTCACCGATCCCGAGCCACTGCCGCAGGATCACCCGCTGTGGAACACGCCCGGCGTGCTCATCTCACCGCACGTCGGCGGCGCCTCGAGCGCGATGCACCCGCGGATCGCGGCGCTTGTGCGGCGCCAGATCGGTCACCTGCTGGCCGGCGAAGAACCAGAGAACATCGTCGTCCGCACCTGATCGACCGGACGCGGCCGGTCGACATCGCCGCCGTGCCAGAGGTCGCCGCACTCCAGGGACACCGCGCCCTGCGCGCGCAGATAGGGCCCCGCACCGCGGTCGCCCGCCAGCCCGGCCGTCAACGCCGGCCAGTGCTGCCGTCCGATGAGCACAGGGTGCCCCGGCGCCCCCGCATAGGTCGCCTGGGACAGCGCAGCGCACGGGTCTCCCTCCCTCGCATGTGCGATCACGCGACGACACGCGGATGCCGGGAGCTCCGGCACATCGACCGGGATCACGAGCGCGGCAGCGGCATCCGTCGAGGTGGCAACCGCGAGAGCCGCGCGCACCGACGCGGACAGACCCTCGGCCCAATCGTGGACCGTGACGATCGTCACGCCGCCCGGGACGAGCAGCGCCGCATCCGCCGCGCCAGCCCCGAGTGCCACGATGATCGGGGCGCATCCCGCCGCAGACAGCGTCGAGACGGCCCGGTCGATCCATGGCCGACCCGTCTCGTCGCGCGCGAGGGCCTTGGGCCCGCCAAAGCGCGTGCCGGCGCCCGCAGCCAGGACGATGCCGCAGATGCTCACCAGGTGCACTCGACGGACGGTGACGGCGCCAGGCCGACGGCAGGGGGCGACGCCGCGTGCACGGGGCCCGATCCTTCCGACAGGCGCCCGCCGGTGGCGGCATGCCGGTCGGCGACGATCTCGGCGAGGATCGACAGCGCGGTCTCCTCGGGCGTCCGCCCGCCGAGGTCCAACCCGATCGGCGAGCGCAGACGCGCGAGCGCCGCCGTCGACACGCCCGCCTCGATCAGCCGGCGCGCACGGTCTTCGTGCGTGCGTCGACTGCCCATCGCCCCGACGTAGCCGGCGGATGAGGCGAGCGCTTCGCGGAGCGCCGGCACATCGAACTTCGGGTCGTGACTGAGCACGCACACCGCCGTGCGGGAGTCCAGCTGCTGCGCGGCCAGGTAGCGGTCGGGCCAGGTGACGCTGACCTCGGCGCCGGGGAAGCGCTCCGCCGTCGCGAACACATCGCGCGGGTCGACGACATCCACCTTCATTCCTGCGGCGACGGCCAGTCGACTCAGCGCGACGGCGAACTCGACGGCCCCGACGATGATCAGTCGCGGGGGCGTCCCGACGTGCACCGTCACGGCCTCGGCGTCCGCATCGAGGCCTCCGTCGACATAGCCGCGCCCGAGGTGCGGGCCGCCCGTCACGAGAGAGAACGACGTGGGAATCGCTCGGGCGTCCCGCTCGGCGAGCAGCACCAGGTCGGCGGCGGCCGGGCCAGCGGGCGGGACGGCGCGCACGAGCACCTCGATCACTCCGCCGCACGTGAGCCCCACCGCGAACGCGTCGGCGTCGCCGTAGCCGAAGCGGTCGACGAGCGCATCTCCGGAATCGATCACCTCGAGACAGCGTTCGTACACGGCCCCCTCGACGCAGCCGCCGGACACGTTTCCGAAGACCTCACCGCCCACCGAGACGATCATGCTCGCGCCGACGTCGCGCGGTGCGCTGCCGGCCACGCCGACGACCGTCGCGACCGCGAACGGTGTTCCGGCGCGCGCCCATTCGGCGGCGACGGGCAGGATTTCACGCATGCCCTCACGGTAGGTGTCCGACGTTGCGGGGCTGTTGCCGATGCGTGAAACACGTGCGAAATGGACGTCTGTTTCACTCGTTTCACGCCGGGATCTGCCCGGTGTGCAGACCAGGAGTCGTCATGGACATCACGACGGTGCGCACGTACCGTGTCGCCCGCACGCGCGCCGACCTGACGTGTGCGCCGGGCGAGACGCTGATGGCCGGGGGCACGTGGCTCATGAGCGAGCCGCAGCCCGAGACGACCGCCTTCGTCGACCTGACCGGCATGGATTGGCCCGACCTCGAGGAGACCGCGGAGGGCCTGCGGATCGCGGCGACCTGCACGATCGCGACGCTGGTCGCCTGGGCGCAGCACGCGCCGCCCGACTGGCGGGCGGCCTCGCTCGTCCCCGATGCGGCGAATGCCCTGCTGGCCTCATTCAAGATCTGGAACACCGCGACAGTCGGCGGCAACATCTGCCGTGCGTTCGCCGCCGCCGCGATGGTCTCGCTCTGTGTCGCGCTCGACGCCGAAGCGGAGATCTGGCGCCCAGGCGGCGACGTACGGATGCCGGTGAGCGAGCTCATCACCGGCAACGGCACGACGTCCCTCGCCGCCGGTGACGTGCTGCGCGCCGTGTTCCTCCCCGCGGCGGCACTGCGCTCGCGGGCGTCGCTGCACAAGATCGCTCTGGCCGAGCTCGGCCGCTCCGGCGCGGTCGTCACGGGCCGCGTCGACGACTCCGGCGCGAGCGTCTTCACCGTCACCGCCGCGACGCTCACCCCGACGGTGCTGCGGTTTGCCGGGTTGCCCTCTGCCGACGAGTTGGCCGATGCGGTCTTGTCCGCGGACGGCTATTACACCGATCCCCTCGGCTCGGCCGATTGGCGGCGTGCCGTCAGCGGCGTGCTCGCCGAACGCATCCGGACGGAGCTGTCATGAGATTCAGGGTCGACGGGGCGCCCGTACAGGCCGACCCTCGTCCGGGTCAATGCCTGCGGACGCTCCTGCGTGAAAACGGGCGCACGGAAGTCAAGAAGGGGTGCGATGCCGGGGACTGCGGCGCGTGCTCGGTACTGCTCGACGGCACGCCCGTCCACTCCTGCCTGATTCCGGCCGTGCGTGTCGAGGGTCGCGAAGTCACGACGGCCGCGGGCCTCGCGCCCGGAGATGACCTGCATCCTGTGCAGGAGGCACTCGCTTCGGGCTTCGGTTTCCAGTGCGGGTTCTGCACCCCGGGGATGAGCGTGACGGCATCCACACTGTGCGCGTCAGATCTCGACGACCTCGATCGGCGGATGAAGGGCAACCTCTGCCGGTGCACCGGCTACCGCCCGATCCGCGAGGCGATCCTGGGTGCGGTCCGCGAGACGGGACCCGCCCCCGCGGCCGAGGCCGAGACGGTCGGGCACTCCGTACGGCCCGAAGCGGCGGGACGCATCGTGCAGGGTCGCGAGCCGTTCACGTTCGACCTGCCGCCCGATCATCCGGCGGCCGCGGCGCTCGTGCTGCGGGTCGTCACGAGTCCACACGCGCACGCGAACATCGTTCACATCGATACGACCGAGGCCCGCGCCGTGCCGGGCGTCGTGGCGATCTTCACGCACGACGACGTTCCGCAGCGCCGCTATTCGTCGGGGCGGCACGAACACCGCACGGACGATCCGGACGACACCATGATGCTCGACACGGTCGTCCGGCACGTGGGTCAGCGCGTTGCGGCCATCATTGCCGAGACGGCCGAAGCCGCCGACGCGGCCCGCCGACTCGTTCGGGTGGGGTACGACGTGCTTCCGGCCGTCTTCGACCCCGATGAAGCACGTCAGCCCGGCGCGCCGCTGCTGCACCCCGACCGCACGCCGGAGGACCGGGTCGATCAGGCGCACCGCAATGTCATCGCCGCCGTCCACGAACGCACGGGCGATGCAGATACCGCCCTCGCAGCGAGCGCCGTCACGGTCTCGGGCACGTGGCAGAGCGCACGGGTCACCCACGCCCAGCTCGAAACGCACGGATCGATCGGGTGGCTCGACGACGACGGCCGGCTCGTCATCCGCTCCTCGACCCAGGTGCCCTTCCTCGCGCGCGACGAGATCGCCTACCTGTTCGACCTCGACCGCGACCGCGTGCGCGTGCATGCGGCACGGCTCGGCGGCGGATTCGGGGGCAAGCAGGAGATCTTCACGGAGGATCTCGTCGCCCTCGCGGTGCTGCGCACCGGGCGGCCGGTCGCCTACGAGTTCTCCCGCACAGACGAGTTCGTGCGGGCCGCCGTCCGGCATCCGATGCGGGTGCGCGTCGATCTCGGCGCCGACGAGACCGGGCGTCTGACGGCGCTGCGCGTCGATCTCCTCAGCGACACCGGCGCGTACGGCAATCACTCGCGCGGCGTCATGTTCCATTCGCTCGCCGAGTCGACGACGCTCTACCGGGTGCCCGCACGGCGGATCGACGCGGAAGTCGTCTACACGAACAACGTGCCGTCGGGGGCGTTCCGCGGGTACGGGCTCGGCCAGGTGATCTTCGCCGTGGAATCGGCGATGGACCTGCTCGCCGAGCGCCTCGGGATCGACCCGTTCGACCTGCGCCGCATCAACGCCGTGCGCGAGGGCGATGCGCTGCATCCCGATGCCGACCCCGACGACGTCGACCTCGTCTGGGGTAGCTACGGCTTGGATCAATGCCTCGACCTCGCCCAAGACGCCCTCCGCCGCGGCAACGGGGTCGCCGCTCCCGAGGGATGGCTCGTCGGCGAAGGCATGGCGGCGTCGATGATCGCGACGATGGCCCCGTTCGGCCACATCGCGCACACGACCGCGACCCTCCGCGCCGATGGCACGTACCTGCTGCGTGCCGGGACGGCCGAATTCGGCAACGGCACGACGACCGTGCTCCGGCAGATCGCGGCGACCGACCTGTCGGCTTCTTTCGACCGGCTGGAGCTGTGGCATGCCGACACGGATGCCGTGGCCCACGACACCGGCGCCTTCGCCTCGGCGGGGATCACGGTGGCCGGCAAAGCACTGCACGCGGCCTGCCTCGCTCTCGCGCGCACGATGCGGGAGCGCGCGGCGAGCCTCACCGGCACGGCGGTCGGGGACGCCCGGCTCGGGCCGGACGGCGTCGAGACTCCAGCGGGCACCGTCGGCTTCGCCGCACTGACGGCCGACGGCGAGCTGACCGCCGATGGCAGCGAGCTCGGCGATCAGCGCTCCCTCGCCTTCAATGTGCACGCCGCGCGGGTCGCGATCGATCCCGAGACCGGCACGGTCCGCATTCTGCAGTCCGTGCAGTCGGCCGACGCCGGTTTCGTGATGAATCCCGCGCAGTGCCGGGGCCAGGTCGAGGGCGGCGCCGCGCAGGGCATCGGCAGCGCCCTGTACGAAGAGGTCATGGTGGGCCCGGAGGGACGTGTGGAGAACCCGGTGTTCCGCACCTACCGCGTGCCGCAGTTCGCCGACGTCCCCACGACCGAGGTCTACTTCGCCGACACGAGCGATGATCTCGGCCCGTTCGGTGCGAAGTCGATGAGCGAGTCGCCCTACAACCCGGTGGCCCCCGCAATCGGCAATGCGATCGCCCGCGCACTCGGAGCTCGTCTGTACACGCTGCCGTTCCGTCGGGACCGCGTCTGGCGCCTCGCGTCACATCTCGGAAACAGGACCGCGCAAGCTCCCGAAATGTGAACGGCCTAACGTCGCGGGTGCACCTTTACACACAGGGAGACCCGATGCACACACTTCACAGGCCCCGCCGACGCGGCGCGGCCGTTCTGGCGTTGGCGGCAACCGCCGCCCTCATGCTGTCCGCCTGCTCGTCCGACACCGCAACGCCGGCCGCGTCCACCTCCGGTGAAGCCGCCGACTTCGGGGAAGTCAGCATCCAGTACTCCTGGATCAAGAACGAAGAGTTCGCCGGCGAGTACTACGCCGAGGACAACGGCTACTACGACGAGGCCGGGTTCTCCACGGTCACCGGTGTTGCCGGGCCCGACACGGGCGTCGCCAAGCTCCTCTCCGGCAGCGTGCAGTTCGCCCTGAGCGACGCCGCCTCGATCGGCGCCGCCGTTGCCGAACAGGATGCGCCCCTGAAGATCATTGCCACCACCTTCCAGGCGAACCCCTTCACGATCCTTTCCCTCAAGGACGGCGGGAACATCGCGACGCCCGAAGACCTGATCGGCAAGAAGATCGGCGTGCAGGACTCCAACGCCTCCGTCTTCAAGGCGCTGCTGGCCGCCAACGGCATCTCCGAAGACGAGCTGACGATCGTTCCGGTCGACTTCGACCCCACTCCGCTGATGAACGGCGACGTCGACGGCTTCATGGCCTACCTGACCAATGAGGCGATCACGGTCGAGATGGCAGGCTACGAGGTCACCAACCTCGCCTATGCCGAGAACGGTCTGCCCTACGTCGCCGAGTCGTACGCGGTGACCGACCAGTACCTCGCCGAGAACCCCGAGCTGATCAAGGCGTTCCTGATCGCCGAGATCAAGGGCTGGACCGACACCTTCACGCAGCCGATCGAAGACACCGTCGAGAAGGTCGTCGAGCACTACAACGCGTCGGCCGCCGCCGGTGACCTGACCTTCGGCGACCTCGACCCGGCGAAGGTTCGGGCCGGGCTCGAGGCGCAGGCAAAACTCATTTCGACCGGCGAGACCGAGGCCAACGGCCTGTTCACGATCTCCGACGATCTGAAGGAGTCGACCCTCGCGTCGCTCGCCGCTTCCGGATGGGACCTGTCGGTCGACGACCTGTTCGACACGGCGATCATCGACGAGATCTACGCCGAGAACCCCGAACTGAAGAGCTACCTGCCCTAACGAGATGACCGCCACACACACCCTGGATGCCGGTGTCCGCTCGGGCACCGGCATCCAGATCTCCGGAGTATCGAAGTCGTTCGCCCTGCGCGGAGGACGCTCGCTGCTCGCCCTGCAAGACACCGATCTGCACACCGAGAAGGGCTCGTTCCTGGCCCTTCTCGGCCCCTCCGGCTGCGGCAAGTCGACGATTCTGCGCATCCTCGCCGCGCTCGACCACCCGACGACCGGCACGGTCGTCGTCGACGGCGAGACCCCCGACCAGTTGCGCGCCAACAGTGAGCTGGGCATCGCGTTCCAAGATCACGCGCTGCTGCCCTGGCGCAGCATCCGCAAGAACATCGAGCTGCCGTTCGAGATCGCCGGCCGCCCCGTCGACACGGCGTACGTCGACGAGCTCATCGACCTCGTGGGTCTCCGCGAGTTCGCGAACGCGAAGCCCGCACAGTTGTCCGGCGGCATGCGTCAGCGCGCGTCGATCGCGCGGGCTCTCGTGCTGAAGCCGTCCGTCCTGCTGTTGGATGAGCCGTTCGGCGCGCTCGACGACATGACGCGCCAGAACCTCAACCTCGAACTCCTGCGCATCTGGACGGAGAAGCCCGCTACGACACTGCTGGTGACGCACGGCATCAGCGAAGCGATCTTCCTCGCCGACCGCGTCGCGGTGATGTCGCCCCGGCCCGGCCGTGTGAAGGAGATCATCGAGGTCGACCTGCCGCGCCCGCGCACGCCCGAGATGATGCGCACTCCCGAGTTCCACGCGCTCGTTGACCGTGCCTCCGAGCTGTTGTTCGGCGCGGACGGACACGCCGAAGCGGAGGCGTGAGGTGACCCGGGCCCGCATCCCGGCGTGGCTGGCCACCGTGATCGGCGCCGCAGCGCTGATTCTCGCGTGGTGGCTGTTCTCGCTCCTGGCTTTTCAGCAGCGCGAAGGGACAGCCTTCACGCCCGTTCCGTCCCCGTGGGCGGTTGTGGACTGGCTCTTCGTGCAGGGGAACATCGCCGGCGCGTGGAACGTGTTCCAGCCGACGATCACGGCCGCCGGTCTCGGCTACCTGTGGGGCAACGGGATCGCGCTCGTCCTTGCGACGTTCGTCTTGGTCTTCCCGCGCGCAGAGACGGTCATCAGCCAGATCGCCGTGGTCACCTACTGTCTGCCGATCGTGGCGGTCGGCGGCATCTCGATCGTCGTTCTCGGCGGTGCGAAGAATCCCGGTGATCCGTCGGCGACGGCGATCTTCCTCTCCGCGCTCGTGTGCGTGTTCACGACGGTCGTCGGCGCGATCCTCGGCTTCAAATCGGCCGATAGGGCTTCGCTGGACGTCGTTCGTGTCTTCGGCGGCAACGCCTGGACGCAGCTGCGCAAGGTCCGCGTCGTCGCCGCGCTTCCCGCGATCCTCAACGCGCTCCAGATCGCGGTGCCGACCGCCTTCCTCGGCGCCGTGCTCGGCGAATACCTCGGCTCGATCACGGCCGGTGTCGGGCCCACCCTCATCCGCCTGCAGGGCCAGCTCGACTCGGCGGGCGTCTGGTCGGTGTTCCTGCTCTGCGCCGTGTTCGCCCTCGTCGCCTACGGCCTGTTCGGCCTGGTGATCACACTCGTCACCCCATGGGTGGCAGGGAAGTCGACATGACGCCGCGGCGCCTGACGGTCTCCGCCGATACGCCCAGCGAACCGACTCAGCAGCTCATGATCGCGGCGGATGCCGCCGCTCAGGCACGACTGAAAACCGAACGACGCCGGGCATTGCGGCGAACGGTCCGCCGCTCGGTCGGCAACGCGGCGATCACTTTCCTGGTGCTCGTCGTGATCTGGCAAGTGGTCGTCAGCTTCACGGGAATCTCGCCCTATATCGCGAAGGGTCCGCTGGATGTCTGGGCGTTCCTCGTCACGGACGAGGATGCCGCCGAGAACCGGGCGCAGATGTTCCCGCTGGTCGGTCAGACCCTCGTCGACTCCTCGCTCGGCTTCGCCGTGGGCATGCTCATCGCGATCATCTTGGCCGTCGTGTTCAGCCTGTCGCGGGCCGTCGAGGCGGGGGTCATGCCGCTCGTGCTGCTCCTGCGCACGATCCCGCTCGTGTCGATCGCCCCCGTGATCATCCTGATGACGGGGCGGGGGACGACGGCCTCGGTCGCGGTGATCGGCACGATCGTCGTGCTCTTCCCGGCTTTGGCCAACGTGCTGTTCGGGCTGAGCCGGTCCAGTCAGCAGAGTCTCGACGTCGTGCACGTCTTCGGTGGTGACCGGTTCACGGCGCTCCGCAAAGTGAACATGCCCGGCGCGCTGCCCTCCGTGTTCGCTGCGGCACGCGTGTCGGTGCCGGGAGCGGTGACCGGTGCCCTCCTGGCCGAGTGGCTGTCGACGGGAACGGGGATCGGTGGATCGATCATGAAGTTCAACGCCCAGGCGCAGTTCGCTCAGCTGTGGACCTCGATCGCCCTCATCACGGTCATCACGCTGCTGCTCTACAACATCGTCCAGATCGTGGAGAACATCGTGCTCACCCGAATGGGAATGACAACGCCCCGCTGAGTCACCCCGCACGAACGACGGCCCCGGAGTCCTCCGGGGCCGTCGTGTCACGTGGTGGGGTCAGGGGCGACCGCCGCCGCCACCCATCATCTGACCGGTGAGCTCGGTGACCTGCGTGCCGTTGACCGTGACGGTGCCTCCGCTGAGGGTGCCGGTGCCGTCGAAGTCGACGCCCGACTGTCCGGACTGCCCGGTGATAGCGATCGTGCCGCCCGAGATCGTGACGTCGCCGTTGCTGTCGATCGCGTCGGTGTCACCCGATCCCATGGCGATGTCAATCGTGCCGCCCGAGATCGTGATGGCGAGCCCCGAGGTCACGATGTCCGAGACCGCTGCGTTGATGCCGTCATCCGAAGCGACGATCGAGATCTCGCCTCCTTCGATGGCGATGACCGGCGCTTCGATGCCTTCGACCGACTCGGTGATGTCGATCGTGCCGCCCGTGATGCTCAGCGACTGTTCCGCCTTGATCGCGTCGTCACCCGTCGTGATCGTGAGCTGACCGCCCGAGACGGTCAGGCGCCCTTCGCCCACATCCGTGGTGTTGGTCGACTTCAGGCCGTCGCCGGCGGCATCCACCGTGATCTGGCCGCCGACGACGGTCAGCGAATCGGTGCCGCGGATGCCGTCGTCGACGCTCGTGACGGCGATCGTGCCGGACAAGATCGACAGGTCGTCCTTGCCGACGATTCCGTCGGCGAAGTTCGCGGTGACCGTCAACGCGCCGTCGCCGGTGAGGTAGAGGTCATCGGCGGAGTAGATCACGCCGTCGATCTCCTCGTCGCTGCGGGTCGTCGCGTCGGAGACGCTGTTGGTCGTGCCGGTGGCCAGCTCGATGACGGTGAGCTCGGCGTTGTCGACCTGGATGGCGGCGCCCACCGTGCTGTCGATCGTCGCGCCGTTGAGGATGATGCGGACGTTGCCGTCGGTGTTCACCGTCACCTGGCCTGACGTCGTGCCGGTGAGAACGTACGTGCCGGCTTCGGTGATGGCTAGCCCGTCGTCGGTCAGGGTGACATGCGTTTGCTATGTGCGGTCTGTGCCTGCCCGATGCATCGTGAGCAGTGGGGACGGGCGTCAGTGCGGGTGGCCGCGGCCGACGAGTTGCGCCGGCAGTTCGTGCAGACGCGCCGATGCCTCCTCCGCGAGCGGGTTGGTCGACACCCCCCGGTCGCTGACGAGCGTGCCGCCGACGTACACCCCGACGAGGTTGCGGGGGCTCATCGCGAGGACGTACGAGCGCACGGGGTGCCACAGTGGACCGACGTCCGGGTGACGGGGGTCGACCACGACGAAGTCGGCGAACTTGCCCACTTCCAGCGACCCGACGCGGTCATCGACGCCCATGATCTCGGCGCCGCCGAGCGTGTGCAGGCGCAGCATCCGCTCCGGCATCATCGACAGCGGATCCTTCGTGCGCGCCCGCTGCATGTAGATGCCCATCCGCATGTTCTGCCAGGGGTCGCTGACATCCGTGCAGGCCTGATCGTCGAGACCGACACCCACCCGCATGCCGCTGTCGATCATTTCGGGAACGAGGGCGACGCCCGAAGCGAGGCGTCCGTTCGATGCCGGCTGCCACGACATCGAGGCGCCGCCCGCGACAGCTTCGGCGATGATCTCGGGCGTCGTCTGGATGAAGTGACCGAACATCAGCCCAAGGCCGAGCGCCCCGGCGTCGCGATACAGCGCGAACTTCGACTGCTGGTGCTCGATCGCCTCGGGCGACTCGAGGAAGTGCGCCTGATTGGTCACGCCGAACCGGCGCATGGCCTCGACTTCGAGTTCGGCGGCCTCGGGATCGGGCGACCACTGCACTTGGCCCATGATCGAGGCGCCGAGCGCGTAAGCGGGGTCGAGCGTGCGCGTGTGGGCGACTTCGGCGGCGAAGCGGTCAAAGACGTCGCCGCGCGTGCCGACGGTGACATCCATGCCGGACGCATCGACGAAACGGATGCCGGCGTCGAGGCACCCGTCGGCCTGCCGCGTGTGGTACTCGATCGTCCGCAGCGGAGCGTTGCCGACGCGCTTACCGTCGACCATCGATTCCCACGCCTGTAGCGGATCGGTGAAGTTGTATGCGGTCGTCACCCCGTGCGACAGGAAATCGAGGCTGCCGTGCAGCGTCGACCAGTACATCTGCTCGGCCGTCATGTGTGCCGTCGTGCCGAGCATCGAGTCGCACCAGCCGTAGAGCGTGTCGGCGACACCGAGCCCGCGCAGCCCGGAGGTGAACAAGTGCGAGTGGCTCGAGACGAACCCCGGTGCGACGAATGCGCCCGCAACGTCGAGAGTCTCCTCGGCGGTGACGGACGGAGTCCCGGAGCCGATTGCGGCGATGCGACCGTCTTCGACCAGCATCCACCCGTCGTCGATGTAACCGGGATCATCGGTGCCCGCCGAGATGGTGATGAGTCGGGCATGAGTGACCAGGAGAGACATGTTCGAAAGGCTAACCAGCGGATGTTTCCGCCCTGTCACGGGCCGGAAACACGACGGATCTAGCGTCGATCCATGGAACGGTTCACGGTCACGGTCTTCTGCGGTTCTTCGCCCGGGTTCGATCCCGTCTACGTCGAGGCGGCCCGCGCGGTCGGTGAGGCGATCGGCCGATCCGGCATGCAGCTGGTCTACGGTGGCGGTCACGTCGGCCTCATGGGCACCGTGGCCGATGCCGCGGTGGAGGCCGGAGCCCACGTCACGGGCGTGATCCCCCGGGCCCTGCAGGCCCGGGAAGACGTCAACCACAACATCGCCGAACTGGTCCTGGTCGACACGATGCACGAGCGCAAAATGCTGATGGCCGATCGCGCCGACGCGTTCCTCGCGCTCCCCGGTGGCCCCGGGACCCTCGAGGAGCTCACCGAACAGTGGACGTGGGCGCAGCTCGGCATCCACGACAAACCGGTCGGCCTGCTCAACGTCGACGGGTACTTCGATCCGCTGCTGGCTTTCGTTGCCAACATGCGCGACCGCGGGTTCACCCACCCCCGCTACACCGACATGCTGGTTGTGGCCACCGAGCCGGGCGAAGCCCTCGCGCGGCTGCGCGACTATGTGCCGCCCACGCGCAGCGACGCTTCCCCCGGTGCCGAGATGACCGGAGCGCTCTCGCTACCCGTGCGCCCCTGACGGCGCGGCGCGGGCCTGACGGGAACGGTTCTCAGCGCGGCTCGGCGGCGAGGTGCAGGACCGACTCGGTGAGCGCACGGATGCCGTGTGCCACGTCGCCCGCACCGACCGACTCGTCGGGATGGTGGCTGATGCCCTCGGGGTTTCGGAGGAAGAGCATGCCGACGCTCGTGATCGCGCCGAGCGCCATGCCGTCGTGACCGGCGCGACTGAAGATCACGGGCGGGTCCTCGGCGCGCGCGGGAAGAGTCGCCGTGATCCCCGCGCGCACGACGTCTTGCAGGAGCGGCGCGCAGAACACCGCGGAGGCCCGGTGGATCTCGCGGGCGTGCCAGCGCAGTCCCCGGCGGCCCATGATCTCGTCGAGTTCGAGCCCGAGCGTCGTCCACACGCGATCGCGCTCTCCGTCGAACTCGCCGCGCAGATCGAGCGAGAACCGCGTTTCTCCCGGAATCACGTTGACGGCTCCGGGGAACGCCTCGAACCGCCCGACCGTGCCGATGATGTGGTGTTCGGCAGCGCAGATGCGCTCGACCGCGAGGGCCGCCTCGCTCGCTCCGAGCAGCGCGTCGTGCCGCATGTCGTAGGGCGTGCCGCCGGCGTGACGCGCCTCGCCCTCGACGACGAACTGGAAGCGGCGTGCCGATGCGATCGACGAGACGACGGCGAGGGGCTCTCCGGCGCGATCGAGCTCGGGGCCCTGCTCGATGTGCGCCTCCAGATAGCCGATCAGCTCATCGGGCCGTCGGGCGGCTTCGCCCACGCGCGCCGGGTCGAGTCCGAACTCGAGAAACGCCTGCCGCAAGGTCACACCGTCGGCGTCGGTGAGGGTCCACCAGGCGTCGTTCCACGCGCCCGCGACCGCCGACGAGCCGAGCAAGGCCGTGCCGAAGCGGGTGCCCTCCTCATCGGAGAACGCGACGACCTCGATCGCGAACGGGAGATCGATCGTCCAGCCGTCCTCGACCGGCACGCGCAGCAGGCGCACGACCTCGAGCGCGATCAGCACCCCCACGATGCCGTCGTAACGCCCGGCATCGAGCACGGTGTCCAGGTGCGACCCGAGTAGCAGCGCCGGCGCGGCGGGGTCGCCGATGCGGCCGACCTGGTTACCGGCCGCGTCTTGCCACGTGCGCATGCCGAGCTCACGCATCCATTCGGCCGCGAGCCGGTTCACGCGGGCGTGCTCGGGGGACAAGTAGACGCGTTCGATCTGGCCGGGCGTCGCGCTGACGCGGGCGAGCTCTTCGCAGCGCGCCATGACGCGGCGAGCGGCCGCCGCCACGGCGTCGGGCGTTGCGGCCAGGAGTCGGGATGGCGCCATCACGCCGCCCCGGCGTAGACGCCCGCGGCAGCCTCGACGCCGCCGCCGACCGGAACACGAGCGCCGAAACGGCGCAGCACGGCCTCGAGCGCGACGAGCGTCGTGAGCACGGCGTCTTTGCGCGCGTTGTAGCCCATCGTGCCGATCCGCCACACCCGCCCGTGAAGCGGCCCGAACGACGTGCCGATTTCGATCCCGAAGTCTGCCAACAGGGCGGCTCGGGCGGCATCGCCCGGCACGCCGTCGGGGATTTCCACCGCGACGACGTTATTCATCTTGTGCGCGACGTCGCCGAAGACCGTCAGCCCGAGCCCGCGCACACCCTCGAGCATCGCGCGCCCGGCGAGTGCATGTCGCGCGACGACCTCGTCGCGCCCTTCGCTGAGCAGCACTCGCGCGCACTCGCGCGCGGCGTACAGCATCGACGTGGCTTCGGTGTGGTGGTTCAGGCGCCGCGGCCCCCAGTACTCGAGGATCATCCCGAGGTCGAAATAGTTCGAGCGCACGAAGTCGGCCGACGACGTGTCGCCTGCTTCGCGGATGCCGGCTTCGATCCGCCGGCGGGCCGTGACGACCTCGACGGCCCGCGGGCTGAGGGTGATCGGCGCCGAACCGCTCGGTCCGCCGAGGCACTTCTGCAGGCCCGCGGTCGCGGCATCCAGACCCCACGCGTCGGCGTCGAACGCGTTACCGCCGAGCGAGGCGGTCGCGTCGGAGTAGAAGAGCACGCCGTGCCGGCGGCAGATGTCGCCGATGTCTTCGAGGGGCTGATTCATCGTCGTGGACGTGTCGCCCTGCACGAGCGCGAGCAGCGTCGGCTTGACGCGCACGATCGCTTCTTCGATGACGGATGCCGGGAACACCTGACCCCAGTCCGTCTCGATCGTGTGCACTTCGGCTAGGGCGCGTTCGGCGATCTCCGCCAGCAGGTGCCCGAATCGGCCGAAGACGGGGACGAGGACCCGGTCACCCGGACGCACGAGCGAGACGATCGCGGCTTCGATCGCCGCGCGGCTCGTGCCGTCGATGAGCACCGTGGCCTCGTTCGCGGTGTTCCACACGCCGCGATACAACTCCTGCGTCTCGGCCATCGCCGACGTCATGAACGGGTCGTACTGGCCGACGAGCGGCGCGCTCATGGCGCGCAGCACGCTCGGATACGCCGAGATCGGCCCCGGACCCATCAGCAGGCGGGCGGGCGGGTCGAGGGGGCCGGGGATCATGAGGACTCCGTTCTGGCTGCTCGAGCGTGCAGGGAGATCCCCTGCCGCACGAGGGCGATGTCGGTACCGGTCCGCGACACGAGGCAGACGCCGACCGGAGCCGGGCCGAGCGACGAGGGGACCGTGAGAAGGGGGACGGACAGTGCAGGGAGCCCCGCGACGGCGGCCGGCGCGGTCAGGCGCAGCGTGGCTTGACGGACGGCATCGACGCGCTCGCCCTGTGCCGTGCGCAGCGGCGCCGGGCCCGGGACGGTCGGCAGCAGCAGCACCGCGTCGTGGACGAGACCCTGCAGCCGGTCCCGGAGAGGCGCGAGGACCGCGCGCGCGGCCGCTTCGTCGTCGGCGGTGATCGCCGCCGCGGCACGGAACCGCGCGGCGGCGGCCGGGCCGACCGCTGTGGGGTGCGCCCGCAGCCAGTCGCCGTTGTTGCGCCACGCTTCCGCGCCCTGCACCGTGCGGAACGGGGTCAGATAGTCGTCGAGGTCACCGATCTGCACGCGTTCGACGGGCAGGTCGCATGCCACCACCAGCGCCTCGAAAGCCTCGCGGGTGTTCGGCTCGACGGCGTCCAGAGCCTCGACCGGCACGACGAACCGCCACGGAAGATCCCCGGCGGATGCGCCGTACACCGACTCGGTCGACTCCGACCCGTCATAGCTCAGGCACCAGTCGGCGACGCGCTGCAGTGTGTCGCCGTCGCGGGCGAGCCACCCCACGGTGTCGAAGCTCTGCGCGAGGGGCAGCATCCCCTGCCGGGGAACGAGGTCGTGGGTCGTGCGCAGCCCCCACAGGCCCTGGTACGACGCCGGCACCCGCACGGAGCCCGCCGTGTCGGTGGCCAGGGCGATGTCGGCCTGGCCAGTCGCGACGGCCGACGCGGGGCCGCTGGACGATCCCCCGGGGAGCGCGCCGGGGAGAGCGCCGTTGGGCGGCGTGCCGTAGTGGGCGTTGTCGCCCGCGATCGAATAGGCGAACTCGTCGGTGCGGGCGATGCCGCGCAGCGACGCACCGCCGCGCAGCAGATCGGTCACCGCCGGGGCAGTCGTCGTCTCGGCACGCGCCGAGTCGAGGAAGGACGGGTTGCCCGCACCGATGCGGTAGCCCTTGATTGCGAACAGATCTTTCACCGCGACGGTGAGGCCGGAAAGCGGCCCTTCCCAGGCCCCTTGCCAGAGCGGGTCGCCGACCGCGCGCCACACCGAGCGGTCGAGCGCTTGCGCGCGCGGCGAGACGTGCGCCGCGGTGATCAGCCAGCATCCGTCGATCAGTTGCCACACCTGGGATTGCAGGCCCGTGCCGCCGCCGCGGTAGCGCGAGACCGACACGATCAGCGCGACGCCCTCGGCCAGCGGCCGGTATTCGATGCGCTCGATCGTGCGCGGCGGGACTCCACCGCGCACGCTGCGGAACGCGCTGATGACGTCGTGCCCGACGAGGAGCCCCGCCCCGTCACCGCGGAGCGTCCGCGGCCCCGACGCGAACGCCGCGTCAAGCGCATCGAGGTCGTCGGCGAGGATTGCCCGCTCGTACGCCTCGAACGCCTCGGCGAGGTCCGCCGGCATCTCGCTCATGCGGGGTCCGCCGTCTCGACGGCCGCGAAGTCCGACTCGCGGATGCGGGCGTGCACACCGCAGACGATGTCCACGACCTGGGAGATGTCGAAGTCGGTCGCCGCGGACAGGTACGCGTACGCGAGGTGTTCGTCCATGCCGTAACGGGCGATCAGCAGGTCGAGGGCGGCCCGGACGGCCAGGCGCATCGCTTCGGCGAGATCGGTGTGCAGGCCGGTCGGCACGAGGTATTCGCTCGTGCGCACGAGCGGACCGGTGACCTCGCCGAAGGCGGCGAGCGCCGCTGCGCGCGGCACGACGTCGAAGCGCAGCGTGGCGCGCAGCGAAGCTTCCAGCGCCGTGAGGGCCACTTCTCCGTCGCCTTGCGCGAAGTGCGGATCGCCGACGTAGGCCAGGGCCCCCGGCACCTGCACCGGCAGATACAAGTCCGTGCCCTCGACGAGCAGATTGATGTCGATGTTGCCGCCGTGTGCGCCGGGCGGCACGGAGTGCGGGCGCTCCCCGCCGGCGACGGCGACCCCCATCGTGCCCAGGAACGGCGCGAGTGGGAAGGTGACGACCCGCTCGCCGCCTTCGACGAGCGGCAGCGTGCCCGATCCCTCCGTCACCGGAGTGAAGACCGACACATTCTCGGGTGTGCGCGGCAGAACCCCGGGGAGCGCGCCTTTGCCGTGCCGGTTGGAGATGACGCCGTAGGGCACGCGCGGCTGGAGCGAGACGACCGTGATCTTCAGGAGGTCTCCGACGGCCGCGCCCTCCACGAACACCGGGCCGGTGACAACGTGGGGGCCGTCGTGGACGGCATCACGCGGGACGGATGCCGCGATCTCGATCGCATCGGCCAGCACCGCTTCGGGGGGCACGCCGTGCGCCGTGAAGTAGCCGAGAGGATCCTGGCCCTGATCGGGGAGGATTCCCTCGTGGCTGACGGTGTCGAAGGTCACCGTCGCGCCCGCCGACACCGTGAGCACCGGGGCGTCTGTCTCGCAGGGGAGCCGGCCCCACAGCACGGTCGCCGGCGACGCGGGCACATAGTGGTCGCCGGGGATCGGCCCGACTCCGGGGTGCAGGATTTCGCTCACGGGGTTCCTCTCGACAGCAGCCGTCCGGCGGGGAGCCGACGAAACCATGGTGCTCCACCGGCGCTGCTCGCGCCCGCGTCGTACACGCGCACACCGCTCAGCCAGGTGTCGCGGATGCGGCCGCTCACGAGCCTGCCGTCGTACGCGGAGATCGGGTTGCGGTGCTGCAGGGCGTGGGCGTCGATGCGCAGCGTGTCATCGGGGCCGAAGACCGCCAGGTGCGCCGGCGCGCCGACCGTGATCTCGCCGACGTCGGTGAGACCGGCCACGCGCGCCGGTCCGGTCGTGAACAGCGGCAGCAGCGTCTCGAGTGAAATGCCGCGCGTGTGCGCCTCGGTCCACACCGCTGACAGCCCCACCTGGAGCCCGGCGATGCCGCCCCATGCCAGCCCGAAGTCGCCGTCACCCGATCGCTTGAGTTCGACGGTCGACGGCGAGTGGTCGCTGACGATCGCGTCGATCGTGCCGTCGACGATCCCCTGCCAGAGGAGGTCCTGGTTGCCCGCCTCGCGGATCGGAGGGCAGCACTTGAACTCGCTCGCTCCGTCGGGGATCTCCTCTGCCGTGATCGTGAGGTAGTGCGGGCAGGTCTCGACCGTCAGGTCGACGCCGTCCCGTTTGGCCGCGGCGATCGCCGGCAGCGCCCGCGCGTCGCTCAAGTGCAGGATGTGGGCGCGCCCGCCGTGCCGCCGCGCAGCCGCGATGACCGCGTCGATCGCCGCTTCTTCGCTTGCGGGCGGGCGGGAGGCCAGGAACGCGGCGTATCCGGGGCCGAGTGCGCCGTCGCCGGTGAGAAGGTCGGGGTCTTCGGCGTGCACGATCAGCCGCGAGCCGAGGCGCGCGACTTCCGCCATCGCCCGATCGAGCTGCTCCCGATCGAGGTGACCGAACTCGTCGACGCCGCTCGGCGCGAGAAAGCTTTTGAACCCGTAGACGCCCGCCTCGTGCACCGGTCCCAGGGCGCCGAGGTTCTCGGGCACGGCCCCGCCCCAGAAACCGACGTCGACGTGAGCGGATGCCGCCGCCGCCGCTCGCTTGATCTCCAAGGCCGCCACGGTCGTCGTCGGCGGGATGGAGTTCAGCGGCATGTCGACGATCGTCGTGACGCCTCCCGCCGCAGCCGCGAGCGTCGCGGAGCGGAAGCCCTCCCACTCGGTTCGGCCCGGTTCGTTGACATGCACATGCGAGTCGACCAGCCCCGGCAGGAGCACGGCATCTGCCGGTACCTCGATCACGTCGCGTGCCGGCCCGTCCGGCCGGCGCACATCCGCGATCCGCCCGTCGCGAACGACGACATCGGCCGGCTGGAAGAAGCCGTCGACCCACGCGCGCTCAGCGCGCACCACGATCTCGTGCGACACGGAACCGCCTCTCGGAAATCTCGGAACTCGTTCTCGACGCTAGCGACACTGCGTTTCCCGCGTGTTTCGCTGGGTCCGCTCGTTACCTCGGTGAAACCGCGTACCGCTACCGTCGGGGGCATGCAGCTCACCGAATTCAATTCCGCCGACGACGCCACCGCCGCCGAGACGGTCGCGGTGTGGGCCCGCATCCCGGCGTGGGCCGAAGCGGTCGCCGCCGCCCGGCCGTACGCGACGGTGGATGCCGTCGCGGAGCGCGCCGACACGCTCGCGCGCGCGTGGTCGCGGAGCGATCTGGATGCGGCGCTCGCCCACCATCCCCGCATCGGAGCGCGCGTGGTCGATGCCGGAGCGGAAGCCGATGCCTCCCGGCGCGAGCAGGCGGCGATGTCCACGGCATCCGACGACATCACCGCGGCGATCGCGCACGCGAACGCGGACTACGAAGAGCGGTTCGGCCGCGTCTTCCTCATCCGCGCGGCCGGGCGCTCGGCCGAGGAGATGCTCGGGGAGGCACGACGACGACTCACGAACGACGACGAGACCGAAGCGGCCGAGGTGCTCGGCCAACTGCGTGAAATCGCGCTGCTGCGCTTGCGCACCACCCTGGAGGACTGACATGACCCATGTGACAACTCACATCCTCGATGCGATGGCCGGCGCACCCGCCGTCGGCGTCGAGGTGGCGCTCACGAGCGCGGACGGTGAGGCGCTGGGGGCCGGAACGACCGACGCGGACGGGCGCCTCGCGCTCGGCCCCGACGTGCTCACGCCGGGCGACTACTCGCTGACCTTCGCCACCGGGCCCTACTTCGCGGCGCGGGCGATCGAGACGTTCTACCCGCACGTCACGATCGCTTTCACGGTTGCAGACCGCCCCCACCTCCACGTGCCACTGCTGCTGAGCCCGTTCGGCTACTCGACCTACCGCGGCTCGTGAGACGAGAGGTGTCACGGCATCCGTACGAAACCTGGCGTTGACAACCGAGCCCTAGCCTGAGCGCATGAAGGTCATCATCATCGGAGCAGGTATCGGCGGCACGAGCGCAGGGATCGCGCTCGCCCGGCTGGGGCACGACGTCGTCATCTACGACCAGATGCGCGAGAACAAGCCCGTCGGGGCCGCCCTGTCACTGTGGTCGAACGGCGTCAAGGTGCTCAACTGGCTGGGACTCGCCGACGAGGTCACCCGGCTCGGCGGCGACATGGCCGACATGGTCTACCTCGACGGCTTCAGCGGCGAGACCCTGTGCGACTTCTCGCTTGCTCCGGTGACGGCCGTCTCCGGACAGAAGCCGTACCCGGTCGCCCGGGCCGACCTGCAGGCAGCGCTCATGGACCGTTTCGGTCTCGACCGCATTCGACTGAACATGCGCATGGTCGCGATCGCCGACGACGGCGTGCAGGTCACCGTCACGTTCGCCGACGGCAGCACCGACACGGCCGATCTGCTGATCGGCGCCGACGGCGCCCGGTCGCTGACCCGCGCCTACGTCCAGCCCGACGGGGCTCCCGAGATCGTGCGCGAATACTCCGGCTACACCAACTTCAACGGCCTGGTCACGGTCGACCCGGCGATCGGTCGCCCGACCGCGTGGACGACGTACGTCGCCGACGGCAAGCGCGCCGCGGTCATGCCGGTCGCCGACGACCGCTTCTACTTCTGGTTCGACGTCCCCCAGCCTGCGGGGCTCGCCTACGACCGCGCCGACGGTGCGGCGCCGCTGCGCGAAGCATTCGCGGGGTGGGCACCGGGCGTGCAGGCCCTCTTGGACGGGATCGACCCGGCGACGTCGCTGAACCGCGTCGAGATCTGGGACATCACCCCGTTCGAGACGTGGACGAAAGGTCGCGTGGCGATCCTCGGCGACGCGGCGCACAACACGGCGCCCGACATCGGGCAGGGCGCCTGCTCGGCACTCGAAGACGCCTTCGCGCTGGGCATCGCGTTCGCCACGAACACAGTGAGCGTCGTGGATACCCTGAAGCGCTACGAGAAGATCCGGGTCGAGCGGGCCGGTGACCTCGTGCTGCGGGCCCGGCGGCGCGGGTACGAGACGCACGCGTTCGACCCCGAGGCCACGTCCGCTTGGTACGAGAGCCTGCGCGGCGCCGACGGTGCGGCCATCATCCGTGGCATCGTCGGCAACATCGACGGCAGCCCGGTCGAGCTCGGCGCCGGACTGCTCACCACGTGAGCCGAGCGCGCGTCGACTGAGCCAGGGAGGAGGCCGTGTCCTTCGACACCCCCGCGTCCCCCGGCGTCGCCGCGACCGGTGATCACGAGGCGATGCTGCTGCTCGCGGCGGCGCAGACCCGGTGAGCGCGCGCCGCATCATCCGTGCGCTCACCGCCGACATCGAGCGGTGACGGGCGCGCGCGATCAGAGCGCCCCGACCCACTCGGTCGTGCCGTCGGTGAAGTACTGCTCTTTCCAGATCGGCAGCTGCGCCTTCAGCTCGTCGACGAGCTCGGCGCACGCCGCGAATGCCGCGGCGCGGTGAGCCGATGACACCGCGCACACGATCGCGGTGTCGCCGATGCGCAACCGGCCGGTGCGGTGCACGGCAGCCACGCGCACGCCCTCGTGTGCCGCGCAGATTCTGGCGCACACGGTCGCGATGACATCTGACGCGGCGGGATGAGCGGTGTAGTCGAGCGCGGCGACCCCGCGGCCCCCGTCGTGATCGCGCACGACGCCTTCGAATGTGACGACAGCCCCGGCTGCCGCGTCGGCGACGAGGTCAGCGACGGCGCGCACGTCAATCGAGCCGTCCGTGATCTCCGCCCGCAAGACGCGCTCCGGCGCGTTCATGCGTGGTCACCGCCGGCGATCTGCTCGACGAGGTGATCGAGCAGGGGATCGAGCACCGCGATGCCATCGCGGACGCCACCGGGCGAACCGGGCAGATTCACGACGATCGCCCCGGACGCGGTGACTCCGGCAAGCCCGCGACTGAGCAGGGCGTGCGCAGTCGCGTGGGCGCCGCGGCGACGCAGTTCTTCGGCGATGCCGGGGAGCAACCGCGCGAGGTGCGGCGCCGTCTGCTCGGGCGTCGCGTCGGTGGGGGAAACGCCCGTGCCCCCCGTGGTGATCACCAGGCGCGCGCCACCCTCGAGAGCGTGCGCCAGCGCGGCGCCGACCGGCGGACCGTCGGCCACGACACGGGTCTCCACGTCCCACCCGCGATCGGTGAGCCACCCCGCCAGCACCGGTCCCGTGCGATCGGGGCGCTCCCCCGCGGCGGCGCGCGTCGAGCACACCAGCACGACAGCGACCGTCACGGCCGCCGCCACGAGCCCGAGCGGCCTCCGTCTTTCGCGACGACGGCGATCTCCCCGATCACGGCGCCGCGGTCCACCGCCTTGATCATGTCGTACAGGGTCAAGGCGGCCACGCTGACGGCCGTCAGCGCCTCCATCTCCACGCCCGTCGGACCGGTCGTGACCACGGTCGCCTCGATCAGGACGTCGGTCGCGCGCGGCGTGATCTCGACCGTGACGGCGCTGATCGGCAGCGGGTGGCACAGCGGCACGAGGTTCGAGGTCTGCTTTGCGCCCATGATCCCCGCGATCCGGGCCACCGCGATCGCTTCGCCTTTGGGCAGATCGCCGTCGGCGATGCGGGCCACCACGTCGGGTCGCGTCGTCAGGACGGCCTCCGCCGTCGCTTCGCGTCGGGTCGTCGGCTTCGCCGAGACGTCCACCATGTGCACGGCGCCGTCCGCGCGCTGGTGGGTGAGCCCGTGCTCGTCAGCAGCATCCATCGATCCTCCAGGTCTCCACATCATCACCGGCGGCCAGGTGCTCAACCCCCGCCGGCACGTGAATGAGCACGCTCGAGCGAGCGTACGCGTGCAGCAGATGCGACGAGGCGCCACCGAGTGCGCGAACGCGTCCCTCGGCATCCACGATGCCACGGCGCACCTGATGCATGTCGCGCGGCGACACGAGCGGCTCGGCCAACGGCACGTGCGCGGTCGGGCGGGCGAGTACGGCGGGCGGGCGCCCGGTGGCGAGCGCAGCCAGCAGCGGGCGCAGGAACATCTCGAACGAGACCAGACACGACACCGGGTTTCCGGGAAAGCAGATCGCGGGAACCACGCCACCATCGGTCGGCACCGTGCCGAGCCCCTGCGGTCCTCCCGGCTGCATCGCGACGGACCCGAACCACACCCCGAGCGGCGCGAGGACGTCGCGGACGACTTCGCGGGCACCCGCGCTGACCCCGCCGACCGTGATCAGCAAATCAGCGCCCGGCAGGTGCTCCTGCAAGACCGCGCGGAGCCGTTCGGGCTCGTCGCTCTCGCACGGGGCGACCACGACATCGGCGCCGACCTCCGTCAGGGCCGACCACAGCGAGAAGCTGTTGGCGTCGTAGATCTGCCCGGGAGCGAGCGTCTCTCCGGGCTGGCGCACTTCGTGGCCCGTCACCGTCAGCAGCACTCTCGGGCGGCGGCGCACCGAAACCGTGCGTGCGCCGACGGCAGCCAGCACGCCGAACGCGGCCGGCGTGAGGGCATCACCGGCGCGCAGCAGCAGCTCGCCGGCGGCGACATCGCTCCCCGCACGCCGCACGTACGTGCCTGGCGTCACGGATGCCGCCATCCGCACGCGCGCGTGCGGCCCGAACCGCGGCGGATCGGTGTGTTCGATCGGAACCACGGCGTCCGCGCCCGCCGGCAGGGGTGCACCGGTCATGATCGGCACCGCCTGGCCCGGCTGGAGCCCGGTCGCGGGCTCCCCGGCGACACTCGCGGGGCGCACGTCAAGGCTCACCGGAGCATCGGCGGTAGCGCCGGTCAGGTCGGCGGCGCGCACCGCGTAGCCGTCCATCTGCGCGTTGTCGAACAGCGGCAGCGACGTCGCCGCGGCAATATCGTCGGCGAGGATGCGGCCCCGCCACCGCGCGGGATCCCCCGTGAGCGAGCGCGCGGTCAGCGGCAGGTCTTCGGCGCCCAACCGAGTGGGGGCTGCGGGGTCAAGGCCGGCCGCGACGAGCAGGGCCGCCACGGCAGCGCGATGATCGGCGACAGAGCGTCGGGGCTTGCTCATACGTCCTCCTGCGTCGGCGTGGAAATCGGGGTGTCCGCTGTCACTCGGCCCGCACGCAGGCGGACGGTACGCACCGCGAGCGCATCCAGATCCGCGGTGTCATGACTGACGATCACCGCGGTACGATCGGCGAGGTCCCGCGCGAGCAAGGCACGCATGGGCGGAACACTGGCGGCGTCGAGGGCCGCGAACGGTTCGTCCAACAGCAGAATACGCGGCTCGGCCGCGAGCGCCCGGGCCAGGGCGACTCGCTGCGCCTGACCGCCCGACAGCGCCGTCGCACGTCGCGTGGCGAACGCCGTCATCCCGACTTCCTCGAGCCAATGGTCGGCAGCGGCGCGGGCATCCGCCCGGGAGCGGCCCTGGCTGCGCGGGCCGAATGCGACGTTCTCGCGCACGCTCATGTGGGGAAACAGCAGCACGCGCTGGCTCATCAGCACGATCCCGCGGCGGTGCGGGGCGGTGAAGACACCGGCATCCATCAGCACGTCGTCGCCGATCACGAGCTCGCCCTCGTCGGGCACGAGCAAGCCCGCGAGCACGGCGAGAACGGTCGACTTGCCGGAACCGTTGGGGCCGGCGATCGCCGTTGTCACGCCTTCATCGAGCGTGAGGTCGACGTCGATGTCGCGCGCGGCGATGCGCGCCCGCAACCGGATCACGGTGTCTCCCGGCGTGGCGGCGCCGGCCGATAGGCCAACGCCACACCCGCGATCGCCAGGACGATCAGCACGAGAGCGAGGGCGACGGCCGCGTCGGCGTCACTTTCGCGCACCAGGTAGATCTGCAGCGGGAGCGTACGGGTGACCCCCTGCAGACTGCCGGCGAACGCCAGCGTGGCACCGAACTCACCCAGGCTCCGGGCGAACGCCATCACGGCGCCGGACACGAGTCCGGGCACGATCAGCGGCAGCGTCACCCGCAGCAGCACGCGGGAGGGTGAGGCGCCGAGGGTCGCGGCGATGCCTTCGAACCGCTCGCCCGCGCTCCGGGCCGTGCCTTCGATGCCGAGCACGACGAACGGCAACGAGACGAACACCTGCGCCATGACGACGGCGATCGTCGTGAACGGAAGATGGATGCCGGCCACGTCGAGCGCCTGGCCGAGCAGGCCGCGTCGGCCGAACGTGTACAGCAGCGCGATGCCGCCGACCACCGGCGGCAGCACGAGGGGCACGAGCACGAGCGCACGCAGCACGTTGCGCCCGGCGAACTGCGCGCGGGCGAAGACGAGACCGAGCGGCACGCCGAGCACGAGACACACGACGGTGCTGGCCGCCGCTGTGCGCAGGCTCAGCCACAGCGCGTCCTGTGAACTCGGCAGCGTCAGCAGCGACCACAGCCGCGCGGGGTCGGCGCGGAGGACGAGCGCCAGCAGCGGAATCGTGACCAGCAACAGCCCGATCACCGCGGGAACATACAGCCAGCCGGGCAGGCCGGCGGCGCGATCGCGTCGGCTCATGGCGCCGGCCGGAACCCGGCTGCGGCGAGCTGCGCCTGCGCCTCGGTGCCCAGGATGAACTCGACGAAGGCCGCCGCGAGCGCCGGCTGCGGCCCCTCGCGCAGCGCCGCGATCGGGTACTCACCGACGGCACCTTCCGCTTCGGGGAACGGGATGCCGGTGACCGCGTCGCCGGCCGAAAGCACATCGCTCGCGTAGACGAGACCGGCATCCGCTTCGCCCGAGGTCACTTTGCCGAGCACGTCCGTCACGGAGTTCTCTTCACTCGCGGGGCGAAGCGCGACGCCCGTGGCCGTCTCGATCGCCACGGTCGCCGCGCCGCACGGAACCTCCGGTGCGCACACGACCAGCACGAGGCCCGGGTCGGCGAGATCGGCGAACGACGAGATTCCGGCAGGGTTTCCCGGCGCGGTCGCGATCTCCAGCACGTTCGACGCGAACGTCTCGGGCTCGGCGGCGAGGCCCGCATCGACCACCGACTGCATCGTGACGAGGTTGGCGGCGGCGAACACGTCGGCGGGCGCGCCCTCGACGATCTGGGAGGCGAGCCCCGACGATCCGTCGAAAACGAGACTCACTCGCACGCCCGGGTGCGCGGCCTCGAACGCGGCGGCGAGCGCCGTGAAGGTGCCCCCGAGCGAGGCCGCAGCGAACACCGTGAGGGTTCGGGTCGGCTCCGCCGCGGCGGTGGCCGGGACCGTGCACCCGGTCAGGGCGAGCGCCGCTGCCGCGAGGGCGGCGACGACGCGGATGCGGCGAATCCTCATGCACGGAGAGTACCGCCGTCCGGCGCCTGCCCCCGCGTCGCCGACACCCGGCGGCGCTGTTACCGTGGAACCTCCCTCACTCGCCTTCGGAGGCACAATGCCCGCTCTGCCCGCACGGCACGACCGGTGCCGGGCATGAGCATCGTGCTGGGGATGCCGGGCATCCGCCCCGAAATCGACCCCGCTGCGCGACCGGCGGCGCCGGGACTGATCGACCGGTTCGGCCGCGCGGCGACCGACCTGCGCGTCTCACTGACCGACCGGTGCAATCTGCGATGCACGTATTGCATGCCCGCGGACGGCCTGCCCTGGACGCCCGCCGATGACCTGCTGTCGGCCGATGAGATCGTGCGGCTGATCGGGATCGCGGTGCGCGAGCTCGGCGTCACGTCGGTGCGCTTCACCGGCGGCGAACCGCTGCTGCGCCCCGATCTCGTCGAGATCGTCGCCCGCACGGCCGCGCTCGAACCGCGCCCCGAAATCTCCCTCACGACGAACGGCATCGGGCTGGAGTCCCGCGCCGTCGCCCTGCGTCACGCGGGCCTGGATCGCATCAACGTGTCGCTCGACGCGCTCGACGACGACGCGTTCACGCGCATCGCCCGCCGGCCGCTGCTGCATCGGACGCTCGCGGGCATCGACGCGGCGGTCGCGGCGGGCATCGGTCCGGTGAAGATCAACGCGGTGCTGGTGCCGGATGTCGATGTCGACCCGGCCGAGTTACTGGAGTGGGCGCTCGCGCGCGGACACGAGCTCCGCTTCATCGAGCAGATGCCCCTCGACGCCGATCGCAGTTGGCGGCGGGCAACCCTTGTCACGGCGGCGACGGTGCGCGAGCGCCTGTCGGCGCGCTACGCCCTCGTGCCCGATGCAGCCCCCCGCGAGGGTGCTCCGGCCGAGCGCTGGTACGTGCATCCTCACGGCCAGACGGATGCCGCATCCCTCGGGACCGTGGGAATCATCGCCTCGGTGACCGAGCCGTTCTGCGGCGACTGCCGACGCACCCGACTCACCGCGCAGGGGACGGTCCGCGCGTGCCTTTTCTCGCACGACGAAGTGTCGCTCACGACCGCTCTGCGCGCCGGCGCCGGCGATGACGAGCTGGCAGGGCTCTGGCGGGGTGCGATGTGGGCCAAGCCTTTCGGGCACGGCATCGACCAGGTCGGATTCGCGCCGCCCGCGCGGAGCATGAGCGAGATCGGAGGATGAGCGTGTCCGAGACTGTGCGCGTGCGCCTGTTCGCCGCGGCGAAGGCCGCCGTCGGGATGCCGGAGACCGACGTCCCCGCGGGAGGCTCGATCGCCGATGCCCTCCACCACGTGAGTGTGATCGCGCCCGACCCGGCGACCGCCGCTCGCGTCTTCGCGCGCTGCAGTTTCCTCGTCGACGCGCGCGCGACGACCGATCCAGCCACGATGCTGCCCGCCGGAAGCGCGCTCGACGTCCTCCCCCCCTTCGCCGGCGGGTGACCCCCGCCCGCCCATCGCCCGCCGTCGGCTGACGCGCGGCGAGGCGCGGGGGGTCAGCGCGGGCGGATCGCGACCTCGCGCCAGGTCTGGTCGCGCGCGTCGAGAACCAGCATCCGCCCCCGCAGCGACCGGCCAGTGCCGACGATGAGCTTGATCGCCTCGATCGCCATGACCGATCCGACCGCGCCGCATACCGGCCCGACGATCCCCTCGACCTGGCACGCGCCGCCGGGTTGATCGGCCGGCAGTACGGGGTACAGATCTTCCAGCCCGACGCCACCGGCGGTGCGGTCGAACACGGCGACCTGACCGTCCCAGCCGAGCGCCGATCCCCACACGACCGGGATGCCGTGCTCGTCCGCCGCGGCGGCCACATCGGCGTGCGTCGTGAACGTGTCTGCCCCGTCGACGATGAGGTCGAAGCCGCGGGCGATCGCGCGAGCGGTGTCTGCCGTCAGCCGCTCGCGGAAGGGCATGACGGTCACGAGCGGATTCAGCTCGCCGACGGCGCGGACGACCGAATCCACCTTCGCGGTGCCCACCGCGGCGCCGGCGTGAATCGTCTGCCGGTGCAGATTACTGATCGCGACGGTGTCGTCGTCGACGACACCGAGGGTTCCGACGCCCGCGCCGGCGAGCGCCGTCAGTACGGGCGAACCGAGTCCGCCGGCCCCCACAACGAGCACACGTGCATTCACGAGCCGCCGCTGGCCGAGTTCACCGATCTCGGGAAGCACCAACTGCCGCTGATAGCGCGCCCGTTCGTCCGCCGTGAGCGGCCGGCCGGGTTCGACCAGCGGAGACTGTTCGCCCACGGAGTCCTCGACGGCGGCGTGCCGGTTCAGAGCCGCTCGGCGACCGCCGCGGCCACCGTGAGCCAGGCGTCACGGCTCTCGGCCGACAGCGCGTCGAAGTCGATCGGCCCGCCGTCGACGAGCGCCGGGTCGAAGGGAACATGCACGACCGACGACGTCACCTGCGCGAAGTGGCGTTCCAGTCGCTCGGCGAGCTTGCGGTCGGGGCGAGCGGACGGCGCCGCCAGAATCGTCACGGCGTCGTCGATCTTCTGATCGAACCCCTTCTCGCGCAGACCGTCGAGCAGCCACGCGGCGCTGGCCGCGGTGTCTTCGCGGATCGTCGAGACGATCACGAGCTGGTCGGCGGCCGCGACCGCGGCGACCCAGTTCGACGCGCGCATATTGTTGCCCGTGTCGACGATGAGCAGTCGGTAGTAGCGCGAGAGCACGCCGTGCAGCCGGTCGAATGCGGCCGCGTCGATCGTGGAGGATGCCGCGGCATCCTCATCCGAGGCCAAGACGTCGAAGCGCGCGTCGACCTGGGTGCGGACGTACGTGTCGAGGGCGGCGAGGCTGGCCTGCGACGGCTCGGTGAAGCCGTCGAGGTGTTCGAGCAGGTCGACCGCGGTGCGGTGATGCGGTGCGTTCTGCGCGCGCCACCCGAGCGTGCCGCGGGTCTCGTTGTTGTCCCACGCGAGCGTCGCCCCGCCCCGCTGGGTGCCGAAGGTCGCCGCCAGCAGCAGCGTCGATGTCGTCTTGTGCGCGCCACCCTTGGGGTTCAGGATCACGATCGTGCGCGGCGCGTCGAGGCGCCGCTGAACCGTGCGCTCGCGGTCGAGCCGAGACCGCTCGACCTGACCGGGTCGCGGCGAGATCGCCCCACCCGTCATGCGGCGCACGGCGCCCTGCCACCCCTCGGTGGCGCGCTCGCGCGTGCGATCCGTGCGGGAGTTGAGCAGGTCCTCGACCGTCGGCGTGACTCGCTGAGTGGGGTCGCGACGGATGCCGGAGCCGCGGAGCGCTCCGGTCGGAGCGGCGGGTTCAGAGACCGCGGGCGCCACTGGCTCCGGCGCGTCGAACTCCGGCTCGCGCGTCAGATCGACCGGTGTGGCCGTGACGGTCGCGGCAGCCACCGGAGAAGCCGGCACGGTCAGGTCGGCATCCGCTTCGAACATCGGCGACGCATCCGGCACCGGCGCATCGGACAATGAAGGGGCCTCGAGGTAGGTGCCGTCCGGGTGGACGATGAGCGGCCAGCGGGCAGCCCCGTCGACGAGGGTCGCCGTGACCGGTTCACCGGCCGACGCGGCCAGGAGGCGGACGGCTTCGACGACGCGATCACGCAGCCCTTCGGGCGTCGACGCGAAGAGCTCGTCGACATCGCCACCGACGTGCAGCTCGGCTGCCGTGCTCGAGGTGATGTGCACAATCGGTTCGTACGTCGTGGTCGTCACGCGGGCCCTCTCTGTCGGTCTCAGGCCATCCGAGTATCGCATCCGGATGCGCCGCTCCCCCGCTGAAACACTGGCCGCACGGCCGGAAATCCGCCTGGGGCGGAGAAGATCCTCAGACGCGGAAGACCGTGTGCACCGGGCCGCAGACGCGCTGACCGCCCAGGTCCACGAGTTCCATCAGCACGGCGGTGCCGGCGAGGGGATAGTCGAGGCGCGAGAGGAGCTCCTGCGCGGCGCGGAGGGTGCCGCCGGTCGCGAGGATGTCGTCGACCAGCAGTACGCGTGTGCCGGCGGGCAGATCATCCGACATCTCGATTTCGGCCGTGCCGTACTCGAGATCGTACGAAACGGCCGCGGCCGGACGCGGGAGCTTCCCCGCTTTGCGGATCGGGACCATGCCGACGCCGGCGGCGATCGCGACGGCACCGGCGAGCATGAACCCGCGCGCCTCGACACCCGCCACGACGTCAAAACTGCCGGTGAACGGTTCGATCACGGCCTGGACGACGGTGCGCAGTGCTGCGGCATCCGCCAAGAGCGGTGAGATGTCGCGGAACAGGATGCCGGGCTCCGGAAAGTCGGGGATCGACGCGATGAGCGAAGAGGCGTGCGCAAGCTCGGGAGTCACCGGTCCAGGTTAGTCGTCGGAGAGCATCGCAGCGTGCGCAAGCGCTTGCGCTACGCTGGTCGCATGAGTGAGACCGAACTGTTGCCCGCGGGCACGCGTGCCCCGATCGGCGAAAGCCGCCCCGGCGCCGAATGGTGGCGCACCGCCGTCATCTATCAGATCTATCCGCGCTCCTTCGCGGATGCGTCGGGGGACGGCATCGGCGACCTGCCCGGCATTACGAGCCGTCTCGATCACCTCGTCTCGCTCGGGGTCGACGCGATTTGGCTGAGCCCCTTCTACCGTTCGCCGCAGAAGGATGCCGGCTACGACGTCGCCGATTACTGCGATGTCGATCCGCTGTTCGGCACGCTCGACGACTTCGACGCACTTCGGAGCGCCGCGCATGAGCGTGGCATCCGCGTCATCGTCGACCTCGTCCCCAACCACAGCTCCGACCAGCACACCTGGTTCCAGGCGGCGCTGGCGGCGGCGCCGGGCAGCGCCGAGCGCGCGCGCTACATGTTCCGCGACGGCTCGGGGCCGAACGGCGACCTGCCGCCGAACAACTGGGAGTCGGTCTTCGGTGGCCCCGCCTGGACACGCGTGCCGGACGGCCAGTGGTACCTGCACCTGTTCGACTCCACCCAGCCCGACTTCGACTGGTCGAATCCGGAGGTGCAGGAAGAGTTCCGCCGCATCCTTCGGTTCTGGCTCGACCGGGGCGTCGACGGGTTCCGCGTCGACGTTGCCCACGGTCTCGTGAAGACCGACGGGCTGCCCGACCACCTCCCCGAGATCGACGCCGACAGCATGGGCGGCCACGACGAGGCGCCGTACTGGGGTCAAGGCGGCGTGCACGAGATCTACCGCGACTGGAACCGCGTGCTCGCCGAGTACGACGGCGACCGCGCGCTCTGCGCCGAAGCGTGGCTGCCGACCGTCGACCGGACCGCCGAATGGGTGCGCTCGGACGAGATGCACCAGGCGTTCAACTTCCCCTACCTCATGACCGGATGGGATGCCGCCGCCATCCGCGAGGTCATCTCCGAGTCGCTGCGCGCGTTCCCCGCCGTCGGGGCGCCGGCGACGTGGGTGCTCTCCAACCACGACGTCGTGCGGCACGCCTCGCGTCTCGCCCTGACGGCCGAGAATCCGCAGGGTCACGGCATCGGACCGTCGTCGCCCGGCAAGCCGATCGCCGACGTGGGCCTGCGTCGCGCGCGCGCCGCGACGACCTTGATGCTCGCCCTTCCGGGCTCCGCCTACCTCTACCAGGGCGAGGAGCTGGGCCTCCCCGAGGTCGTCGACCTGCCGGACGACTCCCGCGAAGACCCGACGTGGTTCCGCACCGACGGTGAGCGCTACGGGCGCGACGGATGCCGTGTCCCGATCCCGTGGAGTGCGGACGCGCCTGCGTACGGCTTCAGCCCGACCGGTGCCGCCTGGCTGCCGCAGCCGGCCGAATGGGCCGCTCTCGCCCGCTCTGCGCAGGAGACGGATCCCGAGTCGACCCTGTGGGTGTACCGGACTCTGCTCGCCGTCCGCCGCGCGGAGGGCCTCGGCGCCGGAACTCTCGAATGGCTCGACGGATACGGCGACGATGTTCTCGCCTTCCGCAACGGTCACGTCACCGTCATCGCGAACGCCGGCACGACACCCGTCGATCTGCCCGCCGGCACGGTCTTGGCGGCGAGCGAGCCGTTCACGGGCGCCGAGCTCCCCGTCGACACGGCCGTGTGGCTCGTGACCGCCTGAGATGACGAGTCTCGAGGAGGTCGCCCGCCGCGCCGAGGTGTCGGCGGCGACCGCCTCGCGCGCGCTCAGCGGACGCGGGCGTCTGTCCGACGCGACTCGGGCGCGCGTGCAACGGGCGGCCGCCGATCTCGGGTACGTCGCGTCGGCCGCGGCATCCTCGTTGGCGACGGGACGCACGCGGTCGATCGGCGTGCTCGTGCCGCTCGTCGACCAGTGGTTCTTCGCGCAAGTGCTGGACGGCATCGCGACGCGGCTCGCGCCACTCGGCTACGACATCACGCTGTACAACGCGACGGACGATCCCGCGCAGCGCCGACACCTCTTCCGAACATCGCTCCGCCGCGGGCGGGTGGATGCGGTCATCGTTCTGTCGCTGGCGATGTCGGCTGAGGAGACCGACGAACTCCGGGCCCTCGGTTTGCCGATCATCGGCCTCGGCACGCCGATCCTGGAATTGGCAACTCTGCGCGTCGATGATGTCGCCGTCGGCCGCGCAGCGACAGAACACCTGCTCGGCCTCGGACACCGCCGCATCGCACACATCGGTCACGCGTATCCCCGCGACGCCGGGGGCGATATCCCGACGCTGCGGCATCGCGGGTTCGTCGCCGCCCTCGCCGATGCCGGGGTCGAGTCAGCCGGATTCGCGCGGGCGGACTTCACCATCGAGGGCGGCCACCGCGCGGCGCACGAACTCCTGTCGCGATCGGAACGGCCGACGGCGATCTTCGCGGCATCCGACGAACTCGCGTTCGGCGCCGTCTTCGCGGCGCGCGAGCTCGGGCAGGAGGTCCCCCGCGACCTCTCGGTCATCGGCGTCGACGGTCACGATCTGAGCGGCTTCTTCGCGCTGACGACGATCGAGCAGTTCCCGCACGCGCAGGGCATGGCCGCGGCCGACGCGGCGCTCGCCGCGGTCGGCGAGGACGTCACGGCACCCGCGCCGGCGCTGCCGTTCGAACTGGTCGTCCGCGCCTCGACCGCGCCGCCGACCTGACCCCGCCCGACCGCGCCCACAGGCGATGACCCAGGGGCGACGCGTAGGCTCGGATGTATGAGCATCGACCTCGAGGCCCTCTACATCGACCTGCACCGGCACCCGGAACTGTCGTTCCAGGAGACGCGGACGGCCGGGGTCATCACCCGTGAGCTCAGCGCCCTCGGACTCGAGTTCGCCGAAGGGCTCGGCAAGACCGGCGTCGCGACGAGCATCGTGAACGGCGATGGACCGATCGTCTGGCTCCGCGCCGACATGGATGCCCTGCCGGTGGCCGAGCAGACCGGACTCGACTACGCCAGCACAGCGCGCGGCACAGATCCGGCCGGCACCGACGTCCCGGTGATGCACGCCTGCGGCCACGACATGCATGTCACCGCGCTGCTCGGCGCGCTCGAGAAGCTCCTGGCGACGCGCGACGCGTGGTCGGGCACCGTCGTCGCCGTGTTCCAGCCCGCCGAAGAATACGGCGCCGGCTCGCAGGCCATGATCGCCGATGGCGTGCTGGATGCGTTCCCTCGCCCCGACATCGTGCTCGGCCAGCACCTCACCCCCCTTCCCGCGGGGACGATCGGCGTGCGTCCGGGCACTCAGATGGCCGCGAGCGACGGCGTCACGGTCACCCTCCACGGCCGCGGGGGCCACGGATCGCGTCCGCACGCGACGATCGACCCGATCGTGATGGCGGCGGCGACCGTCATGCGCCTGCAGACCGTGGTCTCGCGCGAGGTCGATCCGCGCGAGATGGCCGTCGTGACCGTCGGCTCGATCCATGCGGGGCTGAAGAACAACATCATCCCCGCTGAGGCCACGCTCGAACTCAGTCTGCGCTACCCCGACGAGCCGGCCCGCGCCGATGTCCTCGCGCGGGTGGAGCGGGTGATCCGAGCGGAGGCCGCGGCATCCGGTGCGGAGCAGCCCCCGACCATCCGCGTCGACCACTCGCTGCCACCCACGATCAACGACGCCGCTGCGACGGCACGCCTGACCGCCGCGTTCGATCGGGCGTTCGGCGACGGCACCGTGATCGACCCCGGTATGTTCACCGGCAGCGAGGACGTGTCGTGGTTCGCCCGTGAAGCGGACGTCCCTCTCGTATTCTGGTTCTGGGGCGGCCTCGATCCGCAGCAGTACGCGGATGCCGTCGCCCGCGGCACGGTCAACGAAGACATCCCGACGAACCACTCGCCGTTCTTCGCGCCGATCCTCCACCCCACGATCGAGCGCGGAGTGGATGCGCTGGTGGTCGCCGCGAAGGAGTTCCTCGCATGAGCCTCGACGATCTCTTCGGGCCGCAGGAGCCCTCCGAGCCGGAGCCCGCACGTGAACCGAAGAAACCGCGCGAACCGCGACCTCCGCGCGAACCGAAGCCCCCGCGCGAACCGCGAGCCGCGCGGGAACCACGCGAACCGGGCGAGCCGCGCTCGCGATCGACCCTGATCCTCAGCATCATCGCGGGAATCCTCGCGGTGGCCGTCGCCGTCGTCGTGGGCATCGCCCTCACGCGTCCGTCCGACACGGCCGGCACCACACAGCCGAACCCCGTCCCCCCGCCGCCCGCGACGAGCAGCACACCGAGCGCGACCCCTTCCGTGCCGGCCACGACCTCGACCCTCGAACTCTCCGCCACCGGCTTCACCCTGCAGAACGAAGACGGTGCGGAGTTCACCCATTCCTGGGCGGATGCCGCCGAACCCGCCATCGCCGCGCTGACCGCGGCGATCGGCGCAGAACCGACGACCGACGTCGAATCCGGCGACTCCCGTACCTACGCGTACACGGTGTACAGCTGGGATGGTTTCCGCTTCGCCGACGTGCTGTTGAGCGAGGGCAACAAGCCGCGTGACCAGGTCGACACCCCCACGTATGCGGCGTTCTCCTCGAACGAGGTCGGCGACGTGAAGATCGTCGCCGAGTTCGGGCTGAACATCGGCATGAGCCTCGCGGATGCCCGCGCCCTCGGCCCCGACGGCGAATCCACTACCGCGCCCCCGATCCTCTTCTTCGGCACCGATCGCGACACCTTCTTCGTCGACGGTGCGCGCACCTACGGCGTGCGGGTCGTCACAGACGGCACCGAGGTCACCGACGTCATCTACCGGTTCACTCCGCCGGGCGGCTAACCTCACGCGCGTCGATACTTCCCGGCGGATTGGATTGCGCGAACCCGCCACCAGGCGTAGTGTCGCCCGCCGTGACTGAAGAAAGCCGGGGAGCGTCCGAAGAGACGCCGATCGCCAAACGCATCCTGATCGGCGACCCCCTCACGACGGAGGAACTCGAGGGACAGCTGCTCCCGAAGAAGATGGCGCTGCCGATCTTCGCCTCCGACGCACTCTCCTCGGTCGCGTATGCGCCACAGGAGCTGCTGATGATCCTGCTGATCGGCGGGACGGCGTTCCTGGCGTTCAGCCCCTGGGTCGCCGCGGCCGTGATCGCCCTGCTGATCGTCGTGGTCTTGAGCTACCGCCAGCTGATCAAGGCCTACCCGTCCGGGGGCGGCGATTACGAGGTGGCACGGACGAACCTGGGCGAGAAGTCCGGCGTCGTCGTCGCGTCGGCGCTGCTGGTCGACTACATCCTCACGGTCGCCGTATCGGTGGCATCCGGCGTCGACAACATCATCTCCGCCCTCCCCGACCTGAACCCCTGGCGCGTCGAACTCGCGGTCGGTTTCGTCATCCTCATCATCGTCGTGAACCTCCGCGGCGTCCGCGAAGCGTCGCAAGCCTTCGCCATCCCGACGTACGTGTTCATCGGTTCCGTCGCGATCATGATCGTCACCGGACTCGTCCGCTGGGGGTTGGGCGACACCCCCGTCGCGGCGAGCGCCCAGTACTCGGTGCAGGCCGAGGATCTCATGCAAGTGGCCGTCATCCTCCTGATCCTCCGGGCGTTCTCGAGCGGATGCTCGGCCCTCACCGGCGTCGAGGCCGTGAGCAACGGTGTACCCGCGTTCCGGCAGCCGAAAGTGCGGAACGCCCAGACCACGCTCGTGTTGATGGGCAGTGTCGCCATCCTGCTCTTCGCCGGCCTCACGACCCTCGCGCTCGTGACGGGTGTCCATTACGCGGAGAACCCGTGCCACTTGATCGGATTCGACTGCACGAATCCGCAGCCGAGCCTGATGGCGCAGGTCGCTTCGGCGACCTTCGGTGCCGGGTCGATCCCGTTCTTCATCATCCAGGCGGCGACCGCCTGCGTGCTGCTTCTCGCTGCGAACACCGCCTTCAACGGGTTCCCCCTGCTGGGCTCGGTGCTCGCCCGCGACGGCTACGCGCCGAAAGCGCTGAACACCCGCGGCGACCGGCTCGTCTTCTCGAACGGCATGATCATCCTCGGGCTCGCCGCCGCGCTGGTGCTGATTGTCTTCCAGGCGCAGCTGACGACCCTGATCCAGCTCTACATCATCGGCGTCTTCGTCTCGTTCTCGCTCGGCCAGATCGGCATGGTCAAACACTGGCGGCGCGAGCTCCGCTTCGTGAAGGGGGCCGACCGGCGAGAGGCCCAGACCGGGCTCGTGATCAATTCGCTGGGCGCATCGTTCACGGTGCTCGTGCTCCTAATCGTCACCGTCACGAAGTTCACGCACGGCGCGTGGCTCGTCTTCCTCGCGATTCCGGTGCTGTCGATCCTGATGATCGGGGTGAACCGCTATTACCGCGATGTGAGTCACGAAACCGAGATGGACGACAGCGTCCACTACGGATCGACGGGGGACGTCGCGATCGTCCTCGTGAACCGCCTGCAGAAGCCGGTCGCGAAGGCGGTCGACTACGCCCTGGCGGCCAATCACAGCAAGACGATCGCGGTGCACATCGCCGTCACGCAAGAAGAGGCCGATGCCGTGCAGACCGACTGGGAGCTGCACGACATGCCGATCACGCTCCTCACGATCGAGTCGCCGTACCGGCAGTACGCGCGCCCGCTCTCGGAGTTCATCGAGCAGTACCGCCAGAAGCATGGCTCGTCGATCGTGACCGTGTACCTGCCGCAGTACATCGTCGGCCACTGGTGGGAGAGCCTGCTGCACAACCGCCGCGCCCGGCGCATCGCGCAGCAGCTCATGTTGGTCCATGGCGTCTCGATCACGCTCGTCCCGTGGCTTCTCGACTCGTCCGAGCTGATCTACGGTCGGCGCTCGCGCCCGCTCCCCGGCGACGACCGCGCAGGGCGCATCACGTCCTACGGCCTGGTCGCCCACACCGACGACGAGCCCTGAAGCCGGACCCCCGGCGTGCCGCGGGGCGTAGCCTAGACGGGTGAGCACTGCGAACCCCGAGACCGCTGCGCCGAGACTGGATGCCGCGCGTCTGCGCGCGGACTTCCCGATCCTGGGCGTCGACGTGAACGGGCATCCCCTCGTCTACCTCGATTCGGCGGCGACCAGTCAGAAGCCGACCGCCGTGCTCGATGCCGAGCGCGACTTCCTCACCCACGCCAACGCGGCCGTCCACCGCGGCGCACACACGCTCGCCGGCGAAGCGACCGATCTGTTCGAAGACGCCCGCGCGACCGTCGCCGGGTTCGTCGGCGCACCGCCGGAGCAGCTGGTGTGGACCAGCGGCGCGACGATGGGACTCAATCTCATCGCCTACTCGATCGGCAATGCGACGCTCGGCCGCGGCCCGTCGCGCTTCGCCCTTCAGCCCGGCGATGAGATCGTGACGACGGCGATCGAGCACCACGCCAATCTCATCCCGTGGCAAGAACTCGCCGCGCGGACCGGCGCCGTACTCCGCCACATCCCCGTCCGCGACGACGGCACGCTCGATCTCGAGGCCGCCGCCGAGATCATCGGCGAGCGCACCCGCATCGTCGCCTTCACGCACGTCTCCAACGTGCTGGGAATCGTGAACCCGGTCGCGGAGATCATCGCGCTGGCGCAGGCGCACGGCGCGTTGACGGTGATGGATGCCTGCCAGTCCGCACCGCACCTGCCGCTCGACCTTCCCACGCTCGGCGTCGACCTCGCCGTCTTCAGCGGTCACAAAATGCTCGGCCCCTACGGCGTCGGCGGGCTCTACGGCCGGGCCGACGTGCTCGAAGCCCTCCCGCCGTTCCTCACCGGCGGATCGATGATCACGACCGTGAGCCTCGACAGCGCCGAATACCTTCCGCCGCCGCAGCGCTTCGAAGCCGGCACCCAGCCGATCGGTCCGGCGATCGGCCTGGCCGCCGCCGTCCAGTACCTGGACGGCGTGGGACTGGAGCAGATCCACGCGCACGAGAGCGCTCTGGCCGACCGGATGGCGGATGCGCTCCGCGACATCCCCGGCATCCGTCTCCTCGGCGACGCCGCCGGTGTGGAGCGCGTCGGACTCTGGTCCTTCGACGTCGACGGCGTCCACGCGCACGACGCGGGCCAATACCTCGACTCGCTCGGCATCGCCGTGCGCGTCGGTCACCACTGTGCGGCCCCGCTGCACCGCCGATTCGGCATCACCGCGTCGGTGCGCGCCTCGGCGGCCCTGTACAACACCGAGGACGACATCGAGCAGTTCATCGATGCGGTCCGCGGCATCCGTCCCTACTTCGGAGCTGGATCATGAGCGACCTCGACACCCTGTACCGCGAGCTGATCCTCGATCACTCCAAGCATCCGCAGCACTTCGGCCTCGCCGCCGAGGAGGGCGCGTCGGCGACCTCGCATCAGCACAACCCGGTGTGCGGCGACGAGATCACGCTGCGCGCACGCGTCGCGACCGATGGCGACACGATCCGCGACGTGACGTGGGAAGGGTCGGGGTGCTCGATCTCGCAAGCCTCGGCATCGATGCTCTCCGACCTGATGGAGGGCATCACCCGCGACGAAGCTCGGACGCTCATCGAGGGTTTCCGCGAAGCGCTGCGCTCGCGCGGACAGCTCGAACTCGACGAAGACGTCTATGGGGACGCGGCCGCCCTCACCGGCGTCTCGAAGTTCTCCGCTCGGGTCAAGTGCGCGATGCTCGCCTGGGTCGCTCTCGAAGACGCCCTCGTGCGCGCATGACGGCATCCGTCCCGCACGTCGTGATCGTCGGCGCCGGGTTCGCCGGTATCAGCGCGGCTCGGGCGCTCCGGAAGGCGCCCGTGCGGGTCAGCCTCATCGACCGTCGCGTGTACAACACGTTCCAACCGCTGCTCTACCAGGTCGCCACCGGCGGGCTGAACCCCGGCGACGTGACGCATTTCCTCCGGAGCCTCCGGGTGCGCCAACCCAATCTCGATGTCATCCACGAACACCTCATGGAGATCGACACGGCGGGCCGCACGGTCCGAATGCTGGACGGCCAAACCCTCGCGTACGACTATCTCGTGCTGGCGAACGGTGTCACGACCGCCTATCACGGCACGCCCGGCGCGAAGGAGAACTCCTTCGCCGTGTACTCGCGGTCGCAGGCGCTCGCGATCCGCGACACCCTGTTCACGCGTCTCGAGCGCGCGACCCAGCAAGGCGACCGGCGCAAAGGGCTCAGCGTCGTCGTGATCGGCGGCGGCGCGACGGGTGTCGAGATGGCCGGCGCCCTCGCCGAGCTTCGCGACCAAGGGCTCGAGCCGGCGTATCCCGAGCTCGAGGGCAACGCCTTCCGCATCACCCTGCTGCAACGGGGTGACGAGATCCTGAAGCCGTTCACCCCGAAGCTGCGGCGCTACGCGCTGGAGCAGCTTCGCCGTCGCGACGTCGAGCTCCGGCTCGGGACGGGCGTCGCCGAAGTACGCCCCGACAGCGTCGTCCTCGCCGACGGGACCGTGCTCCCGTCCGAGCTCACGGTGTGGGCCACCGGCGTCGCGCCGCACGAAGAGGTCCGCCAGTGGGATCTCCCGCTGGACAAGGGTGACCGCATCCGCGTCGGCGCCGATCTGCAGGTCGAGGGCCTTCCCGGGGTCTTCGCCGCGGGTGACATCGCGGCTGCTCCGCAGGATCTTCCGCAGCTCGCGCAGCCGGCCATCCAGGGTGGCGAGCACATCGCGCGCCAGATCCAGCGGCTGATCGAGGGGGAGGGCACGGTCCCGTTCGAGTACTACGACAAGGGCCAGCTCGCCATCATCGGTCGCCGCTCCGCCGTCGGGGAGGTGCCCGGGATCGCGAATCTCCCGGTGTTGCGCCGCATCCCGGGGATCGGACGCATCCCGCTGTTGCGGAAACTCATCACTCTGACGGGACTCACGGCGTGGTTCGCGTGGCTGTTCGTGCACATCACGAGCTTGCTCGGCCCGCGCAACAAGGTCATGGTGATGGTGGGTTTGCTCGTCCGCTACGGCTTCCGCCTCTACCGGACGCCGGTGCCGATCGTGGGCGATGTACCCGCCATCCGCCCCTCGAAAGCCCAGCGCTTGCGCCGCCCGCCGGCGACGCCCGCCGCCCAGGCCGACGCCGCCGCCGTGCCGATCGCGCCGCCGGCCTGACCGGTCGCCTCTCACACCCGGCGCCGAGTGCGCCGGTTCGCGCCGACTGCACCCCCTGCACACTGCGCGCAGAGGGCCATCGGGGTGACAACCAGCGCGCTCGGCGCCGTCAGTTCTCCTGTTCCCACGGGAGCGCGACGAGCGGAAGGATCAGGAGGCGTCCGGCGACGGCGCTCGGATGCTTCGCCATGAACGCGGCCGCCTCGTCGATCGAGTCGGCCTCGAGCAGGTCGTAGCCCGCGAACCACTGCGCGCATGATCTGGATCCGCCTCGGTTCATGAGGCGACCGACTCCGGCGCGGGGTCGAGCCAGTCGAGCACCTCCTCGAGACGCGCGGCGATCGACGCCCAGGGCTGGTTGAGGTCGAGCGTCTGCGCACCGATCCGGTTGCCCTGGATGACCACGTCGAGATCGGGTTGCGCGTCCGCATCCGTCTGCGCGTAGAGGAGGAGCCCGGCGACGCTGCCGTCGTGCGCCGTGTCCTCGTTCTTCACGTACGCGAGCATCTGGTACAGATTCGCCGAGTCGACGGTCTGCGTGCCGAACCGACCCTCCTGGAGGTTCTGCTTGTAGTACTTAGCATCGACGATGAGCGTGCGTTCGCCGCGTCGCAGGATCACATCAGTCTGCATCGCGGGGAGCTGACCGCCGAAGAGGCTCGGCGAATCGAGATCCCAGGCGATGGTCGGTGCTCCCGGAGACAGCTCGGGGTGATGAAACGCGTAGTACTGCCGGAGGAAACGCTCGTAGAGCCTGCTCATCGCATCGTCCGACATCCACTCCGACAGCCGGGCCGCACCGGTGTCCTCGGTGGGAAGGAGCCCCCGGACGATGAGCTCGCAGACCCCGAGCAGCAGCCGATACGACGCGTTCGAGCGATGGTAGATCAACGCATCCCACCGGATCGACCGCGGAGAGATGAGTGTCACCTCGTCAAGATACGGAAGCACGCGCCGGAGCGCATCGCGGCGCGGCTCCTTCACCTCACCGTGGCGCAGGAGAAGGATGATCACCGACTTGAGCGCTTGATTGTGCGGGGTGTCGACCTCGTACTCGTCGAAGTCGCAGATCAGGCGCCCGCGTGTCAGCGTCCGCGCCCCGACGCTGCGCGTGACGTCGATGCGCCCGCGCACGGTCCCGAGCTCTTCGCTGCGGGCGAGGTAGTCGCGATGCAGGCCACGCTTCACCTGAGATCCGACGCCGACGGCGAGGATCTCGGCGAGCAGGTCGTGCAGGTGGTCGAACTCCTCGGCCGCGATCCGGGCCGTGCCGGTACTGCGCAGCGCGCGAAACGCATACGCGAGCATCACGTACACGTTGCGAATGGCAATGCTGCGATCGATCATGCGACGGCGGCCCGCAGCCTGATCGCCCACGTGCGCGCCGTCTCCGGCTCATCGAACCAGTACTCCTCGAGCAGGGGCACGAGTTCGTCTTCGACGATCGATCGCAGCCAGTCCTCGTCGGCGTCGTCATCCGCCGGAGGCGAGAGGTAGCTGTGGCCGATCGCGAAGCCGGCGCCGAGCGCGGGATCGTCTGCGATCGCGCGGTTAAGGTCGATGATTGTAGAGACGAGGGCGTCGAGGGCGGTATTCTCCTCCGCCTGCTGCCAGGCCGTGAAGCCCGCCGAGTCGAAGCCCGGGGTCATGCTGAAGAAGCCGAACCGGCGACGCAGCGCGTAGTCGAGCACGGCGAGGCTGCGGTCGGCCGTGTTCATCATGCCGATGATGTGCACGTTCGGCGGCACGGTGAACGTCTCGTTCTTGTAGAGCAGGCGAAGCTCCTGTCCGCGCTTGTCGGCCTCGATGAGCATCAGCAGCTCGCCGAAGATCTTCGAGATGTTGCCGCGGTTGATCTCGTCGATAACGAAGAAGTAGGGCTTGCTCGCGTCATCCTTCCGCGCCTCTTCGCAGAATCGGTAGAACGGCCCCTCGGCGAGGGTGAAGCCGCCTGCCTCGGTGGGCCGGTAGCCCATCATGAAGTCCTCGTATGAGTAGCTCTGATGGAACTGCACCATCTGCACGCGCGTGCGATCCTTCGCGCCCATGATCGAGTAAGCGAGACGCCGGGCTGCGTACGTCTTTCCCACGCCGGGAGGGCCCGCCAGGATGACGTTCTTCTTGCGCAGCAGGAGTGCGCGCAGCCGGTCGTACGCGGCCCCATCGAGGTAGACCTCGTCGAGGAAGGCGGCGCGGTCGTAACGCGGGGCCGGGGCGACGAGTTCCTCGGTTACAGCGACATCCACATCGTCCTCGGCGAACAGCGCTTCGAGCTTGCCCACATAATCGCGGTAGGGCGTTATGTCAGTGAGCGTCTTCAGCACCGCATCGCCTGGATGCTCCCACTCACCGACGTGCGTCCATTTCACAGAGCGGACGTGCCGCCAAGGATCACGGTCCGGCTCGAATCGCGCCTCCGAGACGACTTCGCCGCGACCGATTATCTCCTTGCGTCCGCGCTTGGCGTAGACGATATCGCCGACGGCGATCTCGTTCTGGAACTGCCAGAGACACAGCACATCGTTCTTCATCGACGACGTGGAGCCGGATGCCTCGGCCAGATCGGCCCGGATCGCTTCCCGATCGGCGTATTGCGAGAGGTCGCCGATTTCAGTCCACCCGATCGCCATGATGCCCTCGACCTGGAACTCATCCCATCCCGAGGCCTGCGCCCCCGGGGAGAGGAGCCAGTAGTGCCGAGGTCGTGGCTCATCGACGACCGCCGGCTTCGATGCGGCTGCGGTGTCCCAGAGTTGGTGCACACCGGGTGACCAGAAGTTGAATGTGCCTTCGATGTCACTCGCGAGCTTGGCGCGGATCGAGACCAGGTCTCGATCCAGTGAGATCGCGTCATCCCCCGACGACCCTCCGATCCGGTCCGCCAGCGCGGATCGGATCCGCGTCTTCATGTTCGTCGACGAGATCGGATCGAACGCAGCCGGAAAAGCCAGGAACTGCATAGCGTTTCGGAAGTCATGGGCGCTGTCTCCGGCGTCGAGCATGATCTGCTGCATCCGCCACGGGTCAGACTTGGCGGACGACCGTTCCTCTTCGGACCGCCCCCGCCATTCCCGGACGAACGTGGCCGCCCAGATGAGATGCAGCCACAGACGACCGTTGTATCCCTGCCCGCCCTTGAACCCGGCTTGCTCGGTCGGACGGTCAAGGCAGGCGCTCATCCACTCGGGTACTGACGCGACGGGCTCGCTCATCTTCAGCACCCGCGTGAGGTGTTCGCGCCGGGTGGTCGGCGCCGCGTTGAAGACCGGCTGCTCGCGGAGGAAGACGAGCTCGGCCGCCAGCAGCACGACCTCGCGAGAGGCGCCTGCGAGCTGGTGCTCGAGCTTGTCCCACTGCCCGGCATCGGTGCCGAGGATGGGGTTGTCCTCGATTCTGCGGCGCAGTTCCTCGGCCGCCTCGGCAGTCCAGATGACGGCCGTCGGGTCGATGACGGAACGCCCGTCGCCCAGCATGTGCACGAATATCTCGGCGACTTCGCGACCTATTGCCATGTCGCAGTCCGGACGCGTCGTCGCGGCGACCTCTATTGTCGCCGCGAGGTCGGGGAGGTCGTTCGCCATTCGTGCGCTCCTTGGTGTGCCGTCGGGAGAGGTCTTCCTCGACCGTATCGAGAAGTGCACCACACGTCAGCGGCCCACCCCCGCCTATCATCCGAAGTGGATGCGCCTTCACGGCGTCCGAGACCGACACGAGAGGTGCCGATGCCTGAACCACTCCCGGCCATCGACGAACCGACGGTCATCTTCGTCATCAACCGACTCTGGTCACCCGACTCCGACGACGAGTCCGTCTATGCCGTGACCCGCGGCGATTGGAAGGTCGGCGCTTCCACTCGTGAACGGGCACGAATCGCACTCGGAATCGCGGGGAACGTCGTTCGCGGGGCATACCGAATCGACGGCTGGCACCCGGGCGTGGAGAGCGGACGGTGGCGCTTCAACGGAACGCCCGCACCCGAATTGGACGCCGTCGGCAAGACCGTCGTCCACCTCGCCCCACGGGCCGGTGCCGCGAACCCGGTCCGCCGGTTTCTCGATGGCGTACCGCAGAGCACACCGCCTGTGAGGGCGGCTTCGGAGCACATGCCGGAGCGCATCACCCCGGCGCCCCCATCCGCAAACCCCTCCGTCAACCCGGAGCCACGCGAGCGGGGCCCGATATCGCTCCTCGCGCACGAGCTGAACCGCGAGCCGCTCGCCCGCATCATGTACGGCCAGCGGGAGCTGTTCCACAGCAACTTCCTCGCCTGGTTCTTCGATGAGATCCCCGACCTCGCCGACGCCGTATTCCGCGACCTCACCGGTGACGGCAACGCGAGCGTGCGCCGGGTGGACCGGGAACAAGAGAACCTCGACCTGGTCATGCGGTGGCCGGGCGCGGCTCCGCTCGTCATCGAGAACAAGGTCTTCTCCCTTCCCGAGCAGGATCAGCTCGATGCCTACCGCGCCAAGACCGCGCGGTGGAAGGGGTCGCCCGCCGAGCATGTGCTGCTGAGCATGAGCCCTCCGCGCACGCCACTCCCCGACTGGCGATACCTGAACTACCAGGAGCTCGCCGACCGCATCGACACGGCGCTCCCCGAGAACGACCACAGCTATGAGGTCGAGACCCTGCGCCGCTACTCGCGAGTCATCCGCCTGCTCGAGTCCCTCCTCGCGACCACGATGGTCCGCTCGCACGCCGAGTCCGCGTGGGTGGATGAGAGACAGCTGTCGGAGATCGACTCATCCCAGACTCGCATCGGTCTGCGCAAGCTCCGTGCCCGCAGAGTGCAGGGCGCACTCGATGCGGCAGGACCAACCTCAGGATGGACCGAGTCCGCCATCAGTCACGGGCAGCCGCTCGTCGGCTGGCGCAGGGAGTTGAGGGTGGCCGGGCACGTCATCCAGGCAGGCTGGCAGTATCAAGAGGGCCAGTTCCGTCTCTGCGCGGTGCTCCCCCACCTGAATGGCCGTGGGGAATCCGCCAAAGCCGCGCGCGCCGTGTTCAGCGAGGCGCATCCGGCACTGTTCGACTTCGCGCCACTCGACGGCATTCTCCACACCCCGGATGGCGTGGTGCGTCCCGTGGACCGCTTCGGGCACTTCGACCCCGACTTCATCTACCGCTACATCAAGGCACCCGACCAGACGGTCGAGCAGCTCATCGCGGCGAGCCACACCGTCGACGCGGGCCTGGACCGCATCGCCGAGTAGACCGGGTCTGTCCGTGACGTTGCAGCGCGCACTCCCACGGGATGCGCTCCTGCTCCAGACGCACGTTGCCCTCCGCGCTCAGCCGACGGAGCGTGTCGCCCTCGGCGGGAGGGGAGCCGATCCAGCACCGCGGTGTTCGGGCGAGCAGTTCTGGCCCGGACAGTCAGCGCAACTCGCCGCCCTAACCTCCTCTGTGTCGACGCGGTCCGAGTTCACCGCCGCCGAAGGCGCCGCGGGGCAATGCGAACCCCTGGCTCAAGCAATGACAGCGCAGCGTATGTTCGACTGGCTGGAGAGCAAGCTCGCGAGCTGATCGCGCGTGGGCGTCCGCTCACCTTGTTTCCGCCGAACCGTCACGGAGCAGAGGCAGAGGGATGACGAGGTCGGGCAGCTCAGGAAAGTGTCACGACAAAGCCGACCCAGACCACCCGAAACCTCGCGAACTACGCGACATCCAGTGTCATCTCACCGCGTTTCCGACACGCGCCTGTCGGGAACGCGTTGCGACGACACAGACCCGCTTTGAGTGACACAGGCACTCAGTGACACGACATCGAGTGTCACGACCCGCCGAGGACGACGCGCCACCTTCCGGAGGATCTCGAGGTCAGCTGGTCGTGGTCGAGGACTTCAGCGTCCCCATCTATCCCGGCCTGGCGCCGCTCGGCGAGATCAACCGAGGTGGAGAAAAGCCGGCGCACGTCGTGATCGAGGGCGAGAACTACTATGCGCTGGAGACGCTGCATCGCCGTCGACCCGCCGTACAACACCGGCGCGAATGACTCGCCCTGCTGGGCGGGGACGAGGCATCCGCCCGGATGGGCGTGGAGATCGTCACCTGCGCCCGGTTGCTCAAGTTCCTCGAACGGGTCACCCACGGCAGGTGACGGATACCGGTGTTCCTCGCCCGCAACCCGGGCGCGTTGGTCACGCGCCAGACGCTGCTCAAGGAAATCTGCGGCCGATCCCGCGACCCCGAGGCACGTGCTGACCGAATCCGGCAGGGGCTACCGGCTGTTGATCGACTGACGCCCGATCGCGGCATCCTTCATCCGGCGGACATCACCTCTATCGCCTCGGGTGGGCTAACTTCCGGCCGGATGAACCCCGCGCCGTCCGGTCATCCGGCGCACATCACGCCGAAGCCGCGCTGAAGGCACCGTTCGCGCCGGATGAAGGATGCCGCGGGACGCCTGCTCAGTCGGCGCAGGCCACGCAGGTGAGTGCGCCCGGGCGAATCTCCAGCCGCTCGGCCGGAATCGCCCGCCCGCAGCGCGCACAGACACCGTAGGTCCCGGCATCCATCCGCACCAGCGCAGCCTCCAGGGCGGCACGCTCGGCCTGCGTCGCCCGGCGCAGCGCATCGATCCGCTGCCATTCGCCCGATAGCGTCGAGCCCTCGGGGTCGTGCTCGTCATCGGCCGTGGCATCGGCGCGGTCGGCGCGGATGCTGTCATCGTCGCGGCGAAGACGCTCGAGTACGGCATCGAGCTCCCGCATCCGCTCCTCGAGCACCGACCGATCCATCCTCCGAGGCTACGCCCGGATCACGGCGCGACGGCCGTGTCAACCGGGTTCACGAGCAGGCGGCGAGCGATGGATGCTGGATTCCCGACGGAAGGAGTCGCCATGTCCGACCCGCAATCCCCTCCCCAGCCCCCGCAGGTGCCGCAACCGCCCGAGCCGCCGCAGGCTCCCGCCGACGAGCAGACGACCGACAGCGATGGGATGCCGACGACCACTCAGCTGGAGGAACCCAGCACGGAGACCCCTCCCGGTGAAGAGCCGAAGGCTCCGGACGGCGAGCCCGACACCGCGAGCCACAAGGCGACGGGCATCGGCGTCGTCGACTGACCGACCTCCCCTCCTCCCCTCCCTCGCCGAATGCGCTGGATAAGACCGAGTGCGCCGGATATCCGCGCGTCTCAACCAGCGCACTCGGCAAGAACCGGCGCGCTCGGCGCCGCGCGGGCGGCCCGCCTAGAATGAAGGCATTCAAGGAAGTCACCTTTCGCGTCGGCGAAAGGGTCCTGCGAGTCTGGAGCCCCACCGCGTGAGCACCCCCACCACTTCCCCCGTCGCCGACACCGTCGACAACGCCGTCGCGACGCCGGAGAAGGAGCAGCCCTACGGTGCGCTCGGCCTGAAGAGCGACGAGTACGCGCAGATCAAGACGATCCTCGGCCGCCGCCCCACCTCCGGTGAGCTCGCGATGTACTCCGTCATGTGGAGCGAGCACTGCTCGTACAAGTCGTCGAAGATCTACCTCCGCCGCTTCGGCGAGAAGGTCACCGACGAGATGAAGACCCGACTCATGGTCGGCATGGGCCAGAACGCCGGTGTCGTCGACGTCGGCGAGGGCTGGGCGGTGACCTTCAAGGTCGAGTCGCACAACCACCCGAGCTACATCGAGCCGTTCCAGGGCGCCGCGACCGGCGTCGGCGGCATCGTCCGCGACATCATCTCGATGGGTGCCCGTCCGGTCGCGATCATGGACCAGCTGCGCTTCGGCGCGATCGACCACCCCGACACGGCCCGGGTCGTGCACGGCGTGACGAGCGGCATCAGCTTCTACGGCAACTGCCTGGGCCTGCCCAACATCGGCGGCGAAACCGTCTTCGACGCCGTCTACCAGGGCAACCCGCTCGTCAACGCGCTCGCGGTCGGCGTCATGCGGCACGAAGACATCAAACTCGCCAACGCCACCGGCGCCGGCAACAAGGTCGTGCTCTTCGGTGCACGCACGGGTGGTGACGGCATCGGCGGTGCGTCGATCCTCGCGTCCGACACCTTCGCCGACGGCGGTCCGACCAAGCGTCCCGCCGTGCAGGTCGGCGACCCGTTCGCCGAAAAGGTGCTCATCGAATGCTGCCTCGAGCTGTATCAGGGTGAGCTCGTCGAAGCCATCCAAGACCTCGGTGCCGCGGGCATCTCGTGCGCGACGAGCGAGCTGGCCGCCAACGGCGGCAGCGGCATGCGCGTCGACCTCGAGAACGTGCTTCTCCGCGACCCGACGCTGACGCCCGAAGAGATCCTGATGAGCGAAAGCCAGGAGCGCATGATGGCGATCGTGGCGCCCGAGAAGCTCGAGGCGTTCCTCGCGGTCGTCGGCAAGTGGGACGTCGAGACCAGCGTTCTGGGCGAAGTGACCGGCGACGGCCGCCTGCAGATCTTCTGGCACGGCGAGCAGATCGTCGACGTCGACCCCTCCACCGTCGCCGTCGACGGGCCGGTGTACGAACGCCCGGTCGCCTACCCGACCTGGATCGATGCGCTCCGCGAGGACTCGGCATCCGCCCTGCCCCGGACGGATGACCCCGACACGCTGCGCCGGCAGTTCCTCCAGCTCGTGGCCAGCCCGAACCTCGCCGACACGTCGTGGATCACCAACCAGTACGACTACTACGTCATGGGCAACACCGCCCTCAGCTTCCCCGACGATGCCGGCATGATCCGCGTCGACGAGGAAAGCGGCCTGGGCTTCGCGATCGCGACGGACTGCAACGGACGTTTCTGCCAGCTCGACCCGTACGCCGGCGCGCAGCTGGCCCTCGCCGAGGCCTATCGCAACGTCGCCGTCACGGGCGCGGTTCCCACCGCCGTGACCGACTGCCTCAACTTCGGCAGCCCGGAAAACCCCGAGGTCATGTGGCAGTTCGGCCAGGCCGTCGACGGTCTCGCCGACGCGTGCCTCGAGCTCGGTGTCCCGGTCACCGGTGGCAATGTGAGCTTCTACAACCAGACCGGCGACACCCCGATCTTCCCGACGCCGGTCGTCGGCGTACTCGGGATCATCGACGACGTCGCCCGCCGCATCCCGTCGGGCTGGCAGGATGCCGGCGAGAACATCTACCTGCTCGGCGTCACCTCCACCGAGCTCAGCGGATCGGCGTGGGCCGGCACGATCCACGGCCACCTCGGCGGTCGTCCGCCGGCTGTCGATCTCGGCCAGGAGAAGCGGCTGGCCGAGCTCATCCACGCCGCGTCGCAGCAGGAGCTCGTCTCGTCCGCACACGATCTCTCCGAAGGCGGCCTGGGCCAGGCCCTCGCCGAGGGCGTCATGCGTTTCGGCGTCGGCGCACGCGTCTGGCTGCGCGAGATCATGGAGCGGGACGGGGTGGATGCCGCGACCGCGCTCTTCAGCGAATCCACCGGACGAGTGATCGTCTCGGTGCCGCGCGAGGAAGACGTCAAGTTCCGCGGGCTCTGCGAAGGCCGCGGCTACCCGGTGCTGCGCATCGGCGTGACCGACCCGGCCGCGGACGGCGACGAAGCGGCCCTCGAGGTGCAGGATGTCTTCACGTTGACCGTGTCGGAGCTCCGCGGCAGCTCGCAGGCGACGCTGCCCGGCGTGTTCGGCGCCACTGTCACCGAACCCGTAGGCTGAACGCCATGACCGATCAGGACGAGTACGCCGGCATGAACGAGGCGCGCACGCGCCGCACACGCATCATCGCGTGGGTGGTGATCGTCTCGCTCATCCTCGTCGGTGGCGGTGCGACCGTCCTCGCTCTCCTCTTTGGCTGAGACGCGACGAGCTCGGGGACGCTTCTCAGCGGTGGCGACTAGCATGACGCTGTGGATCCGCTTTGGGCAACTGTCGCCGAGTTCTGGTGGATGGGGCCGACAGTGATCGGGGCCGGCACCGTCGGCTTCCTCACCCTGCGCCAGCAACGAACGGTGCGCGCCCGCAAGCTCGAGTACGACGCTGCGCGTGAGGACCTCCGCCGCGAACGCCTGCATGCGACGAGCACCCGGATGGACGTCCGCGTCACGCGCGCCGAGCTCGCGCGGGTTCAGGCCGAGCGTTTCGCCGGTCGCGCCGACACGGCCGCTGTGGGCGCGGCACGCCACGCTCTCGACCGCGCCCAACGCGAGGCGCGCGCGGCAGCCGCGGCGGTCCG
>FWWL01000219.1_pt1 | contig 166768 bp, 201 predicted proteins | sample 2228331 | NCBI WGS metagenome assembly FWWL01 (sample SAMEA103939775, study PRJEB20133) | metagenome | reverse complement strand
CACGGAAGTTAAGCTCTTTAGCGCCGATGGTAGTTGGGGGTTTCCCCCTGTGAGAGTAGGACGTCGCTAGGCACTAAGAAATCAGTACCGAAAGGTACTGGTTTTTTTGTGTTCTTTTTTAGGTTGAGTGTGGTAGGGGGAGTCTAAACATTCTCGATTTCGCGGGTGGTATTCAAGGATTGGATAGGGCTATTCTCCATTTGCCGGTGCTATTCTAGCATTCGCCTGGTCGATTCAAGGATTCGGGCATCCCATTCTAAAATTCACGATTTCCAAAAAATTTAATGCGCAAGAATGGTGTCAGTTGGGTAACCAACTGGCACGTTTTCTGTTGGTGGTTCTTTCTTTATCGAAACATAGGATTTCATAATTAAAAAGGAATACAAATATTTTTAACGATTATGAAACTACCAGAAAAGTTTGCTTCATACACTGTCTAAGAAGTTAGATAGTTAAAGGAGCTAAGAATTATGAACTCATACCGAAACCTGACCATCATATTAATTTTTGCCGTGTGCATCATTATATGGCCAAACCAAGGACATGCTACTGCCGAATCAAACCGTTTTGTCGCTTTGCATGATCGAATGTTGCATTTTGAAAGAGGAGAAGTTCAAATTGTAAATGGACAGATGATTGTTCCTTTTGAAAAAATGGCACAGTATTTGTATGCTGACATTGTAAAAACCGAAGATCAAATTGTGGTAACTAAAAATGGAACATCAATATCATATGATTACCACACAAAAGTAACGTTTGTTAATGAAGTCATCGAAGAGACGAATTCCATTCAAATGATGAATGATGTTCTTTATATACCTATCCGTTTTCTTGGCGAAGTAACTGGTTTTAATGTTGAGTATTTGTCTTCCATTTTAACTGCGAGACTTACTTCAGAAACCTATCCGCATATTAGTAATCAAGATTTTATTAATAAAGTGGTAAAAGATCGGAAACCACCAGTGCCTGTTCCTTCAAATAAGCCAATAGTGTATTTAACTTTTGACGATGGACCAAACCGTTATACGAGTGTTCATTTACAAATTTTAAGGAATTACAAAGTTAAGGGGACATTCTTTTTTATTGGGGAAGATGTTCAAAGACACCCTTCTATAACGAGTCAAGCATTTTTAGATGGTCATTATCTAGGTCTTCACAGTATGACACATGAAAAAAAGAAGGTGTACGCGAATGCAGGGGCATTCATGAAAGAAATGCAAACGGAGAACGATCTTCTGAAGAAATTAATGGGATATACATCTACTTTGGTTCGTGCTCCTTATGGTAGTACCCCTCATGTGACATCATCTATGCGTGATTTGTTAAAGAGGAATGGTTATAAAATGTGGGACTGGGACGTGGATACAGTTGATTGGAAGATTAAAGAGGAGAACTATCAACAAATTGTAAAGAATGTACAAGTTGGGGTTGAGAAAGCTAGACGTGCCAATGATAAACAAATTGTCGTATTGCTTCATGATCGGCCACAGACAAATAAAGCCTTGCCTCAAATCATTGAATGGCTAAAGAAACAGGGATATTCGATTCAACGGTATAGTCCGGAACAACATGTTAGTCAAAACTTTTGGAGAGATCAGGACCTTTAAAAGCAATAAAATGATGCAGGGGAACATTCATCAAAAAAAGTTCCCCTGGATCATTTTTAAAAGATGCCTAATTTACCAATCCGTTCGACAGCTTCTTCCAATCGGTCTTCAGCGACTAGCAGTCCTACACGAATATACCCTTCACCAAATTCACCGAAGCCATTTCCAGGGGCAACAGCTACATCAGCTTCCTCTAAAAGTTTGTTTGCAAACTCTTGGCTTGTGTATTCATTTGGAACAGGTAACCACGCAAAAAATGACCCTTTAGGGGCTACTACTTCCCATCCAATCTCTTGGCATGCGTTAATAAAGACATTTCTTCGACTTTCATAAAGTTCCACTAATGCGGTAACGTTTACTTGATGATCACCTAAAGCGGTTACTGCGGCATGTTGGATTGCTGGAAATAGACTAACGAATAAATGATCTTGAATCACATTCAAGGCTTCGATCATTTCTTTATTTCCTACGGCAAAACCGACTCTCCAACCAGCCATATTATAGGTTTTAGACAATGTGTACATTTCAATCCCTACGTCTTTTGCGCCTTCTGCTTGCAAGAAACTAATTGGCTTTTCACCCTCAAATCCAATGGCTCCATAGGCGAAATCGTGAGACACTGCGATATCATTTTCTTTGGCAAATGCCACTGTTTTATTGAAAAATTCAAGGTCTGCTGTAGCTCCTGTTGGATTGTTCGGGTAGTTCAAGTACATCAGTTTTGCACGCTCTTTGCTTTCATCAGAAATCGCATTGTAATCAGGTAAAAAGTGATTTTTTGCAATGAGTGGTAACGTTTCATATTGGACATCTGCCAAAACAACGCCAGACAAATAATCTGGGTACCCTGGGTCCGGAAGCAACATTAAATCCCCAGGGTTTAATACCGCCATCGGCAGTTCGACAAGACCAATTTTCGTGCCAAATAAAATCGCTACTTCTGTAGAAGGATCGATATCGACATTGTATTCTCGTTTATAAAATGCAGCTGCCGCTTCTTTTAATTCACTAATTCCTCGGAAGGGTGAATACTTATGCGATAAAGGGTTCTCTGCAGACTCTTGAAGGGCTTTTACGATATGTGGAGGAGTCGGTTGGTCTGGATTTCCTTGCCCCAGGTTAATGACATCGCGTCCTTCTGCCACTGCTGACCCAACTTTTTGAACGAGTGAAGCAAAAAATTGTGGTGGCAATTGTTGTAGTTTATTTGATAGTTTCATGATTTTTCCTCATTTTCTGAAATAGTTGCAATCATCAGCCAAATCTTATAATCTTTTCTTTATCTTGTCTATAGGTGGTGTACTCATGAAAATCGCTTGCATTCAGCTCGACATTGAGTTTGGAGAACCTAAAAAAAATTTTCACAAGGTTCAAACATTGATCGAACAAATGGCAAAAGAAGGTGCAGAGTTAGTTGTTTTACCTGAAATGTGGAATACCGCCTATGCGTTAACCGAATTAGAAGAGCTAGCTGATCGTGAAGGAGAACAAACAAAACAATTCCTGTCTGAGCTAGCCGTAAAACACCATATTCATATTGTGGGAGGATCGGTTTCCACGAAAAAAGGTGACCAATTCTATAACACGATGTATGTTTATACCAACAAAGGAGAGCTTGTCGCAGATTATGACAAAGCTCATTTGTTCCGATTAATGGATGAACATCTGTATTTACATGCTGGGAATAAAGATAATTTATTTTCTCTAGGTTCTATACGTGCAAGTGGCGTAATATGCTATGATATTCGATTTCCTGAATGGCTTAGAGCACATGTTTTAGCAGGTGCTGACGTGATATTTGTCCCAGCACAATGGCCAGAATCTCGAATTGACCATTGGAAACTACTTCTTCAAGCTCGAGCAATTGAAAATCAATGTTTTGTCATTGCAGTAAATCGTATTGGGCAGGACCCCAACAACCGATTTAATGGGCAGTCGATGGTCATTGCACCTTGGGGTAAAATCTTATGGATTGGTGGTGAACGTGAAGAGTATGCTCTAATTGATGTGGATTTTTCTGAAGTAGAAGAAGTGCGTCAACGAATTCCTGTTTTCGAAGATCGAAGACCGACTCTTTACAAACCCCTTTTTGAAAATGAATAAAGTATTTTCAAAAAACATTTGACACCTTTAAAAAAACATCGTAAGATTTAGTTCGAAACACAAAACAATTACATATTGGAAATTATCAAGAGAGACCGAGGGATAGGCCCTATGACGTCCAGCAACCCCCAACAGATGTTGGGAAGGTGCCAATTCCTACAGAATGAACTCATTCTGAAAGATAAACCAAAATCCATTTTTCGGTGCCTCTTTCATGATGAAAGGGGTATTTTTTATGGTCAAAAAGGAGATTGCCATGATACATATTGAGAATTTATCAAAGGAATACAAAACGAAAAAAGGAACGGTATTAGGAGTAGATCAGGTTAATCTTTCCATAACCGAAGGCGAAGTATTTGGGATTGTGGGTTATTCGGGAGCCGGTAAAAGTTCGCTTCTCCGATGTATTAACCTACTCGAACAACCAACCAGTGGAAGTATTATGGTAAACGGTCGAGATTTAACCAAATTAAAAGGAGAAAATCTTCGAAACGCTAGATTAAAGATAGGCATGATTTTTCAACACTTTTACTTAATTAGTCAAAAGACAGTTGGCGAGAATATTGCGTTCGCATTAAAAGCGGCAAACACTCCAAGAAGAGAAATTAAGTCACGTGTTTTGGAACTGCTTGAAATGGTTGGGTTAACAGAAAAAAAGGATGTGTACCCAGCCCAGTTAAGTGGTGGGCAAAAGCAACGAGTGGGAATTGCTCGAGCACTGGCTAATAATCCAACTGTTCTGTTGTGTGATGAGGCTACTTCAGCACTAGATCCAAACACCACATTATCGATTTTGCGTTTACTTAAAAAGATTAATCGAGAGTTAAACATCACAATTGTACTCATTACTCATGAAATGAATGTGGTGAAAGAAATTTGTGACCGAATGGCTGTCATGCAGGATGGTCGAGTTGTTGAAGAAGGCTCAGTTTATGAAATTTTCTCAAACCCACAAGCTGAATTGACAAAAGAGTTCATTAGCAGTGTGGTGTCGTTTGAAGTTCCTGAGGCCATTTTAAATAAAGTCACAGGAAGCATTATCAAAGTTTTGTTTAAAGGAAATGTGGCTGGAGAAGGTGTCATTTCGGATACAGTTCAGCAGTTTGATGTACGAGGGAATTTCTTGCATGGCGCGATTGAATATATTCAGGAAGTTCCACTCGGTTTATTTTTGATGGAACTTCAAGGTCATCCGGCAAACATCAATCGATCGATTAGTTATATGGAAGGCCGAGGGGCTTTAGTGGAGGTGATTCGTAATGGGCATTGATATACAACATGTTATTGAAATGTTTCCAGATATTTTAAAAGCTTTTAACCAAACGCTGTACATGATTGGTGTATCACTGACTGTTGCGATTGTTATTGGATTACCGCTTGGGATCGTGCTATTCATAACGGATAGGGGATTGATATTAGAAAATCGATTTTTGAAATCAACACTTGGTTTTGTGGTCAATATGGTACGTTCAATTCCATTTATTATTTTGTTGGTTGCCCTACTTCCCTTAACCGATTTAATTGTCGGTTCAACTATAGGACCTGAAGCAGCAAGTGTTTCTTTATCAGTAGCCGCTATTCCATTCTTTGCACGTATCGTAGAAACATCGTTACGCGAAATCGATAAGGGAGTTATTGAAGCCGCTGTGGCTGTAGGTGCAACACCTTGGATGATTATCAAAGATGTTTTATTGCCCGAAGCCAAATCGAGTATTGTGCAAGGAATTACAATGACCATTATTAGTCTTGTTGCTTACTCAGCAATGGCAGGAGTAGTTGGTGGTGGTGGGATTGGTGACTTAGCTATTCGTTTTGGCTATTACCGATACGACGATACCATCATGATTGTGACGGTTGTGATTTTAATTGTTCTCGTTCAAATCGTTCAACAACTGGGTGATTGGACGGCTAAAGCAATAGATAAAAGATAAAAAGGGAGAGATAAAGAGATGAAAAAGGTTTTATTCACAGTGATTTTACTAGTTTTAACTGTAGCGCTTGCTGCATGTGGAGGGAATGACAATGAATCTAAAGGAAATGCAGATAACGACAAATCCGTGAAGTTAGGTGGAACAGCGGGTCCATATAGCGACATGCTTAAAAAAGCAATTCAACCGGCTTTAGAAGCAAAAGGATATGAAGTGAAAATTATTGAATTCAGCGATTATATACAACCAAATGTTGCCTTAGAAAGTGGAGATATTGATGCAAATCTATTCCAGCACTCGATTTACTTAGAGAATTTCTCGAAGGAAAATGATATGGATTTGACTGGATTAATCACAGTGCCTACTGCACCGATGGGTATTTACTCAAATACATATTCATCTATCGAAGATATTAAAGATGGTGCAACAATCACAATTCCTAATGACCCAGTGAATGCGGCACGTACATTTTTAATCTTGCAAGACCATGGGTTAATCGAACTGAATCCAGATGCTGAGCCGTTAACGGTATCCGAAAAAGATATCGAAAAGAATGTGAAAAACTTAGTGTTCCAACCAATCGAAGCAGGTCAGCTACCACGTTCAGTTGATAGTGCTGATCTAGCAGCTGTCCCTGGAAACTTTGCTTTAGCTGCTGAAATGGATTTACTCGATGCGTTGGTTTTAGAAAACATGCCTGACCAATATCGGAATGTAGTGGCCGTTACAACAGCAAATAAAGACTCGCAGCTAGCAAAAGATTTAGTGGAAATTGTGGAATCACCAGAATTCGAAGAACTAATTGATGCTGAATTTGAAGGCTTTGGGAAACCAGAGTGGATGAAAAACTGAAGTAGCCGATGTGATGCGGAAATGGGAAGCTCAATGGTTCTAGATCCTTCATTAATTGAATAAAGTATTAAGCCCGTACAGATTGTGCGGGCTTTTTCTTGCCCAATAGCCTATACATACGTCAGAATGACTGTATGAACAAACTTGGAGGAAATAAAGATGAAACTTGTAACCCGTGTGATTAAGCGTTTTTTTGCGGAACGTTTTTTCGATGAAGCAGCTCAAACTGCGTATTATTTATTATTATCTGTTTTTCCTTTCCTTATATTTATTATTTCCTTAATAAGCTTTTTTCCCGTTGATGCAAATCAAATATTAGATTTCTTAAGACCTTTTGCACCAGGTGAATCCTTTCGGTTTATTGAAGATAATGTGTTGAATATTTTAGAAGAAGACAAGGGTCGAGTTTTGTCACTCAGTTTAATCGCTGCTTTCTGGATTTCGTCCATGGCCGTTCAAGCTCTTGCTCGTGCATTAAATGAAGCAAATGGAATCAAAAGTACACTTCCTTATTGGAAAAGTTTACTCCGTGATTTAGGCGTTACCTTGTTATTTATGACTCTGGTGCCCTTATCACTGTTCTTACCATTTCTAGAAAGCGGATTGCACTGGGTGGTCTCACGAGCTGGCACGCTCGATGAATGGCAAGGTTGGATCTACATTTGGCCAGGCGTTAAATGGGGACTTGGAACAGTATTTCTATTCTTATTTTTCCTTCTATTTTATAAAATCGTTCCAAGTAATCGACTTACTTTCTTTGAGGTGTGGCCAGGCGCTTTATTATCAGCGGTAGGTTGGCAAATTGTCTCGTTACTCTTTGCCGATTACGTGTCAAACGTTAATTACACACGATTGTATGGGCAATTAGCAGGGATCATCGTGTTAGTACTGTGGTTTTACTTAACAGCTGTCGTCATTTTATTGTCAGGTTTACTCATAGCCGAATTGCGAAAGAATCGTTTGATGATTCGAGATTAACACAAGACTTTTATACCCATTTCCTATATTCATGTTTTCCACACAGTCCTAGTGGTAAAGAATAGAGATAGAGTATTCTGAAATTCACTATAGGAGGCATCGGAATGGGGAAAAATAGCAAAGATGAACAGTTAGAGCAATTTCGAGTAGATGATCGAGATCAAAAAATGACAACGAATCAAGGATTAAAGGTATCTGAAGATGAGTTTTCGCTAAAAGCTGGCGTTCGCGGTCCCACCTTATTGGAGGACTTTCAGTTTCGCGAAAAAATGACCCATTTTGATCATGAGCGAATTCCTGAGCGAATTGTTCATGCAAGAGGCTATGCCGCCCATGGAGAATTTGAATTGTATGAATCCATGGCTTCCTATACAAAAGCTGGTTTTTTAAATGACACGTCCACTAAAACACCTGTATTTGTGCGTTTCTCAACGGTAGCTGGTTCTAGAGGTTCTGGTGAAACGGTACGAGATGCACGTGGGTTTTCAACGAAGTTTTATACGCAAGAAGGTAACTACGATTTAGTAGGAAATAACATTCCCGTATTCTTTATTCAAGATGCGATTAAATTCCCGGATTTAGTGCATGCATTAAAACCGGAACCTCATAATGAAATGCCGCAAGCTGCAAGTGCTCATGATACATTTTGGGATTTTGTAGCGAATAATCAAGAGTCTGCGCATATGGTTATGTGGGCAATGTCTGATAGAGCGATTCCTCGAAGCTTCCGAATGATGGAAGGATTCGGTGTACATACGTTCCGTTTTGTAAACGCAGAAGGTGTTGCTCACTTCGTTAAATTCCATTGGAAACCTGTTTTAGGTGCTCACTCCCTAGTGTGGGATGAAGCACAGAAGATTAACGGGAAAGATCCCGATTTCCATCGACGCGATTTGTACGAATCCATTGAAAACGGAGATTTCCCTGAATATGAACTAGGGGTTCAGTTATTAGCGGAAGAAGACGAATTTAAATTTGATTTTGACGTATTGGACCCAACTAAATTATGGCCGGAAGAAGATGTGCCGGTTAAACTTATTGGGAAAATGACGTTGAATCGTAACGTAGATAATGTGTTCGCGGAAACCGAGCAAGTAGCATTCCATCCGGGTCATGTTGTACCGGGCATTGATTTTACAAATGATCCACTACTGCAAGGTCGTTTATTCTCATACACGGACACGCAATTAATTCGACTTGGTGGACCGAATTTCCATGAGCTGCCGATTAATCGACCAGTCTGTCCGTTCCATAACAACCAAAGAGATGGGTATGGCCGCATGACGATTAATAAAGGTCCCGTGAGCTACCATAATAACTCTCTTGCAAATAACACGCCGGCTACTTCTACACCTGAAGAGGGCGGATACGAGCACTACCAAGAGAAGATGGAGGGTCGAAAAGTTCGCAATCGCAGTGATAGCTTTAGAGATCACTTCACTCAAGCAACGATGTTTTGGAACAGTATGAGTCAGCCTGAGAAACAACATATTACAGATGCTTTCTGCTTTGAAATTGGGAAAGTGAAAAACAAGTCTGTTCAACAACAAGCCGTAGACATGTTTGCGAATGTTGACTTAGATTTAGCAAAAACTGTTGCGGATGCTGTTGGTGCGACTATGCCAACAGGTGGAGGTAGCGAAGTAACCAAAGCCTCACCAGCACTAAGCCAAGAAAATATGGTGAAGAAACCAGATACACGTAAAGTTGGTTTGATCGCCAATAAAGACGGAGATGCGTCTAGCCTTCAGAAATTAGTACAAGCATATAAAGGGGCAGGCTTAAATGTCGAAATCATCAGTGATAAGTTAGGGAACATTGGTGAATTACCAATTGACCATACTTTCTTGACTGCTGACCCGGTATTGTTTGATGCTATTTACGTGGTGAGTATGAAAGAGGATAAAAAGTTCATGAAAGAGAGCACTCGTTATGTAACTGAAGCGTTCAATCACTTTAAAGCGGTTGGTGCTTCGACAAATGCTGGTTCTGTTTTGGAAGGGAAAGAAGGTCCAGGTGTCGTTAAAGGGGAGGAAACTCAACCTTTCGTTGATGCAGTTACTGCACATCGACATTGGCAACGAGAAGTGTAACAAGTAAGGTTTTGTTAAAAGGTTTGGTTTATTTTTTGAACAATGAACTCGTTTCAATAAGGGCAATAGAAAGACGCAATCCTTGATCAAGGATTGCGTTTTTTTGTAGACAAATAAAAATGTTGATTTCCATTGTGGCGGACGCTTTCCGCGGGCAAGACTTCAGCCGCTTCCCTCGCGTTGCTCAGTCCAGGGTCTTCAGTTCTTGCTGATTCCGCTGGAGTCGCCGCCTCCATTACAATCAACTGCGTTTTTTGTCTATTTCACTATATAAGTGTTCACTACGTGATCATGAATGTCGTCACCTTTAGTCACATGAACTTGGACTTCGTACGTGCCTGATTCGGTAAAGGTAAATTCAACTTGGTATTTACCAGGTTCATTTTCAGAAGCTTCTACCCAGTGATGGTAATCCGCATCATTGCGGACGATTTCGTATTGAACTCGTGCACCTTCAAGTGGTGACTCTGACATGGAGATGTTAGCACTTAGTTCAACGGCCTCTCCAACTGTTGCTGTTCCATCCTCAAACTCAATCGTTGCTCCAGGACCGTGATGTCCAGTTGCTTCACTGTGTGAAGTTGTTTCAGTAGTTGAATTCGCTTCAGTAGTGGTATTTGCTACTTCCTCACCAGTTACTTCAATGGTTTTAGTAGGCATGGTATGCATATTTCGTGCAGTTACATGTGATGTAATATCATAAACTCCAGCTTGTTCAAAACGATAGGATATAGAATAATTCTTGTCTTTATTTAACGTGCCATCGATCATTTCTTTTTCGCCAGTCGACTTGTTTAGAACTTCAAATTTAACTTCATTTGCATCTTCTACAATCTCTTCACCTTGTGTTACCTTCGCAATAAATTCAACTTTTTCTCCCGTAACGCCTTTTTCGGGGACGGTTAATTCGACCATTAACATATCAGGTACTTCATCTTCTGACATCGAGTGATTATTATGATCCTCTTCAGCACCACATGCACTTAATATAACTGAAAGGACTAGTGTAATTCCTAATAAAAATCGTTTCATAGTGTATGGCCTCTTTTCTTATATATGCTGTCATTGTAGCAAATCTAGTCCTTACATAGTGTGACAAAACCTCGAACAGTTTTTATTGCCCGGAATGTCAAAATGTATATTAGAATAATATGGCGAATTCGTGTAAAGAAAGCAATTTCTAGAAGAGAATAATTTAAATAAAACCCAGTTTTTCCTTGAAAACCATGTTAATATATTACTTTATGACTAGTTTGGAGGGATTTATATGTCTGTATACTTAAGAACAATTGTGACCCTGTTATTTGCAGGCATGTTAACGATTTTAACCTTCTTATTAGGTTCGATTTTTACAGAAAAAGCAACGGATGTTGTTCAAAAAGAAGTAGGTCAATCATTGGCGGGTTACTCTTTCCAAATGGCGGATAAATTAGATTTGTTTATGGCAACTCGATTCAAAGAAGTTCAATTAGTGGGTAGCCTTCCTGCTTTTCGCAATCAGGATTTGCAAAAAGAACAAATATTAATAGACGAGTTAAAATCGAAATTCCCTACCTTTTCATGGATTGGTCTAACGGATGCACAAGGCAAGGTGATTGCTTCAAGTGACGGTATATTAAAAGGTGAATCGATTGCTGAGCGACCTGTTTTCTTGAATGCTCAGAAAGAACCGTTTATTGGAGATGTACATGAAGCGGTCTTATTAGCAAAACTTTTGCCGAACCCAAGTGGAGAACCTCTGCAATTTGTAGATATTAGTGTTCCCATTTTTGACGAAAATAAAAAATTCCTAGGAGTGCTTGCGACCCATTTAAGCTGGGAATGGGCTGAAGAAGTCAAGTCCACCTTAACTAATACGCCAAATCAAGAAGACGAGTTTGATGTTTTTATTGTAAGTCAACGAGATAATACGATTATTTTAGGACCGACAGGCATGGTTGGAAAGCCTATAGAGGAACAAATCTTGGGCGATCAAGAGTATTCCGAGGACCAGTGGTCGGTTACGGAGTGGGTGGATAATAAAACCTATGTAATGGGTAGTACTCTTGGAGATGGACATGCAGATTATGTAGGTTTAGGATGGACAGTACTCGTACGACAGCCGATTGATATTGCCTATGAGGCAATTAATGAGTTGAAACAATTTATGTGGATTATTGGTGGAGTCGCTATTTTGTTATTTTCAATGATCGGTTGGGTTTTAGCCGATCAGATAGCACGTCCAATACGCAAGATTGCTGCAGCTGCTCGTGAAATTGGTGAAGGAAAGCGTAGCGAAATACCGGTTATTCATGGAGTGAAGGAAGTCGAGGAGTTGTCCGTGTCGATTCGCAACATGGTTCAAACCATTACGACGACTCAAACAGCTTTGACTGAAATGGAATCTCTGGCACATCAAGACACATTAACGGGCTTGCCTAACCGTATTGCCCTTTATGAAAAAATGGAAACGACGCTATTGACGAGTGATGAAAAATGGCTCATATTCTTTATGGATTTAGATGGATTTAAGAATGTGAACGATCAATACGGACATTTAGCTGGTGATCTTGTTTTACAAGTAGTAGCTGAACGTTTAACTAATTTCTCGAATGAAAACCAGTTTGTATCTAGACTCGGTGGGGATGAATTTGTGTTCCTAACAACTAGTTCGAAAAATGATCCCATTCAAGAAGGGCAAGCATGTATGGATGAAATTATTTCACTTATTTGTGAGCCGATTTTATTAACAAATGCCAAAGTCACAATAGGGTGTAGTATTGGTGCGGCTATTTATCCAATGGATAGTAATCATCCAATCGAAGCTATGCACTTGGCAGATGAAGCATTGTATGAATCCAAACAAAATGGCAAAAACCAAGGGACTTTTTATAGGAATAAACGAAACGCATAGCCTGGGCTATGCGTTTTTGATTGATGAAATAAAATATGTTGATTTACATTTCAGCGGACGCTTTCCGGGAGGCATGGCTTTAGCCGCTTCCCTCGCATGCTCAGTCCAGGGTCTAAAGCTCATGCAGCTGCCGCTTCGCTTTCGGTGCAAAAAACATCTGCTAATCCCCTCGGAGTCGCCGCTTCCATTTCAATCAACTGATTTCAAAAGAATGTTAACAGTTGATTTAATTCCATTCATCTGAAACAAATTCATATTGAAGGTATCACTAGGATTCTCTACTAGCGTTTCGTCCGCGGAAAGCGAAAGAAATTGCCAACCACTTATAATCTCTTCGCCATATGGTGGAACTGTCCGCCATAAATGACCCACGGCTCAGCGATTTGGTAGCCGAGGCGTTCATATAAGCGAATGGCCGCTTCTTTCTCGATTTCTACATTGAGTGCTAACTTCGTACTCTCTTCTTCTCGTGCAACCACTTCTGCGTGATTCAATAACAAACTGCCAATTCCTTGTCCTCGGAATCGGGGATCTACACAGACGGTATCAATATAATACTCGTCCACATGAGCTTCAGGTGGAATATCCACAGGAAGTCCATTTTTCTCTTCCAGCCACTCGACTAAATTAGCATCAAGGTGTAATGCTTGAGCACCTGTATAAAATACCATTACGCCGACGACGTCTGCGTCCGTTTCGGCAATCCATGTGTTTAAGAAGGAATGTCGATTGTCTTGGCGTTTAAATAAGGCAATCATTTCGTGTTCGACTGCAACTGGGTTTGTTTCGCCGGTCATTTGTTCAGCGATATTTCCAATGGCATCCATGATTAGTGGAACGGCTACCTCTGCATCAGTGGGTTTCGCTTTTCGTATATTCACCATGACGGTCAACTCCTTGATTCCACTATAACAAATTTTCCTCTAGGACAACTGCCATCCAGCTAAACAGCATCCGATTAACAAAATGAGTAGAAGAACGCTCAGAAGTCCGTCCCTTCTGTTGAGTGAGATGGGTTCGTAAAACACCTCTCGTTTTTCTCCAGTAAACCCTCGAGCCTCCATAGCAAAAGCTGCTCTTTCAGCTCGTCGAACCGCACTTGAAAGTAAGGGAATAACCAATCTCTTAGTGCCAACGATTCTTTTCCATTTCTGCTTTTCAGCACCGATGCCTCGTAGTCGATGAGCGTGCCGTATTTGAGTAAATTCTTCTTTTACGACCGGTAAAAATTGATAGCCAACCATTACTCCATAAGCGAGTTTTGGCGATAGTCGTAATTGCTGCATTAAACTCATGACGAATTTCACTGGATCCGTAGTCAATGCAAACATGAAGGACATTGAAGAGAATGCAAAAACGCGAAAGGCTAATGATAAAGAAGTTTCCCATTGTTGGTCGGTTACTGTCCACCCATTCCATGAAAAAAGAATCTGTCCTGAGGTGTCAGCGGCGAAAACGATCGTTGTCCATAAATAACCGATTGCAGTGAAAGCAATTGGAATCATCAATAAACCCCACAATCGCCAATTGACCTGACTAAATACAACTTGAAAAAAAGTGATTCCTATAAAAAACAGGAAAGGGGTCCAAGGGTTGAAAAACCAGGCTAACGTTAACATGGAAACAATGACTACGATAAATTTCACACTTGGATTCATATCATGTAACCACATTTTAATAGGCATATGAATAATCTCCAACCGGTGCTACTAATTGATGATCTGACAGTAAAGCGGTTTGATGCCAAAATTGGTGCGTGTCAAACCTACCGGTAAGTTCGCCATCTTTCATTAAATAAATCGTATCGGCAATGGCTTTTGCAAAAGACATATCATGTGTGACAATTAAGATCGAGATTCCTTCTTTCGCTTGCATATCTAGTAAGTAAAACAATTCGAGAAGGGCAGATTCATCTTGCCCGGAAGTTGGTTCATCGAGTAAAAGGACTGGTCTTTGATCTGCGAGCATGGCCCCAATCGCCACTCGTCTCTTTTGTCCATGACTCACCGAGAAAGGGTGGGCATCTTGAATTTCGTCTAATCGTAAACGTTCCATTATGTCTAAAATCTGCTCATTACTTGAATGATTGGAGAATCGAATTTCTTCAGACACGCGCTGCGTGACAAATAAATGTTCGGGGGATTGAGGAACATATCCTGGAAGATACCCCGCACAATTTATGCTTCCGTCTGACTTGTTGTAAATTCCGCAAATTGTCTTGAGAAAAGTGGATTTCCCACAACCATTTGGTCCGGCTAACACAGCTATTTCACCTCTATGCAATTGCATCGAGATATTTTGTAACAGACTTTGGTTATTTATTGATACAGAGATTTGATGTGCTTCAAAAATAACTTCTTCTTCCCTTGACGAAGATCGTTTTGGAAATGCAATGGCTGAGCTCACAGGATTACCTTCAGTTAAGAAAGAGCCACTAACATGAATCGCTCGTGTAAAGAAAGTTCCCCATAAATCCAACCGATGCTCCACCACGACAATCGTCATCGATTGCGAAACTTGAAGGTCATTTAACCACTGTACATAATGTCGCGCCGTTAATGGGTCCAGGTGGGCGAGCGGTTCATCAAGTAATAAAACCTCGGGCTCCATTAATAATGCACACGCTGTGGCTACTCGTTGCTTCATTCCCCCAGAAAGGGTTTGAATGGTTGCTTTTCTAAGATGAGTTAGTCCTAATGTTGAAAGTGTGTTCGTAATGCGAGATTCCATTTCAAGGCGGCTGATATGGCCAAAATTCTCTAATGTAAAGGCCATTTCCTGTTCAACGGTCGGCATACAAAACTGTGATTCGGGATCTTGAAAGACAGTAGCGATTCTTTGGTTGATTTCCCCAGGTTTGTAGCTGGCTGCGTCTTTATTGAAGAGCGTAATCGAGCCATCCAAAATACCGTCACAGTTAGAAGGATACAGACGGTTCATCAAATAGAGCAGAGTGCTCTTGCCGCACCCACTTGGACCGAATAACACGACGCGTTCCCCTGCTTCGATTGAAAATGAAACCCCTGTAAAGATAGGGGATAGATCCTCAGGAAAACGAAAAGAAACTTCGTTAAAATCGATAATGGAATTACTCAAGAATCTCACCTTTTACTTGGCGATACTTAATGGAATCTTGTGAAATCGCATATCCTCGAAGGGCTCCGCTTGCTAGCAAACCATCGGACAGGTATTTTCCACCTAGTCCTGCAATCACAGCCCCACTGATGACTCGAAGTGTAAACATCCATGCTAATAAAGAAGGGTCTAAGGCAGCGTACCCAGAAACGAAAAATCCATAAGCAAAACTAAATACCGCTGAGCCGATTCCCGCTAAACAGAGAACCCACCAGTCATAACGCTTATATCCAGTAGCAGCAAAAGCTGCTTCAGCCCCTAAACCTTGAACAATACCTGACAAAATTAATCGAGGGCCGACAGCATTGCCAATCATGACTTCAATAATGGCAGCCATCGTTTCAGAAAGTAAGGCAGCACCAGGTTTACGAATGATATACGCACTGATGATCGATACGATAAACCAAATGCCAAACATCCATTCATAAGCAATTGGACCAATGACCCCAGCCCATATATTTCCGACATGAACGAACAGGAGATAAACAACAGCAAAAACGACTGCAAATACAGACAACAAAACTACTTCTTTTAACTTCCAGGACTTCAACATATTATTGTTCCTCCCTGTGAGAAGGGCTGTTAATGCTCATATTCACGGTCATCACTAAATGAGAATGCTCTGCTGAACGTGCATGAGAGAACGATTCTTCTAAAAAGGCAAAGACATCATGAATTTCTCCGTGAAGTCCACTTGCGTAATGCATGGATTCGTTATATACACCATGCTCTTTCGCGCGGTCGATTTCGTTGTAAATGACAGACATATAATCCGGATTGTTCATTGGATATAAGGCGAATTGAGAAGAAACATACTGCTTGATTCCTTGAATCTGTGGCGCGTTTAACAAAACATCATCCTTTTCTAAATAAACATCCCCCTGCGTATCACCAGGACAACCGATTGAAAAGGTGCCATTGAACGCTACATGGGTACCTGTTTTCGCTGCATACAAAACAATTGCTTTCGCGGTATCAAATACATGCATTTCCTTTCCTCGCATAACGGTACTCACATCGTCCGTATGCATCCACACATTGGATGTGTCCGCTTCGCGTAAAGCCCCTTTAATAATGTCGATGAAATTGTCCGCCATTGGGTGAATGGAAAATCGTAAACCCACAATTGGACTAGTCCCACAACTAAACTCTTGTTTCATTCTTCTTCCTCCTATCGTGCCAGGTACACACACAATTCAAGAACGATTCTGAATTGAATCGAAGTTGTGTGTGTACCTGGCACCAGTATTTTGTTTAAAACACAATAAAACAGCTGCATTCGATTGGAATGCAGCTGTTTGAGCCAAAGGAAAAAGAATTCGGCAAAAGTAGCCGCACTTCCTCACGCCAGTATTATCTGGATCGAGTGTTAAGGGATCGGAGCAAATGCTCTCATCTCAGCCAACATATAGCACCCCTAGTGCAGAAATCGTATGCAGTTTTATGTATGTTTCAGAACGGCTTCATTGTAGCGTACTAAAATTGAGTTGTAAATAGTTGAATGAAATTGTTGCACAAAATTGTCACCTGTTCTATATTATATATAACAAGACTGTTCTATTGTTAATAGAACAAAGGAGGGTCGCATATGTTTATTGAGATTGAAACAAATTCGGCCGTGCCGATTTATTTACAACTTGCTCAAAGCATCATTGAAGGTGTAGCAAAAGGGGAGTTAAAGCCAGGAGATTCCTTGCCATCAGTTCGTGCATTTGCTGCAGATCTTGGGATGAACATGCATACGGTGAATAAAGCCTATCATTATTTAGAAGAGAAGGAATTTATTCAGATTGTGCAGAAAAAAGGAGTATTCATTCATGAAAATGGCGTGAGACTTGCTTCTCCTTCTGATCGAGATCGGTTGAAGAAAGAATTAAGACCCATTGTCGCAGAAGCACTTTGTCTTCAATTGTCTAAAGAAGACTTAGAGCAATTGGTAAGAGACCTTATTTTGAAAATAAAGGAGGGAGAATAATGGCAGCCATTATTTTTATCATCATTCTTCTGTTCATCATTAGCCTTCAAGCATTTTTGCCGAGATTTTTGAAAGAAAGCGAAGTGTTTGGTGTGTATGTTCCAGATACGCATGTAAAGGATGTGCGCATTGAACACTTAAAATCTCGCTATACGAATACCGTTTTAACGACCGGAGGAGTCCTAATTTTAATATTTGTTGGTTGGCTATGGGTGGTTCAACCTTCAGACAATCAAATTGGATTAGTTGGAATGGTAATTCAACTTGCCGCCTTGACCATTTCGATGGCGCTCTATGCAAAGAGTCATCTGTCATTATTGAGATGGAAAAAAGATGAACAGTGGATTGCTGGACAAGTGGAAAGAAAAGTTGTCGATCTACAATTTAGAGAACAACTAAAACTATTACCAAACGTGTATTTCATTTTACCGATGCTGATCACCATAGGATTAGGCGCGTATGGTTTGAGTCAGTACGATTCACTACCGAATCAAATTCCAACACACTGGGGTCCAAGTGGTGAAGCAGATGCATTTGCAAAGAAGAGTTACGTTTCTGTCAGTTCTCTGCCGTTAATGACTTTGCTGTTGCAAGGCATGATGCTGTTTTTCAATAGTGCCATGAAGCAATCAGGAGCGAAAATTCAAGTTCGACATAAAAAACGCTCTCGTGAGCAACAACTTGCTTTTCGTAAGTATTCTAGTTGGTTATTATTTATCGTCACCATCTCGATGACTGTGTTCATGAGTTATTTGCAATTAACCATTATTGCACCAGCGACGATGTCGACCGGCGTCACGTTGGCTTTCACCATTGGTTTCCTAATTGTGATCTTAGGATCCGTGTTATATTACACGATTAAAGTAGGTCAAAGCGGAATGATGATCCCAGTAGAGGTAGACAGTTCCGGTCAGTCAGATGAAGCTTATATCGACGTCGATGATGATCGTTATTGGAAAATGGGCTTATTTTATGTCAATAAAGACGATCCGAGTATTTTAGTGGAGAAACGCTTTGGTATTGGATGGACGGTTAACATGGGACATATAAAGAGTTGGGTTTTTCTTGCCATCTTAATCGGAAGTATTATTTTAATCGTAAATTTACAATCATAAGGAGTGGGGAAAATGGAAGTGTTACAAGGGATTTCATGGGGGATTATAGCACCGATTTTGGTGATACAACTGATTTTATTGGTTATTGCACTTATTGACTTATCAAAGATAAACCAAACAAATGGACCGAAGTGGTTATGGGCGATCATCGTTATTTTTGGTAGCATTTGGGGGCCGATTCTATACTTTGTAATAGGGAGAAAACAATCATGACGCCGATTTTACAAGCTGAACACTTAACGAAAATATACGGAGCTGAGCATGCTGTAAAGGACGTCAGTTTTTCACTCGCAGAAAAATCGTCAACTGCTTTAATTGGACCAAATGGAGCGGGTAAAACGACGACATTGTCCATGTTAGCCGGTTTACTTAACCAAACTACAGGTACGATTTCATTAAATGGTGAAAAAAATCCTGACGTTAGAAAGTCAATTGGATTTTTACCTCAGTATCCACAATTCTTTTCATGGCTCACCGCTTTAGAGTTCACCGAAATGGCTGCGAAATTAAGCGGTATGGAAAGTAAGCATGCAACAATCGAAGCACAAAAAACGCTAGAGTTTGTTGGGCTTGGAGATGCGCTTAAGAAAAAAACAGGTACGTTCTCTGGGGGAATGAAACAACGTCTTGGGTTAGCTCAAGCCATCGTTCATAAACCAAAACTGTTATTGCTGGATGAACCTGTATCAGCTCTTGACCCTGTCGGACGTCGCGAAGTTATGGACTTACTTAAAAACTTACAACAGGATATGACGATTTTATATTCGACTCATATTTTAAACGACGCGGAAGAAATGACGGATCAACTGTTATTTTTAAGAAAAGGTGAATTAGTCGAACAAGGCTCTCTTGGAAATGTAAGAGCAAAATATGATTCTCCGCGTTATTTAGTAGAGTTCACGAGTGAAGAAGATGCCCTTAATTTCGCGGCACGAGCACCTTGGAAAGTAAGTTATCAAGGTACATTAGGTTTGATTGACATCACGAATGGTGTGCCTGAAATGAAAGATTTATTGGGTTATTTAGCAGGAAGCGGGTTAACAGTTCGGAAAGCCGAACGACAGACTGCGAGTTTAGAAGAAATCTTTTTGAAGGTGGCTGGTCGCGGATGAAGGACTTACTTGTTTTATTCCAAAAAGAATGGCGTGAAAATACACGTAATTATAAAATTTTATGGATTCCTTTAATCTTCGTTTTCTTCGGCATCACAGAACCTGTCACTAATCATTATTTACCTCAAATTCTTGAGGCGGTTGGCAACATTCCTGAAGATGCTATGTTTCCTTTTCCTGAATTCACCGCTGCGCAAATCTTGATGTCAACGATGGGGCAATATCAATTCATTGGCATGCTCGTTTTAGTCCTTGGATTCATGGGAACCATTTCTAGAGAGCGAAAAAACGGCACGGGTACATTGCTATATGTACGACCTATTTCATTCTTTAGCTACTTTTTAAGCAAGTGGAAAGTAGTGAGTATCATTGCGGTAGGGAGTGTATGGCTCGGATTGTTAACAAGTTGGTACTATACTGAGCTGTTGTTTGGGAATGTACCTGCTTCCGATTTCTTTGCTTTTGCTGGATCGTATAGTGTGTGGATTTTGTTTGTTGTGACTGTCGTTTTAGCAGCCAGTGCGTGGTTACCGACAGGAGGAGCTGCAGCCATTTCGTTAGCTTTGGTATTGGTCATCCAAATCATCGATTCCTTAATAGGAACGTATTGGACTGTCTCGCCTTGGAAAATCCCCACTTATGCAACACAATGGTTAACAGGGTCACCTGATATGGGAGATTTCTGGTGGAGCATGGCCGTCACGATCATTGCGATTATTGCTTTAATGATATTTGGTACGTGGATGTCAAAACGCAATGCTTCTAAAACAAAAGTGTGAGAGTGTTGAGGTAACTGAGTCAATTTCATAATAAAAAGTAAATAAATATATCCTAACAAAGTTGATTTTCGCTCCAGGCGGACGCGTTCCGTGGGCATAGCTTCAATCTCCTCGTCACTACAAAACATGTGCTCCTGCGGTTACTCGTCGCAAAGACACTGGCTCATAGCCAGCATCTTGTCTGCGGGGCTTTCAGCTCATGCTATTTCTACTGGAGTCGCCGCCTTGCGCTCCAATCAATGCTATCTTTAAAAATTGAACCGATAATCAACAATAAAAACAAATAAATGAGCGTTTTATTATTGAAATGTAGTTATGAAATTGACTCAACTATAGTTCATTTAAAAAATCCCTCCTCGAGTAGTTCGAGTGAGGAATTTTTTAGTGAACAGTACTTATTTGTGAGGATCTGTATCCATCCCATTTGATTGGCCGTTAGAATTATCGTTGCCATTCGTGTTGTCGTCCTGATTCTGATCGGCTGGTCTTGCTTCATGCGTTTCATCCCTAGAAGGTTCATCCATCGTTCCAATTGAAGAACCTTGGTTATTTGTGCATCCAGCAAGCATAATGAAGGACAGAATAGCTAATAATACAAGCTTCATATAGCACTTTCTCCTCTCAAATAAACAATTGTCATGTTCACATGTAGGTTGTGCCTTGTTAACGGAAATATGTATAGCCGATTATCTACCAGGACGACGGTTCGCTTCGGATTTAAACCAAGCTCGGATCCCTTTTCCTGCAAAAGGTTCGTCTGCAAAACGCGGAAGAATATGAAAATGTGCATGGAGAATCGATTGATTGGAAGCTTCTCCAACATTCCAACCGAGTGTAAATCCATCGGGAGAATAGTGTTCCTCTGCATATTGTTTGACTTGCTGCATCAATTCATACGTTGCAGTCCATTCTTCTGGTGTTAAATCGAATACCGTTTGACGATGAACTTTTGGTACTATAAGTCCACTACCTTCAAGAATGTCTTGATGCTTTGGATGTTGCAAATAGAAACAAAATTCATTTTCGAAAATAATTTTCTGATCGGGATCATGTTGTGGTTCACAAAACGGGCATCTCTTAGTTGTAGACATTTTTCCACCTCTTTGCTCTTTATTTTAATAAATTCAAAGGAAAAGATGCAAACTATGTAGAACTTGTTTCATATGGGAGGAATGCAAAATGGACAAACAAACTCAAGTTGAAAATGCGAATCGTAATTCCGATCGCTTTCTAACAGCTTTTCATCGAATTGAACAAGCGATGAAAGATATTATTGGAGCAAAAGACCATCTTTCATTCTTTAGATTAATTGAACTATCCAAACGTAAAAATGCAACGATTCGTCGATTTGAAAATGATTTAAGAGAATTCTCCACATTGCGCAATGCCATTGTACATCAACGTACATCAACAGAGTATGCCATTGCAGAACCTCATGATGAAATTGTGGAATCAATTGAAGCCATAGAACAAGAACTAACAAAACCGATTACGGTAGGGGAAATGTTTGCTAGAAAAGTTAGTACTCTTCAAGCGTCCGATACATTAAAAGAAGCTCTATTAGTGATACGTGATAAACAGTACACACAAATTCCTATATACAAAGACAATAAATTTGTTGGTTTATTGACCGCAATAGGCATCATGTTTTGGGTAGCAAATCGTGTCGAAACTGGCGATATTTCCTGGGAAATAGACCTAGAAACCATTCTTCAACATGAAAAGAAGAAGGAAAATCATCTTTTTGTCCCACGGAATTTATCCATTTTCGAAGCGGAAGAAATGTTTAAGGATGCCATCGCTAAAGGAAGAAGACTCGAAGCATTACTTATTACAGACGAAAATGGTCTTGTCGGTATTGTGACTCCTCTGGATTTAATGAAAATAGAAACGTGAAAAAATTTTAAGTGAATTTTAAGCTGTTCAGTTTTTGAAATATTTCACGTATATGAACAGGTGTTTCGCTTAAATAAGCATTTACTTAATTAGTTGGTTGAATAAGTGATGTGTAAACAGTTACTTTGGAGGTACTTAATGGAGTTTTATAAATTTAGTCAAGATGCTGGTAAAAGGATCTCAAAATTTAATTCGAATTTTATAATGGCTCGTGTTATTCAAACAGACAAAGCGTCTAATATTGGTTGTATGCACTTAGAGGAAAATGGCGTTGTAGGATATCACCAGGCAGTAGTTCCTCAACTTTTGTTAGTAATCAATGGAGAAGGATATGTTCGCAATGATGAAATGCAGAACATTAAAGTTCAGCTTGGAGACGCAGTCTTTTGGGAAAAAGATGAATGGCATGAAACGAAAACAGATAAGGGTTTGACTGCTATTGTAATTGAAAGTAGTGAGTTAAACCCTTCCTTATTTATGCCATTAAAGAAATAGATATTGTTTATAAATGAGAAGAAGATTAATAGTTTAGGATTTGACGTATAGAAAATAGCCAGAATTAACATCAAGAAATGTGGGGGTATGCAGATGTTTGAAAAATTTAACTTTGACTTAATTCATCGTGAACGAAATGATGCAACTCCTTTAGTAGTGATGATGTGTGGTGTGGCTGGATCAGGGAAAACTACTTTTTCACAACTATTAGAAAAGGATGGTTTTGTACGTCTATCTATTGATGAAGAAATATGGGCTACTAATGGTCGTTGGGGAATAGATTTCCCTATGAATAAATTCGAGGAATACAGGAAAGATGCAGAAAGAAAATTACGCAACCGTTTAATAAAGCTTATTCATGATAAACAACAGGTGGTAATTGACTTCAGTTTTTGGGATCGTGTAAGGAGGAACCAATATAAAAAACTTATTGAGGATTCTGGCGGTAAATGGAAACTTATCTATTTAAAAGTTCATTCAAATGATTTACGTGAACGACTTAAATTACGTAACCAACGTTTTGATGCAAATTCATTCCCTATTTCAGAGGAACTCTTAACTTCTTACCTTAATGGTTTCGAAGTGCCTAGAGGTGAAGGCGAAATTGTAATTGAAAATTAGACCAATCAAATGAAAACCACTAAGATTTACGTGTGAGGTGAAAAATGAGAAAACATTTATCATTGTTCGTGGGAATTTTAGTTATACTTCTATCATTTCTAATGATATACACTTTATTGTCTCCAAGAGTGGGTCCTATTGGAAGTGGTCCTCCTAAAAAACTGATTTGGTTCTTCTTTTCCATTCAGATTCTATCTGGATTAGCACTTATTACACAATCTTTTCTTAACTTTCGAAATGGAAAAAATGAAACATAAGTTGCTACTTGTAAATAAAACGATGTCGTATATATATTGGTGAAGTTTGAGGCAAGGGAGGTAACATTTTGAAAACCTATAAGATTGAAAATGAAATTCCCACATTGGAAGAATACAAATATTTGTGTGATTCTGTGGGATGGACTAATTATATGAATTTTGAAGTAGCGGAAACATCACTAAAGAATTCTATCCACTGCATCACAGTTAAGGATAATGAACAAATTGTAGGTATGGGCAGAATTGTTGGCGATGGGGCTATTTATTTCTATATCCAAGATATCGTGGTTCATCCAGATTATCAGAAACATGGTATAGGAAATGAAATAATGAATCATTTGGTTGAATACTTGAAAATAAATGCCCCGGACAAGGCGTTTGTTGGTTTATTTGCATCACAAGGTAAAGAAACGTTCTATGAGAAATTTAATTTTAAAGACTTCTCTCCAAATATGACTGGTATGTTTACTGTGATTTCAAAAAATAAACATAATAAATATTAACTTTGTATTATAGGGATTGTTGACTTGAGTAAGATTGGGATAGGAAACTAATTCAACCGAGACTATTTTACTAAAGGAGCCTAAACACTATGGTAACCATAGTGTTTTTTATACCCTTTAAATTACTCATTTCCCCATTTCTTACTCCGTATAATTGATACATACACAATTACTTGAGGTGGTTATTCAATCTCACTCATAATTGCCTGCGTATTGCCTTCAGTATCGTTGAAAAACGTCATCCATATCTCGACGTTGCCCATTTTGCCAACCATATGTGGTTCATCGATGAAATGCGCTCCTAATTCCTTCATGGTCTTCACTTTTTCATGCAGATCGTCCACTTTGAAATACATAACTGAACAAGGATGATTGAATTCTTCTTTTTCTGGCAAACTCAATAGTAGCCGTGTTTCTCCGCATTGTAAAAAGGCTAACCCATTTGATTCAAACAAAAGTGGTAAACCTACAACATCCCGATAAAATTCAACCGCTCTTCCTACATCTTTTACATTCACTGCAATTTGTCCTATGTATGAAATTTTTGATTTAGCCATATGAATCGCACACCCTTTCGGTTATATATTTTCGACATGAAAGGAAAATCTCCTGCTATGGTATCCTTAAAAAAAGGAGTGGATTCCATGTTGCATCATGTAGAAATCAATGTTTCCGATTTGGAAAAATCAAGAAATTTTTATCAATTTCTATTACCTTATTTAGGATATGAATTGTATCAAGAATGGCCAAAAGGCTTTAGTTATATAAAAGAACAAACCTACCTTGTATTTGTTCAAACGGAAATGAACCATCTAGAGCATTCATATCATAGAGGACATACCGGTTTAAATCACTTAGCGTTCCATGGAGAATCTAGAGAGCAGGTAGATCAACTCACTTTGGCACTGAAAGAACGTCAAGTAAGTATTTTGTATAAGGATCGCCATCCCTATGCAGGAGGAAATCAATATTATGCTGTCTTTTTTGAAGATCCCGACCGTGTAAAACTGGAGGTTGTTGCACCTATATAAAGGGTATGGGAAGTAAAGGAGTGATTCGACCATGCCGTTTGATTATGATTTAGATTTTGATACGATTAATTTTCGCGAAAAGCCAGAGTTGTATCGTGTAGGACGTGGCGAGCAGGGGGTATTATTAGTAGAACCGTATAAAAGCGAAATTCTCCCACACTGGCGCTTTAAAACACCGGATATAGCAAAAGAATCGTCTAAAAAAATTATGGAATTGTTTGAGGAGTATCGAAAGAAGAACGATTTTGTAGGAATGGATATGGCTCGTAAATTCATTCAAATGGGCTATACACGAGCAAGACGATATACGAATTATAAGGGTGGCCGTAAGTACAATGAAGACGGCTCCATTAAAGAGAGAGACATAGATCCAATCAAAGCAGAATCTGCAGCTATTTTTAAAAAGCAGTGGGACAAAATTCGTAAAGATGAGGATTATCTCAAACGCAAAAAGAAACATCAAAAAGAGTTTGGTTAATAGCCTTTTAGGTTGGGCTGGCTACTAAATATATCAGAAGGAAAACATGGAGGAATAGTAATGAATATAACACTTTTTGGTGCAACAGGTAGGGTAGGGAGTGAAATTCTTAAACTCGCACTTCGAGATGGACATCACGTCACGGCATTAGTTCGCACGCCATCAAAATTACCGACTCATAACAATCTAAGCATACTCATTGGGGACATTCGTGATAAGGAACTTGTGAGTCAAGCGATTGAAAATGCGGATGCCGTCATGAGTGCCATCGGAACGGATAAAACCACGACATTAACGGATGCCATCCCTTCCATAATTGAAGCGATGAAAACGGGAAATGTCGAACGAATTATTACGATTGGGACAGCGGGTATTTTGCAAAGTAGAACAAATCCCGATGTGTATCGATTTCAATCCACCGAATCGAAACGTCGCTTAACTTTTGCTGCAGAAGAGCATGCAAAGGTTTATGAACAATTAAAGAATGCAGAGTTAGAATGGACAATTATCTGCCCAACTTACTTGCCAGATGGAGAAGCGACTGGCCAGTGGCGAACTGAAAGAAACTTTTTACCTGAAGACGGCGTTGAGATATCTGTAGGGGATACAGCGTTATGTGCCTACAATGAATTGTTAGATCCACAGTTTATTGGCACGAGAGTGGGGCTAGCTTATTGAAAGGAGTTAATAATGACTTTCAAATTAATAAAATATGTCTCTATTTTACTAAGTATCATCGTTTTTATTTATCTAAATAATAACTGGATTACCACAACGAATCACAAAGTTAGTTCGCCAGATATCCCAGCTGCATTTGATGGGTATCGCATTGTGCAAGTGTCCGACTTGCATGATGCCACTTTTGGAGAAAATCAACAGCGATTAGTGAAAAAAGTGAAACAAGCTAAACCGGATTTGATTGTTATTACAGGAGATTTGGTGGATAGCAGGCGCTATGATTTACCCAATAGCTTAGATCTCGTGAATCAGTTAGTGAAATTAGCAGACGTCTATTATGTAACGGGAAATCACGAAGTTGCAACTAATGATGTTGAGCTTATTAAAAGGGAACTGAAAGCGCTTGGTGTCCAAGTCCTTTCGAATGAAACCCTCTTACTTGAGCATGGAAATGACTCCATTGCGATAAGCGGTATTGAAGATCCGTTAATGGGACAGACTGCATCAGAAATGTTAGCAGAAGCGGATATCCGAAGTGATGTTTTTACCTTATTACTTGCACATCGGCCCGAAGACTTTCAAACTTATGAAGAGTTTGAAATCGATTTAACTTTTTCTGGTCATGCACATGGCGGTCAATTCCGTATCCCCTTTGTAGGCGGGTTAATCGCTCCAGGTCAAGGATTTTTCCCGGAATTTACATCCGGTATACATGAAAAAGAACAATCCAAATTGGTGATTAGTCGAGGATTAGGGAACAGTATCCTCCCCTTACGATTATTTAATTTGCCAGAAATTGTGGTCGTTACCCTGCAAAGCTCTTAAACCTTTACGAAGGATGTAAGTGAAACCAATATTCTATTAGAAAATAAGGAGAGATGAACATGTCAACAGAAGTTACGTTACTCCCATATCAACCCGATCACCAACAAGCTTTTACCTTTTACCCATTAACTCCGGACCAATTAGAGTTCACAGCTCATCCACTGGACTTACTAAAAGAAGATTCACATTCACAAACACCTGTAACGATTTTAGCAGGTAATCAAGTTGCGGGTTTTTTTATATTAGAAGTTAGCGATGATCGCTATTTTTATACGGAAAATCCGAATTCTGTTCTGCTCAAAGGGTATTCGATCCATCCTGATTACCAAGGACAAGGAATTGCAAAGGAATCAATTTTAGCTTTACCAGACTTTATTCGTGAGCATTTCCCACAATTTGATGAAGTGGTTTTAGGCGTAAATGATATGAATGAGGCTGCACGAGCGGTTTATTTAAAAGGTGGATTTGTAGATGAAGGTCGTCGATACAACGGTTTAAAAGGTGAACAGTGGGCTTTACACCTTTATGTAAAAGTGGAATAATCTTTTAAAAATTGCCTTCTTTAATTGGTCGAACAAAGCGTATATTTAGATATCCGAACAAAAATGTGATAAGATATTAAGACTGAAATCAAAAAAGTACAAAATGAAAGGGGATCGAGCCCGTGTATATTGTCCATTCGACGGTACATGTTCCAAAGGGAAAGTCTGATGAAGTGATTGAGATTTATCAAAATCGGTCTCGACTTGTGGATACATTTGAAGGATTTGAATCCTTTCATTTATTACAAAACGAAAAGCGTCCCGAGGAGTTAACCGTACATATGCAATGGGTGGATAAAGCTGCCTATATGAAGTGGGTTACAAGTGATGCCTTTAAGCAAGTACATGATTTAGAAAAGAATTATCCAGACCAAGAATTAGCAGCGATTGTCCCGAAAGTATCGAAATATCAAGTGGTGGCAACATGAACCAACAAGCCAGAGAAAAAGTGATCGATGAAGTTGTCATTGAAATATATGAAGCGTATCCAGAGATTTTGGAACGTTTTGGCGAAGCTGGGAAAGCACGATGCTATGAAGATAATCATCATCATTTCGATCATTTGGATACAGCTGCAAAACTAGGACAGCCAGAAGTGTTTTCGAATTATGCGGTATGGCTGACCAACTTACTTACTGCTCGCGGGATGAATAAACATCATGTGATGGATAATTTTCAACGAATCCATGATCGATTAGAGTCGAGTGATGATCCACAAGCAAGTACATACCAAAATATTCTGCTACAAGGAATTCAAGCGATTCAGTAGTCGAAAGTTGATGGACTGAGGTGAAAGAAATGACCCCGAAAAATTTAGCACTTGCCCTAATTGATGGCCAATCAAACGAAGCGTTTCAAATGCTTGAAACACTCTATTCGAATCAAACCACGGTTGCATCTATTTATCAAAATTATGTAACCAAAGCGATGCAAGAGATTGGACGTATGTGGGAAGAGGATGAAATTACGGTGGCAGATGAACATTTAGCGACGTCTACTTGTGATTTTGTACTCGCTAAATTCCATAGTGTTGTTAACAAGAAACCATTAACAAATTCGTCTAAGAAGGCCATGTTTTTCAGTGTGGAGAAGGAACAACATTCATTAGGTATGAAAATGGCAGCACATGTATTTGAGCAGCAAGGATGGAATGTGCGATTTATGGGGGCTAACTTGCCACTTAACTACGCAGTTGAAGCTGCTGAACGTTTTTCTCCTGATGTAATCGGAATTTCGTTAACCATCATTCATCACTTAGATCAGCTTAAAGAATATGTAGATGCTTTAGAATCGATAAATAGTCATCCCCAAATAATTGTGGGTAGTAGATTATTGTCTACTTATGATTTGTTGAAGTACGCATCACCGAAAACGAAGATGGTCAGTGACTTTGAAGAGTTACAAACGTGGATGACAGAATTGGAAGAGGTTAAGATGCATGAATATAATTAAAGAACTTCCATTTCCGACGTTTATCATTGATCGGTCATTTAATGTGCTTGAATTATCAGCATCTGCTGAAAGAGTGTTCGGAGATATCCAGTGTTTCACAGATATTATGGATGAAGGAAGCCATGCGAAAAAAAGACGTTTACTAGGTGATGATTTGCTTAAATCTCTTGAAATCACCCTGAAAACGGAAGAAAATAGCTATGAGCTTTTTGCCGTCTCGATCACTTGGAAAGATGATAAAGGCTTTTTACAATGTTATGCCATTGGCAGTAAGTTAGATAAGATAATGAATGTCGTTCAAGAACATCAAAATCGTCTTGCTACTGTAGATTTCGAGTTATTATCTCAAAAAGAGTTAGCCGAAACCCAGCTAAAACAAATTAAGCAATTATCTGCGCCCGTCATTGGGTTATCCAATAAAGTTGCACTCGTTCCTTTGTTTGGTTACTTTGATCAAGAGTTAATTTCGAACACCGAGGATCGCCTGGCAGCAACTTTATATGAACAAGACTACACAACTGTCATTTTTGATTTTAATGGAATCGATCAGATTACGGACATCGGAATCTCTTTGTTCCAAGCGTTCATGGAAACACTGCAAATCATGGGAATTCAAACATACATTGTGGGAGTTAAGCCGATGCATACCCACTTTCTTAAAAATCGAGAAGTTAGCACTTCTACCTATTTGCCAACCTTACAACAAGCGATTGCTTTGTTAACATAAAAACAGTTGCCCTCAACAAATGAGAGCAACTGTTTTTGTTTATTTATGTGCGATCCGTATGTCGATTTTTTAATTCGCCAAGCTCTTCTTGAGCTTTACCTTTAACTTTATCTACTTTACCCTCTGCCTGAAGGCTCTTATTATCTGTAGCATCTCCAAACTGATCTTTCGCTTCACCTTTGGCTTGATTAAATTCACCTTTAAGTTTGTCTGTCAATCCATTATCTTTCGTCAATGCAATTCCTCCTTCAGTTCATGTTAATAGATGTATACCCCAAGTGAAATGCTTTAAACGACATGTTTCTATCGATGGTATATCTGAATGTTCTGTATAATAAAAAGAAATAGAGAAAGAGGTGCTAACTCATGAGGAAATTAATCATTCTAGTCACAGCAATGGTTTTACTTAGTGGTTGTGGGTATCTCGATTTTTCGAATGATACGGAAGCAAAAAAATCAGTCCAAGAAGTGGCTACAAATCTCCAAATTCCATGGTCAATCAATAAACATGGAGAAGAATTCTTTATTTCGGAAAGAGTTGGTACCATTGCGTGGGTTTCTTCAAATGGAGAAGTCACGCATCAGCAAGTCAAACTATCCTCACCTCTCGCAAAGGTATCCGAAGCGGGACTTTTAGGTTTTGTATTAAAGCCGAATTTTGAAGAAACGAAAGAAGCATTTGCTTATTATACGTACGATGTAGAAGGACAACCATATAATCGTGTTGTTAGCTTAAAATTAGACGGCAATACATGGACGGAAACAGCCATTCTATTAGATGGCATATTAACTGGGAATGTTCATCACGGTGGAAGATTAGAAATAGGTCCAGATCACCTCTTATATGTCACAATCGGTGACGCTTCTAATCCGAATTTGGCACAAGATCCAACTTCGAAAAACGGAAAGATCATGCGATTAAATGAAGATAACACGTGGTCGGTTGTTAGTATGGGTCATCGAAACCCACAAGGGATTGCTTGGAATGAAAACGGAGAGATGTTTGCCTCTGAACACGGTCAATCTGCTAAAGATGAGATTAATAGAATTGAAGAAGGCAAAAATTATGGGTGGCCGCTTATTGAAGGAAATGAACAAAGAGAAGGGTTCGTATCGCCATTGTTACATTCTGGTTCGAATACAACATGGGCTCCATCTGGTATGACGTTCCATAAAGGTAAGCTATATGTAGCTGCCTTACGCGGAGAAGGTGTTTTAGTAGTGAACAGTGAAACGGCTAAAATCGAAGAAACCATTACAGGCTATGGCCGAATTCGAGATGTGTTTTCAGATGGTGAACATCTATACTTTGTATCGAATAATACAGACGGTCGCGGATCACCAAGTGCGGATGACGATATCCTCTATCGTTATGTAAAAGAATAACAGCACATTCGTATGTTTAATTGGCTCACGTGAAAGGAATACTTTCGAAAAGGAGCTGATTTTTAAATGAGTAAAGAACAAGCATTGAACATTTTAAATGAAAGCCGCATCGGAACAATGGCAACAGTGAAAAGTAACAAACCCCATTCAAGGTACATGACATTTTTCAATGAAGACTTCACCCTATATACACCGACGAATAAAAACACACATAAAGTCGAAGACATTGAAGCAAATCCTTACACACATATTTTAATTGGATATGAAGGTGAAGGGTTTGGCGATGCTTTCCTAGAAATTGAAGGTAAAGTCAGCGAAAGTACAGACGAAAGTCTAAAAGAAAAAATCTGGAACGATCATATGAAAAACTGGTTTGATGGACCAGAAGATCCGGATTTAGTGATCCTTGTCGTGAAACCAGAAAGCATTCGATTGATGAACAAAAGTGGTCAACCACCAGAAACGATTGAATTTTAAAAGTAAAAAAGGACTGCCAAGAAAGCCAGTGAAAACTGACTCTTTGGCAGTCCTTTTCTTTACGTGAGCATTGAAATGGAGAGCATTAACAAATGCAGTAGCATAAATGAAATTGAATGTAGCGCTTGAAAAAGTTATCAGTCACTCTAGAGAGTTCATCGCACAAACTGAGTGATTTATCGGTCAAGGTCGGATATTTATCGCACAAACTGACACGCGTATCGCACAAACACGTCTCACGGGCAAGTTAACTAGGTAAGAGTTCTACTAGTCGAGCTTTTTATAATACCTCAATGCCTCATCTAAAAACGCTTTATTCATTCCTGTCCTCATATGAATTCGTTGAACCCAGTCATCTAGGGACAAATTGGACTCTTCCTTCGTTAATTTTTCGGATGTACTTAAAAAACTCGTCCAATTATCGAACTCCCAATGAGCGATCTCATCATTTATTGGAAGTCGAATTTCAATAAGTGGACTCTTACGAAACACAAGTTGCACCCGCTCTGAAATATCCCCCAGAAAATCATCTTTTAAGGGTGCCGTATTAAAGGTAGATGAAGATACTTTGCCATTTGGGCGTTGAAATAGCCATTTAGTTTTGTGACCGATGGTTTCTTGTTTTACTTTTGCAGCGGGGAAATAACCAGATACCCACTCTTGAGAAGGTTCAAGGTTTTCATTTATTAACATAGGTTGAATCCATTGATCTCCAAGGTCGCATAAATACTTATTGCCGTCCTGATCAACTGCAATTACTGCTATATGTGCTCGCTCTGCATTCACATCATCCGCTATTCCATAAGCTTCGATTCCTTTATTACGAAATTCTTCAATTAACCATAATGACAAGTCCACACAATTTCCCGCAACTCCATATTGTGCGTAATGCTCTTTTATTAATGAAACACTTCGCTGCCCTCCGCCTTCCGGCTGCTTTGACCACCATAATTTCATCACTGTATCCATCGGTTTATCATCGAATAAGTGCCAGACATCTAGTATCTCTTGCGGTGCTCTCATCCCATACATCCTTTCAAAATCTATGATAAGAATAGTATACCTATAGAAATTAACAGAAGGTAAATTCAAAAAAGTATCGAATACCATATTAAGGAATAATTATATAGAGAGATAAAGAATTATTAAAGGGGTATTCAAGTGAATTCATTAAAACCAATCAAACGAAGCAACTTACGTATTTTTTTCGGAAAGAAAGTGTATCGCATGAAACGATATACGGAGTGGGTATTTGATGACAAGAAATATGCGAAGAACAAAGGGGAAGAGAAGTTATCTCATATTGTTTTTAAACATCGAACGCCTTTGCTCCGCCGATTAAAAGATGTCGATATGCAATTGCAGTACAACAAGATAAAAAATTTAAAGATCGCTGCTAAAAAGATTAACCGTATCGTGATTCAACCAGGTGAAACCTTTTCATATTGGAAAACAATTGGTGCCACAACTAGAAGAAAAGGTTACGTAGACGGGATGATTTTGCATTATGGAAAAGTAACAACGGGGGTAGGAGGAGGCTTATGCCAATTATCAAACCTAATTTACTGGATGACTTTACATACACCGCTAACTGTTACAGAAAGATACCGTCATAGCTACGACGTTTTCCCTGATTCAAAACGTAGCCAACCATTCGGAAGTGGAGCAACTTGTGCTTATAACTACTTAGATCTTCAAATAAAAAACGAAACCACCGAACCATATCAACTCATCATTTATTTAACAGACGTCTCGTTAGTTGGTGAATGGAGATCTGTTAGCCAACCAACAAACACCTATAAAGTTTATGAGAAAGACCACCAGTTTACCTTAGAACAATGGGGAGGATATGTTCGACACAATACCATTTACCGAGAAGTCTATAACCGAAACAATGAATGCATTGATGATCAGTTCATTACGGAAAACCACGCGATTACGATGTACCCGCCATTTTTAAGTTCGGGGGAAAGAAAAAATGCGAAAGAATAAATGGATTAAAATGTTATAATTGCTTCAATATTTTTATTAAGTTCTTGCGATAACAACAGTGAACAGCCTACCATTGAACAACAACTACTTAGTGAAATGAAAGATACCAATATGGAGGTAGATGAGATAAGCCATCTAGAAGTTGTTAAAGACGGTATTCTAATCTTTTATACGAAAGACAACAATCTTCATTATGGATTTATCAAGCTAAAGGATGATAAATGGGAGTGGTATATTGGAGGAGGTTCACTTCCACTTCAAACAGATATAGATCTAAGTTCGGCGGGAACTAATCTTGATGATTTCTATGTTTATTACGGGTTAATAAATGATAATAAAATAAAGCAGGTGAAAGATGTAAAAAATGACAAGTTGGCAAAGATTATACAAACTGAAGATGGACTAAGAATTTATTTCTTCATAAATGAATTAGTTGAGGGCGAAATTAAGAATGGGACATACAAGCATCACGAAATGGTACCTGTTTATGAAAATTAAAATGAAGTAACCGAATATGAATGCAACTAGAATACCATTCTGAGCACATTTTCAAGGGAAATATGGTCTGGAGTTATACACACTCCATTCTATAAGCAGATACCTTTTTGTGTCTGCTTTTGACTCAATCATAAATCCCCACTATATGGAGGGTTTTTAATGACAAATCAACAAAATAAAATTGCTATAATCACCGGTGTAAGTAATCACAATGGAATCGGTGCAGCTATATGTCGCAAACTGGCTTCTCAGGGAATAGATATTTTCTTTACATATTGGAATTCCAATCCTAATTGGGCAGATGAATTTCAAAGTGACATTTCGCAAAATGGCGTTCGATGCGAGGGATTAGAAATCGACTTATCTAAAAGTGAATCTCCTCTTTTATTATTGGATACAGTCACAAACAAACTAGGTTTACCGTCTATCTTAATCAATAACGCAGCACATTCAATCGATTCGGGATACATGGATTTAGATTCAAAGACACTTGATGATCATTACAATGTAAATATTAGAGCGACTTGTCTCCTTAGTGTAGAGTTTGCTCGTCGCTTTCAAAAAGAGGATAAAACTTGGGGACGAATTATTAATTTAACATCCGGTCAAGAACTAGGTCCCATGCCTGGTAATCTGGCTTATGTTGCAACAAAAGGTGCAATCTCTGCCTTTACTTTGTCTTTATCAGCAGAGCTCGCGCCTTTAGGTATAACAGTAAATGCAGTTAATCCGGGACCAACAGATTCAAACTGGATGACAGACGAGATAAGAAATCATCTCCTCCCTAAATTCTTAACGGGACGTATTGGACAACCCGAAGACGGTGCACGCATAATAGGATTTCTAGCTAGCAAAGATGCAAGTTGGATAACAGGACAGGTAATCCATTCAGAAGGCGGATTTTATCGAAGTTAAAATAATATTGGTGAGTTAGATAATAATCAAAAATTTCTACCAGACTGTGGACAAAATCAAATTTGCCCACAGTTTTTTTGTTTAACGTTTAGATGTGAAGAATTGTTCCTGCTACATCGTTTTTAATTCACAGAAAATTCACAAAACAAAGAAATGGATCGACTTGACCTTGGTATAATATGTAAAAGGAGGTGCTGTTTTGAATAAACTTCTGCTTATTATACTTGGACTTATGTTAGTGGGTTGCACACCAGAATTAAAAACCATTACGGATGACAATACTTCCCCAGAAATTGAAATAGTGACACCAGAAGAACATCACATGTTGGTGGAATGGGGTTCAGACGCTATGGATAGGGGAGATTACGATTATATCTCAATTACACACAGTGAATTAGTAGTAGATCCAAATGATGATTCTTTTGATCGCGGTGATGTTGTTTATTACAAAATGCTTGATTCGGCAATTAAGAAAAACCCCAGAATTCCAGAAAACTATTTAGGAAGAGTTGTCGGATTGCCTGGAGAAACAGTCATGATTAGGTATGGTCACGTTTATATCAATCACGACAAATTAGAAACCTTTTATGGAGAGGCTACCAAGACAGGAGCTACAGAAGAAGAGTATTTCGAACATGCTGATTTAAGTCGGATAGAAGACATTGATGCAGTTAAGCGATACTTCAAAACGGAAATGAATCCAGTACATGTAGAAGAAGGCACTGTATTCGTGTTAGTTGATCAGTGGTGGCGAGGAACAGATAGCAAAGATTTTGGTTTGTTACCAGTTGAAAGGATACAAGGAACCGTATTGGGATATTCGAAGTAATTTTTGTAAAAGCACTACTGGTGCTTTGGTAAAAAAATGTGGCTGTTCACTAAGTATCAATTTAAACAAGTAGAGAGAATTTTTCTCTACTTGTTTTTGTTGATTGGAATGGAGGTGACGTAAAACATCTGCTCCTGTATTGCTGCGCTAGCTTCGTCGCAAAGATTAGCACCAAATTCTTTGGTCCCAATCTTTCCCGCGGAATCAGCAAGAACTGAAGACCCTATAGCGAATCTCAAAGGAACAAAGACTAAGAACGCCACATCCTGTGGCAACGTCTTTGAAACCAACATCCTGTTGGCCTCCGCGGAAAGCGTTCACCACAATGGAAATCAACATTTTTGATATGTCTACATTCTGAAATTCACTTTAGGAAACATTATTCTATTGCTTAAATAAATTCATCCAGCCCTTATATTTGAACCACACAAGCATCGCAAGTCCAATAAAAATCATAGCGCCAAGAGTAAAGAAATAACCATACTCCATATTGAGCTCAGGCATGTTCTCAAAATTCATGCCATACACTCCCGCGATAAACGTTAACGGAATAAAAATAGAAGAGACAATCGTTAAAATCATCATAATTCGATTCATACGATTCGAGTTCATCGCCATATAACTGTCTCGAATATCTGCAGTCAATTCCCGGTTGGATTCCACAATCTCCGTTAGTTTAACAAGATGATCGGAAATATCAGCGAAATAGGCTCTCTCATGTCCTTGCAAATCAAACCGACTCGAACTTAATACACGATACATTAAATCCCGCATCGGCAAAATGGTTCGTCTCAACCACAATAAATCACTACGCATATCAAAAACAGACTCCATGGAAAAATGCTTCATATCAAACGTCATTTGATCTTCAATTTCATTTAAATGATCCTCAATCTTATAAACTAAAGGGAAATAAGAATCGACCACTTTGTCGAGAATTTGGTACATGGCGTAAATCGATCCACGCTCCCAAAATGAGGAATCCCGTTGCAGTTTTTCCCGAACCAAATCTAACTCTTCAACGGGCGTATGATGGAAAGTCACAACAAAGTTTTTGCCAATAAATAAGTCTAACTCTTCAGCTTCTAGTGTTTCTTCATTCATCGTGTGGACGACAAAGAAATGGTAGTCACCATAAAAATCGACTTTTGGACGTTGCAAACGATGCAAACAGTCTTCTATCGCAAGGGGATGAAAATGAAAGAAAGAATCTAACAATGTCCATTCTTCCTGAGTTGGTTGATCAAAATCTACCCAGTACCACTCGAATGATTTTTTATGAAGATCTTCTAATGGGAAGTCCATTTCTAAATGACTATCAGCCGTGACACCAAATGTTCGAATCATTCTTAAACCTCGTTTCAACCTGTATATGGTAGTAGTTTACCACGAAAACAGAAAATCCTATTGTCATAAATTTTTTACCCTTCCTACACAATCCTTAACATGTCCTTCACTTTTATTTCATATAGTGCAATTACACTCAAAATATATGAGATGAAAAAGGAGGTCACTTGATGACACAACAAAGTCTTAGAAAATCTGCATTTCCAATTGCTTTATTTTCAGTGTTCGCTATTAGCGGCGTTGCTGGAGTGATGGGGAAATTCCCGTTTCAAAAAAAACCGGGTATCCCGATCAAAGCAAGATAATCAATTCATGAATCAAGTGAACTCTCTTGAAAAAGAGGGTTTTTATTTTGTGAAATAAACCATAATCTATCCAATATCAATTATGGGTGTTCATATTTATATGATGCACGTATTAATAAATGGAACATTTTGTCAGTCTTTTTGCTCAATTTTGAAAATTCTAGTATAATCTAAAATAATAAAAAGTAGAGTGAAGGAATGATTCTATGAGTACAAAAATGAATCAGTTGATTGAAGACCAAAGGAATGTTCATGTTCTGTATTCTTTTCATGAAGTAGAAGACTATATGAAGCAAATTTTGAATTATATTCATGATGGAATTATTGCGGGTGAATACATTATTCTGATTGAAAATGCACGTCTCTATCCTGAAATTAATAAAGAACTGAGTTCTAAATATACGAAAACGCAGTTAGAGCTTGTTCACTATGTGAACAGCTTAGATTTTTACTTTTCAAGTGGCAGTTATCACCCACCGGCAATTCATGAGTATTTTAAAAAAGTGGTTCAACCATATATTCAAAATGACACGGCATTCCGTTCATGGGCACATGTGGAATGGGCGTCTATGCAAGAACCTTTGTATCTTATTGAAGATTTTGAGAAAATAGTAGATGAGGAAGTAAATGCATTATCATTTCCATTAATTTGTGCTTACGATGGGGAGAAATTGCCTGAGTATGTTGAAACATTTTTGATGGAGACACATCCCTATGTACTTGTGGAAGACGATGTTGTTGTATCCAAACAGTATCAACCTTCAAATAAAGTGATATAAAACTTTTTAAAGTAAATTTCCAATGCCGATGCCTTCAAGTGCACGGCATTTTTTATACAAATAAACTTTTTTAAGTGCAAGTTATATTTCTCATAGGAAACGGAGAATGAATATGAACAAACATCCAAATTACCGTGTCTCAGTAGAAATCATCTTAGTGCACGAAGACAGAATCTTGTTAACCAAACGTTCCACCGAAGCGGTCGTTGCTCCCGGCGTATGGAATGTGCCAGCGGGAAAAGTGAAATTTAACGAAATTCCAGCAGAAGCTGCGATTCGTGAGGTGAAAGAAGAAACGAATATGGATTTAGAGGGATTAAAGGAAATCCATGTCCGTACTTTTGAAGGGCAAACAGCTAGTGAGCCAATCTATCGACTCATCTATACATATGTTGTAAAAGTTACTGAACAGCAGTTAAAGCATTTTCAACTAAATGACGAGCATTCTGAAAGTAGATGGGTCACTCGTGAAGAATTGCATTCGAAAGATTTTGATTCTCTATTACCTGCATTTCGCTCCATTTTGTTGGAGAAAGCATGGAAAAGTTGCTAATCTAAGCCCATTTCTTTTGACTCTAGCAGGAGTCTGTAATATCCTTACTGCAATACATGAATTTCATAAAGCGCCATTCAAGCTTGGCGAACAAGTTTTCTAGGGTTCCGCAGACATTTCGTTTGGACTGGTCCGAGAGAAAACGCTTTGCACTCTGCAAAGATACACGGAAGGATAAAAGCCTGGGAGATAACGTAGACATACGTTCATTTCTCGGGCTTATTTTAGTTTAAGGAGACTGTTATATGAATAAAGAATGGATGAAAGTAATCATAGCTGCCAGTTTTGAAGTGTGCTGGGTGATTGGCCTAAAACACGCAGATGATAGTTGGACATGGCTTGGGACGATAATCGCCATTGCCATCAGCTTCTATCTGATGATCATGGCTGGAAAAACATTGCCGGTTGGGACGGTTTATGCCGTATTTGTGGGATTAGGAACAGCAGGAACGGTAGTAGCTGATAGTGTGTTTTTTGGTGAAACCATTAGCTTAGCGAAGATTGGTTTAATTTTCATGCTGTTAGTTGGCGTGGTTGGTTTGAAGCTTGTAACGAAACATGAAGAGGAGGTGACCTAATGGCTTGGATACTTTTATTCACGGCGGGCTTATTTGAAATGACAGGCGTCCTCATGATTAATCAAGTGCATAAAAAGCGAAACTGGAAGTCTATTGCCGGATTAGTCGTTAGTTTTACTGCAAGCTTTCTATTTTTAGCACTAGCAATGGAAACTCTTCCAATGGGAACAGCGTATGCCGTTTGGACAGGTATTGGGGCAGCTGGTGGAGCCGTTTTAGGCATGGTTTTTTACGGAGAACCAAGAACAGGGTTACGCATTCTTTTCATTTCGATGGTGCTAGGAGCTGCTGTTGGGTTGAAATTTATTTCCTAAAAACTATATTTTAACTTTTTAGAAAATTTAGTTGACAACATTTTTGTATCCTGTCATAATCCAATTTAGATTTCAAAAAATTCATATCTACATTTTTCTTATCAAGAGCAGGTGGAGGGAACTAGCCCTATGAAACCCGGCAACCGACTTACGCGAGTAGGCACGGTGCTAATTCTTGCAGCAGTGGCTGACAGATAAGAGGATGTTAGTTCTTACTAACCTCTTCTTTTTTGTGAAGAGGTTTTTTATTTTGGAATAAAGAGGTGATCGACGTGACAGAAGTGAAGGCTACGTATTTGGTACATAGCATCGAAGAAAACTTAGAGAAAAAAGCAGAAGGCATCGCCCTAGGGCTAACGATCGGTTCATGGACCGACTTGCCTTTACTTGAACAAGAACAATTGAAAAAACATAAAGGGAGAGTCGTGCGTGTGGAGTCTCTCGGAACAACAGCTGGCCATTTTGCAGAAACACGAACGAAAGGAATCATTGAAATTGCCTATCCAACGGCTAATTTCAGCCCAGACATTCCCGCCATTTTGACGACAACGTTTGGCAAATTATCGCTAGATGGCGAAATTAAATTAACCGACTTATCATTCGATGAGACGCTACTCACCCACTTCCCAGGACCGAAATTTGGGATTGAGGGAATTCGCACATTAACTGGTGTACATGATCGCCCATTAGTCATGAGCATATTCAAAGGAATCATCGGCAAAGATATCGACTTTTTCACTCGCCAATTAGAGCAACAGGCTCTCGGTGGTGTGGACTTTGTAAAAGATGACGAGATTTTATTCGACAATCCGTTAACCCCATTTGAACACCGAATAACGAAAGCGAAAGAAGTGTTAGAAAGCGTGTATGAGCAAACCGGTCACCGTACGCGTTTTGCAGTGAACCTAACTGGGAGAACGTATGACTTGAAAGAAAAAGCGAAAAAGGCGGTTGAATTAGGGGCAGATATACTATTATTTAACGTTTTTGCATATGGTCTGGATGTCCTTCAAAGTTTAGCTGAAGACAAGGAAATTACCGTTCCAATCATGGCCCACCCAGCTTTCTCAGGCGCAATTACACCTTCACCATTTTATGGTGTCTCAAATTCCTTGCTGCTCGGGAAGTTGCTTCGGTATACAGGAGCGGATTTCTCTTTATTCCCATCGCCATACGGCAGTGTCGCATTAGCTAAACAAGAAACACTCCATATAGCCAAAGAACTAACAGAGCCGGGTTTGTTGAATAAAACCTTGCCAGTCCCTTCAGCAGGTATCCACCCAGCGATGGTCCCTCAATTAATTGCCGATTTTGGAATTGACTCCGTGATCAATGCTGGAGGCGGCGTGCACGGACACCCAGAAGGGGCAACAGCAGGAGGAATGGCATTTAGACAGGCAGTGGAGGCAACGATAACTAATCAAACCCTATCCGAAGCGGCGCAAAGTCATGAAGAGCTTCGACTAGCTCTTGAATTGTGGGGTGACAAAGTCCGATGAGGCAACCAACTATTTTTTGTGACTTTGATGGCACGATCACAATGAATGACAACATCATGGCAATCATGAAGAAATTTGCTCCACCACAATGGGAAGCCATCAAAGATCAGATTCTCAGTCAAGAAATCACGATTCAGCAAGGTGTTACACAATTATTTCACTTGCTACCAGCGACGCAAAAAGAGGAAGTTATTCAATTTGTTTTGGCACAAGCTGAAATTCGAGATGGATTTGAAGACTTCGTAGCGTATACGAAAGAACATCACATCCCGTTATACATCGTTTCAGGGGGCATCGACTTCTTCGTGCAGCCCCTTTTACAAGGTCTGATAGAAGAACAACATATTTATTGCAATGAGGCGAATTTTTCAGGCGATACAATTGCCATTGAGTGGCCGCACAGCTGTGACGAACTTTGCTCAAACGGTTGTGGATGCTGCAAACCGTCCATCATTCGCAAGTTAAGTGACGAAAACACCTATAAAATCGTGATTGGTGATTCCATTACTGATTTGCAAGCGGCAAAGCTTGCAGACAAAGTCATTGCAAGGGATTTTCTCATCGGAAAATGTGAGGAGCTTGCGATTCCTTATGAACCATTCACCACATTTCACGATGTTATACACATTTTGGAGAAGCGGGAGGTATATTCATGAGTCTTTATGTAACACGTTGGAACGAACTAGCAGCTGTTAAAAAGGAGCTAGCTGGACGCGATTGGTTTTACGGCACAAGCGGTAATTTATCCATTAAAGTTTCCAATGAACCTTTGACATTTCTCGTCACAGCTTCTGGAAAAGACAAGCGCACATTTACGAGTCATGATTTTTTATTAGTCGATAAAAACGGTGAGCGTATAGAAGAAACGTCATCGAAACCTTCCGCCGAAACCTTATTGCACGCGAAAATTTACAACAAAACAAATGCTGGTTGTGTGCTTCATGTACATACAATTGATAACAATGTAATCACTGAATTGTATAAACACGAAACGCATATCGAGTTTACGGGCAACGAAATCATTAAAGCGTTAGGCTCATGGGAACAAGATGCCAAAGTACAAATTCCCATTATTCAAAATGTCGCTCATATCCCAACACTTGCCGAACAATTTGATCGATATGTGATGGGAGATACAGGAGCGGTCTTAATTGAAAATCATGGCATTACCGTTTGGGGAAGAGACGCTTTTGAGGCGAAAAAGCTACTCGAAGCATGGGAGTTTTTGTTCTCATACCAAGTGAAACTAGCAACGATAAAAAACAGAGTGGGGAGTTTTTAAAATGGCATTCATTAAAAAGCATGCAAACGGAGAACGCATTGAAGATCCAACACAAGTAATTAAATTTTTGAATGAAAATGAAGTCATCTATGAAAAATGGGATATTGAAAAACTCCCTGAAAACCTTCGGGAAAAATTCGATTTATCGGACGAAGAGAAACAACAAATTTTATCAGCCTTTGGGATTGAAATTGCTGATATCTCTGAGCGGAGAAACTATCAACAAGCGGATGTCATTTCACTTTCTGAAACGACACCAAACTTAGAACAACTATTGAAAAACTTCCAGCAGGAGCATCATCATGAGGATGACGAAGTGCGCTTCATCGTAAGTGGTCATGGGATTTTTGTAATTCAATCGACAGACGGTGAATTCTTTGATGTTGAACTTCAACCAGGTGATTTAATTTCCGTGCCTGAAAATGTACGTCACTACTTCACTTTAATGGAAGATCGCAAAGTAGTCGCAGTGCGTATTTTTGTCACAACAGAAGGCTGGGTTCCGATTTATGAGAAAGAAGAAGTCGTAAATTAATAACGAGAAAAAACCTGACCTCTTTTATCTCGAGGTCAGGTTGGATTGTAGATAAATAAAAATGCTGATTTCCTTTGAGATTCGCTCCAGGGTCTTCAGTTCGTGCTGATTCCGCTAGAGTCGCCGTCTCCATTCCAATCAATTGAAATCGCTGTAAATAGCATTTATTCATAAATAAATTAAAATTGTATATCTTGAATTTGTATTTCAACTTCTTCTGTAAGCAAAACTTTGCTCACTATTTAACAGGAAAGTGGTCGGCTATTTCTGAAGACTCCTGCGGAAAAACGAAATACGCCAGACCCCGCAGATTCAGCTGTCAGTAACAGCTGAATCGAGGAGGCTTGCGTTTCGTCCGCGGAAAGCGAAAGAAATAGCCTGCCACATTTATGAGCATTCAATATTAAAAATAAGAAGTCATTTTAGAGGTCAGGTTTTATTAACACCATTCTTCTTCTAAAGTCTCATTCGCTTCGTCTATATCAAATGCTTTAAATCCTTGTTCCTTTGCCCAAGCTTTCATATGAGCATGCTCCGGATTTTTTTTATTTTTCATGACTCGCTTGAATTCTTCATATCCAGGGGGACCACCGACATCTTCAGGCGGACAATCTCCTTCTCCAGCTAGAATAGTAGGCGCATCATACTCAAAATCGTCCATAATTTTCTCTAATTTCACTTGATGGGTCCATCCATCCCCAAAATCATAAGCATATGTAAATGACTCAATTTCCTCTACATACGTATCTAAGTGAATATCACGAGCTAACAAAACTTTTGTTCGAATGAAGTGCTGGAACATGCTTTCTTCATATGAACCTTTCTCAGGTGGAGATTGCATGAAATGCTGAGCCTGTTGGAAATTCTCCTCAACTGACTCCTCGTCCCCTAACAATCTTATTCTATTCGTAGATTCCGCTTCTTCTAATTCGAATGAAAACAGATGAGAATCCGTCCATCCCATAGCGGTTTGAATAACTGAGTGTAGGTCATAGAAATCTAACTCAGCAGGCATGGCGATTTGTCTCCATACTGCTGGCTGAACATGATCTAGTGTCACCATAAATTGATAGCCTTTCATCACACATCACCTCAACGTTTTTTTAACTTCAAAATAGATTGCATTAATTGGTTCGTGAAAGTAGGGTCAAATGCACTGTATCCTTGGCTGGCTGCCCAGTTTTTCAAATGTTCATGGTCCTCATTTTGAGGGTCTTCCATTACCTCTAAGAAATTGGCGTAGCCAATAGGACCTCCGACATCTTCAGGTGGACAATTGCCTTCGCCATCTAAAATTTGGGGATAAACAAATTCATAATCATCAATCGTTTTTTCGAGTTCAAGATGATGAATCCAATTGTCCCCAAAATCGTAGCGGTAGGTAAACGTTGGTACGCTTTCAACATACCTTGGAAGTTTCGTTTTTTGTGCCAATTTGATATCTGTTCGTACCAATTGTTGATAATCAGGATTTGTATTTAATTCCTTTAAATCTACGTTCATGATGACGGAATGGATTTGTGCACGATGGTCATCCATCATATCTTGATCTTCAGCAAGCTCTAATACTCGGCCATTAGCCATTGGAATATTAAATGTGTATAAATGGTAATTGGACCAACCCATCGCCATCTGTATCGTTTCATGCAATCGTTTAAAATTGGTTTCCGCAGGAATGACAATTCGACGCCAAACTTCCTGTTCTACACCCTCAAGCTTTATCAAAAATTGATACGCCTTCATAGTCTCATTCCTTTCTGCTTTAAATTATTTTACGTCTAAAAACTCGAGGACAAAATCTAAAAATAGTAAATGCTGCTCGACATTAGGTGCATGTCCAGACTGTTTAAACTCTACAAAAGTCGTAATCGGAATAAGACGTGCTGTTTCTCGTCCTAATTCGGTAGGGTTAAGTTCATCATGATCCCCACTAATGACAAGGGTCTTTGCTGTGACACGGTACAAGTCTTGCGTAAAGTCGAAACCTTCTAGAGCTTTATTCGCTGCCGTAATTTGTTCAACGGTCAACGGCGTTCCTTTTTCTGCCGCTTCCTTGCTCCATTGACCAACAGCCGTCAAATCATGAAACATGTACGGGGAAACTTTCAGTACTTTCTGAGAGAAAGTTAACCCCTTTAACTCGTCTGCATATTTTTCGAATAAAGCCTCCATAGACGAAGTTTTTCCTTCAGACTTTGTCGCAACTAACACTAATTTTTTCACGCGTTCTGGAGAAGCAATCGCTACTCCTTGAGCAATATAACTGCCCATCGAAACGCCAATTAAATACGTTTCTTCAATTTCTAAATGATCGAGTAAATTCAACACATCTCCCACATGATCATTTAACGTATACGAAGAAGGCTTGTCCGAATCCCCATGCCCACGTGCATCAAGCACAATTGTTCTAAAATATTTTTTTAATACTTGTACATCTTGATCGAACATATGGCGATTGCCTGTTAACCCGTGAAGAAGCACAAGCGGTTCACCTTCACCGAACTCTTCGTACACCAAAGAAACATCCTTTGATTGAAACGTAGTCATATCGTCACCTCTAATGGAATCATCTGTTATTCCAAACTATACCCAAAGATTCAAGACGTAACACCCATTCGAAGATAAAAAAGTGGAAGAGCGCCACATTGAGCGCTCCGGAAGTTGCGAGGTGAGCCTACCTTGTTACTGCTTGTGGATTTAGTAGTTAAGGTAGCTAGCCCCAATGATGATCAAAAGGATGAAAAGAACAACCAATAGAGCGAAGCCATTATTGTTTTTGTGTTCGTAACCCATGCCTAACACCTCCTTTTCTAACAGGATGATATAGCATATGCGAGATTTCTCAGTCGTTTTGGGGAGGACACATTGGAAAGAAATAATTTTGTAAGAAGTGAAAATTTATATCGAGGAAACTATTTCCTTTGAAATTCATTTAAAAAGTGTGTATGATATGAAAACAAGCTGCATTGTGCGTATGAATATTAAGTTTAAACCTTTAAGCTGTAACAGGGAGTTTGAACTGGGAACAGGAATGACATGCCTCATTCTCTTCGGACAATGAGGACACGCAGGAGCGTTTCCGAAAACACCCACTTTGAGAAGTGGTGGTTTTAAACTTTCTTACGAAATACGGCAAACGCGGCTTTCTAACTTTATCTTTCATAAAACCGGTCTCCCCAGGGAGATCGGTTTTTTTGTGCATGTAAACTTTGGGGTTGAAGTTGTCTTTCTCGATTTCGAGGGGCACATTCAAGGATTGGAGCGGTGCATTCAAGGAGTCGTAGGGGACATTCTAGCATTCACTGGTCCTATTCTAGAATTCACCACCCACATTCTAAAATTCACGTTTTTTACACAATTCTGGACAGGCTGTGTCTGCATAATTTAGCAAATATATAATTATTTCTAACTTATGAACACGCTTTATTTAAACAAAAAAAAACACCTTCTAGTTGTAACTAAGGCATTTACTACCTTAATTCAACTTAGAGGTGTTTTTCTAATCTTAATAAACCCATATATAAGGATTCCGAAAACAATCAATCCACTAATCACCTGACCAGTAACAGTCCATTCCAGTACTTCATTTGCCGCAAAAACCTCAATCCATAAGGCAGGTATTTTACCTAAGCTACTCGCAATGGCAAAAGTGATGAAGCTCATGCTCCCAACAGATGCGTAAAACGTCACTAAACCAGAAGGTACGAAAGGCATTAATCGCAATCCGAGAACCAATAAAAAAGCTTCTCTATTCGTTGTATTCAACAATCGTTGCACACGTGGTGATTGCTTCGTCTTATGATCGACGTACGTACGTAATCCTTTGCGGTATAACCAAAAGGCGATTAGACTCCCAACAATTTCACCTGCGAGAGAAACCCAAAACCCTCCCCAGAAACCAAACGCGGTCACATTCAATATCGTTAAAAACGCACTGGGAACAACGCCAAGAATGCTGATTATTATACTTAATACAATGCTAATAAATACAGCAAAGGGAATAGGCAGAGTAGCCAACAAAGATTCAATAAACGCCATAGTATCTCCTTAAAAAATTGATACGTTTATCGTATCACGACTGGACACATTAAGGCTCAAAATTCACGCCTTTGAAAAACGAAAGAAACTATTTAACTCCTATGATCACTAATAGTTAGGAATCGCTGATAAAGTATATTCGTGGGAAGATATTTTTGATAAACATTAATAAAGAAGCTGAATCATGCTCAGTGTTTTTTATTGTTCACAGAATATTCTTTGTTTCTAAAAACAAATGGATATTACTGGTATAATATAAGGGGAGAGCTGATTAAGTTGAAATTGTATTTAAGGGGTTTTGATAATGCAAAATGTAGAAGGTAAGGTTTTTGGTAATAAAAAGTGATATGAAGAAGAATATTTGTATTTTAATTAGTATAGGTCTGACGGTAATCCTCATATGGTGGATAAGTAAACCAAACAATGACACTACCATTGTTTATCATTTACCTGAAGGTTTCAAAGGATGTATAGACGTTTATTTCAACCAGCCTAATAAAAAAGAACTCGAAATTAAAGATGATACACTACTATTCATAGTCCCTGAAAACGGAAGTATTTCAACTTCATCATCATATGATTTAATTATGGATTTAGGGTGGCACAAAGTAAAAGCTTTTTATGTAAATGAAGATGGCAAACCAGTTAGTGAGATAAATACTAATGATTTTTATAACGTGTCAAATACGACGAACGGAAATTTCGAAAGAATGATGACAACATTCGATCCAAATCAGGAACAATGTTACTAAAGTTGTTTCCTTTTTCACAAAAATGATACTCCCTTTTTGTCTTTAAATAAACCGTGAAATGGTGATGAGAATATGAACAATGTTTCTTGGATAAAAGGTCTTATTCTTGGCATTATACTTTCTTTCATTTCAGCATTATTGTTTATGCTATTAGGACAAATGTGGGCTGGTGGAATAACCTCATTTTGGGGTGAAAGTTGGTTGTATTTCTCTATAATCGTTCCTTTTGCGATTACGTTTGCAGTCTTAGGTAGATATTTTCACAATAAGAATGAATTAAGTAACAAAAACCTTTGGCTAATAAGTCTATTAATCGCATTTTTTGTAACCTTATACAGTGGAACAGTTGGTGCAATTTTTGGCGAATTCATTGTTAGAGATGGTATGAAAACAATAAATGTTGAAGGAACATTAATTTGGGGAACAATATACGCCTTCATCCTACTTCCCCTTACTACACCATTTGCGAGGTTATTGATAGGATTCTTATATAAAATCATTAGAAAGTAAGCCTTATAGAAAAACCTTAATAGGGTTCCTATTTATGCACTTTTTGGTGTATTAAAGAACATTTTTCTTATTATTGTTTAATAACCGGAGATGAAACTAGGCTTACAAAAAATTAGAACTAGAAAACACTGATAAAACATTCAGTGTCTTTTTTAATCTTATTTTTTTTGTGAGAAAATAACAAAGAAGCACCGCTAAAAGCGATGCTCTTTTTTCTTATTAATCTATAGTTCAATAGACGACTTACTTCGTACGTATGGAAATTTATAAACTTGTCTGAGGAGAGAATTATGAAAATTATTGATACAGTACCTTATTTTTTTCGCAACTATGAACCTACTATTAGTTTTTTAAGAACTTACTATAATGAATATCCTGATGTTTTTAAAGAATACTTTTCTTACCATTGTAAAGACACGGAAGAGAGACACAATCAATCCCTTAAAAAATATCAGGAATATTTTCAAACCATCAAGCAAGTTCACAAAAGTATAGTCCCAATTATAGAAGAAATAAATGAAGAATTTTTTAAGTTGTATCAAATTTCATTTCCTATTGATGTTAATTTGATTGTAGGTGGTTTTGGTTCAAATGCTTATACGTATCGACAAATTATTCCTAACATAACATTTTCCTTAGAAAAATTGTCTACTGAACCTAACCATTTAAAAGCAATTGTTGCACACGAGTTTGGTCACGCTGCACATAACATTCTTTCTGATGAAGCTGGAATAGATTGGACACAAGTTCAGTGGAATAGCCCTCTCACTTGGCTTAACCAAGAAGGAGCAGCTACACATTTTTCACGAAGAACAGTACAAAATTTACATCCTTCTATATACTTTTCATATGACGATGAGGGGGATAAGTGGTTAACGTTTTCAGAATCGAATAATAAAGAAGTAAAACGTGCATTTGCAGAAGATTTTTTTAACTTATCACCTGAATTAGTATTTCGTGAGTGGTTCTCGATAAATGGAGGCGAACGGTTCGGCTATTGCCGACTTGGATACTTTATAGGAGATATGTTTTTCCAAAATCAAATTAGAAAATTAGGCGAAGTTGGTGCCATCACTGCTTGGAAGGACAAAGAATTTGAAGAAAACGTTAAACTTTGGTTAGTTCAAGATTCCATTTAGGAACTATGCTGATGATTTGAAATGGAGTGTGACACGATTGGTATATTTAGGTGAAAAGCCACTTATAGTTGGACAGAAAGTTATCCTTAGGGCTTTTAAAGAACAAGACCTTCCTTATATAGAAGAATGTTTACAGGATACAGAAGTAATAAAACTTACAGGAAGTTCTTCCGATTTTAATTTGGAATCAATTCATCATTGGTACAATACAAGAAATGAACAAACCGATCGATTGGACCTCGCAATTGTTGACCAAGTACAAGGCATCTTAGTGGGAGAAGTAGTAGTCAATTTATACGATGAAAAATATCATAGTATGAATTTTAGGATACTCATTGGACCAAGAGGAAGGAATAAGGGATTAGGCACGGAAGCGACCCGGCTCATGATTGATTACGTCTTTAAAAAAATCAAACTAGATCAACTTACGTTGAGTGTATATGACTTTAATCCAAGAGCTAAGAAAGTTTACGAAAAGGTTGGATTTGTTGTAGATAGCAGAGATGAAAACGACTTTGAATACGAAGGAGAATGGATAGACTCTATAAATATGAAATTGACAAGAGAAGAATGGATGAAGAAAACCATCTGATATAAATTAGATTGCCAGTATGTATAGGTTTACTTGAGGAGAGACATTTTAGAATGAATATATATGTTTTATTAATAATTTCATTGTTCTTATTAATTTTGGTTGGAAATGCTTTTTATGTTGCTTTTAAAAAGTATGAAGAGGATGACGATTTTACTGGAGGCTTTGCTACATTTTCTTTTGTTGAATTGTTGTTAGGGTTTCTACTGTCAATATCAGAAAGATTTACTCCGCGCAGATACCATATTATTATTTTTAAAGTTATCTCTTTTTTGTTTGGGGTATTCATCTTAGGCTTATTAGTTTTATCTTGGAAAATTTTCTACCCATTTCAATAGCGATTAATGTACTTTAAGAAAGCAGTATGGTTTTTTCATTTTCAACTTATTCACCCTCTTATTGAACTAAAAAGGCAGTAGAAAAACAAAAGAAACTCATTGGGGATGAAGTATATTGAGTACTGTTATTTATATGGTGAGACACGGTGAGTCGCCAAAAGAAGGAAATGACCGAACAAGGGAATTAACCAATAAAGGTTATTTAGATGCTCAACGAGTAACTGACATATTGAAAGATGAAAAAATCGATGCAGTTGTTTCAAGTCCATACATACGTTCATTATTGACTGTTGAAAAGATTGCTCAAGAAATCGGACAAGAAGTTTTAGTCTTTGAGGATTTAAAAGAGAGGATTTTTTCTCCTGAAAACAAAAGATTAGAGGATAAAGAATTAGTACAGATTTTGGAAAAGTCGTTTTTCGATTCGAATTTCTCCTTAGAGGGAGGAGAATCAAATGCTGATTGTCAAAAAAGAGCTATAAGAGTTTTAAAAGAACTACTAGATACTATGAGAAATAAAAAAGTAGTGATAGGAACTCACGGGGCTGTTATGACATTGATGATGGGGTATTTCGATAGCACCTATGACTTGGATTTTTTACATAGCACATCAAAACCTGATATTTATAGAATGGAATTCAATGAACAGGAATTACTGAACGTTCAAAGAATATGGGGTGTTAGTGTTAACGGATAAACAACCAAATTGTAGTTCTTCTAAATCAAGTGCTAAAACGATGGAACCTAGTAAGTGTGAACATACAAAAGAGCCTAATTCAATTAGCGAATTTAGGCTCTTTTATACGTGAATTAAGCTACCATTGCTCGGCAAGCTTCTGCACATTTGCGACATGCCTCAGCACAACGTTGGCAATGGTTGTGGTCATGTTTGCCACATTCCTCTGCACAACGATCACAAATTTTCGCACATAACTCACAAATTTCTTTCACAAATGAACTGTTACGCGTCATGGCTTGCATGGCATAACTACACGCATCCGCACATTCTCGATCGAGACGGATACATGGAACCATCATTTTAACATCCTCTTCTTTGAGACAGGAGTCAAAGCAAACATTACACGCCTCTAAACATTCCTGACAGGCCTTCAAACAATCTTCATAGGACATATTCAAATTTTCTTCTCCTCGCTTTCTTCAAGTGATTAGTAGTATCCTTCCCTTGAAAAAGCGCTTTAAACTTGATTTACCCATAAAGTTTCCTTATTTTACCGAACCTTTGTTCAATAATTGTTCCCAAGTCGCACCACCATCGGTTGACTGGTAGACATCATTTTGGAGCGTAGCAAAGGTTAATTCCTTCGTATTTGTTGGGTGCTGTGCGATAAAGATAATGGAGTTTTCAGCAGTTAACTCGGGAATTACGAGCGTTTCACCTTCGCCTGAAGCTAAATCTGTTTTATGCAGCACCATCTTGTCATCTTTTAATTCCGCGATGTAAGCAGCATCCGTTCCTTGCATCATATACGTGGTGTAAACGTCTTCGACTGCCAGTTTAAATGATTTTCCTGCATCGGTTGATACAAAGACCCCGCGTTCTGTCCCAATCGCTACCGTATCCGCTTCCGTTGGATGAGCTGAAATATTCGACATTTGCTGTGCGTCAAAGCCTTCCATTGCCATCGTTTCCCAAGACTCGCCTAAATCATCCGTGTAAAAGAATCCATTTTCCATGCCTTCAACTGGCATTTGATTGAAAACATAAATTCGTCCCGTTTCATAACCAGCACCTAAATAGTGAAAATCGATTTCGCCTTCAAAAGCATACTGCTCAAACGATTCACCTAAATTCGTGCTTTTCAATAAACCCAGAGGATTCTCATAGTCTGAGCCAGGTTCAGGATGTCCACTTGAGACAAACCCATCGGTTACGGCATGGAATCCCATATAGTCATGCTTTTCAGCCGTCGTTTCTTTCCAAACACCATCTTCATACATCACGGGTCCGTGATGAGAGGCAAGCATGAAAGCATCTCCTGAAGCAGGGTAGCCAAGTCCATGAATATGATCTACTTTCAAATCAGTTGTATCTACATAAAACCCTTCACTCGGAAGAGTTGACTCTTGTTGAGTTTCCGCTTTTTTCGTATCCTTTTTAGCGTCCGACGAGGGTTCATCATTCGAACAGGCAGAAAGTGTAGCTGCTGCCACCCCTAAAATAAGCATCCATTTTTTCATTTTCATTCACTCGCTTTCGTCAATAAAGTACCAATACTGCCCTCATTATACCCAAAATTCGGTTTAAAAGGCTTTCCATCTGCCTCTTGTAGGTAAATGAGGTAAACTATTGTTACGAACTTGTGAAAAGGACTGAAACAGATGAAACTAGCGATTATCACAGATATTCATGGAAATGAACTTGCATTAAAAGCAGTTTTACAAGAAATCGACAAGCGGGGGGACATCAATGAAATTTGGTGTTTAGGCGACATGATTGCCATGGGACCGGACTCAAACGAAGTACTCGAAATTCTATTTGGTCGATCAGATATCCGAATGATTACCGGAAATCACGATGAAGCGATCTTGTCATTAATTGCAGGTGAAGGCCACCCTGAAACTTATAAACACACACGTGAGCATCATCAATGGATTGCTGAACGATTAAATCCGAACCATGTAGCTAAGCTTAAACAATTGCCACGCATCATTGAAAAACAAGTGAACGACACGCGCATTCTAGGGATTCACTACCATATAGAAGAAAACAAACGACAAGCCCATATTCAAGACGAACCGTTTTACACAATCCAAGAAGCAACACTTGAAAACATGCAACATATGTATAGCGATTACCCTGCAGACATCATCTGTTTTGGTCATCATCATCCAGAACATGATTTTCAAGCGGATGGCAAAATGTATCTCAATCCAGGCGCACTTGGCGTATCAAAAGGGGAGACAGCTCCATACGGCATCATAGACCTCACTGGAAATGAATCAATTATCACCATTCATCACGCTACCTACGACAAAAAAGCATTCCTAGAAAAATTTGACCGGTTACAAGTTCCTCAAAGAGAAACCCTGTTCAAACTTTTTTATACGTAAATTTAGACAAGAAAACAGAGCTTGCACCATTACGGGTGTAAGCTCTGTTTTTCTAATGTAGAGGAATGAATGGCATCCTCAATATTTTTCATCAGTTGGAATGCACCAGTGGACTGATTGCAACAGACGACAACTTTAATCGATTTCCCAGGATAATAAGCAGAGTGGAAGCTAACTCCTGGGTCATAACCCATAACATGATATTTGAAAATGCGATCATTTTCGGTTTTCTTCATCCATACACCATAGCCATAGCAGTCAACTTCACTTTCTTGTGCGTGGGAAGTGAGTAACTGCTGAGTATAGGCTTCACTTAGTAGTTGATTGTTCATCAATGCATCCCACAGCCGATCCATGTCATGGACAGTAACAAATGCTCCACCATCTGCCCCCCCTTTTGCGGGCAAAGAATAAATATTTGTTTTCCATGTTCCATCTTGGTTATCAATATAACCCTGCGCGGTATTAGGGGGGAGAGCATCCATTTCAAAGTATCCCGAATCCCCCATTCCTGCTTTATTGAAAATATGTTCTTGAATGTAGTCAGTAAAATTCATCTGACTCAACTGTTCCACGATTAAACCAAGTACAATATATCCGGCATTATTATAGTGAAACCGTTCCCCAGGTTTGAATTTCATGTTTTGATCTTGAAACAACGGCAAGAAATCTTTCAAACTTCTAATACGATACATGGGGTTTTCAACCCACAACTCTTCGAAGTCATCCATCACTTCCTCATCAAAATAATCAGGAATTCCAGAAGTATGTGTGAGTAAATGATGGATGGTGATTTCTTCATCAAAATTCGGAAACTGAAGATCGAGACATTCTTTTAACTTTGAATCAAAAGAAAGCTTTCTCTCCTCGACAAGCTGACTAATGGCTATGGCTGTAAAAAGCTTGCAACCTGAAGCGATTCCATACCTTGTCGATGTACGGTTTTGTAACTGTTCAGAACGATTGGCATACCCTTTGTTTACTTCAGCTAAAATATCGTTGTTCTCTTTTATAAGTGCCGAACCCGAAAAGTTGTGATTGATTTCTATTTCTGCAATCCATTTTTTCATATGTATGTTCATAATACCCTCCAAAAAACTGCATGTATCTATCCCTTTACTACATTCGATAAAATAAAGAGATTTCCTTTTTATTGTACATAAATGGCTACCGTTGTTAATAAGGGATATAAAAAAGCACTGCGATTGCAGTGCTTTTAAAAGTTTTCTATTTGACTTAACTTACTTCCTCTAGATAACCATCTAATCTTTCGAACTGTGACTCTAATCCTTGGACGATTCCCATATCCTTCACTTGTTGAAGAGATTCTTCAGATGAGAAATGGGAGCGAATGAGAAGCTTCGTTTTGTCTCCAGCCTCTACAAAATCCATAGTGATTAAAATATCAGGTATGGCACCAGGGATGTTGCCTTCCTCATCGGAAAACGAATCTGTGTAGACAATTTTTTCTGGCACAACGATTTCATGATACACAGCTTTTCCCCAAGACTCATGACCAAAAAATTCTCCCTGGCTTTCATCCGTGCAACGCATGCAATAATGCCAAACGCCGTCAGGTTTAAATTCAAATGTTCGATTTTCCGTCTCCCATCCTTGCGGTCCCCACCATCTTTCTAAATGGTCTGACTTAGCGAACATCTCAAATACCAACTTCTGTGGTGCATCAAAAATGCGCTCCATTACAAGATCTTGACCTTCTACAGTAGTTGAAATTAACTTTTTGTTTTCAGACATACTATTTCCCTCCTCCGACATGTTTAGTTACATCCACTATACCTAAATCGATTGTATTTCTCGAGGAATAACAGACTTCTTGAAATTCCCATATCTTTTCTCTTGAAAAGAGAACACGTGTTCGTTTATAATCAAGAAAAAGGAGGCGGCTGAAATGAAAGAGGTCATTGTAAAAGGAATGAAAAGGCATGATGTATTAGAGATGGTTTACCTAGCGAAGGATGGGAAAATTTCTAAAAGACGAGTAAAAGTCATTAAATCGTATCATGATACCTTTCAAGCGTTCTGTTTTACCAAACAAGCTAAACGCACTTTTTACTATGAACAAATTCTCGCGGTCATCCCAGTAACTCGAAAAGAAAGAAAGGAAGTCATTTCATGAAAATCAATCGTGGGCTAAAAGTTCAAGGTGATCTCAAAGACCGAGGCAAGATTAAATGGACGGCTATGATGCTACCAGAACATGTAGCCCAACTACGTGAGTGGCAAGCCGATCATGACAAAGTGAAAAAACCCGTGCTCGACGAATTCGACTACGACACCATGCAAGAAGAAATCGAACGCGCACTCACAAGCCAATTCGAAACACGCCTAACAACTTGGAAAAACGGCGAACTTCACACCCACCAAGGCACCATTAAAGAAGCCAACAACCAATACCTCCGCTACGAAGACCCATTCGGCATTCACCAACTACCACTTGATGAACTTGTTGGAGTTATGCTTTTAACATAACTCGAAATACCAATAAGATATCTTTATCAACAACTCAGTAAGAATAAACCAAATTTGACCTTCCCAAAAAAACGAGGAAGGTTTCTTTGTTGTTCAGCAAATCCCATGTTTTATATGTAAGAATTTTCCGTCAAATTTAGATCTTTCGATTTCATTCCTATATACTTAAAATATTATGAATGAAGTGAAGGGGTGTAAAAATGGCTACTGCAAGTGAATCTTCGAAAATTAATTTAGATTTTTTAATCAACGAACTTGGTTTGAAACAAGAAAGAAATACGAAGATCTTTCGAAAAGGTGAAATTTTTGTCGTGTCTCCTTCAGTTCAAAACAAACATAATTGGTTTGATATTGGGGAAAGTATTATGGATTTGTTTGATGATGAAAGTCACCAAGGTTATCTACTTGTACGATTTAAAGACCAGTTTCTAATGACTAAACTTAGATCCTTTCAAAAGAAAATGATGTCTAAAGATACACAACCAAATACGACAAAACTTCCGCCACACTGGAAGTTTAAAGTAATGGAAGCTACAGATCCATATATTCTAAATATGGGAGATAGCGACTTGAGATTTCCAATGCAGGCTCCAAGTAGAAATCAGTTAGTTAAGTTCTTTAATAAATAACAATCAATGAGAAAGTGGTGGAGATATTGAAAGAAGGGATTTATGAAGAAATTATAAATTCAAAGGTAAAGAGCCAATTGGCAGATATTTCAATCGATGAATATACAATTGATATTGAAAAGCTAGATGCACAGGAAACTAGAAAACTTCTTTCAACTTATATCTCGACAGTCACAAGAAAAGCCCTAAGCTTTATGAGAGATGACTCTGATAAAGACAGTGAGGTTTTATTACGTCAGATACGAGCATGTAATGAAGTGATAAATTCATTAAGTTTTTCATTAAATGATGAAGAATTTCAAGAACTACGTATCGAAGAGCAAGGAGAAGTTTTAACAGCTGTATATAGCAAATTAAATACTGTAAGAGCTTTTAGGAAAGAAAAAGTTATTCGTCCCGTTACTTCACTTTCCCAAACTTCACTTTTTACAGGGTCACATTATGAACCCAATATGTTAGAAGAATTAAGGAAAGAGATTGCTACATCTGATTCTATTGATTGGCTTGTTTCTTTTATTAAGTGGTCAGGACTTCGAATCATAATGGAAGAACTACGGTACTTCACTCAAGAAAGAGGGGGTAAACTCAGAGTAATCACAACTTCATATATGGAGGCGACCGATTATAAGGCCATAGAAGAATTGAGTAAATTGCCAAATACAGAAATTCGTATTTCATATGATAAAAACAGAACAAGACTGCACGCTAAAGCATATTTGTTTAAAAGGGAAACAGGATTTAGTACAGCATACATAGGTTCCTCCAACTTATCGAATCCAGCACTTACCTCAGGTCTTGAATGGAACTTGAAAGTAACCGAAAGAGATTCGATAGATGTAATACGCAAATTCGAAGCTACTTTTGAAAGTTATTGGAATGATGCTGATTTCAAAAAGTTAAATATTGATGATCCAGAAAGTTTGAATGCCTTAAAACAATCATTGTCAAAACAATTATTAGTCGCAGAACCAGGCGAATTATATGTCCTGGATGTACACCCTTACTCGTATCAACAAGAAATTCTAGATCAACTAGAAGCCGAAAGAGAAACACATGGCAGGTATCGTAATTTAATTGTTGCAGCTACTGGTGTCGGGAAAACAGTTATTTCAGCTTTTGATTTTAAAAGATACTATCAGAAGAATCCTCAAGCAAAATTTTTATTCATTGCTCATCGGGAGGAAATATTAAAACAAAGTCTTACTACCTTTAGAGCCATTTTAAAAGATCAAAATTTTGGGGAAATGCTTGTTGGTAAACATAAACCTAAAACTCTGGATCACGTATTTATGAGTATACAAAGTTGGAATAGCAAGGGGATGGACATTCATACGACTCCAGAATTTTATGATTATATTGTAGTAGATGAGTTTCATCATGCAGCAGCTCCTTCATATCGAAAGCTCCTGGCTTATTATCGTCCGAAAATTTTGCTTGGATTAACAGCAACACCTGAACGTATGGATGGCGATAGTATTCTTACTTATTTCGATGATTATATAGCATCTGAAATGAGATTAACTGAAGCTATTGATCGTAAGTTACTAAGTCCTTTTCATTATTTTGCGGTTTCGGACTCAGTTGATTTATCTACAATGAAATGGTCTAGGAGAGGGTATGACCATGGTGAGCTAGAAAATGTATATACTGACAATCGCGTCAGAAGTGAATTAATAATAAGAAGCTTAAAGAAATATGTAACAAGTGTTGAGGGGATCAAGGGTTTAGGATTTTGCGTATCTATTAAGCATGCTATGTATATGGCTAATTTTTTTGAGGAAAAAGGTATATCTAGTATTGCGTTACATGGTGATTCTTCAGACGAAGAGAGAACATCCGCTAAAAATAAATTAACCTCAGGGGAGATAAAATTTATCTTCGTTGTTGATTTATATAATGAAGGGGTAGATATACCTGAAATTAATACAATTTTATTTTTACGACCAACAGAGAGTATTACGGTTTTTTTACAGCAATTAGGTCGTGGATTGCGATTAAGTGATGATAAAGAATGTTTAACTGTACTAGACTTTATTGGACAAGCTCATAAGGATTACCCATTTGAAGAGAAATTAAGGGCTTTAGTCGGGCGTACTAAACATTCCATTCGAAAATTCGTAGAAGATGGTTTTACACATACACCTAGGGGTAGTGAAATTTTATTAGAAAAGCAAGCTAAGGAATATATTTTACGTAATATAAAAGCTACAAAAAATTCTAAACAAGCCTTAATGAATAAAATGAAACATTTTGAAGCGGATACCGAAAGGAAGCTAACGCTAAGCGAATTTTTAAAGTATTATCACTTAAGTTTAGCGGATTTTTATGGAACATCAAAAAACCGTTTATTTGAAAGAATGAAGGTTGAGGCTGGCTTGGTTAACGACTATCAATCAAAACATGAGGAGTTGTTAAAGAAAAGAATACAAAACTTCTTTCACTTGGACTCGGCTGACATTTTAAAGTTTTATATTAGGTTTATAAATGAAGGTATCGCCACAGGCATTGAAGAAGAGAGAATGGTTGGAATGCTTTATTACTCTCTTTTCCAAGCACCTCCTCTTGAAGAAGGTTTTACATCAATGGAGCAAGGAGTTAAGTCAGTATTCCATTCAGAGAACTTAAAAGTTGAGGTTCTTCAAGTGCTCATGTATCGATATGAACAATTAGACTTTGTTGAACGTTCTCATCGACTAGGTACCGTTAATCCTTTAAGAGTGCATGCGCACTATTCAACCGATCAAATTTTAGCAGCTTTTAATTATTATAATGATGAAAAAAAACCAGCATTCCGTGAAGGAGTAAAATATTTCCCTGATGAGAAAATTGATATCTTTATGGTGACGTTAAATAAATCAGACAAAGATTTTTCTATGTCAACAATGTATGAAGACTACGCAATAAGTGATTACTTGTTTCATTGGCAGTCTCAAAGCCGTACTTCAGAGTCTAGCCCCACTGCACAAAGATATATAAACCATCTTAAGACTGGAAGTAAAATTGCATTGTTTGTTAGAGAATATAAGAAACAAGATGGATATACTTCTCCATTTACTTTCTTGGGCACTGCCGATTATGTAAAGCATGAAGGTAGCAGCCCTGTAAGCTTCACATGGAAGTTACATGAAAAAATGCCTGCAAAGCTTTTACCTATAGCTAATAAAAATATTTTATAATTAAAATGCGATTTACAAAATTTTGCTTAATAAAAATATATGAATCATTCGGAAATGAACACATAGAATAGTACTGCGGATTTTAAAGCAGTCGGGGATTGTAAGGGGAGAAATATATGGAGTTTGATACATTGAAGTGGGTGTTACTAGGGGTTTCCGTACTTCTATTTGCAATTAAGTTTTATGTGAAACGTGAGTCGCTTTTATGGGGGATTATTTTTTATACGTTTGTGTATGCGGCCATGAGTTATTATGTTTATTTCAATGATTGGCGACAAGGTTGGAAGTTAGCGTTCTTACTGATCGCTTCGTTTGCATTTTGGCAGTTTTTATTTAAAGAAATTGCTCAATTCCGTAGGTTGCGTGCTGCACGTCGTTAATGAGTATTGGAGGTCCTAGAACAATGTTAGAGGAAAAAAATAGAGATTTGAGACCACCATTCATTGCGTTATGTATTGCACTTGCAATCGTTTTTGTTATTTATATTGACTCTGTTTATGAGATGCATTGGCTTGTTAGTGCACTTTTAACAGGACTAGTGGCTGGTGGGTTAGCTAAATTGATCGAGGTAATTCCTTTTTTCCGAAGAGAATCAAGCAAAACTTTTGATCGGATTTTTCTCATGGGTATTTTCATTTTCATCGTGATTTCATTCGCAATTATTGATTTGTAGGAAACAGGGTTTTTGCATGCTGTGTCTATAAAGAGAATGCACTTAAAGGGGATTGACTGATGACAAATCTTGCAGGCTTTTGGGAACGCTTAATCGCGAATATATTAGACGCACTTATTGTTGGTCTGCCAATTGCTATACTGGCTTATTTTATAACAGGGAAATTTGACGATGACGTGATTTCGGTTCCTGTGAATTTGGTCTATTCGTTGGTGTTACCAGCTGTTTGGAATGGTTATACGATAGGGAAACGAATGATGCAAATCCGTATTGCGAAGGTAAATGGGGATAAATTGGGGTTTGGAACGATGTTCATGAGAACAATCGTTTCTGGTCTCGTATATGCTTTGACGTTGGGTATTGGAATTATTGTAAGTGCTTTTATGGTTGCTATGAGAGAAGACAAGAGAGCAATCCATGATTTCATTGCGGGAACTTATGTCACACATAACATGCCAGATGCCGAGTATGAATAAATGAAATCTGACATATTGAAAAATCTAACTTTTAGAATAAAAAGCATGTTTAAGTTGTTCCAATTAGAACCTTTATGGTTTAAGGTGCTCATTTTGATCACGTTGCTTACAACTGTTATTTTTAGTAGCTCGGCGTTCTCTGGTAACTCACGATATGAAGGTATTTCTAAATCGGCAGCGGCTCTCTTATTCGCGGTCTATGGTTATAAATTGAAGATGAATCGGAAAGTCTCGATGATTTTTTATGGATTAGCAGGTCTTTGCTTCGTGCTAGGAGTGTTAGCCTTCCTAAATAAATAATTGTAATCTATTAGAAAATGTTGACAATTAATTCGGGGTTTGTTAAATTCAATAACAATATCTAGGAAAAAGAGAGTAGCGACATCTGATACAAAAGCGAGCGGGGGATGGTGGGAGCCCGGTGTAAAAGAGTTGTGAACCGCACTTTGGAGATGCTTTTAGTAGCCGGAACTCCCCGTTATGGAGAAAGTGGCCATATATTTGGCAATTTGAGTGGTACCGCGGAAGTTAAGCTTTCGTCTCATGTTTGATGAGACGAGGGCTTTTTTTATTTATTTTAGGAGGTTTTCTGATGAAGCAGGACATTTTAGAAATATTGCAAGGCATTGCTCCAAAACTGGTTGATGAAACTATGATTGAAGAACCAGCTTATACTCATTTAGGAGATTATGCATTTCCTTGCTTCTCGCTCGCTAAGGTATTAAAAAAATCTCCTGTTTTGATTGCAGAAGAAATCGCTCAACGTATTAATGATCCTCGCGTTCAAAAGGCCGAAGCAGTCAATGGTTATGTGAATTTCTTTATGAATAAACCCTATTTTTCTCAACACATCCTGGAAACAATCATAAACCAATCCAATCAATATGGTTCCTCACATATTGGTCAAGATAGCGTTGTCACTATTGATATGTCTTCCCCAAACATCGCAAAACCATTTTCAATGGGCCATTTACGGTCGACAGTTATTGGCAATTCTATCTCGCTGTTTTTAGAAAAGAGTGGGTACCAACCTGTGAAAATTAACTATTTAGGTGATTGGGGAACTCAGTTCGGGAAATTACTTGTCGCCTATCGGTTATGGGGAAGTGAAAAGGAAGTTCAGGATGCGCCAATTGAGACGTTGTTAGCTCTCTATATTCGTTTTCATGAAGAAGCAGAAATAGATGAAACCTTAAATGATCAAGGGCGGGCAGCGTTTAAATCACTTGAGGATGGGGATTCCGAAGCCTTAGCCTTATGGGAGTGGTTCCGAACGGAGTCTTTAAAAGAATTCCAAAAAATTTATAATTTGCTAGGTGTTTCTTTTGATTCTGCAAATGGGGAAGCTTACTACAACGACAAGATGGAACCAATTGTAGAAGAGTTATCTCAAAAACATTTATTAGTTGAATCGGATGGTGCTCAAGTCGTTGAAATAGGGGATGACATGCCGCCTTGCTTAATCAAAAAATCAGACGGCGCAACTCTATATGCAACAAGAGATATTACGGCAGCATTAGACCGAAAACACACTTATGACTTCGCTAAATCTTTATACGTTGTAGGGAATGAACAGAGTTTACACTTTAAGCAAATTAAAACTGTTCTAAGCAAAATGGGCTACGATTGGTCTTCATCTATTCAACATGTTCCTTTTGGCTTGATCTTAAAAGACGGAGAAAAGCTTTCAACTCGAAAAGGAAATATTATTTTGCTGGAGCGTGTCTTAAAAGAAGCCATTCAATTAGCTTCCGTAAATATCGAAGAAAAAAATCCGAATTTAAAAAATAAAATCGAAGTCGCTGAAGCAATAGGTGTAGGCGCGATTATCTTTAGTGATTTAAAACAGCATCGGAAGCATGATATAGATTTCAACTTAACTAAAATGCTTCAAACTGAAGGTGAGACGGGTCCTTATATACAATATACTTGCGCTAGAGCGTACTCCATTTTAAGAAAAGCTGAAACCAACTCACATGATGTTCAAGTTAAAGATGTTAATGACTATGAGTGGGCAATCATTAAATTACTCAATCAATTCCCGTACGTGGTAAGTAGAGCAACTACATCACTAGATCCATCTTTAATCGCAAAATTCGCAGTAGATCTAGCGCAGTCATTCAATTCTTTTTATGGAAATGTCCAAGTGCTAACTGAGGATGAAAGTCGTAATTATCGTCTTGTATTGGTTCATAGTGTAACGATCGTGTTAACAGAAGCATTAAGATTATTAGGAATGAAAGCACCTCAAGAAATGTAATATAGTGTGAATCACTAATTATTAAAGAAGATTATCCAATACGAAGTTTTGAGGCAGCCGAAATTGTATCTTCGGCTGCTTCTTTTTTGTGTGGCGGGGTCACTTCTTTCATTAACCAAACCTCAAGTAATTATTTTTTTGAGAACTGTAACATTTTTCCTTATGGCTACGTCAAAGTTTATATAGAGATAGGGGGCAGTCGAAATGAAGAAAAAGATGTTGGGGTTATTATTCTTGGCCATTATGTTGGTATTGGCAGCTTGTAGTGCGAATGATGAGATGTCCGAATCAAAAAGTTCCTACGATGAAGATATGTCAGTTGGGGAAAGTTCAAATGAAATCGCAACAGAAGAAGCAGAAACTGTGATGAGTGATTCGAGTCAAACTGGTGATTCAGACGATTCTGCTGAAGTGTCGACAGAAGGGGCAGTTGTTGAAACAACTCGCATGATTATTCACCAAGCCAGTTTAAGTGTGAATGTGAAGGAATTGGACAAAGCGCAAGCAAATATTGAACAGAAGGTCGCGCAATATGGTGGGTACATTGTGGAATCCAATGTATATCAAGAAGACGATCAAACGAGCAGTGGGAACATGGTTGTCCGTATTCCTGAAAAGCATTTCGAGAAATTTTTAGCGGACGCTGAAGGGCAAGCGGCTAAGGTGCTTGAACGGAATGTCACCGGGCAAGATGTAACGGAACAATATGTCGATTTGCAATCACGTGTTAAATCGAAGAGAGCTGTTGAGGAACGTTTACTAGCGTTTATGAGTAAAGCACAAAAAACAGAGGACTTATTAAAGATTTCATCTGACTTAGCGAAAGTACAAGAAGAGATTGAAGTGATGGTAGGAAAGATGAAATATCTTGAAAATCAAACATCCTTCTCTACAGTGGAATTATTAATGTACGAAAATAAAGTAGTCGTACCCGAAATCGAAAGCAAAGAGTTAAATACATGGGAGAAAACGAAGAAACAATTAGCGACTAGTACCAATTCATTGCTTGCTACTGGTTCAGCTTTAATCATATTCTTTATTGGAAACTTGCCAGTGTTACTCATTTTGACATTGATTGGATTAGGCGTGTATTGGTTTGTTCGAAAAAGATTGCATCATATAAAGAAATCATGAAAATAAAGCAGTTCTAATAAGGTTAAAGGGTTCTCTAGCGCAGTACAAAATCTCAAATGCACCTGTAAATAGCTATTTAACAAGAGATGAAATTAGCACCGCATTTAGCGGTGCTTTTTGTCATTATTGACTGAAAAAGATATTAAAGAAACTCAAAATTTCTTCAGTGCTTTTCTCGTTATAATTTTTAGTCAGTAGTATATTCAAAACAAGGCTAGAACTACGTTTGAATATCTTCAATTGAATAAATATCAATACCTTATATGAATCACTTGAGCTAATTTCTACATTCCTGCCATTACTAGTAATAGCTGTTGAACACCCTGGTATTAACAACACAATTGATATTAAGGCTAAACATGTTTAGGTGAACAATGTGACAGGAATATTAAAAAGGAGAGATATAAGTAGATAAAGAGGTGAAAAGAATGGAAATTTATACAATCGGACATTCAAGCCATTCACAAGAGGTATTCAAAAATATGCTAAAAGAAAACAAAATTGAGCTGTTGGCAGATGTAAGAGCGTTTCCAGGCAGTCGAAAATGGCCACAATTTTCAAAAGATGAGTTTCCAAAATGGCTTAACGAAGAGGGTATTACATATGAACATTTTTTGAAATTAGGAGGAAGACGTAAGAAATCAAAAGAGATTGACGAAGAGGTAAACGCAGGATGGCGCAACCAATCGTTTCATAATTATGCAGATTACACACTGACTGAAGAGTTTCAAATTGGGATAAATGAACTTTTGGAGAAAGCGGCTGATAAAAGAACAGCCTACTGTTGTTCGGAGCGTCATCCTTCTCGTTGTCACCGTTTGCTTATCAGCAACTATCTAGTAGCGAATGGACATATTGTAAAACACATCATTGATGGAAATGATGGTCAAATTGAGGTCGTGGATCACGAAGTAGGTATTTGGGGAGCAACTGCGCAAGTCAATGACAATGAGACGGTCACATATCCCAAAAATGTTTGACCATTTGAATGAGTCGTACTTCACCTAATCCTGGTATTTCAACATTACTATGTTCTTTTTCGAATCGATAGCCGCTTAATGTATCCGTCTCCTCAAGCATTAGCTGCTCCAAGTCAAAATTACAAAAGTTAAATACTCTTTAGAACATCTCTTATTTCCATCAAATCATCAATGACGAAATCAGCTTGAGCTAGTTCATTTTCTTGTGAGAAATCAAATCGACATCCAATTGAATGTAAGTTGTTGTGTTTGGCTGCTTGTATATCGGATAGTCTGTCTCCAATGACCATTCCGTTTGTAATGCGATGTAGTTTGATGATTTCTGTTACGAGATCCGTCTTATTCTGTGTATGTATTTGTTGGATGCTAAACGTTTCGGTCACCCATTGATCGAGACCATAATAGGAAACAATGGCCTTTAAATATTCGGTTTGTCCGTTACTTGCGATAAATAGGGAGTGACCGTTGCTTTTTAAATAACGAAAGAGTTCTGTTGTATTTGGATATAGTGCGCCTTTTCCAGCGTTAATGTTTGCGATTAATCTTTCGTGGAAGAATGCATTCGCACTTTCTCTCCATTCATTTGTCGCGTCGGGTAAAAGTGTTTCCCATACGACAGGCAATGGTACGCCCATAATCTCTTGGTACTTTTTCAATGGCGTTTCTTTATTCCATCGGTTTTGAGACCGTAAATTGTCAAATGTATCTTCTAGAGATATTTCTAAAATATTGTTCGTTTGAAAAAGGGTTCCATCCATATCGAAAATCAAAGCTAGTGACATCTAAATCCTCCTAAATCGATTATATTTGATTTGTATTTTCAGCTCTGATTTCTCTTAATAAAGAAATGATTTCCTTATTCTGCTCAACTTGTAGATCCGAATTCTCTTTAATGAATCGAATCCATCGAATAAGAAAGGCTACGATAATAAAAGGTAATCCATATAAGATTGATAGAAATAGTGTCTCCATGTTGGATGCTCCTTTCATTTGGTTATTTAGATGGAAGTTGGAGATTACTTAAGCTGCCAACGGGAATTCCAGCTTCTATATAGCTTCTAATCAATTTCCAGTCCGTGTTATGTTCACGTCTAAAAGTTTGGAAAAACAAATTAGCCGAATCTAAACTTTTTCCATTCATCACTAAACTGGCTGATATAACAGATAGCCATTCATCCTGCCTTAAGGGAATGCTATAAATTTCATTTAAATCCCATTCTCCCTTGTTTTCTTCGACGAAGTTAAAACCTTGTTCCCAACCATTAAGTGATTCAATGTAGCCGAAGTCTACGATTTCTCCATTTGTGATTTCTCTAGCTTGGTAATCTGGAGAAATCAATTCTTTCATTTCAACTAAGGAAGAATTACTCCAGCACGCCAAATAGTGATTCAAAAATTTTCTGAAATAATCAACCATTATAAATCCCCCCTCTTTAAATAGGCATGGGAATACATTGACGCAACCGATCTTAAAATGTTTCGGTCCATCTCCACAATTCACTTTTGCCTTCTCTAAATTCAGTATTCGCTCCCACAACAAATCTCTCCTCTATTGCAGTTTAAAATCCGCGATTTAAAAGGATATCCCTCTCCACAAATCGAATAAGAAAAGATAGACGAAAAAGGAGGAAGGACAATGATGTGGAATGAAGAACCCGTGTTTACTATGTTTTCATCCGCACACTTTATTGTCATTATTGGGTTAGTCCTCTTGATTGTTCTTTTGTTTGTCTTTAGAAATAAAGCAACAATAGAAGTGGGAAAAATGAAAGCGTTCGAACGTTTTTTCGCTGTCACATTGTTAGCGATGGATATACTCTATTACGTTTGGCTATACCAGACAGAAAGATGGAATTGGAGTCACTCCTTACCGTTAGAACTCTGCAGTATCAGTTTAATTGCTGCGATTTTTTTACTTTGGACGGGTAATAAGCATTTGTATGAGTTCGTTTTCTACGCAGGAATTGGCGGTGCCATTCAAGCAATCGCTACGCCTGTTTTAGATATGGGGTATCCGCATTTTCGCTTCTTCCACTTTTTTTATACACATGTCGGGATTATCATAACGGCACTGTATTTCACTTGGTATAAAGGGTATCGACCAACGTTTAAAGGAATTGTGAAAACGATGATTGTACTCAATGTTTTGTTGCCAATTGTATTTATTATGAACCTTGTCGTGGATGGCAATTATATGTTTTTGCAAAGAAAACCTGTGAATGGAAGTTTATTAGATTACTTAGGTCCTTATCCATGGTATATTATAACTTTAGAACTAGTTTCTTTTTTAGTGTTTTTAATCTTATGGCTTATTTTCAGAAAGAAAACAGAAGATTCATTGTAAAATTAAGAAAAGGAATTATTTTCTGAATTATTACATTCAATTTTTTGGTAATATGCTATAATTTTTATATTCATAGTTAAGAAGGTGCAACAGATTGGAAAAGTACAAAATTTTTGATATTTCATTATTCGTGGTGAGTGTCGCAATCGGGTTATACTTTGCACCGTTAGAAGTAGACCTCTATAAATATATAGGTGTATTTTGTATCTATCTATTTTTCTCGATTATATATACCAATTATAAGATTATACAAGGTAACGGTAATGCGACTTATGATTACGGGATGTCATATAGTCAATCGTTTGCATTATTTGCAGGCCCATTTGGTCTTTTAATATTTGAAATCTTTTATCGTTTCTCTGTTTATTTCCAGCGTAAAATTAACAAAACAGCTGATGCCGACGAATTTACAGATACTTTCTTTAATATTGGTACCTTCGTTATTTATAATACAATCGCGTATATATTCTTTATGTCTTTATATCCTTATTTTGAAAATATTCCTTTTGGATATTCTATTTTATTTCTACTGGCAGCAATGGTCATTATGGTTTTTTCAAATTCGTTTCTTCTTTTTTCTCTTTATTTAAGTGGGAATATTCATTCATGGAATGAAGTTAGTTTATTTTTAAAGAATAGAAGTATGCTAGATATCGTTGTTAAAAATGCTTTAACAAATGGTCTTTTGTATTATTTTGTTATGCAAAATCAATGGGAAATGCTCATTGTGTTATTTAGTTTAAATTATGTTGTTAGCAAGTCTTTCCTTTCAAAACAAGAAAGTGCTCAACACGAAATCGAGCGCGATTACTTCAAAGAAATGGCGTACACCGATTTCATGACAGGCTTATCTAACCGTGCCATGATGGACAAGCAGATGAGCGAAATCAATGGAAGCAATGAAGTGCTAGGAATTGTTGTCATTGATATTGATAAATTTAAACGCATTAACGATAACTATAATCATGCAGTGGGTGATTTGGTCATTCAGCATTTTGCGAAAATGCTCAAATCGAGAGTTAGAAACAACGATCAAGTATTCAGAAGTGGTGGGGAAGAATTCACCCTGTTCTTACGTGATCGAACCTATGAAGAGTGTATTGAATGCTTAGAAGGGTTGCGTACACAAGTAAGTGAGCAACCAGCTGAAGTTGAGTTTAATGGTGAAATGACACAGATTTCCTATACGGTTTCATGTGGACTTTACTACAATGCCATGGTGGAAGAGCTGCCTATGGAGCGTGCTTACATTTATGCCGATCAGCTTCTATTAGAAGCAAAAGGTCGAGGACGTAATCGACTAGTTGTGAAAAATGGACTAGAAACATATAAATGAACATAAAATGAACCTTCTCAATTTCTTTTGAGGAGGTTTTTTTGTACGGATACGGAAGTGTAAACTTTGGATTTCAGAAAAGAGAGGCACCATTCACCATTTTGTCACCACATCATTTATTGACTTTTAAAAGTTTACCCCCTAAACTAAATTTAATGGTTGAGGGGGTAAACTATATTGGATAAGCGTATTCAAGAAGCAACTGAATTGTTCGAAGAGGTTCTTATTTATGGGACAGAGCGAGTTCTGAAAAGTGTGGATAATCCACTTTGGAAAGAGTATTCGCCTGAACAAATGCAGGTCCTGAAATTGATCAGTAAAGAAGAGTCGATGACGGCTGGTCGCTTAGCTTTACTCCAAGGCGTACACAAAAGTGCTATTTCCAGTCGCCTAAAAAAGTTGGTTGAGAAAGAATTGGTTGTTATTAAGCCATCGGGTGATAGGCGTGAGAAGTTAATTGCGCTAACAGATAAAGGCCAAGACGTTGTGGAACAATCAAAACAAGTGCTAGATGAATATATTGGCTCTTTATTATCAGATCATGTCAATGATCAAGAAATTGAGCAATTTCTCGTGACGTTTAGAAAGTTAAAAGAAATATTAAAAATGGATGGGGTATAAGAGATGCGCACAATTTTAAAACTGAAATGGCCGATTTTAATCGGTGTTATCGCTATGACGATTCTGTTGTTTTTAATTGCACCCAATTTAACGAATCAAGCCGAAGAAGCAGGTTCGTTCCAATTGTCAGACGATGCGTCGTCTCAAATAGCTGCTAAAATGCTTGCTGATGCAGGCGAAAGTGATCAAACCATTTCTGTCGTGATTGAGTTAGACGAAAAGTTATCGGATGACGTCCGTGAACAGTTGAGTGCGATGTCTAAGGAAATTGAATCACTTGGGGATGCGGTTACGAGTGTTTTAAATCCTGTGGAAAGCGAAGAAATCGAAAAGCAATTAGTTTCAGAAGACCAACAGACTGTCTTAATTCCCATTACAGTTCAAGGGTCTGATGAGAAAGTAAATGAAGTGGCTGACGATATTCGAACGTCTATCATTCCTTCTGATATGAAGGCATATGTAACAGGTGAAGCGATTATCAATAACGATGTAAACGAAAGTGCACAAGAAGGATTGAAACGGACAGAAATTATTACGGTCGTTTTAATCTTTGGGTTATTGTTGGCGGTATTCCGTTCGGTCATTACACCGCTAGTTCCATTAGTGGCAGTTGGAATTACGTATTTGTTAAGCCAATCATTTGTGGCGTTTTTCATCGAATGGTTTGGTTTCCCTGTATCGAACTACACGCAAATTTTCTTAGTGGCGATTTTATTCGGTATCGGAACAGACTACTGTATTCTGCTATTAAGTAGATATAAAGAAGAGCTTTCTGCAGGACACGCGGTTGAAGATGCGATTGTTAACACGTATAAAACTGCTGGTCGCACACTGTTGATTTCGGGGTTAGCTGTTTTTATTGGATTCTTCGCGATTGGCTTTGCAGAATTCCCAATCTTTAAGTCAGCTGTAGCTGTAGCTGTTGGGATCGCTGTGTTGATGCTGGTTTTATTCACCATCGTGCCAATCAGTATGGTGTTGTTAAAAGAAAAATTATTTTGGCCATCCAAGAAGTCAGCATCTCATCGAGATAGTGGATTATGGATGTGGATGAGCAAGCTTTCTGTGAATCGTCCTGTACTGTCAATGCTAGTTGTAGCGGCAATCACAGTACCATTATTGTTAACATACGATAACTCGTTATCGTTTAATACCGTGGATGAAATCGGCGACGATTACGAATCCGTTCAAGGGTTACGTGCTATTGAAGAAGGCTTTGGAAAAGGCGACTCATTGCCAGTTCAAGTCATCATTCAGTCTGACGAGACATTAGCGAATGAAGAAATGATTCCTTATGTAGAGCGATTAAGTCAACGGTATGAACAAATTGAAGGTGTCGATAAAATCCGTGCTGTTACTCGACCAACTGGTGAAATTCTCGAAGACTTGTATGTAGATCGTCAGCTTGGACTTATGGCTGATGGATTATCTGAAGCTCGTGATGGTTTAACAGAAATCGGAGCGGGTCTAGGTCAAATCCAATCAGGATTAGCTGGAGCAGGTAATAGCGGTGGGCTAGGTGAAGTGGCTGCAGGGCTTGGACAGTTAAATGAGCAGTTAGGTTTAACGACACAAGGTTTACAACAATCAGGGAATGTCCAACAAACAGTCGGTGCACTGACGGCGATTAGTCAACAACTTGGCCAAATTCAACAAGGTTTAGCTAGTGCAGGGTCTGGAAGTGAAGGGTTATCTCAAGTAACGGAAGGGCTTGCCGCTTCAAATAAAGGACTATCTGACATTATTAAGGGTCTAACAGAAGTTAGCGATATGATGACAGCTATGAGTGAAAGTGAAGCTGTTCGTGATACAGGGTTATTCATTCTTGAAGGTACACTTGAGAATGAAGACTTTGCACAAGTTTTGGAAAGATATACGTTTGCTGAAGGTACTGGCTTAAAGATGGAAGTTATTCTATCAGACGATCCCTATTCACCTGAAGCGATTGAAACGGTTCAACGCATAAAGGATGCGACCGAAGCGGAAGTGAAAGGGACGCCACTAGAAGATACTGATATTGCGTTTAGTGGGATTGCGAGTATTAACAGTGATCTAGCGGATATTTCATCCAGTGATTTCACAAGCACTGTGGTTATTATGTTAATTAGCTTGTTTGTTGTATTGGCGATATTGTTCCGATCGATGATCATGCCATTGTTCATGATTGGTTCATTGTTGTTAACGTATTTCACGTCCATTGCGATCGCTGAGCTTATTTTCGAAAATATTCTAGGGTTTGACGGTATTAGTTGGGCTGTTCCGTTCTTTGGATTTGTAATGTTGATCGCACTTGGGGTCGATTATTCGATCTTCTTGCTCGATCGTTTCCGTGAAGAAGCAGAGAGTGGATTGACCGTACGTGAAGCGATGCGTATTTCTATGGCGAAAATGGGTACAGTTATTATCACAGCTGCTATTATTTTAGCCGGTACGTTTGGCGCAATGTTACCATCAGGTGTTCTAAGCCTGATGCAAATCGCATCAATTGTCGTGATTGGACTTCTGCTGTACGGATTAATTGTTTTGCCATTATTAATCCCAGCCATGACGGTTTCATTTGACCGCGGAGTTTGGTGGCCATTTGGTATGAAAAAGAAAAAATAATCATTAAAAAGACGATTCGATGTTAAGAAACTTTAACGTCGAATCGTTTTTTGTTGTGTGAAAGTATTAAAGACCAATAGGCAATTGAAAAAGAAGATAATTGCTTGTCCATTTCTCGCTTTCAATAATTACTCTTTCGCCGTTTCTCTCAAAAAAGTAACCAGATCCATCTTTCTCAACAAATTCCCAGCCGTTTTTTTGCAGCCGCTTTTTCAGTGATTCTTCTGCAATATCTACCGAATCATCTGTAACAAACCATATATATCCGTCTTCTTGCGTAATTTTAGAAAGCGGTAAAGTAGAAGTGGTGGCTAGGTTCGCTACTTCATATTTGGTTTTATTCGAAAATGGCAGTTCGGGATAGTGAAATTTCGTTGAAAGTGCCATGTAAGTACTAATAACTCCTATAACCACGATTGCTGCAATCCACTTTTTCATTGAATTAACCACCTTAACTATTCCGATTTCAATACTTACTCATTAGACTCTTCAACTAGAAGAAAAGTTCCAACATTTCAATGTATTCCCAAAATATTAAAAGAATGAAACTTCTTTCTTTACTTAATCGTATATTTAGCAAGGAGTGATGGACATGTGGGAGACATATCAACAAAAACAGTCAGATTTGCAACTGTTAATGAATGAAGAAAAACGCTTGGTTCGTAAAATGGAATCATTAAAACAAGAAATCCTCGATTATTCGACCAAACGAAATGAACTGGAAAGAAAATTAACAAAAGAACAACTGGATGTGGAGAAGTTAGAGGGGTTTTCATTCACCAATATGGTTCGAAATTGGAGAGGCAATCTCGACGAAATCCGTTACCAAGAGAAGGCGGAAGCTGCAGCGGTTGAACTGAAATGGAACGAAGCGGTGAAGATGGTTGAAGATCTGGAACAAGAAGAACGAAATGTTCGAGTTGAGTTAGCAGATGAAAGTTTTAGGCAGTTACAACCTCGATGGCAACAACTGATGGATGAGAAAAAACAATGGTTAAAAGAAAACTCACCTGAAAACTATGCTGTTATCGAAAGTTTATATACAAGGAAAACAGAAATCAAAACGATGTTAAAAGAAATAGATGAGGCGCAAAGTGCAGGAACGACTGCGAAATCTTTATTGTCGAGTGCGATTGATCAACTCGCATCGGCTAAAAGTTTTTCAACATGGGATACGTTTTTAGGTGGCGGAATGATCGTTACCGCAATGAAGCATAATGCCATTGATGAATCTGAAGACACCATCCATCGTGCGCAGATGGCACTTCAACGCTTTCAAAGAGAAATGAAGGATGTGCAAGCTCTAGAAGCGAGTGCATTTACCGTGGAACGAGGGAGTTTTATCCAAGTTGCGGATTATTTCTTCGATGATATTTTTAGTGAGTGGACCATTCATTCCCGAATTAAAAAATCGCAAGGAAACTTAGAAAATACAAGCAGAGACGTTTCGACTGTATTGCATTCTTTGGATGAAAAGAAGCGATTATTACAATCAGAATTAACCGAAGTAGAAAGTAAAAGCAAAGAAATGATTGAAGCGTAATGCAGGAATTTGAGAATGATCCTCGAAAGATACAGAAAGAGATATCTTAAGGAGGCAAAGTATGTACCATACAATCGAAGGATTTTTAGCAGACTGGTCGGATGAAAGTTCATCCACGCAAAAGTTATTGGACTTATTAACAGACGAATCTTTACCCACGCAAGTTGCTGAAGGGGAACGAACATTAGGATTCTTAGCTTGGCATATTGTGGTTTCAGTTCATGAAATGATGTCGCGTGTGGGACTTGAATTCGATGCGCCGCATCATGACGCCAAAGTGTCATCATCTGCAAAAGAAATAGCAGATGGATATGAGAGAGCGAGCAAAAATTTAGCCACTGCCATGCGCGAACAATGGTCAGATGCAGATTTATCCAAAGAACATGACATGTATGGTGAAATGTGGTCGAGTGCAAAAACATTAGATGTATTAGTGAAACACCAAATTCACCATCGAGGTCAATTGACTGTTTTAATGCGTCAAGCAGGTTTAGCCATGGTTGGCATGTATGGACCTTCGCGAGAAGAGTGGAAGATGTACGGTGGAGATGTTCCGGAGTAAAAATGGCGATAGCATAGAGCTTATGTTGGAATGAAATAAATAAGGGTGAGGAGGATGAAAGATGTATTACGTAGCGCTTACCTTTTTCGTCATATTAGCCTTATTATTCATAGCAGGTAACATAAAAGTAGCGTATCTCCTAACCCAATTAGGTTTTAGCTTCGAGGTGATGAAATTCCTGCTATTAGAGGCTATTATACTAACCATATCAATTCTAATCTTGCACGGTTCAAATTACTCAACTACTGGGTTTGGGATAGGTGGAATCGTGTTAGGTATTGTTGTACCCACATTGTTATTATCGACAAAAAAGAAAGTAGACCCCAAGCAAAGGAGCACAAAACCTAAGTACATGTCGCAGCAAAAATGGAACTGGCGACACTACGAAATTGGAAGAAGTGACCCTACAGATAGTGGTTTTGGAAGTTGGTGAAAGACGGACTTCTTTAACACAGAGTGTGGTTGAATTTTCATTCATAAACAACCAATTTGTACTTGAAATTATATTTTAAATTAAGTGGTTGCCTATTTCTAAAGACTCCTGCGGAAAAACGAAATACGCTAGACCCCACAGGCCAGACGTCAAAGACAGCTGAGCCGAGAAGGCTGGCGTTTCGTCCGCGGAAAGCGAAAGAAATCGCCAACCACTTTCTCTTCTGTCAAAGGCAAATACTTTTCTTTTACTATAAGCCTAAAATCAACTTCTGAAAAAAGAAGTTGATTTTTTTGTTGCCAATTATTACATAATGTAATATAGTACATTATAACAGTAATGCACCTAAAATTTAGGTAGTGGAGGAGGCGCGAAATTGAAGTTTTATGAAGAATCGGATCTTCCCATTTATGTTCAACTGGCAGAATGGCTTGAAAATGAGATACTGCGCGAACAATTTAAAGCTGATGAAAAAATGTACTCCCAGTACCAACTCGCAGATTTATTCACCATCAACCCCGCGACAGCTGGCAAAAGCTTAACGATTTTGCTCGACAATGACATCTTGTATAAGAAAAGAGGACTTGGCATGTTCGTAACATCTGAAGCAAGAAACGTGATTTTGTCCAAACGAAAAAATGAGAAATTAACGACACTTGTAAATGGGATAGTGGATGAAGCTGAGCGCCTGGAAGTACCATTTGACGAACTAATCGACATGTTAAAAAGAGCGAAAGCGAAGAATAAAGGGGGAATTGGTCGTGATTGAATGTAAAAACGTTACGAAAAAATACCGTGCGCACACTGCTTTAGAAGATTTTCATTGCTCAATCCAAGAGAATACCATTACCGGTGTCATCGGACGTAACGGAGCGGGGAAATCAACATTCATGAAATTAGTGGCAGGTTACTTGAAGAAGTCACACGGTGAAGTCGTGGTAATGGGAGAGAATCCTTTCACAAGTCTTAAGGTGTCAGCTAATACCATTATGATTGACGACAACATGAGCTTACCGATTTCGCTAACCTTAGGTGAACTCTTGCAATCCTTTGCTTTGTTCTATCCGAATTGGAATGACTCTTTAGCAAATGAATTGATGGCTTACTTTAAGTTATCACCCAAAATGTATGTTCAAAACTTATCTAAAGGAATGAGAAGTACGTTCCATGCGATTATTGGATTTGCTGCACGTTGCCCACTCACAATCTATGATGAGCCGACAACCGGTATGGACTCAGCGGTACGAAAAGATTTTTATCGTGCTTTATTGAAAGATTACCTCGCCTTCCCGAGAACAATTTTACTTTCTAGTCACCACTTAGAAGAAATCGAGAATTTATTGGAAGATGTGTTGATTATTCATAACCAAAAAGCGTTCATGCATCTTTCTATTTCGGAGTTAAAGGAAAGCGTTATGGCTGTAAAAGGAAGTAAAGTGGAGGTCGATCGATTTGTCTCGATGCATGAAAAGTTAGACTATAACGAAATGATCCCAGGGACTGTGATGGCAGTTGTGAAAGTCAGTCAATATGTACATCACGAGAATTTCCCTCAACTTACTTTTATTAATCTGACAGCCAATGAAGCATTTATTTACTTAACGGATAGCCAAGAAGGAGGAATAGATCGTGTCTTTGAACGAAATGAGCTTGATTGATGTCGTGAAAAAACAACTGAGACTCAAATTTCTATCACACCATTCCATTTGGTTGTCTCTAGTGGGCGTTCAATTGTTTGGAATATTAATAAGTGCTGTGGCGACAAGTTCGGGAAGCTCATCGAGTGGAAATATATATACCACTTCCCACGTCTATAGCTCAACTTTCTTACAAATCATGACCTATATATGGATAGTTGGCACAAGTGTTTATTTAGCTCTTGAATCATCTAACCGAATAGATTATACCTTTGTGACCACTCGATTAAGTCAATTTATTTCAAACGTTATCTTTCTGATTTTTATAGCAGCTATTGGTGCGTTTACTGCTTATTTTGCTAGTTCACTCATTCCGCTTGTTCAACGACTCTTTGTAAACGGAATCATCCTGAATACCTCATTTACGTTTGTTGAACACATCATGAACATAACGGGAACCTTTGGTTATATATTTTTGTTTGCTTCATTAACATATTTAGTTGTCGTTTTGTTTCAATTTAATCGCTTTATTCCTCTGGGTTTTTTAGTACTTTATAGCTTTGAGAATGTTCTATTGGCCAAAATAGGTGCGGACTCCTTAACTCTCTCACTCTTTATTTTTTATGAAGGTGAATCATCATTGAGCTTGTTTCTGCTAAAAGCTATTGGGTTATCGACGATCCTGCTAACTATTGCTTGGTTCGTCAATCGTAGTAAGGAGGTGCGGTATTAATGAGTATTGTTTTACTGCCTTTAATCATCATTTTACTAATTACGCTTGGCTTTCAAGCTACTAAAAATAATTCACGTAAACCTCTTGTTCGACTTCCTAGGAAGGTAAGTGTCAATATTCTTATGAGTTATTTCGTGGTGATTGTGCTTGCAACATTTGTTCTTTATTTCATACCATTAAATGAAAATAGTGTATTTCAATCAATTGATCAAGAAGAGGTAAACCGGTATACTTCATCATTCGTCAGCTTAAATGAAGGGAAATTCGAAGATGTGGATTCAAAGTATCTCATGAAAGAATGGGTTCAAGAAGTAAGCAACGATGAGTTTTATTTAAAACCTAAAACACTTGGACAAATGCCAATATTAGTCACAATTGAACGTGTTCCAGGTGATTCAAATCGTATCGAAGCTTTCCTGTATGAAGGGAAACTTATCATGAATGGTTATGAGGCAAAAGATTTTAATAAACACTTCAAAATAGACCAAAGCGAAAACGTCTTAACCTTTTCAAGTACGGGCGGTCGTTCTTATGACTTGGCCAATTTTGAATACGATATGTTTGCAACCCAGTTCACAAAAAAAGACTCAGAAAGTCATAGGAATTCATCATCTGAATGGTCACCGACATTACATTTGAAAATTCCTGAATCGATAAATGTTACAATCGATGATAGTATTGCACACCAAGTGAACGAACGATAATGTTTACTCGAAGATAAGAGGAGACTGACTATGCATGTCTACGTTTTAACGAAAGATCCGCTTGAAGCGCAAGGCATTAAGTGGATGATTTCTTCTCAATTGCGTGATGTTTCTATTGAAATTGAAGATTCTATAGAGGGCTCTACCGTAGATCGTCAATCTGGAAAACATGATTTTTTTATCATCGATTTGGATATTCTGCCTGTCATGGAAGAATCCTTTCTTCCGGCAGGTTCAAGATGGCTTGGCCTTTCATCCAATCGTACGTTCCAAACTGCTTACGGGGCATTAAAGCATAAAGCCGAAGACGTCTTATTTAGACCTTTTCAACCTGAACAGTTAATCAAAATTATCCATCAAGCACGGTTTCGTTTGCGCAATGAGCAAAATAGATTGCCTCAAGACCAAACCGTTCAGAACACCATGTTTACGTACCAGGATTTATTGCTGACAGAGACGTTTCCAAATTCGTCCCTGTTAGTAAGTGCCATTGTTTCTTCCAATAAAGAACAGGGCTCGGAAATAGTAAGAACACTAGAAAGGTTTTCATTTCCCACTCAATTTCAAGTATTTCCGTTCTCTAATTTCACATTAGTCGTCCACAGACTAAATAAGCAATCTCAATTAACAGAAGCCTATTCATCGTTCTATGATCTGTGGAAAAAAAAGTCAGACACACTGCTCTCCTTTTATTTATATGAATCTGAAAAAGGACCAAGTATGCGAAGCTTGTACCAGAAAATACGGAGGTACCAAGAACGCATTTTTTATGATGGCTACGATATTGTTTCTGTAGAAACACAAGACTTAACGTGGCGAGAGTTAGATCCATTTTTATCTCCGATTGAGCAACGACTATGGATTGAAATGTTAGAAAAACAGGATGTCAAAGCAATCCGAGACTGGCTCGAACAAGACTTCCTTGTTCTTGAAGCCCCATTTCCAGATCCTGAAATGGTTCGCGTACGTTTAACCAGTGTATTAGCACAAATCCGAAGGTTTATGACGACTAAATCAATGCGTTCAGGAATGTTGGAAAAACAATATCATCAACTTTTCCAAGACATCATACGCGAACCCGTCATGTATATCATTATTCAAAAGTTAAACGACTTTATTGGTTTATTAATGAAAGAGCCTGGTCTTGCCACTTCAGGACAGTCCAACTTCCCTGAAAAAGTTCGATCTATGATGGAATCAAATTACTGGAATCCAGCTTGGAACCTAGCTGCCTGTGCAGATTCACTAAACATTAATAAAAGCACGCTTAGTCGAAAATATCATCAAAGTACAGGTGTGAAGTTCCGTGATGCTTTACAAGAAATCCGAATTCGAGAAGCAAAGCGCTTATTAAAAGAATCAGATGCTTCTTTGGAAGAAGTTTCTCGTTTAAGTGGCTTTACACATCAATCCTATTTCAACGCCAAATTTAAGACGGCCACTGGTCAAACTCCTTCAAGCTATCGATTTTAAAAAAGAAAAATAATCTTCAGCACATTCTTTCTTGTTTATTTTTGTAAGTAGGTTTACTTTAAAGTTATATAGGTTATACAATCTATATACAAATATTAAACAAAGGAGATGGAATGATGAAAAGCTTAAATATGATCGCACTTTTACTTGTTATTATCGGTGGCTTGAATTGGTTATTAGTAGGTTTATTCCAATGGGATCTTGTAGGAGGCCTATTCGGAGGAATGGATAGCCCAATCGCTCGCGTTGTTTACGTATTGGTTGGTTTAGCAGCTATCTACTGCATTACATTATTCAAAAAAGTAGCATAATCCATTTTGAAAATTGTTTAACCTGTAAAAGACCGACAACTATGATCGGTCTTTTTTTGTGGAATAAAAAAAGAGTTGCCGGAGCAACTCATCTTTTTAACTTTAAAGCACTCATCTTCAATCTGCTATTTTGAAAGAGGATCTTAAAATTGCCCCATTTCTTTGTAAAACGGACTGTTTGCTCAGTTAGCTTTCGCATGTTTTGAGTGGTGATTTGTGTTTTAAAGAAGTGGTGGATTCGATGTTTTAGATGCACTTCAAATAAGATGACGAGCCCAACAGTGGCTAAAATACATAGACTGACAGTGATCAATACGTTTAACATTCCATATACATGTGAAAAAACAAATACCCCGAAACTTGAAGTAGCTAGCAGTACCAGTACCCACATCAATAACTCTATTTTATTGGTTTTAATGAAAGCTATCATAATAATCTCCTTCCCTCACGCAATATCAACTTCCTTATTCTAGAAGTGTACGCAACGAAAGTTGTTTTTATAAGCAACATTTCATTAATTTAATAGAAATGCAGAGGTTGGCCAATAAGCCCAACCGGATTTAAGGTTAGAAAAAGCGATTTTTACAATCTAATTTTTTGTTTAAAGTTTTAGAATTTTTATTTTGAGACGGATTGAAGTGGAAGACGGCGACTCCTGCGGGAATAGCATGAGCTGAAGGCCCCGGAAGAACGAAGTGATGAGGAGACTGAGGCCATGCACGCGGAACGCGTCCGTCTGAAACGGAAATCTGAATTTAAAGTAGAATCAATTCCATAGATTTTATTGAAATAAAACATAAAATCCTTTAAATTTCTTGTATTTTACACAACAAAACATAAAATCAGCATTAAATTATAAACAATTATCAGAACTTTCAATATAAAATAGAAGTATTGATAAGAGGAGGCGGACCATTATGAAAATTAAAGCATCAGAACGAGTAGTCCAATATAGAGGTACTGAACTAAATACTAAAGGGTGGCAACAAGAAGCAGCACTGCGCATGTTAAGTAATAATTTACATCCAGATGTAGCAGAGCATCCAGACGACTTGGTGGTATATGGCGGAATCGGTAAAGCAGCACGTAACTGGGAGAGCTACGACGCGATCGTGCGTTCATTAAAAGAATTAGAAAACGACGAAACGTTGCTTGTGCAATCTGGAAAACCAGTGGCGATTTTTAAAACACATACAGACGCACCACGTGTGTTAATTGCTAATTCAAATCTTGTGCCTGCTTATGCAAATTGGGAGACTTTCCACGAGCTAGATAAGAAGGGCTTAATGATGTATGGCCAGATGACGGCAGGAAGCTGGATTTACATCGGTTCTCAAGGGATTGTTCAAGGAACGTATGAAACGTTTGCAGAACTTGCAAAGCAACATTTCGGGAAATCATTAAAAGGATCAATCACATTAACAGCTGGACTTGGTGGAATGGGTGGTGCTCAACCACTAGCAGTTACAATGGCTGGCGGCGTATGTATCGGAATTGAAGTAGATGAAACGAGAATCGATCGACGTATTGAAACTCGTTATACGGATGTGAAAACAGATTCCCTTGATGAAGCGATTCGTTTAGCTGAAGAAGCGAAAGTGGAAGGGAAAGCGCTATCGATTGGTTTGCTTGGAAATGCGGCAGAAATTTTACCGGCAATGATTGCACGCGGATTTATCCCTGATGTGTTAACCGATCAAACGTCCGCTCATGATCCATTGAATGGTTATGTGCCAGCTGGTTACTCACTAGAGGAGGCAGCAAAACTTCGTTCGGAAAACCCAGCGGAATATGTAAAGCTTTCGAAAGCTTCTATGGCAACTCACGTGTCAGCGATGGTCGACATGATGGACAAAGGTGCGATTACGTTTGACTACGGAAACAACATTCGCCAAGTGGCAAAAGATGAAGGCGTTGAACGCGCATTCGATTTCCCTGGGTTTGTGCCAGCATACATCCGTCCACAATTCTGCGAAGGGAAAGGACCTTTCCGCTGGGTAGCACTATCTGGTGACCCTGAAGATATTCGTAAAACAGACGAAGTGATTTTACGTGAATTTAGTTACAATACCCATTTGTGTAACTGGATTAAAATGGCGCAAGAGAAAATTCAATTCCAAGGACTCCCGTCTCGTATTTGTTGGTTAGGATACGGCGAGCGTGCTCGTTTCGGCAAAATCATTAACGACATGGTCGCTAGTGGTGAATTAAGTGCGCCGATCGTTATCGGTCGTGATCACTTAGATTCAGGTTCCGTAGCATCGCCAAACCGTGAAACAGAAGCGATGAAAGATGGATCGGACGCGGTTGCGGACTGGCCAATTCTGAATGCGATGGTGAATGCTGTCGGTGGCGCTACATGGGTGTCTGTTCATCACGGCGGTGGCGTTGGAATGGGCTATTCCATTCACGCAGGTATGGTTATTTTAGCTGATGGAACGAAAGAAGCAGAAGCTCGTTTAGAGCGCGTCTTGACGACGGACCCAGGAATGGGAATTGTCCGTCACGTTGATGCTGGGTACGATTTAGCCATCGACACAGCACGCGAAAAAGGGGTTAATATCCCAATGTTAAAGGGTGAGAAATAATGAAACCGATTTGGATTAAAAACGCAGCCCAACTTGCTACGATTTCTGGTGCCAATAAACCCCGTACACGCGAAGCGATGTCCGATTTAGGGGTAATTGAAAATGGCAGTTTGTGGATAGAGAACGGAAAGATTATGGCCGTCGGTTCAACTGCTGAACTGGAGCGTATATATGGAGAGCGTGCGAGTGAAGCGGATATTGTCGATGCTACTGGTCGATTAGTAACGCCAGGTTTAGTCGACCCGCATACGCATGTTGCTTATGGCGGAAGCCGTGAACGCGAATTTGAAATGCGTTTAGAAGGCGCAACGTATATGGATATAATGAATGCGGGTGGCGGCATTCACGCTACCACTCGTATGACTCGCGAAGCGACAGAGGATGAATTAATCGAACAAACGACACGACGTCTTGATTCATTTTTAGCACACGGTGTAACCACTGTAGAAGGTAAAAGTGGTTATGGTTTAGATCTAGAAACGGAGATTAAACAACTTCGTGTTATGAAGCGATTAAATGAAACGCATCCGATTGATTTAATTCCAACATTTATGGGCGGGCATGCAGTCCCGAGCGAATATAAAGGTCGGGAAGACGAATATATTGATGTACTGGTGAATGACATGCTTCCGAAAGTAGCGGATGAGGAACTGGCTGTATTCAATGATGTCTTTTGCGAAGTGGGCGTGTTTACGCCTGAGCAGTCGGAACGTATTTTATTGGCAGGAAAAGAACTTGGATTAGTTCCTAAAATACATGCGGATGAAATTGAATCCTACGGTGGTGCAGAACTTGCTGCGAAAGTCGGCGCGATTTCGGCGGAGCATTTGCTGAAAGCGTCAGACGAAGGCGTTCGTTTAATGGCGGAAGCGGGCGTTATCGCGTGTTTGTTACCAGCGACTGCTTTGTACTTACGTGAAGAAGCGGCTCAAGGTCGTGCGATGATTGATGCAGGAGTTGCAGTAGCGATTTCGACCGATTGTAATCCTGGATCATCTCCAACAACATCGATGCCACTGGTTATGAATTTGGCGTGTATTTCCATGCGTCTAACACCGGCAGAGGCCCTCGTGGCAGCAACAATGAACGGTGCATGTGCCATTGGCATGGAAGAAAAAGTAGGCTCAATCGAAGTCGGCAAACAAGCTGACATCGTCATGTGGCATATTTCAAATTACCAAGAGCTTCAATACTTATTTGGTGTAAATCACGTTCAATCGGTATGGAAAAAAGGCGTTCAGGTGGTGGGTTAAATGAAGCATTTACAACAACCCGAGTGGTCTTGGCGCGATAGTGAAGGCGACTTTGTTCATCAATGGGTGAAACCATTGTCGGACGAGTCACCGAATATGGTGCTATACGGTGCGCCTATTTCAAGGTCATCCATCAGCGTATCCGGCGCTTCGTTATATCCATTGGAATTCCGCAAGCTCTGGAAGGGATTCGCGACCTACAATTTAGATGAAGACGTCGATTTATCGTCTTATTCTGTAGCAGATGCAGGGGATGTCATGATGCACACCACGGATATTTTATTGTCGCACCAACGTATTGAAGACACGACGCGAGAGTTAGTCTCCAAGTACACGGATGCTACGACATGCCTCATTGGTGGAGATCATAGTGTCACAGCATGTGCAGTTCGTGGGGTCAATAAAGCCTTCCCTGCTGAACGAATTGGCATATTACAGTTAGATACGCATTTAGATGTCCGGGATCCTGCCGAATTAGGGCCAGCAAACGGGACGCCGATTCGTCAATTAATTGACGGTGGCATCGTGCGTGGGGAAGATGTCGTCAACATCGGATTGCACGGCTACTTTAACGCGGCACCACTCGTGGCTTATGCAAAAGAACATGGCATTCGTATGGTGACATTACGTAAAGCGCGTGAGCTAGGGGTGGCTCAATGCGTTATGAACGAACTGGCTTTATTAGCCGAAAAAGTTGACCGCGTCTATGTCACGATTGATATGGACGTGCTCGATATCGCAGTTGCACCAGGCGTTCCGGCGTCAACACCAGGTGGCATGAGTTCGGAAGAATTATTTGCGAGTTTGTTGTTGATTGGCAAGCATGAATCTGTCCGTCACATCGACTTCGTTTGCCTTGACCCATCACGCGATGTGGCGACGAGTGCAACCGTGAAAACCGGCGTATACGCATGGTTGGAGTTTGTTACAGGGAGAGTTATTTCACAAAGGGGGAAATAATATGCAACAAGTGGGGGAAAGTTCAAGTATAAAGGCGGAGTCTAGAGCTCCTATGTGGAAGTTTTTCGTCTACAGTTTTATCGGTGCGTTTATGTTTTTCGTACCAGTCACAATCGGTGAGAAGAATTCGATTATGCTCGATCATATTGTCACATGGATTCAAACGAATGTTACAGGGGTGCTACCTTATTACGCGCTATTGTTGATTTTAGCAGGAGCGGTGTATCCGTTTGTCTCAGGTACTTGGAAGAAATCAAATGTTGATATCGCGTTTTCGTTCTTTAAAGTAATCGGACTTATTGTGGGTATTATGATTGTTTTTGGATTCGGACCAGCGTGGTTATTTGACCCGAGTATGGGACCGTTTTTATTCGATAAATTAGTGATATCTGTCGGTTTATTGGTACCGATTGGTGCAGTCTTCTTGGCTCTACTCGTAGGGTATGGGTTACTTGAATTTATTGGCGTATTGATGCAACCGATTATGCGTCCGCTTTGGAAAACACCTGGTCGTTCGGCAATTGATGCGGTAGCGTCATTCGTAGGTTCATATTCATTAGGATTACTGATTACGAATCGCGTGTATAAAGAGGGGAAATACTCTGCTCGTGAAGCGGCCATTATTGCCACTGGTTTCTCAACTGTATCCGCTACGTTTATGGTAATCGTTGCGAAGACGCTTGGTTTAATGGATATGTGGAATATGTACTTCTGGATCACACTGGTGGTAACATTCATCGTAACCGCGATCACAACTCGTATTTGGCCATTAAATCGCATCAAAGATGATTATTATGAAGGTAGCGTGCCTCAACCCGAAGCAAATCCTGAAGGCAGTCGACTTTCAGCAGCTTGGAATGAAGCGCAAGAAACCGTTAGGCAAACGCCTAGTTTAGGGAAAAACATCTGGGATAATTTCCGAGATGGTTTATTAATGGCGATGGCCATTTTACCGTCAATTTTATCAATCGGATTATTAGGATTAGTACTCGCTGAATTTACACCGGTATTTGATTGGTTAGGCTACATCTTCTATCCATTTACGTATGTATTGCAGCTTCCTGAACCAATGCTTGTTGCTAAAGCAAGCGCACTAGGTATCGCGGAAATGTTCTTACCAGCTCTACTAGTTGTAGAATCAGGGATTATTGTGAAGTTCGTTATTGGGGTCGTATCTGTATCCTCAATCATTTTCTTCTCAGCAGTCGTACCATGTATCATATCTACTGAAATCCCAATCTCAATTCCAAAATTACTTGTTATATGGGTTCAACGCGTGATTCTAACGCTGATCATCGTTACCCCAATTGCTTATTTGCTTTTATAAGATTGTGTGCCACCTGCTTTTTTAGGGGTGGCACTTTTCATGTGGAATAAAATCTGAATATTCTTGATTTATCTAGAGGATTTAATTATATTCAAATTAAGTCATATTAATTGGAGGGAATAGTGAATCTTATAAGAAGAAAATCGGAGAAATATTTGTTTTATGAAGCGTTGGAAAGGCGACTAGTGAATACGAGTACAATTAAGAATACGCTACAAGAAGCTCTCAGAAAAGAAGGTGGAGGTTACGCAGGTGAACTAAGAGTAGATAGAGAGATAGAAGAGAGTGACTTCTTTACATCCTATATATTAATGAAAGGTTTAATAGTTGGGAATTCAACTTCCTACGCACAAATAGATACATTCATTATTCACGAAAAATTTTTATTGATTATCGAAGTGAAGAACCTCCCAGGCATAATAAAGATGGATAACCAACTTCATCAAATCACCCGCCAACGGGATAATGGTCCGGTCGAAGGGATGCGCAATCCAGAAGATCAACTGTTAAGAAGTGAACGTTTTGTTCGGAAATTCTTGTCCTTTCATAATATCCCTATGCCAGTCCATGGCTTGATTGTATTTTCAAATCCATCATCCGTTTTAGAGAAACCATTCTCAAAAAAGTCTGCTATTCATGTATCTGGATTACACCAAACATTAGAAAGCCTACATCTAATGTATGCGGATCATCTATACCCCAAATTTGAACCCCGCAAAATTCAACTCCTTTTCACTCAACACGAATTTGAATTAAATCCCTATAAACCTTCCCACATATTATCTAAAGTTAACACGGAAATTTTGCAAGGTGTTTTGTGCCCACAGTGTATAAATAAATTATTGATCTATCGGAATAAATTTTGGCGTTGCAGCCAATGTAATTATAAAAATGCAGAAGAGCATAGACAGGCTCTGAAAGAATACAGATCGTTGCTTAGTCATAAAGTGTCAACAAAAGAGTGGATGAAGTTCTCTGGAATAAGGTCAGTATCTACTGCTTCGCGAATGCTTCAGAAGTCTAATTTGTTCATAGATGGGACTTTTAAAAATCGAACGTATGTCATTCCACGTGATTTATAAGGTTTTTAATACAAGTTAACTTGGGTTATGAGACTACTTTGACGAGTAAATAGTGAAAGTTGACGAGTAAAGTTACAAAAGTGACGAGTAAAATGAGAAAGTTGACGAGTAAAACACAAAAAGTGACGAGTAAACCTGCGCAGCCACGTCACACCCACCCACCAAATGCATAAAAATTGCACACTCCCCACCCCCTCTTATATAATAAAGTCAAAGATAGTCAAAGTCAGGTGTTAGGGGGGGATTGCATGCGCAATATATCGGATATTATTGAAGGGTATTTGAAGAAAGTTATCGAATTAGATGATAAAGGGCATGTTGAGATTAAGCGTAGTGAAATTGCGGAACAATTTCAATGTGTACCTTCGCAAATAAATTATGTCATCAACACGCGTTTTACAGCGGACCGCGGGTATTTAGTGGAAAGTAAGCGTGGTGGAGGTGGCTATATTCGCATCGTACGAGTTCGTGCTCATACGAAAGTGGCTTTAATAGAAGGTATTATGAAAAGTTTGCAGCATGGGGCATCCCAGACAATGACAGAGGATATTGTGTTTCGGTTGATTGATGAAGATGTTGTCACGAAGCGAGAAGCCAAGATGATGTTGGCGGCGCTGGACCGAACTACATTGAATTTACCATTGCCAATGCGTGATGACATTAGGTCGCGTATTTTACACGCGATGCTTTTGACACTCAAGTATGAACAGGCAAAGTGAGGCGACTTGAAATGATTTGTGAAAATTGCAATCAACGACCAGTAAAAGTAACGGTTAAACAAGTTCAAAACGGGGAACAGGTGCAAAGAAATCTTTGTGAAGTATGTGCGCAGAGTCTTCACCCGTTTCAAATGGATTTCCAACAGGATCCACTTTCGCTTCACCAATTATTATCCAATTGGTTTGGTGTTCAAGAAAATGCACATGTTCAACAGCAACCAAAACCGAAAGTACAAGCTTGTACATCTTGTGGATGGACCTTCCGTCAGTTTTTAAATCAAGGCAAATTCGGTTGTGCCACCTGTTACGAAAGCTTTCATGAACAACTACCAGATGTTTTTAAAAGATTGCATAACGGCAATGTGAAACACGTCGGGAAATCACCTGGTGCATTTGGCCAAACGCTTCAAATCAAAAAACAAATTGAGTCAATTCGTCTTCATATGAAATCGGCGATTGAAGAAGAGAATTTCGAAGAAGCCGCTCGTTTGCGAGATGAAGCACGTTCGCTAGAAGAACAGCTTCAATCGGGAGGTGATCAACGCAATGTCAATTGAACGTTTTCTTGAAAACTCGGTATCCAGTTGGATGGCCGGGGAAGGTGGTCATTCAGATATCGTCATGAGCACAAGGGTGCGCTTAGCACGTAATTTAACGGGCTATCGTTTTCCTCTTTCATTTTCTGAAAATGAAGCACTGCAAGTTGATCAAGCTGTCTCATCCGTATTACTTGATGCAGGAGCGGAACTTGAGTCGAACTTTTCGTATATAAATATAAAAGAGCTGTCTGATCTTAATCGACAAGTATTAGTAGAAAAGCATTTAATTAGCCCGAAACTCGCCCATTCGGAAGTTGCGGGATCCGTCTTACTATCAGACGATGAAGCATTTAGTGTCATGATTAATGAAGAAGATCATATACGCATTCAGTGTTTATTTCCTGGATTGCAGTTAAACGAAGCGTATAAAAACGCTGATGCAATTGATGAGTTGCTTGAAAAAGAATTGCCTTACGCATTTGATGAACAATTTGGCTACTTAACAAGCTGTCCAACCAATACTGGAACCGGACTACGTGCTTCCGTCATGATGCATTTACCGGCTTTAACGATGACGAAGCAAATGAATCGAATCGTAACCGCCATCACGCGTTTAGGGATGGTCGTTCGAGGGATTTACGGGGAAGGCAGTGAGGCGCTTGGAAATGTCTATCAAGTCTCCAATCAAACAACACTCGGTAAATCAGAAGAAGATATTTTGGTCGATTTGCAAAGTGTAACTGAACAAATTATTCAAAAAGAACGTGAAGCACGTGAAGTGTTAATGCGAGCTAGACCAAATGCGCTGGAAGACAAATTATACCGATCACTCGGCGTACTTACCTTTGCTCGATCTATAACTACTGAAGAAGCGGGTCGCTGCTTATCTGACGTTCGATTAGGAATCGATCTAGGGTTAATAGATGGCGTCGATGTTTCGATTTTGAATGAATGCATGATTTTCATGCAACCTGGATTTTTGCAACAATACGCAGGCATTACCCTCCAAGCAGAAGAGCGCGATGTGTTTCGTGCAAAGCTGTTTAGGGAACGATTGCAAGTAGGTAGCAACAACGAAGAACAAGAAGGAGAGGAATCCCATGATGTTTAATCGATTTACACAACGCGCACAAAAAGTTCTCCAACTGGCTCAAGAAGAAGCCATTCGTATGAAACACGAGTCCATTGGAACTGAACATATATTATTAGGTTTAATTCGTGAAGGTGGCGGAATTGCAGCTAAAGCAATGGAAGCGATCGAAGTGAGTCCTCAAGTAATTGAGCAAGGAATCGAAGAATTAGTTGGAGTAGGTACTGGTGATGTTGGACCAATCGTTCATTACACGCCACGAGCGAAAAAAGTAATTGAGTTATCTGTAGACGAATCACGCAAATTAGGCCACTCCTATATTGGAACTGAGCATTTACTTTTAGCTTTAATTCGTGAAGGTGAAGGAGTAGCGGCTCGAGTTCTAAACAATGCAGGCGTTAGTTTGAATAAAGCACGCCAACAAGTACTGCAATTGCTAGGAAGCAATGACCACGTTCAATCGAGCGGGGGTTCTAATCCTGCAGCAAATACGCCAACACTTGATAGTTTGGCTCGTGACTTAACGCAAATTGCACGTGAAGGTAGCTTAGACCCAGTCATTGGTCGTAGCAAAGAAATTACACGTGTCATTGAAGTGTTATCACGTCGTACGAAAAACAATCCGGTCCTAATCGGGGAACCGGGTGTTGGTAAAACGGCGATTGCTGAAGGTTTAGCTCAACAAATTGTTCAAAATGAAGTGCCCGAAATTTTACGTGAAAAACGCGTGATGACACTTGATATGGGAACAGTTGTAGCAGGCACGAAATACCGTGGTGAATTTGAAGATCGCTTGAAAAAAGTGATGGACGAAATTCGTCAGGCAGGAAATGTTATTTTATTCATCGATGAACTTCATACATTAATCGGAGCGGGTGGAGCAGAAGGTGCTATTGATGCTTCAAACATTTTAAAACCTTCTCTAGCTCGTGGCGAACTTCAATGTATTGGTGCAACAACGCTGGATGAATACCGTAAATATATCGAAAAAGACGCAGCATTAGAGCGTCGTTTCCAACCGATTCAAGTTGATGAGCCATCTGTTGACGAGTCGATTCAAATTATTAAAGGACTTCGCGATCGTTACGAAGCACATCACCGTGTGAAAATCACAGATGCAGCGATCGAAGCGGCAGCGAAAATGTCTGATCGATACATTTCAGATCGTTTCTTACCAGACAAAGCAATTGATTTAATTGACGAAGCGGGCTCAAAAGTTCGTTTACGTTCATATACAACGCCACCAAATTTAAAAGAGCTGGAAGGTCGTCTTGAAGCGATTCGTTCAGAGAAAAATGCTGCCGTTCAAAGCCAAGAGTTTGAAAAAGCAGCGTCATTCCGTGATACAGAACAAAAGCTAAAAGAAGAGCTTGAAAGCACGAAGAAATCGTGGAAAGAAGAGCAAGGAAAAGCAGAATCTGAAGTAACAGTTGAAGACATTGCGGCTGTCGTGTCTATGTGGACTGGGATTCCTGTTTCTAAACTTGCGCAAACAGAGTCTGACAAACTGTTGAAATTAGAAGAAACGCTTCATGAACGCGTTATTGGTCAATCTGAAGCGGTTACGGCTATTTCGAGAGCGGTTCGTCGTGCACGTGCTGGATTGAAAGATCCAAAACGTCCGATTGGTTCATTCATTTTCCTAGGGCCAACTGGTGTTGGTAAAACGGAACTTGCTCGTGCGTTAGCTGAGAGTATGTTTGGTGATGAAGATGCCATGATTCGCGTGGATATGTCTGAGTACATGGAAAAACACTCGACTTCACGACTTGTTGGTTCACCTCCAGGGTACGTTGGATTCGAAGATGGCGGCCAGTTAACTGAAAAAGTTCGTCGCAAACCTTACTCGGTTATTTTGTTGGATGAGATTGAAAAAGCACATCCAGATGTATTCAATATTTTGCTGCAAGTATTAGAAGATGGTCGTCTAACTGATTCGAAGGGTCGCACAGTCGACTTCCGAAACACGGTAGTGATCATGACATCTAACGTAGGTGCTGAAAATTTAAAGAAAAACAAACATGTTGGATTCAACCTACAAGATGGCGAACAACAGTACAAAGACATGAAAGGCAAAATGCTCGAAGAGTTGAAAAAAGCCTTCCGTCCGGAGTTCTTAAACCGTGTAGATGAAATGATCGTGTTCCATTCTCTAGAAAAAGAACACTTAAAAGAAATCGTTACGTTGATGACGGCTACACTAACAAAACGCTTGCAAGAACAAGAAATTGAGCTTGAGTTAACTGAAGCGGCACAAGAAAAAATCACCAAAGAAGGCTACGATCCAGAATACGGAGCTCGTCCTCTGCGTCGTGCACTTCAAAAACATGTTGAAGATCGCTTGTCTGAAGAGCTGTTAAAAGGTACAGTTTTAACAGGACAAAACGTTGTCTTTGATGTTGAAAATGATGAATTCGTCGTTCGTACGAAAGCATCGGTAACGAAGTAAATCAATAGGAGCATTCCGGCAAGTTGTTCGGAATGCTCTTTTTTCTACATAGGAGGAACTATGGCAAAACGTAAAACGAAATTTATGTGTAATTCATGTGGATACGAGTCGGCGAAATGGATGGGACGTTGCCCGGGTTGTGGCGAATGGAACACCATGGTGGAAGAAATCGAAGTGGTTACCAAAGGCCCGCGTCGTACATTCCAACACTCTGAAAGTACCGCACAAAAAGCCACACCGATTACAGCAATTGAAATTGCAGAAGAACCGCGTGTTGACACAGATTTAAACGAGTTAAACCGTGTACTTGGTGGCGGAATTGTGCCAGGCTCACTTGTCTTAATCGGGGGAGATCCTGGTATCGGGAAATCGACTTTATTGCTACAAGTATCGGCGTTACTGGCGAATAAAGGCCAGCGTGTCCTATACATGTCTGGTGAAGAATCGGTGCGTCAAACGAAATTGCGTGCAGAGCGATTAGGCGTAACCTCATCTGAACTTTATATTTATTCCGAAACGAATTTGGAGTTGGTGAATGAAGCAATTGATAACGTCGAGCCTAAATTTGTCATTATCGATTCCATTCAAACGGTTCATCATCCAGAAGTAACGTCTGCTCCAGGTAGTGTATCTCAAGTTCGAGAGTGTACGGCTGAATTAATGCGCATCGCGAAAACGAAAAATATTGCGATTTTCTTAGTTGGCCACGTAACGAAAGAAGGACAAATCGCTGGACCAAGATTGCTCGAGCATATGGTAGATACCGTGCTGTACTTTGAAGGCGAACGCCATCATACGTATCGTATTTTGCGCTCACAGAAAAATAGATTTGGTTCGACGAACGAGATTGCGATATTTGAAATGTTACAAGGCGGTTTAAAAGAAGTACTGAATCCATCTGAATTGTTTTTACAAGAACGCTCGCAAGGAGCTGCGGGATCAACAGTCGTCGCTTCAATGGAAGGTACACGTCCGATTCTAGTTGAAATTCAAGCATTGGTTACCCCAACTAGCTTTAATTATCCAAAACGGATGGCAAGTGGGCTTGATCAAAACCGAGTTCAATTATTAATGGCTGTTTTAGAAAAACGTATGGGCATGCTCCTACAAACACAAGATGCCTATATCAAAGTAGCTGGTGGCGTAAAGTTAGATGAGCCAGCGATTGACTTAGCGGTCTTGACGACGATTGTGTCGAGTTATAAAGATGTAGCAGTTAGTGCGCATGATTGTTTTATTGGCGAAGTTGGTTTGACGGGCGAAGTGCGTCGCGTTTCGCGTGTTGAACAACGCGTGCAAGAAGCAGCGAAGCTTGGCTTTAAGCGAGCGATTATTCCAGCATCTAATTTAGGGGGCTGGGATTTTCCGGAAGGTATCCGAGTCATTGGTGTTGAATCTGTAAACGACGCATTAAAAGAAGCTTTCCCAAACTCTTAAGGAGTGGGAAAGCTTCTTTTTGGGTATTACATGTCTCATGAGCAAGTAAACTAGGGGTGTGGGACGGGTTTGACGAGTAAAGTCACAAAGTTGACGAGTAAATGTGTAAAAGTGACGAGTAAATTGTCAAAGTTGACGAGTAAATAACAGGTAGTGACGAGTAAAAACGAGGGCGTCCGGAACCAGCTTCCACACTTCCTCTGCCTGGGTATTACATGTCTCATGAGCAAGTAAACTTGGTTGTGGGACGGGTTTGACGAGTAAAAGTGTAAAGTTGACGAGTAAAACCGCAAATGTGACGAGTAAATCATCAAAGTTGACGAGTAAATCACAAAAAGTGACGAGTAAACCCCATGGCGTCCGGCACTTCGTCCACCTGGGTATTACATGTCTCATGAGCAATTAAACTAGGGTTGTGGGACGGGTTTGACGAGTAAAAGTGTAAAGTTGACGAGTAAAAGCACAAAAGTGACGAGTAAATCATCAAAGTTGACGAGTAAAACCCAAAAAGTGACGAGTAAACCCCGGGGCGTCCGCAACCGCCCCTACCCTCTAAAACTTTCGATGCAACTTTACATACTGTGACCGCGTCAAAAAGGTGTTTCCAGGTGAAAACGTGTATAATCAAAATCAGGAGGTGGGCTTATTGTTAAAGTGGATTATTCAAATTACATTTATTTTGATTGGTGGTACACTCGGGTTACTTTTATTACCGCAATTATACGAACTTATTAATTTATCTTCTAACCCGTGGCTAGACAATCCTTATGTATCAGTGCTTATAGGGGCCGTTATACTGTATGTGTTAGCGTTGTTGTTGACGGATCATTTAATCGAGTTTATGAAGTGGATGGAAGAACGTTTGTTGGGGGCGCCAATTGCTGATTTACTTTTTGGGACGCTCGGGTTAATTATCGGATTGAGTGTGGCGTTCTTATTGAATTTCGCTGTCGATGCGATTGAGTTACCGTTTATCTCATCGGTGTTGCCTGTGTTGTTGACGATTGTTTTGGGGTATCTTGGTTTCCAAGTTGGTTTCAAAAAGCGTGATGAGATGATGCAGATGATCGCTTCTAGTAAAACACAAACGCCGAAGAAAAAAGGGGACGATTCGTCTCAGGACTTGCAGCAGGCTTCTTATAAGTTGCTGGATACGAGCGTCATTATTGATGGGCGTATTACGGATATTTCCGCAACAGGTTTTATTGAAGGAGTGCTTGTCGTTCCTCAATTTGTTTTGACGGAACTTCAACATATTGCGGATTCTTCGGATACGTTGAAACGAACTCGAGGTCGTCGTGGTCTTGATGTGTTAAAAGTGCTTCAAAATGAGCGAGCATCTGCTGTATTAATTACAGAAGAAGATTTTGATGATATTCAAGAAGTCGATTTGAAATTGGTTCGCCTTGCTAAAAAGATGGGCGGGGTAGTCGTGACAAACGATTTTAATTTGAATAAAGTCTGTGATCTTCATCAAGTGCCCGTATTAAATATTAATGATTTGGCAAACGCTGTGAAACCGGTCGTTATTCCGGGTGAAGATATGCATATCGTGGTTATTAAAGATGGTAAGGAACAGAACCAAGGGGTTGCTTACTTAGATGACGGTACGATGATTGTGGTTGAGGACGGAAAATCATATATCGGTCAGGCGATTGATGTTGTCGTAACAAGTGTGCTGCAAACATCAGCTGGACGAATGATTTTTGCGAAAAAGAAGTAAACAGGAAACGAGGCTGACTTCACCCGCCCGAGATTGATGGCGATGGAGACAGCCTCCTTTTCCATGATATGGGGTGACGGGATGGAATACGCGGTCGCATTACCTGCTGCTGGGAGCGGGAAAAGAATGGGAGCAGGGCAAAATAAGTTGTTTTTAACTTTGCGTGATGTACCCATACTGATTCATACACTTCGTGTGTTTGAACATGATCCGAACTGTACGGCTATTTGGTTGGCGGTAAAACCAGAAGAACGTGAAATCATCACACAAATGCTAGAGAAATTTCAAATTACCAAAGTAAAAGGAATGACGGATGGCGGATCGGAGCGACAGCATAGTGTATATGCTTGCGTGAAGGCGGCGAAAGGGGCTCCTCTCATTTTGGTTCATGATGCGGCTCGGCCTTTTATTGAACCGACAGTGATTGCCTCTCTTGTGAATAAAGCAAGTGAAGCGGGTGCAGCGATTGCTGGTGTGAAAGTAAAAGACACGATTAAAAAAGTGAAAGCCGGTCAGATTGAAGAGACGGTTGACCGTGAACAATTATGGATTATTCAAACGCCGCAAGCTTTTCAATATGAGATTTTAGCTAATGCGGAAGAGAAGGCATTGCAAGATGACTTTTTAGGTACAGATGAGTCTATGCTCGTTGAACGAATGGGGATGCCTGTCCATATCGTTGAAAGTACATATGATAATGTGAAAATGACGACACAAGAAGATCTTCTTATTGGAGAAGCGATTTTACAAAAACGTCAACAGGAGGAAAACTAAATGTTTCGAGTTGGACAAGGGTTTGATGTACATGAATTTGCTGAAAATCGACCACTTATTTTAGGTGGCGTTACGATTCCTTATGAAAAAGGGTTAATTGGTCACTCAGATGCCGATGTTTTATTACATACAGTTACGGATGCTGCACTAGGAGCTATTGGCGAAGGGGATATCGGACGTCATTTCCCAGATACAGATCCAGAATTTAAGGATGCTGATTCGGCAAAATTGCTTTCGTACATTTGGAAAATCGTCGAAGAAAAAGGCTATAAACTAGGGAATGTGGATTGTACGATCATTGCACAGGCGCCTAAAATGGCACCGCATATTAATCAAATGCGTGATCGCATTGCGGAGTTGCTAAATGCAGATCCATCTCAAGTAAATGTCAAAGCCACGACAACTGAAAAACTAGGTTTTACAGGGCGTGGAGAAGGCATCGCGGCACAAGCTACGATATTGCTCATACAAAACTAAGGTTCAACGTGTTAAAATGAACAAAGTTTAGCACGTATTCGAGGAGGAAACACACATGACACAAGAAGTTCGCGTACGTTACGCACCGAGTCCAACAGGAAACTTACATATTGGTGGAGCTCGTACTGCTTTATTTAACTATTTATTTGCCCGCCATCATGGTGGGAAATTCATCGTTCGTATTGAAGATACAGATATCGAGCGTAATATCGAAGGTGGAGAACTTTCGCAACTTGATAACTTAAAATGGCTTGGCATTGACTATGACGAGTCCGTTGATATTGGTGGCCCATATGCGCCATACCGTCAAATGGAGCGTCTTGATATTTATCAAAAACATGCTGAAGAAATGCTTGAGAACGGTCATGCCTATAAATGTTTCTGTTCAACAGATGAGTTAGAAGCTGAACGCGAAGCTCAAAAGGCGAAAGGCGTTGCTGCGCCTATGTATAAAGGGACTTGTCGTAACCTTACAAAAGAAGAAGTAGCAGAGAAAGAAGCTGCTGGTCTTTCTTATACAATTCGTATGCGTGTTCCTGCAGATGTGACGTACACGTTCAAAGATTTAGTGCGTGGACCTGTAACGTTTGAGTCAAAAGACGTGGGTGATTGGGTATTGGTGAAAGCTAACGGCATCCCAACGTACAACTATGCAGTAGTGTTAGATGATTATTTCATGAAAATCTCACACGTTTTCCGTGGAGAAGAGCATCTATCGAATACACCAAAACAAATCATGGTGTTCCAATCATTTGGTTGGGAAGCGCCTAAATATGGTCACATGACGTTGATCATTAACGAAAATCGTAAAAAACTTTCGAAACGTGATGAGTCAATCATTCAATTCGTGGCTCAATATAAAGATTTGGGATACATTCCTGAAGCGATGTTTAACTTCTTTGCTTTACTTGGATGGTCTCCTGAAGGTGAAGATGAAATTTTCTCGAAAGAAGATTTCATTCGCATGTTCGATGTGAATCGTTTGTCAAAATCTCCATCAATGTTTGATAAACAAAAATTAACATGGATGAACAATCAGTATGTGAAGCAAATGTCACTAGAAGAAGTCGTGGAATTAGCGTTGCCGCATCTTCAAAAAGCGGGACGTTTACCTGAAACGTTGTCAGCTGAAGAAAAGCAATGGGCGACAGATGTCATTGCGTTGTACCACGAGCAAATGAGCTTCGGTGCAGAAATTACTGAGCTAACAGACCTATTCTTTAAAGATGAACTTGCATATGATGAAGAAGCGACTGAAGTTTTATCTGGTGAACAAGTACCGGAAGTGATGGCTGCATTTAAAGTGCAACTAGAACAAATGAACGTACTAGAACCAGACTCGATTAAAGCGGCAATTAAAGCAGTTCAAAAAGAAACAGGACATAAAGGGAAGAACTTGTTCATGCCAATTCGTGTTGTGACGACTGGTCAAACACATGGTCCTGAATTGCCTAACGCCATCGCGTTAATCGGGAAAGAAAAAGTAATTGCGCGAGTTGAGAAGTATGCGAAACAATAAGTTTGACATTCCGTCATGATGGTGTGAAAATGAAGCTATCTTTTAACTGCATACATCAAGAAAGCTTTGATGAGGAGAAGTACATGAGGCAAGCTCTTTAGAGAGGACCACCACCGGCTGAAAGTGGTCTGAGCCTAGGCACTATGGAAATGCACCTCTGAGCGCTCAGCTGAAACAATTAGTAAGCGAGCCGATTCATCTACGTTACAGATGCCAAGCGGGAAGGATTGCTTTTTATCCTTTCAATCAGAGTGGAACCACGCCTATACAGCGTCTCTGTCATTCATTTGACAGCGGCGCTTTTTTTATTGGAATGAAAAAGGTTTTGCTTATACGTAGTTAACTTGGTTATGAGATGAGTTTGATTGATAAATGTGTGATTTTGATTGATAAATCCTCAGTTTGATTGATAAAACGCCAGTTTGATTGATAAACACGCAGATTTGAGCGATAAACTTTTTTGCAAACAAAAATAGAAATTCGAATTGAGACGAAGGAGGGAAGCGCAATGTTTTCGCGCATGAAAGAAGATATAGAAGTCGTATTTGAACAAGATCCAGCCGCAAGACGTGTTCTGGAAGTGGTATTAACCTATGCCGGACTCCACGCCATCTGGTCACATCGAGTGGCGCATGCGCTATTTAAGCGTAAATTGTTTTTCTTAGCACGAGTTGTTTCTCAAGTGAGCCGCTTTTTCACTGGAATTGAGATTCATCCCGGTGCGAAAATCGGTCGTCGCTTCTTCATTGACCATGGTATGGGTATTGTCATTGGGGAAACATGTGAAATCGGAAATAATGTCACTATTTTCCAAGGTGTCACACTAGGCGGTACAGGTAAAGAAAGAGGGAAACGTCATCCGACATTGCATGATAATGTCTTAGTGGCAACCGGCGCAAAAGTGTTAGGGTCCATCACGATTGGTGAAAATAGTAAGGTTGGCGCGGGTTCAGTTGTTTTAAAAGACGTGCCACCAAACGCAACTGTTGTGGGAATTCCAGGTACAGTCGTCGTTCAAGATGGCGTAAAAGTGAAGCGTAATTTGGATCATCAAGATTTACCGGATCCGGTAGCGGATAAATGCGATATGTTGGAACATAAAATTAGCGTATTAAGAGATGAAGTCAAACGTTTGAGTGATGAGATAGAAAAGGAGCGAACTGTGAAATGAGTATTCAAATTTACAACACATTAACACGTCAAAAAGAGCCTTTTATTCCATTAGAAGAAGGAAAGGTCAAAATGTATGTATGTGGACCAACTGTTTACAATTACATTCATATTGGGAATTCCCGTCCTGTTATTGTTTACGATACGGTGCGACGCTATTTAACGTACCGTGGGTTTGAAGTGAACTTTGTTTCTAATTTCACAGATGTGGACGACAAAATTATTAAAACGGCCAATGAACTTGGAGAAGAAGTGTCGGAATTAACGGAGCGATTCATCGCTGCGTATTTTGAAGACGTTACCGCTTTAGGGTGCAAAAAAGCGGATGCGCATCCACGTGTGACAGAACATATGGACAGCATCATTGAATTTATTGGCGTGTTGATCGAAAAAGGTTTTGCTTATGAATCTCAAGGAGATGTCTATTACCGAACGCGTAAATTTGAGGGGTACGGTAAACTATCTCATCAATCAGTCGATGATTTAAAAATTGGTGCACGCATTGAAACGGGTGAAAAGAAAGAGGATGCACTCGACTTTGCTCTTTGGAAAGATGCGAAACCGGGTGAGATTTCTTGGGATAGTCCATGGGGTAAAGGGCGTCCGGGTTGGCATATTGAATGTTCCGTTATGGTTCGTGAAATTTTAGGGGATACAATCGATATTCATGCGGGTGGTCAAGATTTAACATTCCCTCATCATGAAAATGAAATTGCTCAGTCAGAAGCTTATACAGGAAAGCAATTTGCACGATACTGGATGCATAACGGATATATTAATATTGATAATGAAAAGATGTCAAAATCACTCGGTAACTTTGTGCTGGTGAATGATATTCGCAAGCAAATCGACCCACAAGTATTGCGTTTCTTTATGATGTCTGTACACTATCGTAACCCAATCAACTTCTCACAAGAACTTGTGGAGAATGCGAAAGCTGGGTTAGAGCGTATTCGAACGTCGTATGCGAATTTAGCACATCGTCTTGAAGCTTCACCAGAACTTGGCGACCATGCGGATATTTGGTTGCATAAAATCGAAGAGGTGAAAACGCAATTTGTTAAGTCGATGGATGACGACTTTAATACTGCGAATGGAATTGCTGCTTTATTTGAACTATCGAGTTTAGCGAATACGTATTTGATGGAAGCTCATACAGAGGCGAAAGTTCTTGAGAACTTTATGAGTACGTTAAAAGAGTTAGCGGGTGTTCTTGGAGTTGAAATGGATGTTCAAAAAGAAGTGCTCGATGAAGAAATCGATGCTTTAATTGAAGAAAGAATTCAAGCTCGTCAAAATAAAAACTTTGCTCGAGCAGATGAAATTCGCGACCAATTAAAAGAAATGAATATTCTTTTAGAAGATACGGCGCAAGGAATACGTTGGAAGCGCGGATGACAAATGAATACACTTTACGAAACGCAGATGTTAAACAGTTAAATTCTTTAGCGCTAGCGTACATGGGAGATGCGGTTCTTGAACAATATGTTCGCGAGCATCTCCTGCGTTCGGGGCGTGTAAAACCAAATACGCTTCATAAAGAAGCGACGAAATACGTATCAGCTAAGGCGCAAGCGAAAGTAGTTCATAACATGCTGGAAGCTAAATTTTTGTCGGATGAAGAAGAGGCGATTCTTCGAAGAGGACGAAATGCGAAGTCAGGAACGGTTCCAAAAAACACAGATTTACAAACGTATAAATACAGTACTGGGTTTGAAGCGGTCATTGGAAGCTTATATTTACAAGGACAAGCCGAACGAGTACGTGAAATTATTGAACGTGCAATAACGATTAGTGAAGAACCGAAAGGAGACGTGACGTGATGAATGAAGAAATAAAAGAACCAACAAATGAGATTCTCTCAGGCAAAAATCCTGTCCTAGAAGCACTTCGCTCAGGTCGCGAAATGAATAAAGTGTGGATTGCTGAAGGTGTAAAGAAAGCTGGAATTGCTGAACTTTTGCAATTGGCTAAAGAAGCGGGACTCATTGTTCAATTCGTACCAAAAAACAAAATCGATCAATTAACGGATGGCGCAACTCATCAAGGGATTGCCGCGTCGGTTGCTGCTTATAAATATGCAGAGCTTGACGATTTATTCGAAAGTGCAGCTTCTCGCAATGAAGACCCTTTCTTTTTAATTTTAGATGAACTTGAAGATCCTCATAATCTTGGCTCTATCTTAAGAACGGCAGATGCAACTGGGGTTCATGGTGTGATTATTCCACGTAGACGTGCTGTTGGATTAACAGCGATTGTAGCCAAAACATCCACGGGTGCAATTGAACATATTCCTGTGGTTCGCGTTGGGAATTTAGCGCAAACGGTAGAAGATTTGAAAAAGCGTGGGGTATGGATTGCTGGAACAGATGCAAAAGGATCAGCCGATTATCGCCGCATGGATGCCAAATTACCACTTGCCATTATTATTGGGAGCGAAGGTAAAGGGATGAGTAGACTGTTAAAAGATAAATGTGATTTCCTTTACAACATGCCAATGGTCGGGAAAGTGACATCGTTAAATGCATCAGTAGCGGCAGCTATACTAATGTATGAAGTGTTACGCAACCGCCTACCGGTCAATGGTAACTGATTGTGGACATTTTGCTCGTCGATGGGTATAACATCATTGGCGCATGGAAAGAGCTCCGAGCTTTAAAAGCAGACAAGTTAATAGATGCCCGCGATCGGTTAATCGAAATGATGGCGGAATATAAGGCTTATTCTGGATGGCGAGTGATTGTCGTTTTTGATGCGCATTTAGTGCCGGGAATTGAGCATAAGAACATTCAGCATGCGGTGGAAGTTATTTATACACGAAAAAACGAAACCGCTGATGAACGAATTGAAAAGCTTGCCGCATCCTTACCTACGAGAAGAGATCAAGTGCATGTTGCGACATCGGATTTAACGGAGCAATGGGTTATTTTTGCGCAAGGTGCACTTCGTATTTCTGCACGTGAATTAGAAATCGAGATGGAACAGGTTCAAACGAAAATCACAAAGAATGTCAAAACCATTCAAGAGAAACGCCCAACGTCAAAAATTCCTCTTTCTGCAGAAGTGACAGAAATTTTCGAAAAATGGCGAAGAGGAATGAAATGAGCCGTTGACGCTGGATTTCCACTTCCTGTATACTAGGTCTAACTACGTAGGCAGAGCAGAGGTGATTCCGTTGATAAAGAGCGACCATGTTCACTTAAAGCTACAACAATTCGATGATTTAGTAGATGAAGAGATAGTGGAACTGGTCCATAATGGGAACACGGACGCACTTGATTTCTTGATTACGAAATATCGTTCTTTTGTCCGTATGAAAGCAAGATCATACTTTTTAATCGGAGCCGATAAAGAAGATATTATTCAAGAAGGCATGATTGGACTCTATAAATCTATTCGAGATTTCAGAGGGGACAAGTTATCTTCGTTTCGCGCTTTTGCTGAACTTTGTATTACGCGTCAAATTATTACGGCGATTAAAACTGCCACACGTCAAAAACACATTCCGCTGAATTCGTATGTGTCGCTGGACAAACCTATTTATGATGAAGAGTCTGATCGAACATTAATGGATGTCATATCGGGGTCGGTTATTGATGACCCAGGAGAAATAATGATTCATCGTGAAGACTTCGATTACATGGAAGGAAAAATGGCTGAGATTTTAAGTGAGCTTGAAAGACAAGTATTGGCTCTTTACTTAGATGGCCAGTCGTATCATGAAATTTCAGAAGAACTCAATCGACATGTAAAATCGATTGATAATGCACTTCAACGCGTGAAGCGGAAACTAGAACGACACATTGAAATAGGTGGCGTTCATTAACTTGACTCTCTAGGGTGCTGTTGACAGCCTTTTCTAGAGGTGATAGTCTTTAACAATACTCATGAACGATAAAAAGGTGAGAATATGGCTAAAAAAGTCGTGTTGAGTTGTGATCAATGTGGATCTCGAAACTATACGGTTCCATCTTCAAAAGAAGGTTCCAATGAGCGTTTAGAACTCAAAAAGTTTTGTTCGCATTGTAAAGCGCATACGATACACAAACAAACGTTATAACTCTTTACTTCAAGTTGAAGAATATAGATATTTGGTACTCGGAGGGTAAATTAGAATGGCGAATATTAGTGGTTTTTTTGGTAATGTAGTATCAGAAATGAGAAAAGTAAGCTGGCCAAAACGTAAAGAACTAACTCGTTACACGATTATTGTTCTTTCAACAGTTGTGGTTATGGCTTTATTCTTCGCAGTTATTGATTTAGGAATTTCAGAAGCAGTTCGATGGTTCCTTGCACTGTAATTTGATAACAGATATTATTATTGGAAATAGCCCGTCTTATTCTACGAACGGGTTTTTTCATGTGTCTAAGAAAGGGAGGGACGGACGACAGTCCTACTCATGATGGAAAAGAATTGGTATGTAGTACACACGTATTCAGGATACGAAAACAAAGTAAAAGCAAATTTAGAAAAGCGTGTCGAGACTATGGGCATGTCAGACTTAATCTTCCGTGTCATCATTCCGGAAGAGCAAGAAACAGATTTTAAAGATGGGAAAAAGCGTGTCGTTATGCGTAAAACATTCCCTGGTTATGTATTAGTTGAACTAATCATGACGGATGATTCTTGGTATGTTGTTCGTAACACGCCGGGAGTTACAGGATTCATCGGTTCATCTGGTGGCGGAGCAAAACCAACGCCTTTATTGCCAGAAGAAGTTGATTTCATCTTGAAACAAATGGGTATGACAGAGCGCAAACAAGTTGCTGAATTCACTGTTAATGAAATGGTCGAAGTATTAGAAGGACCGTTCGCTCACTTCCAAGGTAAAGTGGAAGAGATTGATGAAGCTAAAGGTAAGTTGAAAGTTTCTGTTGATATGTTTGGTCGCGAAACGAAAATGGAGCTTGACTTCGATCAGGTTCATAAAATTTAATTTCGAAAAGCTACTTGCGCTAGTTATGTAAAAGTGTTATTATTTCAAAGGTCAGACTATATTTTGTGATAGTCTGCACAATTTAGCTCATGTTATCGGCTATTAAGCTGACAGGACAGATATTTGAGTGGGAGGGGCAACCCTATTACCACATCACGGACTTAAGGAGGTGTGTCTCGTGGCTAAAAAAGTTATTAAAATGGTAAAATTACAAATTCCAGCTGGTAAAGCAAACCCAGCGCCGCCGGTTGGTCCAGCATTGGGTCAAGCAGGTGTTAACATCATGGGATTCTGTAAGGAGTTCAACGCACGTACGGCAGATCAAGCTGGACTAATTATCCCTGTTGAAATTTCTGTATTTGAAGACCGTTCATTTACATTCATTACAAAAACTCCACCCGCAGCAGTATTACTTAAAGTGGCGGCTGGTATCCAGTCAGGTTCTGGTGAACCAAACCGCAAAAAAGTTGCAACGGTGAAGCGTGATAAAGTTCGCGAAATCGCTGAACAAAAAATGCCAGACCTTAACGCAGCATCAGTCGAAGCGGCTATGTTGATGGTTGAAGGAACTGCGCGTAGCATGGGTATTACGATCGAAGACTAATCCCTTGCACTTGATGATGCATTGTTTTTGGAGGGTTGCGGTCGTTCATTTTGGACACGCAACCTTTATTCGTGGGAGGTTTAACCCGTTATAACCACAATCAAGGAGGACATTTTACAATGGCTAAAAAAGGTAAAAAGCTGCAAGATGCAGCAAAATTAGTAGACCGTAACAAATTCTATTCTGCTCAAGAGGCAGTAGAACTTGCTAAAAAAACAAGTACTGTTAACTTTGACGCAACTGTTGAAGTAGCATTCAAACTTGGTATCGATACTCGTAAAAATGACCAACAAATCCGTGGAGCAGTAGTACTTCCAAACGGAACTGGTAAAACTCAACGTGTATTAGTTTTCGCTAAAGGCGAAAAATTAAAAGAAGCTGAAGCTGCTGGTGCTGACTTCGTAGGTGATGCAGAATTCATCACTAAAATCCAACAAGGATGGTTTGACTTCGATGTAATCGTAGCTACTCCTGACATGATGGGTGAAGTTGGTAAATTAGGACGCGTACTTGGACCAAAAGGTTTAATGCCGAATCCGAAAACAGGTACAGTAACTTTCGACGTAACGAAAGCAATCGAAGAAATCAAGGCTGGTAAAGTTGAATACCGTGCTGACAAAGCAGGGATCATTCACGCGCCAATCGGTAAAGTTTCTTTCGATGACAATAAATTAGTTGAAAACTTCTTAGCAGTATTTGATGTAGTACAAAAAGCGAAGCCTTCTGCTTCTAAAGGTACTTACATGAAATCTGTTAACGTTACAACAACGATGGGTCCATCTGTAAAAGTTGACGCATCAGCTGTAAAATTATCTAACTAAGGTTGACAACGATTTAATCGTCTGTTAAGATGATTTTTGTTGTGAATCATTCATTTGTACCGTAGACAGTAGGGGCGACTTGTCGCATAATGATCCTACCGAGGACATGCATTCGAATTCTTTAATTTTAAGATGACGTTTCAGCCCCTGTGTCTATGTATATAGAGCAGGGGCTTTTCTTTTGCCGGTATAAGTGACTCATTCTAATAGGAGGTGTCAAGATGAGCAAAGTTATGGAATCTAAACAAGTTCGCGTTGAAGAGATTACAGAAAAATTCAAAGGTGCTGCGACTGCTGTTGTAGTTGACTACCGTGGATTGAACGTATCTCAATTAACTGAACTTCGTAAGCAACTTCGTGAAGCAGGCGTTGAGTTCAAAGTTTACAAAAACACAATGACTCGCCGTGCAACTGAAGTAGCTGGACTTGAAGGATTGAACGAATTCCTTACAGGACCAAACGCAATTGCATTTTCTTCTGAAGATGTAGTAGCGCCAGCGAAAATCATCAACGATTTCGCTAAAAAGAACGAACAGCTTGAAATCAAAGCTGGTGTGATTGAAGGTACGATCGCATCTGCTGACGATATTAAAGCACTTGCAGAGCTTCCTTCTCGCGAAGGTTTGTTGTCTATGCTACTCAGCGTACTTCAAGCTCCAATGCGCAACTTCGCTCTTGTTACAAAAGCAGTTGCAGAACAAAAAGAAGAGCAAGGCGCGTAATTCATTACTCGGCTTAGCTGTTTAACCATCTGGGTGTTACCCAAAAACAAAAAATATTCCTATTAGGAGGAACATACAATGAACAACGAGCAAATCTTAGAAGCAATCAAAGGTATGACTGTTCTTGAATTAAACGACTTAGTAAAAGCAATCGAAGAAGAATTTGGCGTTACAGCTGCTGCACCAATGGCTATGGCTGCTGGTGGCGGTGCTGCTGCTGAAGAAGAGAAAACTGAATTTGACGTTATCTTAACTTCTGCTGGAGACCAAAAAATTAAAGTAATCAAAGTGGTTCGTGAAATCACTGGATTAGGTTTAAAAGAAGCTAAAGAAGTTGTAGACAACGCTCCTAAAGCTCTTAAAGAAGGCGTTTCTAAAGAAGAAGCTGAAGAAATCAAAGCTAAACTTGATGAAGTTGGCGCTTCTACAGAAGTAAAATAATTTCGATTATTAGTACTGGAAAGCTCGTCATTTACCGACGGGCTTTTTCTTCATTTCTCAAATAGGTTGGAGGATTACCGTATGGCTGAACATTATTATTCCAAAAAACCTCAAACAGCAAGCAATCCTAAGTCTTGGAGTTTTAAACTGCGAGGACATCTGTTTCACTTTGTCACGGATACAGGAGTTTTCAGTAAAAGCGAAGTAGATTTTGGATCCCGTGTCTTAATCGATGCGTTTAAAGTTCCTGCAATTGAAGGCGATATATTGGATGTTGGATGTGGTTATGGACCGATTGGTTTATCGATCGCAAAGACGGAAGAAGATCGCGTGATTCATATGGTCGACATTAATGAACGAGCGGTACAGCTTTCGCAACAAAATGCGGATGGTAACGGGGTACAAAATGTACGAATCTATGAAAGTGATGGATTAACTGAGGTTTCTGAAATGGATTTTGCTGCAATTTTAACAAACCCTCCGATTCGGGCAGGCAAAGAAACGATTTTTCGTTTTTATGAAGATGCTTACAAGAAAATGAAGGTTGATGGGGAATTGTGGGTTGTGATTCAAAAGAAACAAGGGGCTCCTTCTACTTTCGATAAGTTAGAAGAAATTTTTGGTCAAGTTGAAGTGGTAGATAAGGTCAAAGGCTACTGGATTATTAAGGCTAATAAAGTCAAATGATTATTGACTTGACAAAATCGCTATGATATTATAATAAAATGCAAAAATATTATTTTGCGGTCGTATGCCCTTTTGTATAAAGATAATTTATCAGTGGGTATACTTACCAAGAATAAGTTTGGTTAACCGAAAATGAGCTCTTTTAAGAACTCGTTTTCTTTTTGTCTTTTCGACATCATACACTAAATATGTTGTTCAGAAAAGACCTAATATTGCTTTATTGAGGGGTGAATGAGTTGACAGGTCAACTAGTTCAATACGGACAACACCGTCAGCGTAGAAGTTTTGCGCGTATTAGCGAGGTGCTGGAACTTCCGAATTTAATAGAAATTCAAACAGCATCTTACGAATGGTTCCTCGAAGAAGGATTGCGTGAAATGTTCAGAGACATTTCTCCGATTACGGATTTCACGGGTAATCTTTCACTCGAGTTTATCGATTATACTTTGGCTGATCCTAAGTATCCAGTCGATGAATCGAAAGAACGTGATGTAACTTACGCAGCTCCATTACGCGTAAAAGTACGTCTCCACAACAAAGAAACAGATGAAGTGAAAGAACAAGACGTGTTCATGGGTGATTTCCCACTTATGACCGAGACTGGTACTTTCGTCATCAACGGTGCTGAGCGCGTTATTGTATCGCAATTAGTCCGTTCACCAAGTGTTTACTTCCATGACAAAACTGACAAAAACGGTAAAAAAGGATTCGGTGCTACCGTAATTCCTAACCGTGGTGCATGGTTAGAGTATGAAACAGATGCGAAAGACGTTGTTTATGTTCGTATCGATCGTACTCGTAAATTACCGGTAACGGTTCTTTTACGTGCATTAGGCTTTGGTTCTGATCAAGAAATTATCGATCTTATTGGCGATAACGAATACCTAAGCAATACGTTGGAAAAAGATAACACTGAAAGCACAGAAAAAGCATTGCTTGAAATTTATGAGCGTCTTCGTCCAGGCGAGCCGCCAACAGTTGAAAGCGCGAAAAGTCTGTTGTACTCTCGTTTCTTCGACCCAAAACGCTATGACTTAGCAAATGTTGGTCGCTATAAAATGAATAAAAAACTACACATCAAAAACCGTTTGTTCAACCAAACAGTTGCTGAAACGCTTGTAGACCCTGAAACTGGGGAAATTTTAGTTGAAAAAGGTACTGTAATTGATCGTCGTACGTTAGATCGTCTAATCCCTCATTTAGAGAATGGAATCGGATTCCAAACAATTTCTCAAGTTGGTGGCGTATTAGAAGGAGATATCACACTTCAATCAATCAAAATCTTTGCACCTAACGATGAAGCGCAACGTGAAATTAATGTCATCAGCAATGCTTATATTGAAGATGCGATTAAAAATATCACGCCAGCGGATATTATTTCTTCTATTAGTTACTTCTTTAACCTACTTCACAACGTTGGAAACACGGATGACATCGATCATCTTGGTAACCGTCGTTTGCGTTCAGTAGGTGAGTTGTTACAAAACCAGTTCCGTATCGGTCTTTCTCGTATGGAGCGTGTGGTCCGTGAACGTATGTCTATCAACGACACACAATCTATTGTGCCACAACAATTGATCAATATTCGTCCGGTAATTGCTTCTATTAAAGAATTCTTTGGTAGCTCTCAATTATCTCAGTTCATGGATCAAACGAATCCACTTGCTGAATTGACTCACAAACGCCGTCTATCGGCATTAGGACCCGGTGGTTTAACGCGTGAACGTGCAGGATTCGAAGTACGTGACGTTCATTACTCTCACTATGGTCGTATGTGTCCGATTGAAACGCCTGAGGGTCCGAATATTGGACTAATTAACTCGCTTTCAAGTTTTGCGAAAGTAAATAAATTCGGCTTTATTGAAACACCTTACCGTCGAGTTGACCCTGAAACAAACCTTGTAACTAGTCGTATTGATTATTTAACTGCTGATGAAGAAGACAACTACGTAGTAGCTCAAGCAAATTCTCGTCTAACTGACAAGGGTGAGTTTGTAAGCGAAGAAGTAGTAGGTCGTTTCCGTGGAGATAACACGGTATTCAAACGCAGCAGTATCGATTACATGGACGTTTCACCTAAACAAGTTGTATCTGCCGCTACGGCATGTATTCCTTTCTTAGAAAACGATGACTCCAACCGTGCCCTAATGGGTGCGAACATGCAACGTCAAGCTGTTCCGTTATTAAACCCAGAAGCTCCTTTTGTAGGAACTGGTATGGAACATACAAATGCTCGTGATTCTGGAGCTGCTGTTATTGCGAAGTTTGATGGAATCGTTGAACACGTTGAAGCAAAAGAAATTCGTGTTCGTCGTATCGAAGAAATCGATGGCAAAGAAGTTAAAGGCGATTTAACTAAATATAAATTACAAAAATTCGTCCGTTCTAACCAAGGAACGAGTTATAACCAACGTCCAATCGTTAAGATTGGTGACCGCGTGAAACCGCGTGACATTTTAGCTGATGGTCCATCTATGGAAAAAGGCGAAATGGCATTAGGACGTAACGTTGTCGTGGCATTCATGACATGGGAAGGTTATAACTACGAGGATGCGATTATCATGAGTGAGCGCCTTGTAAAAGACGATGTCTATACATCTGTTCATATTGAAGAATATGAGTCAGAGTCTCGTGATACGAAGCTTGGACCGGAAGAAATCACACGTGATATTCCAAACGTTGGGGAAGATGCACTTCGCAATTTAGACGAGCGTGGCATTATCCGTATCGGTGCGGAAGTTCGCGATGGCGATATTCTTGTAGGTAAAGTAACACCTAAAGGGGTTACTGAACTGACTGCGGAAGAGCGTTTACTACACGCAATCTTTGGAGAAAAAGCTCGTGAAGTTCGTGATACATCTCTACGTGTACCTCATGGTGCAGGCGGAATTATCTTGGACGTGAAGGTCTTTAATCGTGAAGATGGCGATGAGTTACCACCAGGTGTAAACCAATTGGTGCGTGCTTACATCGTTCAAAAGCGTAAAATTTCTGTTGGAGATAAAATGGCTGGTCGTCATGGTAACAAAGGTGTAATTTCGCGTATTCTTCCTGAAGAAGATATGCCGTTTATGCCAGATGGTACGCCAGTCGATATCATGCTTAACCCACTTGGAGTTCCATCTCGTATGAACATCGGTCAAGTACTTGAGCTTCACTTAGGTATGGCTTCTCGTGCACTTGGCATTCATATGGCATCACCAGTATTTGATGGTGCAAATGAAGATGATGTTTGGAACACGATGGAAGAAGCTGGTATGAACCGAGATGGTAAAACTACGTTATACGATGGTCGCTCTGGTGAACCTTTCGATAACCGTGTTTCTGTCGGAGTTATGTATATGATCAAGTTAGCGCATATGGTCGACGATAAGTTACATGCGCGTTCAACTGGACCTTACTCATTAGTAACGCAACAACCGCTTGGTGGTAAAGCACAATTCGGTGGACAACGTTTCGGTGAGATGGAGGTTTGGGCTCTAGAGGCTTATGGTGCTGCTTATACACTGCAAGAAATCTTGACAGTGAAATCCGATGACGTGGTTGGCCGTGTGAAAACATATGAAGCCATCGTTAAAGGCGAAAGCGTTCCAGAACCAGGAGTTCCAGAATCATTCAAAGTATTAATTAAAGAGCTTCAAAGTTTAGGTATGGACGTTAAAATGATGACCATTACCGATGAGGAAGTTGAATTGCGTGATTTAGATGAAGAAGATGATCTTCAACCTACTGACGCACTAAACATCTTACCGATGAACACAGAAGAAGCACCTGTAGGATCTGTGGAATAAAAGAATTTGTTTGTAAAAACGAATAAAGATATAAGAAATAAAGGATTCAAGGGCAGGTCTTAACCACCTGTCCGCGTTTCCGTTTTACTGATATATCCGCCTGAGCTAAGTGGATAAAGTCTTTAATAGACCCAGACTAAGGGAGGTAGGCTCCTTGATAGATGTAAATAGTTTTGAGTATATGAAAATTGGTTTAGCATCTCCTGACAAGATTCGTTCATGGTCTTACGGAGAAGTGAAGAAGCCTGAAACGATTAACTACCGCACACTAAAACCTGAAAAAGATGGTTTGTTCTGTGAACGTATTTTCGGTCCAACAAAAGACTGGGAATGTCATTGTGGTAAGTACAAGCGTGTTCGTTATAAAGGTGTTGTTTGTGATCGTTGTGGTGTAGAAGTTACACGTGCAAAAGTACGTCGTGAACGTATGGGTCACATTGAATTAGCAGCTCCTGTATCTCATATTTGGTATTTCAAAGGAATTCCAAGTCGTATGGGATTAATCTTAGATATGTCTCCTCGTTCATTAGAAGAAGTAATTTACTTTGCTTCTTACGTAGTTGTTGATCCTGCGGATACACCGCTTGAGCGTAAACAATTATTGTCTGAGAAAGAGTATCGTGCGTACCGTGAAAAATTCGGTACTAAATTCTATGCAGCAATGGGTGCTGAAGCAATTAAACGTCTTCTTCAAGATATCGATCTTGAAAAAGAAACGGAAATGCTGAAGGAAGAGCTTAAAACTGCAGCTGGCCAACGCCGTACGCGTGCAATTAAGCGCTTAGAAGTAGTTGAATCATTCCGTAATTCAGGTAACAAACCTGATTGGATGATCTTAGAAGTACTTCCAGTCATTCCACCAGAACTACGTCCAATGGTTCAATTAGATGGTGGGCGTTTTGCAACTTCAGATTTGAATGATTTGTATCGTCGTGTTATCAACCGTAATAACCGTTTAAAACGTTTACTTGACCTTGGTGCTCCAAGCATTATCGTTCAAAACGAAAAACGTATGTTACAAGAAGCTGTCGATGCATTAATAGATAATGGTCGTCGTGGCCGTCCAGTTACTGGACCAGGTAACCGTCCATTGAAATCACTTTCACATATGCTGAAAGGGAAACAAGGTCGTTTCCGTCAAAACTTACTAGGTAAACGTGTTGACTACTCTGGTCGTTCGGTTATCGTAGTAGGACCTAACTTGAAAATGTATCAATGTGGTCTTCCAAAAGAAATGGCGATTGAATTATTCAAACCATTTGTAATGAAAGAACTAGTTGAACGTGGCTTAGCTCACAACATTAAGAGTGCCAAACGTAAAATTGAACGCCTGAACTCTGATGTTTGGGATGTTTTAGAAGATGTTATCAAGGAGCATCCGGTTTTATTAAACCGCGCACCTACTCTTCACCGTTTGGGTATCCAAGCATTTGAACCAACATTAGTTGAAGGTCGCGCAATCCGTTTACATCCACTTGTTTGTACAGCTTACAACGCTGACTTCGATGGTGACCAAATGGCTGTTCACGTACCTTTATCTGCTGAAGCACAAGCTGAAGCGCGTTTATTAATGCTTGCTGCACAAAACATTTTGAACCCGAAAGACGGTAAACCAGTTGTTACACCATCTCAAGATATGGTTTTAGGTAACTATTACTTAACACTTGAGCGTAAAGGTGCTACAGGCGAAGGTGCAACGTTCTACGGTCCAAATGAAGTGCAAATTGCTTATACAAATGGTCATGTTCACTTGCATTCACGTATTGCGATTATCGCAGGTTCATTAAATAACCAAACTTTCACTGAAGAGCAAAACAAGATGTTGTTATTGACGACAGTGGGTAAAGTGATATTCAATGAAATCTTGCCAGAAACATTCCCGTATATTAATGAACCAACTGATGCTAACTTACAAGAAGAAACACCAGCTAAATACTTTGTACCGACTACAACTGATGTGCGCAAGCATTTCGCTGAAGCGGAACTAGTTTCACCATTCAAGAAAAAAATTCTTGGGAATATCATTGCAGAAGTATTTAAACGTTTCCACATCACGGAAACATCAAGAATGCTAGATCGCATGAAAAACTTAGGATTTAAATACTCAACTAAAGCTGGTATTACAATCGGTATTTCCGATATCGTTGTACTTCCAGACAAAGGTTTAGTACTTGAAGAAGCTCAAGACAAAGTAGACAAAGTGATGAAGCAATTCCGTCGTGGTTTGATTACAGAAGAAGAGCGATATGATCGTGTTATTTCTTACTGGAGCCAAGCGAAGGATGTTATTCAGGAAAAACTGATGAAATCCTTAGACAATTTAAACCCAATCTTCATGATGAGTGACTCTGGAGCGCGTGGTAACGCATCCAACTTTACTCAGCTTGCTGGTATGCGTGGTTTGATGGCCAATCCGGCTGGTCGTATTATCGAACTTCCGATTAAATCATCATTCCGTGAAGGTTTAACAGTACTTGAATACTTCATCTCAACTCATGGTGCTCGTAAAGGTCTTGCCGATACAGCCCTGAAAACAGCTGACTCAGGTTACTTAACTCGTCGTCTAGTTGACGTTGCTCAAGATGTAATTGTTCGTGAGGATGATTGCGGAACGGATCGCGGCTTACTAATCGGCGCATTAATGGACGGAACTGAAATCATCGAAGGTTTCGATGAGCGTATTGTCGGCCGTCATACACGAAAAACTATTTTCCATCCAACGACTAACAAAGTCATTCTTGAAAAAGATGGATTGATTACAGAAGACGTGGCTCGCGTTATTTTAGATGCTGGAATTGAAGAGTTAACAATTCGTTCTGCATTTACATGTAATACGAAACACGGCGTATGTAAAAAATGTTATGGTACAAACTTAGCTACTGGTGAAAACGTAGAAGTTGGGGAAGCGGTTGGTATTATCGCTGCTCAATCAATCGGTGAACCAGGTACACAGTTAACGATGCGTACATTCCATACAGGTGGGGTAGCTGGAGATGACATTACACAAGGTCTTCCACGTATCCAAGAGATTTTCGAGTCTCGTAATCCTAAAGGTCAAGCGGTTATCTCTGAAATTACAGGTGTTATTACTGCAATTGATGAAATTCGTGAAGGTCAAAAAGAAATTACGATTCAAGGTGATGTAGAAACTCGTAAATATTTATCTCCTTATAATGGTCGTCTGAAAGTTCAACTGAATGACACGATTAAACGTGGAGAAGTATTAACTGAAGGTTCAATTGATCCTAAAGAATTGTTGAAAGTTAAAGACGTTTCAACTGTTCAAGAATATCTGTTAAAAGAAGTTCAAAAAGTTTACCGTATGCAAGGGGTAGAAATCGGAGACAAACATATCGAAGTAATGGTTCGCCAAATGCTTCGTAAAGTGCGCGTCATCGAAGCTGGAGAAACAGAATTGTTACCAGGTTCGTTACTTGATATTCACCAATTTGCAGAAGCGAATAAAGAGGCTGTATTAAACGGGAAAATTCCTGCGACATGTCGCCCAGTTATTCTTGGTATTACAAAAGCTTCTCTTGAAACAGAATCATTCTTATCTGCTGCGTCATTCCAAGAAACAACGCGTGTGTTAACAGACGCTGCGATTAAAGGAAAACGTGATGAATTACTTGGTCTGAAAGAAAATGTTATTATCGGTAAACTCGTTCCGGCGGGTACTGGTATGCAACGTTACCGTCAAATCAAGATCGTTGATCAGAAAAAAGACGAAGCAGAAGTAGCAGTTAGCGTTGAATAATAAATTCGATGGGGTATGCTTATGCATACCCATCGTTTTTTACACAATGGTGTTGACAGAAAAAATTTAAGATGATAATATGTTTAAGGTTGATAGTTGAAGGTCTGTCTCTTTGGAGGATATGTAAATATGTCTTATGAAAAAGTTAATCAGGCTAAGAAAACAATCATCGGTACTAAACAAACAGTTAAAGCAATCCATGGTGGCCATGTAATAGAGATACTCGTGGCTCGCGATGCAGAAGATCGAATCACCCAAACAGCTATCAATGCTGCGAAAGAAAAAGGTGTGAAGATTAACTTCGTCGAGTCTAAGATAGAACTTGGTAAAGCCTGCGGTCTTCAAGTAAGTGCTGCGGTAGTTGCTATATCTGTGTAACAGTTTTTGTGTGTAGAACACAAAGACTTTGTTTTTTACCCAAAAATGAACCACCTGGATGTGTGGTATTACAATGATAACAAGAAGGGAGGAATAATCGATGCCTACAATTAACCAATTGGTACGTAAGCCTCGTAAACCTAAAACAGTTAAATCTGGTTCTCCAGCTTTAAACAGAGGGTACAACAGTTCTAAAAAAACGTTAACAGACGTTAAATCACCGCAAAAACGTGGGGTTTGTACACGTGTTGGAACAATGACACCGAAAAAACCTAACTCGGCACTTCGCAAATATGCGCGTGTACGTTTGACTAACTTAATTGAAGTTAATGCTTACATTCCGGGAGAAGGTCACAACCTACAAGAACATAGTGTTGTACTACTTCGCGGCGGTAAAGTAAAAGATTTACCGGGTGTACGTTACCATATCGTGCGTGGTGCTCTTGATACTGCTGGTGTTACTGGTCGTATGCAAAGCCGCTCATTATACGGTACTAAACGCCCTAAAGTTAAAAAAAGCTAATTAAAACAAACTAAAATAAACTGCATCGAAAGGAGGAAAACACATGCCTCGTAAAGGTCCTGTTTCCAAACGTGACGTGTTACCAGATCCAATTTATAATTCGAAACTAGTAACTCGTTTAATCAACAAAATGATGGTAGATGGTAAAAGAGGTACTTCTCAAAAAATTCTTTATGGAGCGTTTGAACTTGTTCAAGAACGTTCTGGTAAAGATCCATTAGAAGTATTTGATGCTGCATTAGCAAACATCATGCCAGTACTAGAAGTTAAAGCTCGCCGTGTAGGTGGATCTAACTATCAAGTACCTATCGAAGTTCGTCCAGAACGTCGTTCAACTCTAGGTCTTCGTTACTTAGTGAACTATTCTCGTCTTCGCGGAGAGAAAACTATGGAAGAACGTTTAGCTAACGAAATTCTTGACGCTTCAAACAACACAGGTTCATCTGTGAAGAAACGTGAAGATATGCACAAAATGGCGGAAGCTAACAAAGCATTCGCTCACTACCGCTGGTAGGATTTTTCATCCACTAATAACTCTTATAAGAGATGGAAGGAGAAATACAAAATGGCTAGAGAGTTCTCCTTAGAGAAAACACGTAATATTGGAATCATGGCTCATATTGATGCTGGTAAAACGACAACTACTGAGCGTATTCTTTATTACACTGGTAAAATCCACAAAATTGGTGAAACGCACGAAGGTGCTTCTCAAATGGACTGGATGGAACAAGAGCAAGAGCGTGGAATCACAATCACTTCAGCTGCAACAACAGCTGCTTGGGATGGTCACCGCGTAAACATCATCGATACACCTGGACACGTAGACTTCACTGTTGAAGTTGAACGTTCACTTCGTGTACTTGATGGTGCTGTTACTGTTCTAGATGCACAATCGGGTGTAGAACCACAAACTGAAACAGTATGGCGTCAAGCAACAACTTATGGCGTACCACGTATTGTTTTCATTAACAAAATGGATAAAATGGGTGCAGACTTCTTATATTCTGTAGGAACTCTACACGATCGCCTTCAAGCGAACGCACATCCAATCCAACTTCCAATTGGTGCTGAAGATGAATTTAGTGCAATTATCGACCTTATTGAAATGAAAGCTACTTTCTACGGTAACGAAGAAGGTACAGCAGTTACAGAAGGCGAAATTCCTGAATCACATAAAGCTCAAGCAGAAGAATACCGCGAGAAATTAATCGAAGCTGTAGCCAGCGTTGATGAAGATCTTATGAATAAATACCTTGAAGGTGAAGAAATCTCAAATGCAGAGTTGAAGAAGGCTATCCGTGACGCAACGATCGCAGTTGAATTCTACCCAGTTATCTGTGGTACAGCATTCAAACACAAAGGTGTTCGTAAAATGCTTGACGCAGTAGTTGATTACCTTCCTGCTCCAACAGACGTGCCATCAATTAAAGGTATCTTACCTGATTCTGATGAGGAAGTTATTCGTGAATCTAGCGACTCACAACCTTTCTCAGCATTAGCTTTCAAAGTAATGACTGACCCTTATGTTGGTAAATTAACATTCTTCCGTGTGTACTCTGGTGTACTTGAATCAGGTTCATACGTACAAAACTCTACAAAAGGTAAACGTGAGCGTGTAGGTCGTATCCTACAAATGCATGCGAACAGCCGTGAAGAGATTGCTAAAGTTTATGCGGGTGATATCGCTGCTGCTGTTGGTCTTAAAGATACAACAACGGGTGATACTCTATGTGACGAGAAAAACCTAGTTATTCTTGAATCAATGGACTTCCCAGAACCAGTTATCTCATTATCTGTAGAACCGAAGTCAAAAGCTGACCAAGATAAAATGGGTCAAGCTTTACAAAAACTTCAAGAAGAAGATCCAACTTTCCGTGCTCACACTGACACAGAAACTGGACAAACAATCATCTCTGGTATGGGTGAACTTCACCTTGATATCTTAGTTGACCGTATGCGCCGTGAATTTAAAGTAGAAGCTAACGTTGGTGCTCCAATGGTATCTTACCGTGAGACATTCCGTGATTCTGCTCAAGTTGAAGGTAAATTCGTACGTCAATCAGGTGGTCGTGGTCAATTCGGACACGTTTGGATTGAATTCTCTCCAAACGAAGAAGGAAAAGGCTTTGAATTCGTAAATGGTATCGTTGGTGGTGTTGTACCACGTGAATACATCCCAGCTGTTGAAGCAGGTCTTCGTGACTCTTTAAACAATGGTGTACTAGCTGGATACCCACTTATCGACATTAAGGCTCGTCTATTTGACGGTTCTTACCATGATGTCGATTCAAATGAAATGGCGTTCAAAATTGCTGCTTCAATGGCTCTTAAAAACGCAATTTCGAAATGTAAACCAGTTCTTCTTGAACCAATGATGAAAGTGGAAGTAGTTATTCCTGAAGAATACTTAGGAGATATTATGGGTAACATCACTTCTCGCCGTGGACGCGTAGAAGGTATGGATGCTCGTGGTAATTCACAAGTTGTTCGTTCAATGGTTCCACTTGCAGAAATGTTCGGTTACGCAACAACTCTTCGTTCAGCAACTCAAGGTCGTGGTGTATTCTCTATGACTTTCGATCACTACGAAGAAGTACCGAAATCAATTTCAGAAGAAATTATCAAAAAAAATAAAGGTCAATAATTGAATTTTGATTCTTTATAAAGTATAACTATTTTGTAAGCTATGAATGATGTTGGATCTAGACCTTCATCATTCATACCAAAAACTATTAATATAATTTTGAGGAGGATTTCTCTAATGGCAAAAGCTAAATTTGATCGTTCTAAAACACACGCAAACGTAGGAACAATCGGTCACGTTGACCATGGTAAAACTACTTTAACTGCTGCAATCGCAACAGTTCTTGCAAAACGCTCTGGTGGTACTGCAATGAGCTATGCACAAATCGATAACGCTCCTGAAGAAAAAGAGCGCGGAATCACAATCAACACTTCTCACGTTGAGTATGAAACTGCAACTCGTCACTATGCACACGTTGACTGCCCAGGACATGCCGATTATGTTAAAAACATGATCACTGGTGCTGCACAAATGGACGGCGGAATCTTAGTAGTATCTGCTGCTGACGGCCCAATGCCACAAACTCGTGAGCACATCCTTCTTTCACGTCAAGTTGGTGTACCTTACTTAGTAGTATTCATGAACAAATGTGATATGGTTGACGACGAAGAGCTACTTGAATTAGTAGAAATGGAAATTCGTGACCTATTATCTGAATATGACTTCCCTGGTGATGACATTCCAGTTATCAAAGGTTCAGCTCTTAAAGCTTTAGAAGGCGAAGAAGCTTGGGAAGAAAAAGTTGTTGAATTAATGGACGCTGTTGATTCTTACATCCCAACTCCAGAACGTCAAACTGACAAACCATTCATGATGCCTGTTGAGGATGTATTCTCAATCACAGGTCGTGGTACAGTTGCAACTGGTCGTGTTGAGCGTGGGCAAGTTAAAGTTGGAGACGTAGTAGATATCATCGGTATCGTTGAAGAGCCGAAATCAACTACTGTAACTGGCGTTGAAATGTTCCGTAAACTTCTTGACTATGCAGAAGCTGGTGACAACATCGGTGCTCTTTTACGTGGTGTTTCACGTGAAGATATCCAACGTGGTCAAGTACTTGCTAAACCAGGTACAATCACTCCACATACTGAATTCAAAGCAGAAGTTTATGTTCTTTCTAAAGAAGAGGGTGGACGTCATACTCCATTCTTCACAAACTACCGTCCTCAGTTCTACTTCCGTACAACTGACGTAACTGGTGTTTGTAACTTACCTGATGGCGTTGAAATGGTTATGCCTGGGGACAACATCGAAATGACTGTTGCTCTTATCGCTCCAATCGCGCTTGAAGAAGGTACTAAGTTCTCTATCCGTGAGGGCGGACGTACTGTTGGTGCTGGCGTAGTTGCTACTATCACTAAATAATTAAAACTTTTAAAAACCTTGCCGGGACGCTGGCAAGGTTTTTTGTTTGTATTAGAAAGTATAAGTTTAGGGATCTCAAGATAAACAAGGAAAGACATAGCTTGCACCATTTCTTGGTGTAGACTATGTCTTTTTTGATGTTTATCTACATTTCATTTTACAGCTCGTGAGGAGTATAGATGGTGGCTCACCTAGTAAACTAGTTTGTTGATTGATAAAAGGCTGAGTTTGATTGATAAACTCTTAATTTTGATTGATGAATATTTTAAAAGCGAATCATCCCTTTAATAATCGTCTCATTAACTAAGTAAACCTTCATTGAAACGCTCTTATTTAAAACAGTAGCGAAGCGAAAATCAAAACCATACAAATGGTAGCCATTTCGCCGGTGGCTCCATGTCTCTTTTCTGTTGGAGAGTGTAGATGGTATTGCTCACCTAGTTAACTAAGTAGTGAGTCGAGAGTGTTCGATATATCTCGATATTTATATTCAAGTTGAAGCATAAACATTTAAGCTAGATTCAATTTGACTGATCAGATATTCATACTAAAGATCCTAGTAACTAATCATTCTCCTACACAACTCAAATTGTTGACTTTCTACACACAATTTGATAATATTTACTTTGTTGAATTAGCACTCTACCATACTAAAGTAAAATTAAGGAGTTAAATTATATGAATGCAGTAATTATAGCAGTAGCGGTTATGCTCGTTCTGAGCTTGCTGAGAGTTAATGTTGTTTTATCTTTACTTGTAGGAGCCCTTGCTGGTGGTTTAATAGGAGGTCTTTCATTAAGCGATACGATCACGGCCTTCACTGATGGATTAGGGGGAGGGGCATCAATAGCCCTAAGCTATGCATTGCTAGGTGGTTTTGCAGTAGCTATTTCTAGGACGGGTATTCCTGAACTTCTTGTAGCTACGATTCTAAAATTGATTAAAAAAGATGGAGAGAAAGATAGAACGGCATTAGCTAAAACTTTTATTATATTAGCTTTGCTCTTAATGGCTGTCTTCTCGCAAAATCTGATCCCGATTCATATCGCATTTATCCCATTACTGATTCCACCAATTTTACATGTAATGAATCTTTTAAAAATTGATAGAAGATTGATTGCGACAGTATTAACATTTGGTTTAACAGCTCCATATATTTTATTGCCATATGGATTCGGTTTCATCTTTCATGAAATCATTGCAAATCAAATGGAAGCAGCAGGATTAGTGATCGATATGAAAGACATACCGTATGCGATGTTGATTCCAACGGCGGGATTGATTGTTGGATTACTTATAGCAATCTTCTTTTCTTATCGCAAACCAAGAGAATATGATCGAGATATGTATGTAAAAGAAACTCTTGTAGTAAATGTGAATAAAAAAGACGTAGTTTTCACAGTAATTGCTTTAGTTGCAGCGTTGACTGCGCAGATTGTAACAGAGTCAATGATTATTGGTGCACTAGCAGGTATTGCAACTTTATATATTTCCGGAGCTTTAAAAGTAAAAGAAGCTGATGAAGTGTTAATAGAAGGAATGCGTATGATGGCATTCATTGGTTTTGTCATGATTGCAGCTAATGGGTTCGCTTCAGTTATTCAAGCAACAGGAGATATTGAATCCTTGGTTGGAAGTGTTTCTTCTATATTAGAAGGAAATAAATCACTTGCAGCAATGTTGATGTTGTTAATCGGTTTGATTGTTACCATGGGTATCGGATCTTCTTTCGCAACGATTCCTATTATCGCAGCAATCTTTGTTCCGCTAGCGGTTGTATTTGATTTTAGTGTGTTAGCAATCATTGCCCTTATCGGAACAGCCGGAGCACTTGGAGATGCTGGATCGCCTGCATCAGATAGTACGCTAGGACCTACTGCTGGATTAAATGTCGATGGGCAACATAATCACATTTGGGATACATGTGTTCCGACTTTCATTCATTACAATATTCCATTGCTTGTCTTTGGTTGGATAGCTGTAATGATTTTATAAAAGACGATGAAATTCTTGAGTATAAGTTTATGATGAGAATGAAAGACTGTGTGAGGTTGTATTGGTTAGTTAAGTGGTCCGGAATGAATAAAGCCGTAAAAAGCAACGCATAAATTCATCTGGATCACGTTTGAAATAAGAACTTAATGTTCGGACTATTAGTAGAACTATTGCCTTTAAATTAAAATCAATTTACAATAAAAAAGCATTCAGAAAGAATTTCGTCAAAGCACTTGCGGAATTCTTTTTTATTCTGTATAATGTTGAATGTTGGTCTTTGACTGCTATGAAACGAGAGGTTATCGACACACCCGGCCGCTTTGCCATGGCGGGTTGTTGAAAAATTTTCGTGGAGAATGTCTAGTAAATAGGCGAAAAGGAGGGAAAATAATGGCAAAACAAAAAATTCGTATCCGTTTAAAAGCGTATGATCATCGAATTCTTGATCAGTCTGCTGAGAAAATTGTCGAGACAGCTAAACGTTCAGGTGCAAGTGTATCAGGTCCGATTCCACTTCCAACTGAGAAGTCTGTGTATACAATTCTTCGTGCTGTTCACAAGTACAAAGATTCTCGTGAGCAATTCGAAATGCGTACGCATAAGCGTCTGATCGATATCGTTAACCCAACACCACAAACTGTTGATGCGTTAATGAAGCTTGACTTACCATCTGGCGTTGATATTGAAATCAAACTTTAATGGTAAATAACAAATAGAAAAAACAAATATTGTAGGAGGTGTGACGGATGACCAAAGGAATCTTAGGTAGAAAAATCGGTATGACGCAAGTTTTCGCTGAGAACGGTGATTTAATCCCGGTAACTGTAATTGAAGCTGCTCCAAACGTAGTACTTCAAAAGAAATCAGTTGAAACGGATGGTTACGAAGCAATCCAATTAGGTTTTGATGATAAGCGTGAAAAGCTTTCAAACAAACCTGCTAAAGGACACGTAGCTAAAGCAAACACTGCTCCTAAGCGCTTCATCCGCGAATTCCGCGACATGAACTTAGCCGATTACGAAGTTGGTCAAGAAGTCAAAGTTGGAATTTTCGCAGAAGGCGATGTAATTGATGTATCTGGTGTGACAAAAGGTAAAGGTTTCCAAGGTGTTATTAAACGCCACGGACAATCTCGAGGACCTATGGCTCACGGATCTCGCTATCACCGTCGTCCGGGTTCAATGGGGCCAGTTGCTCCGAACCGCGTATTCAAACAAAAGAAATTACCTGGTCAAATGGGTGGCACAATGGTAACGATTCAAAATTTACAAATTGTAAAAGTTGACGAAGATCGTAACTTGCTACTAGTTAAAGGTAATGTTCCTGGTTCACGTAAAGCACTAGTAGTTGTTAAAACTGCTATTAAAGCGAACTAATAATTAAAGAAAGGAGGAAACAGGAATGCCAAAGGTATCTTTACTTAATCAAACTGGTAAATCGGTTGGTGAAATCGAATTGAACGATTCGATCTTCGGAATCGAACCAAATGGTTCTGTATTATTTGACGCAGTAATCGCTCAACGCGCTTCATTACGTCAAGGTAATCATAAAGTTAAAAACCGCTCAGAAGTTGCTGGTGGTGGCCGTAAGCCTTGGAAACAAAAAGGAACAGGTCGTGCTCGTCAAGGGTCGATTCGTTCTCCACAATGGCGTGGTGGTGGTGTTGTTTTCGGACCAGTTCCACGTAGTTACAGCTACAAACTACCGAAAAAAGTACGTCGCTTAGCTCTTCGTTCTGCTCTTTCTGCGAAAGTGTTAGAAGAGAACTTCGTAGTTCTTGAAGGCTTAGTGTTGAACGCACCAAAAACTAAAGATTTCTTGAAAGTGTTGAAAGACCTTTCAATCGAGAAAAAAGCTTTGTTCGTTACTGCTGAACTTGATGAAAACGTAGCATTATCTGCTCGTAACATCCCAGGAGTTACAGTTGTATCAGCAACAGGCATTAACGTTCTTGATTTGCTTGGTCATGACAAAATTGTCATTACTAAAGCAGCTGTAGAAAAAGTAGAGGAGGTGCTTGGATAATGGAAGCACGTGATATTATTAAACGTCCGGTCATTACCGAGCGTTCTTCAGAAATTATGGAAGAGAAAAAGTACACTTTCTTAGTGGACACTCGCGCCAACAAAACTCAAGTTAAACACGCAATCGAAGAAATCTTTGGCGTTGATGTTGAGAAAGTTAACATCATGAACTACAAAGGTAAATTCAAACGCGTAGGTAAATTTGGTGGATACACTAACAAACGCCGTAAAGCAATTGTTAAGTTGACTGCTGATAGTAAAGACATCGAAATTTTCGAATCTTAATCTGTAAAAGATTATAGAATTCAACAAACAAGAAGGAGGGAATAAACATGGCGATTAAAAAGTACAAACCTACCTCCAATGGTCGACGTAACATGACAGCTTCTGATTTCGCTGAAATCACGACAAACAAGCCTGAGAAATCATTGCTTGAGCCTGTCAAACGTAAAGGTGGCCGTAATAACCAAGGTAAGTTAACTGTTCGTCATCATGGTGGCGGCCATAAGCGTCAATACCGTGTCATCGATTTCAAACGAAATAAAGATGGCATTCCAGGACGCGTTGCTACTATTGAGTATGATCCAAACCGCTCTGCGAATATCGCATTGATTAATTACGTAGATGGAGAAAAACGTTACATCCTAGCTGCTAAAGGCTTAGAAGTGGGAATGACAATTTTGTCAGGTCCAGAAGCTGATATCAAGCCAGGTAACGCACTTCCACTACAAAACATCCCAATGGGTACTACTATCCATAACATCGAAATGAAACCTGGTAAAGGTGGACAATTAGTACGTTCTGCTGGTACTTCTGCGCAAGTACTTGGTAAAGAAGATAAGTACGTAATTATCCGTTTACAATCTGGTGAAGTTCGCATGATCTTGGGTACATGCCGTGCAACTATCGGTCAAGTAGGTAACGAACAACACGAATTAATTAACATCGGTAAAGCAGGTCGTAACCGTTGGTTAGGTAAACGCCCAACTGTACGTGGATCTGTAATGAACCCGAACGATCACCCACACGGTGGTGGTGAAGGACGTTCTCCAATCGGACGTAAATCACCAATGACTCCATGGGGTAAACCAACTCTTGGTTATAAGACTCGTAAAAAGAAAAACAAATCCGACAAACTTATCATTCGTCGTCGTAAAAAATAATGTGATTCTTCTGCGGTTCGACAAAAGAGCCGTAGTGAGATCGCTGAGGGAGGTTCCAAAATGGGTCGTAGCTTGAAAAAAGGACCATTTGTAGATGACCATCTTATGAAGAAGGTCGATGCACAAAAGGATTCTGAGAAAAAACAAGTGATCAAAACTTGGTCTCGCCGTTCTACAATTTTCCCGACTTTTATCGGATTAACAATCGCAGTATATGATGGACGTAAACACGTTCCAGTATATGTGACTGAAGATATGGTAGGGCACAAATTAGGCGAATTCGCACCAACTCGTGCGTATAAAGGCCATGGTGCTGACGATAAGAAAACAAGACGCTAATTTGAGAGGAGGTTATCCTGATGCAAGCTAAAGCTATTGCTAGAACAGTGCGTATTGCCCCTCGTAAAGTACGATTAGTCGTTGATTTAATCCGAGGCAAGCAAATCGGTGAAGCAGTTGCGATTTTAAACCACACTCCAAGATCGGCATCTCCTGTCGTTGAAAAAGTGTTAAAATCAGCCGTTGCAAACGCTGAGCACAACTATGATTTAGACGTAAATAATTTAATTATTTCAGAAGTATTTGTTGACGAAGGTCCAACATTGAAACGTTTCCGTCCACGTGCGATGGGACGTGCAAGCGCGATTAACAAACGCACTAGCCACATCACTATCGTGGTATCTGAGAAGAAGGAGGGATAATTCGTGGGTCAAAAAGTACATCCAATAGGATTACGAATCGGTATTATTCGTGACTGGGAGTCAAAATGGTATGCTGAAAAAGACTATGCAACTCTACTTCACGAAGACTTAAGAATTCGTAGCTATATCGAAACTCGTTTGAAAGACGCATCTGTTTCTAAAGTTGAAATCGAGCGTGCAGCAAACCGTGTAAACATTACAATTCACACTGCGAAACCAGGTATGGTAATTGGTAAAGGTGGTACTGAAGTGGAAGCACTTCGTAAGAACCTTAACACTACTACTGGCAAGCGTGTTCACATCAACATCGTTGAAATCAAGCGTGCAGACTTAGATGCTAAGCTAGTTGCTGAAAACATCGCACGTCAATTAGAAAACCGCGTATCTTTCCGTCGTGCTCAAAAGCAGTCGATCCAACGCACTATGCGTTCTGGAGCGAAAGGTATCAAAACACAAGTATCAGGTCGTCTAGGTGGCGCTGATATCGCTCGTGCTGAACATTACAGTGAAGGAACTGTTCCGCTTCATACGCTTCGCGCTGACATTGATTATGCTCATGCAGAAGCAGACACTACTTATGGTAAGCTTGGTGTTAAAGTATGGATCTATCGCGGTGAAGTCCTTCCAGTTAAGAAGAACTCTGGGGAAGGAGGCAAATAATATGTTAATGCCTAAGCGCGTTAAATATCGTCGCGAACATCGCGGAAAAATGCGTGGGGAAGCAAAAGGCGGTAAAGAAGTAACATTCGGTGAATTCGGATTACAAGCTGTTGAAGCTAGCTGGATCACTAACCGTCAGATTGAATCTGCACGTATTGCAATGACACGTTACATGAAACGTGGCGGTAAAGTATGGATTAAGATTTTCCCGCACAAGCCTTATACTAAAAAGCCTCTTGAAGTACGAATGGGTTCAGGTAAAGGTGCTCCTGAAGGTTGGGTTGCAGTAGTTAAACCAGGAAAGATCATGTTTGAAATTGCTGGCGTATCTGAAGAGATCGCACGTGAAGCACTTCGACTTGCATCACATAAACTTCCTGTGAAATGCAAAATTGTAAAACGTGAAGAAATTGGTGGTGAATCTAATGAAAGCTAATGAACTCCGTGACCTTACCACTGCAGAAATCGAACAAAAAGTGAAATCACTGAAAGAAGAGCTTTTCAACCTTCGCTTCCAATTGGCGACTGGTCAATTAGAGAACACAGCTCGTATTCGTGAAGTACGCAAAGGTATCGCGCGTATGAAAACTGTGATTCGTGAAAGAGAAATCAGTGCAAATAACTGATAAAGGAGGTTTTCAGGCATGACTGAGCGTAATCAACGTAAAGTATATACAGGCCGTGTTGTTTCAGACAAAATGGACAAAACGATTACTGTAATGATTGAAACATACAAAAAACACAAGCTTTACGGCAAACGTGTTAAATACTCGAAAAAGTTCAAGGCTCATGATGAATTAAACGAAGCTAAATTAGGCGACGTAGTTCGTATCATGGAAACTCGCCCGCTGTCAGCTACAAAACGTTTCCGTCTAGTGGAAGTTGTAGAAAAAGCGGTAGTTATCTAAATAAAGTTCGGAATACACCAAATTCCGAGAGGAGGTTACCTAAGTGATCCAACAAGAGAGTCGTATGAAAGTTGCTGACAACTCAGGTGCACGTGAAGTTTTAACAATTAAAGTGCTTGGTGGTTCTGGTCGTAAAACTGCTAACATCGGCGATATCGTCGTGTGTACAGTTAAGAAAGCAACACCAGGTGGCGTTGTCAAGAAAGGTGACGTCGTTAAAGCTGTTATCGTTCGCACTAAAAGCGGTGTACGCCGTAAAGACGGTACTTATATCAAATTTGATGAAAATGCTTGCGTTATTATCAAAGACGATAAAGGCCCGCGCGGAACTCGTATTTTCGGACCTGTAGCACGTGAATTACGTGACAACAGCTTCATGAAAATCGTATCTTTAGCTCCGGAAGTTCTTTAATATACATGAAAGTGCCAATCAAGGAGGTGCGATAGAATGCACGTTAAAAAAGGCGACAAAGTTATGGTGATCTCTGGTAAAGAGAAAGGTAAAACTGGTACTATCATTGCTTCTTTCCCGAAAAAAGACCGCGTTTTAGTTGAAGGTCTTAACATCGTGAAAAAACATATGAAACCTAACCAGGCAAACCCGCAAGGTGGAATTGTGAATCAAGAAGCTTCAATTCACGTTTCAAACGTAATGCTAATCGACCCTAAATCTGGCGAGCCGACTCGCGTAGGTTACAAAGTGGAAGATGGTAAGAAAATTCGCATTGCTAAAAAATCAGGCGAATCAATCGACAAATAAGTAAAAGAAGAAGGGAGGTACACACATGAACCGCCTAAAAGAAAAGTTTCTTAAGGAAGTTTCTCCTGCTCTAATGAGCAAGTTTGAATATAAATCAGTTATGCAAGTGCCTAAAGTAGACAAAATCGTTATCAACATGGGTGTTGGTGACGCTGTTCAAAACACAAAAGCACTTGATGCAGCTGTTGAAGAATTAACTACTATTACAGGTCAAAAACCTGTTGTAACTAAAGCTAAGAAATCTATCGCTGGTTTCCGTCTTCGTGAGGGTATGCCAATCGGCGCGAAAGTAACATTACGCGGCGAGCGTATGTATGATTTCCTGGACAAATTAATCGCTATCTCACTTCCACGTGTTCGTGACTTCCGTGGTGTTTCTAAAAAAGCATTCGACGGTCGCGGTAACTACACATTAGGTGTTAAAGAGCAATTGATTTTCCCTGAAATCGACTACGATAAAGTGTCTAAAGTACGCGGTATGGACATCGTAATTGTAACAACTGCGAACTCTGATGAAGAAGCTCGTGAGTTATTAACACAATTCGGAATGCCGTTCCAAAAGTAAACATAAGGGAGGCGTAAACGTGGCTAAAAAATCAATGATCGCTAAACAAAAGCGCACGCCAAAGCATAATGTACAAGCTTACACACGTTGTGAACGTTGCGGTCGTCCGCATTCGGTCTTACGTAAATTTAAACTTTGCCGTATTTGTTTCCGTGAACTTGCTTACAAGGGACAAATTCCTGGCGTTAAAAAAGCCAGCTGGTAATCCCCTAAATTGGGAAGGAGGTAAATGTAATGACAATGACAGATCCGATTGCAGATATGCTTACACGTATTCGTAACGCGAACATGGTTCGCCACGAGAAACTGGAAGTACCTGCTTCAAACATGAAAAAAGAGATCGCTGAGATCCTTAAACGTGAAGGTTTTGTTCGTGACGTAGAATACGTTGAAGATAGCAAACAAGGTATCATTCGCATTTTCTTAAAATACGGTCAAAACAACGAACGCGTTATTACTGGTCTTAAACGTATTTCAAAACCAGGTCTTCGCGTTTATGCGAAAACTGATGAGGTGCCTAGAGTATTAAATGGTCTTGGTATTGCTTTGGTTTCAACTTCTCATGGTCTATTGACTGACAAAGAAGCTCGCGCTAAACAAATTGGCGGCGAAATCGTAGCGTACGTTTGGTAATAAGCAACAAACGAATGGAGGTGCAAAAGAATGTCTCGTGTAGGTAAAAAACCAATTGAGGTTCCTGCAGACGTTACTGTTACTATCGGTAAAAACAACGAAGTAACTGTAAAAGGTCCAAAAGGCGAGCTTACTCGTACTTTTAATGCAGATATTAAAATAGAGCTTGAAGGGAACGTTGTTACATTAACACGTCCTTCTGAATCAAAAGAACACCGTACTATTCATGGTACAACTCGTGCTTTGCTTGCAAACATGGTTGAGGGTGTATCTAAAGGATTCGAACGTAATCTTGAATTAGTTGGTGTAGGTTACCGTGCTTCTCTACAAGGAGAAAAACTTGTATTGAATGTTGGTTACTCTCATCCAGTTGAATTCACTCCTGAAGATGGCTTAGTTGTAGAAGTTCCTACAAACACTAAGATCAGCATCAAAGGAATTAACAAAGAACGCGTTGGTGCTTTAGCATCAAACATCCGTCAAGTACGTCCACCAGAGCCTTATAAAGGTAAAGGGATTCGTTATGAAGGCGAAGTTGTTCGTCGTAAAGAAGGTAAAACAGGTAAATAATGCTGCTTAAGCATTAGAAAGGAGTGACCTCTGTGATTACGAAACAAGATAAAAATCAAGTTCGTAAAAAACGTCATGCTCGTGTACGCTCTAAAATTACGGGTACTGCTGAACGTCCACGTTTAAACGTATTCCGTTCAAACAAACACTTGTATGCGCAATTAATCGATGACGTGGCTGGTGTAACACTTGTAAGTGCTTCTACTATGGAAAAAGATTTCGATGGTAAAGGTAATGTAGAGTCTGCAAAAGCTATCGGTGAATCAATCGCTAAACGTGCTACGGAAAAAAACATCAAATCTGTTGTATTCGACCGTGGCGGTTACTTATATCATGGACGCGTTAAAGCTTTAGCTGAAGCTGCTCGCGAAAATGGCTTAGAATTTTAAGAAGAAGGAGGGACACATTTCATGCGTCACATTGATCCAAACAAACTTGAACTTGAAGAACGCGTTGTTACTATTAACCGCGTAGCTAAAGTTGTAAAAGGTGGACGTCGTTTCCGCTTCTCTGCATTGGTTGTTGTTGGTGACAAAAACGGCCACGTAGGATTTGGTACTGGTAAAGCACAAGAAGTTCCAGATGCTATCCGTAAAGCAGTTGAAGATGCGAAGAAAAACCTGATCGAAGTGCCAATGGTTCGTGGTACTACTCCACACTTAATCATCGGTAACTTTGGCGCTGGTGAAATTCTAATTAAACCTGCTGCTCCAGGTACTGGTGTAATTGCTGGTGGCCCGGTTCGTGCGGTATTAGAACTTGCTGGTATTACAGATATTCTTTCTAAATCACTTGGTTCAAACACACCAATTAACATGGTCCGTGCAACTATCCAAGGATTAACAGAATTAAAACGTGTAGAAGATGTTGCTAAATTACGCGGTAAAACAGTAGAAGAACTGTTAGGTTAAGGGGGGAAATGACATGTCAAACAAACTAGAAGTTACCCTCACTCGTAGCGTTATCGGTACAAAACCAGATCAACGCAAAACAGTAGAAGCTCTTGGATTACGTAAAATGCATCAAACAGTTGAGCACGCTGACAATGCAGCTATCCGTGGGATGGTTAAAAAAGTTGCTCATTTAGTTTCTGTTAAGGAACTATAAGAAGTTTAAGAATAAGGAGGTGTCACCCTATGAAATTGCATGAGTTAAAACCAGCAGAAGGATCACGTGGAGTACGTAAACGTAAAGGTCGCGGGATTGGTTCTGGTAATGGTAAAACTGCAGGTAAAGGTCATAAAGGTCAAAACGCTCGTTCTGGCGGAGGTGTTCGTCCAGGATTTGAAGGCGGTCAAAACCCATTGTTCCGTCGTTTACCAAAACGTGGATTTACGAACATTAATCGTAAAGAGTACGCTATTGTGAACCTTGATACATTAAACCGTTTCGATGAAGGTACAGAGGTAACACCTGCATTGCTTCTTGAAACTGGTTATGTGAGCAGCGAAAAAGCTGGAATCAAGATTCTCGGTAACGGATCTCTTGACAGAAAGCTTACTGTTAAAGCTCACAAGTTCTCTGCTTCAGCAAAAGAAGCAATCGAGACAGCGGGCGGACAAACTGAGGTGGTATAATGTTTCAAACGATCTCCAACTTTATGCGCGTGAGAGATATACGAAATAAAATCATTTTTACACTTCTAATGTTAATCGTTTTCCGTATTGGAACTTTCATTCCAGTACCAAACGTCGACGCTGCAGTTCTGCAAGCGACAGACCAATTTAGTTTAATTGGTTTCTTGAATACATTTGGTGGCGGTGCCCTTGCTAACTTCTCGATTTTAGCAATGGGGATTATGCCATACATTACAGCATCGATTATTGTACAGTTGTTACAAATGGATGTTGTACCGAAGTTTACGGAGTGGGCGAAACAAGGTGAAGTCGGAAGACGTAAACTTGCTCAGTTCACACGTTACTTCACAATCGTGTTAGCGTTCATTCAAGCGATGGCTATGTCATACGGATTTAACCGCATGTATGGCGGATCTTTAATTAAAGACGATGGCATACAAACGTATATTGTGATTGCGATTGTGTTAACAGGAGGAACAGCGTTCCTACTTTGGTTATCTGAGCAAATTACCGCTAAAGGTGTTGGTAATGGTATTTCCATTATTATCTTTGCTGGTATCGTTGCTGCGATTCCTGGAGCTGCTAACCAAATCTATGCACAACAAATTGATGGCGCTGGTGATGATTTATTCATCCGTATTGCGATCATGGCACTTTTAGTTTTAGCGATTATTGCTGTTACGGTAGGAGTAATTTATGTTCAACAAGCGTTGCGTAAAATTCCTATCCAATATGCAAAACGTGTTGCGGGCCGCAGTCAAACTGGTGGTCAACAAACACACTTACCGTTAAAAGTGAATGCTGCTGGGGTTATTCCGGTGATCTTTGCGGTTGCGTTTATCATTACACCACAAACTCTTTCTACCTTCTTTGGACAGAATAGTGTAACGGATTTCATTCAGAACACTTTTGATTACTCTCAACCGGTGGGCATGCTCATCTATGTTGCGTTAATCGTTGCATTTACGTATTTCTATGCGTTTATACAAGTGAATCCTGAAAACGTTGCAGATAACTTGAAGAAGCAAGGTGCTTATATTCCAGGGATTCGTCCAGGGAAGAACACACAAGACTATCTAACGAGTGTTTTGTATCGTTTAACTTTCGTAGGTGCGATTTTCTTAGCTGTAGTATCCATTATGCCGATCTTGTTCATTAACTTTGCTGGTCTTCCGGCATCTGCACAAATCGGTGGAACAAGTTTACTAATTGTTGTCGGTGTTGCACTGGAAACAATGAAACAACTTGAAGCTCAGCTTGTAAAACGTCACTACAAAGGTTTTATGAAATAAAAGTTGGTTTTAGGAACGTTTTCGTTCCTTCAACCTGCAAATTGTAGCAGGGGGCAAAACGTATGAATATCGTTTTAATGGGTCTGCCGGGTGCAGGTAAAGGCACTCAAGCAGATAAAATTGTTGAGAAGTACGCAATCCCTCATATTTCTACAGGCGATATGTTCCGCGCAGCTATAAAAGGTGGTACGGAACTAGGCCTTAAAGCCAAAGCGTTTATGGATGAAGGTGCTTTAGTACCTGATGAAGTGACGATCGGTATTGTCCGTGAAAGATTAAGCAAACCTGATTGTGAAAATGGATTTTTATTGGACGGGTTCCCACGAACTGTTCCTCAAGCAGAAGCACTTGATGCGCTTTTGTCTGATTTGAACAAGGAAGTAGAACACGTATTGAATATTCAAGTAGAGCAAGAAGAGTTGATTAAGCGTCTAACGGGGCGTCGCATCTGTAAAGTATGTGGCACTGCGTACCATTTAGTCTTTAACCCACCTCAAAAAGATGGGGAATGCGACAAAGATGGAGGCGAGCTTTACCAGCGCGCGGATGACAATCCGGAAACGGTCACAAACCGTCTGGAAGTAAATATGAAGCAAACGCAACCTTTGCTTGACTATTATGGCAACAAAGGTGTACTAACAAATATAAACGGTCAGCAAGACATTCATAAGGTATTTGCTGATTTGAACGCTCTTTTAGAGGGCAACCGCAGCTGAACCTAGCGGCACGCTTGTGAACGAAATTTATTTCGAGAGCTGCAAAAGCTATTGTGCCCGCTATACGGTTGGCAGGATAAGATCTGTTATGGTTAAAAGGATCCCTTTGTCCTTTCGTGCATTTCTAGTTCTGGCAAGGTATAATGGGTTTCGTGGAAGCATCTGTGTAACGGATATGGTGGAACTCATCCAAGGCATTCCGAGCGGTCGTGTTTACATGAGGGAGACAGGTTCACCCGGGTCAGTCTACTCCGTAGGTTGCCAGAAGCGAAGCCTGACGAGTGTCTTTCGAACATCTCTCATGCAAAACAAACATATGTTGAAACGAATAGAGCTCTTTAGAACTCTAATTGGTACCTCATTCCGTTTGATTTGATGATGAGAACCTGATTTTTTATACAGAAGGGAGACAGGGTTGATGGCGAAAGACGATGTAATTGAAGTCGAAGGAACAGTTGTTGAGACTTTGCCTAACGCGATGTTTAAGGTAGAATTGGAAAATGGTCACACGATTCTTGCGCATGTATCTGGTAAAATTCGTATGCATTTTATCCGCATCCTACCTGGAGATAAAGTCACAATTGAACTTTCTCCTTACGATTTAACTCGCGGTCGTATCACATACCGTTTTAAATAATCTTTTGCACTCCGGACTAACAAGGAGGTTGGGTTAGATGAAAGTGAGACCATCTGTGAAACCGATCTGCGAAAAATGTAAAGTAATTCGCCGACGCGGTAAAGTAATGGTAATCTGTGAAAATCCGAAACATAAACAAAAACAAGGCTAATTTGAAGGAGGTGCACGACACACATGGCACGTATTGCTGGTGTTGACATTCCGCGCGATAAACGCGTTATAATTTCATTAACATATATTTTTGGAATCGGTAAAACAACTGCTCAAAAGGTACTAGCTAATGCTGGCGTTTCTGAAGATGCACGCGTTCGTGATCTTACAGAAGACGAGTTGAATAAAATCCGTGAATCAATCGGTGCTTACAAGGTAGAAGGTGACCTTCGCCGTGAAGTATCATTAAACATTAAGCGTCTGATGGAAATCGGTTCATTCCGTGGTATCCGTCACCGTCGCGGTTTACCTGTGCGCGGTCAAAATACGAAGAACAATGCGCGTACGCGTAAAGGTCCTCGTAAAACTGTTGCTAACAAGAAAAAATAATCGGTAAAGGAGGTTTCTTCTTAACATGGCACGTAAACAACAAACACGTAAGCGTCGTGTGAAAAAGAATATCGAATCCGGTATTGCTCACATCCGCTCTACATTTAATAATACAATTGTAACGATTACAGACATGCAAGGAAATGCGGTATCTTGGTCAAGTGCTGGTTCACTTGGTTTCAGAGGTTCACGTAAATCAACTCCATTTGCAGCGCAAATGGCTGCTGAAGCAGCTGCGAAAGCATCTGTGGAGCACGGTTTGAAGACGTTAGAAGTAACGGTAAAAGGTCCTGGTGCTGGTCGTGAAGCTGCAATTCGTGCACTTCAAGCTGCTGGACTTGACGTTACAGCAATCAAAGATGTTACACCTGTACCACATAATGGTTGCCGTCCGCCAAAACGTCGTCGCGTGTAATAGGTGCGTCTCAATTTAATTGATTGAGAACATCATTTCTTGTACAAACTGAGTTGTGCAATCACCGATAAGTCTAGTACTATCGATTTCATGATGGAACGAACCTATACATTCGATGTTTTGAAGGAGGGTAAATGAATGATCGAAATTGAAAAACCAAAGATTGAAACGGTTGAGATCAGCGAAGAAGCCAAATTTGGCAAGTTTGTTGTAGAACCGCTTGAGCGTGGATATGGAAACACATTAGGTAATTCACTACGTCGTATTTTGTTGTCGTCTTTACCAGGAGCTGCAGTAACTTCTATTCAAATTGATGGCGTGCTTCACGAGTTCTCTACTATTGAGGGCGTAGTTGAAGATGTTGCTACAGTTATAATGAATGTGAAAAAACTTGCTCTTAAAATCTACTCTGATGAAGAAAAAGTCATAGAGATTGATGTTAAAGGTGATGGACAGATTACAGCAGCTGACATTACACATGACAGTGATGTAGAAATATTAAATCCTGATCTCTATATTGCAACAATCGGTAAAAACGGTCATTTGCGTATGCGTATGTATGCACAACGCGGCCGCGGTTACACTCCTGCTGATCAAAACAAACGTGAGGATCTTCCTATCGGCGTGATCCCGATCGACTCTATTTATACTCCAGTTTCACGCGTCAATTTCCAAGTAGAAAATACTCGTGTTGGTCAAATGACGAACTACGACAAACTTTCTCTTGATGTGTGGACAGATGGCAGCATCGGTCCGAAAGAGGCGATTTCGCTAGGGGCGAAAATTTTAACAGAGCATTTAAATATCTTCGTAGGGATGACTAACGAGGCACAAACTGCTGAAATCATGGTCGAAAAAGAAGAAGACCAAAAAGAAAAAGTCTTAGAGATGACTATCGAAGAGCTTGATCTTTCTGTTCGATCTTACAACTGCTTGAAGCGCGCTGGTATCAATACGGTACTTGAGTTAGCTAACAAGTCAGAAGACGACATGATGAAAGTACGTAACCTTGGACGTAAATCACTTGAAGAAGTTAGAGCGAAGATAGACGATCTTGGCTTAGGATTACGCAAAGAAGACTAAGCGACTTGTTTGATATAGACAGATCCAATATTCAACAAAGGAGGTAAACATCTATGGGTTACAGAAAACTTGGTCGTACAAGTTCTCAACGTAAAGCGATGTTACGTGACTTAACAACTGACTTAATCATCAATGAGCGTATTCAAACGACAGAAGCTCGTGCTAAAGAATTACGTTCAGTTGTTGAAAAAATGATTACTTTAGGTAAACGTGGAGATTTACATGCACGCCGTCAAGCTGCATCATATATCCGTCGTGAACTAACAACTACTTCTGACGCAGAAGGCAATGAATCAACAGTTTATGCTTTGCAAAAATTGTTTGATGATGTAGCACCACGCTACGCTGAACGTCAAGGCGGTTACACACGTATCATGAAAATGGGACCTCGTCGTGGAGACGGAGCACCTGTTGTAGTAATTGAATTAGTTTAATTCATCACATTATGAAGAGGGGTATTGCTGAGAAGCCCCCCTCTTCTTTTTAAAAAGATTTATACGACATAATGAAAAGCTGAGCGTTACAATGAGCGGATCGATTTTATCGATTGCGTCTCGTCTAGCTCTACGCACCTCATTCACGTAGACGGTCTGAGCAACCGAATACGAAACAAAGATAGAAGAGCGCATTTCTCTGAATGAGGTGCGCGCTTTTTTATTTGACTGATATAATTGATTAACTATTCGGTAATCATGAATCTGCCAAATTTAAAAGAGTTTTGTTTTGTTTGTTTAATCATCAACATGAGAGAATACAAAGAGATGAGCTTAGTTGAGTTAGAGGAGGTTATACACATGAACGAGATTCTATCCTTACAAAATATTTCTTACACATATACACCAGAAGAAGTCGATAAACGAAAAGCAGTTGATAACATTTCGTTTACCGTTAACGATGGGGAGTGGATTGCCATCGTTGGACATAATGGATCAGGGAAATCCACACTAGCGAAACTCATGAACGGATTGATATTTCCAGAGAGTGGAGAAGTCCGTATATTAGGTGAGTCGCTGAATGAAGAAAACCTTTGGGCGATACGTTCACAAATGGGCATGGTGTTTCAAAATCCCGATAATCAATTTGTTGGAGCCACTGTTCAAGATGACGTCGCATTTGCTTTGGAAAATAACGGAGTTCCGTTTGAAGATATGATTTTACGTGTTCATGAATCACTTGCTCAAGTGAAAATGGATGAGTTTTTAGATCGGGAACCACATCACTTATCAGGTGGTCAAAAGCAACGGGTTGCGATTGCTGGTGCACTTGCCTTAAAACCAAAAATTCTTATTCTCGATGAGGCAACTTCCATGTTGGACCCGCAAGGACGTCATGAGGTGCTATCAACCGTCAGAAGACTGCGTGAAGAAACCCACTTAACTGTTCTGTCCATTACACATGATTTAGAAGAAGCTTTGCTAGCGGATCGAATCTTGGTAATGAATGAAGGTCGTAAGTACACAGAAGGTACACCTACAGAAGTATTTGCACGTGGAGATGAATTGGTTCAGTTAGGTTTGGATTTGCCTTTTACGATGAAAATGAGTCAACTTTTGAGAGATCAAGGAGTAGAGGTAAAAGGGAATCACATGTCAGAAGAAGAGTTGGTGAATGATTTATGGACATCGAACTTCAACAAGTAGGCTATGCCTACGCGAAAGGGACGCCATTTGAAAAACGCGCTCTTTATGATGTGAACTTAACCATCCAGTCCGGAAGTTATCAAGCCATCATCGGTCATACAGGATCAGGGAAGTCAACGGTGCTGCAACACTTAAACGCATTGCTAAAACCGTCTGAAGGTACGATTAAACTTGGTGACTTATCAATTGAAGCAGGTAAGAAAGTGAAGCATATCCGTCCGGTTCGTCAAAAGATTGGCATTGTGTTTCAATTCCCTGAACATCAACTCTTTGAAGAAACGGTATTAAAGGACATTATGTTTGGTCCGTTAAATTTTGGGGTTTCTGCTACAGAGGCTGAAAGACGTGCAAGAGTTTTAGTCGAACAGTTAAGACTCCCATCAGATGTGCTAGAGAAATCACCCTTTGATTTATCAGGAGGACAAATGCGTCGTGTGGCTATTGCAGGGGTCTTAGCAATGGAACCTAGCGTATTGGTATTAGATGAGCCAACGGCCGGTTTAGACCCTCGTGGGCGCCAAGAAATTATGGAACTGTTTCATCAGTTACATAGAGAAAAAGGTTTAACTACCATACTTGTAACGCACTCGATGGAAGATGCTGCCCGGTATTCCGATCAGGTAGCAATTATGCATGAAGGAACCTGTGTATTAAACGCTTCAGCAGCAGACGTTTTTGGGAATGAAGAACGCCTTGCGCGCTATCGTTTAGAAGCACCTCGTGCTGTTCAATTCCAAAGGAAAATAGAATCGTTACTAGGTCACTCTTTATCAAAAGTCTGTTTAACTGAAGAAATGCTCGCAACTGAGATTGCCCTTGCAAGTCAGAAGGGGCGTGCACAATTATGATGGAGAAAATGATTTTTGGTCGCTATATTCCAGGGGACTCATTCGTTCATAAATTAGATCCTCGCTCGAAGTTAATCTTTATTTTTATTTTTATTGCCATCGTGTTTTTAGCAAATAATGCCGTTACCTATGGTTTGTTGCTTGGTTTTACCTTGCTTACCGTTTTCGTATCAAAAATACGTTTGTATTTTTTGTTAAATGGATTAAAACCGATCTTATTCTTACTTGTTTTTACCTTTCTTCTGCATATTTTCTTTACGAAGGAAGGGGATTTGTTGTGGAAGTGGCAATTTATCGAAGTGTATGAAGAAGGTTTAAGACAAGGTATTTTTATTTCATTACGATTTTTAGTATTAGTCTTGATGACTTCCATCTTAACTTTAACTACTTCACCCATTTCGATTACAGACGGCATGGAAGTTTTATTGAACCCATTCAAACGTTTTAAATTGCCAGTACATGAACTCGCATTAATGATGTCGATTTCATTACGCTTTATTCCAACATTAATGGATGAGACAGATAAGATTATGAAGGCTCAAATGGCAAGAGGATCCGATATCACCTCAGGTTCCATTAAGGAACGGATAAAAGCGGTTGTGCCTTTACTTATTCCCTTATTTGTAAGTGCTTTTAAGCGTGCGGAGGATTTAGCCGTTGCTATGGAAGTAAGAGGATACCGTGGAGGAGAAGGACGTACACGTTATCGCCAATTGAAATGGGATTGGCGGGATACGACCATTATGCTATTACTCATTGTCATGGCAGGCATTCTTTGGGTATTGCGCTCGTAGGAGGGAACAGAACTTGAGACGATTGAAAGCAGTAATAATGTATGATGGTTCTGGTTTTGCTGGCTATCAAGTGCAACCTGAAAAGCGCACCGTACAATTAGAAATTGAACGCGTTTTAACCAAAATGCATAAAGGGAACATCACAAAGGTTGTTGCTAGCGGGAGAACCGACGCAGGCGTCCATGCATTGGGTCAAGTGATTCATTTTGATACTGAGTTAACCATTCCGGTAGAACGCTGGGAACGAGCTTTAAACACGCAATTACCGGATGACATTCGCATTCTTCATGTGTCAGAAGTTTCGCCAGATTTTCATGCACGATATGGGACAACTGGTAAGGTATATCGCTACAAATGGAGCCTAGCTGAAATTCAAAATCCTTTTACTCGGAATTTTGTCGTTCATATGCCTGGAATAAAACCTGACGTAGAAAAAATGCGTAAAGCCGCAAAGCTATTTTTAGGAACACATGATTTTACTAGTTTTTGTTCAGCTCGCACTGAGGTAGTAGATCGAGTAAGAACAATTAAGCGATTAGATTTAATTCAAACAGACATGCAAGAATTGCATTTAGTCATTGAAGGTGATGGCTTTTTGTACAATATGGTTCGCATCATTGCGGGGAATTTGTGGGAGATTGGCATTGGACGAAGAGAGCCAGCTGAAATCGAGCGAATGTTGAAGGCAATGGACCGCAAACAAGCAGGAAAAACGGCACCTGCACACGGTTTATACTTAGAAACTGTGAGTTATGGGGAATGAAGCAACACGTCCTGGTGTTTTGAAAAAAATCCTTGACTTTTTATGCCTGGCGTTATATGATGACACATGGTATTTCATTAACCCCACAATAAGCCCCGAAACTTGTTGTTGATGATGATATAAGAAAATTTAAATCAGATTAGATTGAATTAGGAGGACAAAATACATGCGTACAACATTCATGGCTAAAGGTCACGAAGTAGAGCGTAAGTGGTTAGTAGTAGACGCAGAAGGCCAAACTCTTGGTCGTTTAGCTTCTGAAGTAGCTGCTATCTTACGTGGTAAAAACAAACCAACATTCACACCAAACGTTGACACAGGTGATCACGTGATCATTATCAACGCTGAGAAAATCGAATTGACTGGTAAGAAATTGACAGACAAAATTTACTACCGTCATACACAATTTGCTGGTGGTTTGAAAAAACGTACTGCTTTACAAATGCGTACAAACTACCCAACAAAAATGCTTGAATTAGCAATCAAAGGAATGCTTCCTAAAAACTCTTTAGGTCGTCAAACATTCACGAAGCTTCACGTATACGCTGGAGCAGAACATCCACATGCAGCACAAAAACCAGAAGCTTATGAGCTTCGCGGATAATTAAAGAGGAGGACATACCCTTGGCACAAGTTCAATATATCGGCACAGGTCGTCGTAAAAGTTCAACTGCACGCGTACGTTTAGTACCGGGCGAAGGTAATATTGTAATCAACAAACGTGACGTAGAAGACTACGTACCATTTGCTACATTACGCGAAATCATTAAACAACCATTAGTAGCAACTGAAACTCTAGGTAGCTATGACGTTCATGTAAATGTAAATGGTGGTGGATACACAGGTCAAGCAGGCGCAATCCGTCATGGTATTGCTCGTGCACTACTTCATGTAGATCCTGATTTCCGTCCAGCATTGAAATCTGCAGGATTGTTAACTCGTGACTCACGCATGAAAGAACGTAAAAAATACGGTCTTAAAGGCGCTCGTCGTGCACCTCAGTTCTCAAAACGTTAATACATCTACGTTTCAAGACTCTCAACCATTTTGGTTGGGGGTCTTTTTTATGTGTAAAATTAGCTTTTGACCACGCTTTGACCACGAAAAGTTTTTTGACTGTAGAATTATTATCAAATGTCCATATACTTTTGAAACTTTTGTGCGGTTTGCTCTTTTACTGTATCTGTTACGTGTGTATAAATGTTCATGGTCATCTGTATATCAGAGTGTCCAAGTCGCTCCTGGACTTCCTTAATACTTGCCCCTGCTTCAAATAAAAGAGAAGCGTGAGAGTGACGAAATCCATGGATATTAATTCGGTGAAGATTGTGCTTCTTGATCAGTGTATCAAGCTTTTCATTTAAATAAGCTAAACGTAAGGGAGAGCCATCTTCTCTGGTAAAAACCATATTATTTTGGTGTATGTGAAGAGGTATAGCTAGATTCGCTTCTCTTTGCCCTCTACGCCATTTTTTTAACAAGGATAGGGTATTGATATCCAAACTTATTAAACGATTAGATTCATTAGTTTTAGACGTTTGAATAATAAATTTCTTATCAGTATGGAATAAGGTCTTATTAAGTCTGATTGAACCAGCAACAAAGTCTATATCATCCCATGATAGAGCCAATAGTTCACCTTTTCTTGCCCCTGTAAAAATCAGAAGGTGGAACAGAGAATGGTCGCGAAGTGATAAATTAGTTTTCGTTATCTCAAGAAAATTCTTGATTTCTTCCTTACTCCAATAGTTTCGATTAACCGTATCACTTTCATTCTTGAGCATTTCTTTACTTCTCCTTGGAACACTAACATGGTCCATAGGATTTTTGGAGATCAAATCCATCTTTATAGCAAATTTAAATACTTGATTAATTTGAATTTTAATATCATTAGGAACCAGTAGTATATCTGCTACTTCATTCATAACTTTTTGGCAGTATACACGTGTTATTTCCTTTATTTTCAACTTACCAAAACGGGGTAAAATATGCTTATTAAATTTTGATTCCAGACTTTTTCGTGAACTGATTTTTATTGTTTTTGAATGATTTACAAACCACTCTTCATAAACGTCCTGAAATGTAAGGGCCATATTATTAATAAGGATACCGCTAGTAATTTCCTGTTCCATAATAGCTGCACTTACTTGAGCTTCTTTCTTCGTTTTAAACCCCCTTCGTGTTGTTGTTTGTCGCTTCCCTGTATCTGGATGGATATTGGTATCAATTTTATACATCCACATTTGCCCGTTTTTCGTAGTGTACTTTTGAAAAGATGCCATAGTAATTCTCCTTTAGTATTGGATTTTCTAATGCCAGCGAATTTCAATTATGTTTAATCATCGAGGTAATATTTCTTTATTATCTCTTCTTTCGTTAAATAACCAGGTTTTGCAATCTGGTTCACTCTGTCTTTTATTTTCTCTTTACTAACACTATTGTTTTTAATACTTAATTCTTTTATGGCTTGTTTCTTTGTGCGTTGATATGCACTTCTTACTGCATCGTTACACTGCATAGAACAATATTTTCTATCGGATCGTGTAGGTCTGAAATAAGCTTTACAGTTGGGTCTCGAACATCTTTGAAGTCCGGTACCCTTAAGTAAATCTTCAATGGCAAGAGCATAAATAAATCCATACAATTTAGAGTTATTAAGAATGGTGCTTTCAAATTCTGCTTCTTCTTTATTGAAAGTAATGAAGGGCGAGTGGTTCGAAATTATTTGATTTATGTTTGCTTTTATTGCTTCCACCAAACTTAGAAAGTCTAATTTTTCAATTTCTTTTGGTATGAGATGTTCTTTTTGAATTTCCCATTGATATATGAGGTCGATTAATCTTTGGTAATGTTCGCTGGCCATTTTAAATAGAAACAATGGTTCACGTCGTGCACGGGTATTAGAGCGAAAAAGATCTTGATAAGGTATTCCTCTGCGCTCTTCAAAAGATAACTCTTCGAAAAACTTTACATTGTTTAAGCCTAGTAGTCCCCAAGTGTTAACAAATCTTAAAATAGCCTCATTATCGTTAATATTCAAATTAGAAAGAGCTACATCACCAGAATCTGAAAGGTTTTCGTTAGGAGTTCTGGGGGTTTTGTAAGTTCCTTTATAAGTGAGTGGATTATATATTAATCCTTTGTTTTTATTTTTTTTACTTATATCCTCTTGTAAAAATTGAATTCCATCGGTTTCAATCAGCTTAAATTCATATTCAGGATATTTCAGAAACTGATCTTGATTATTAAAAGCAAAACTCATACTTTGTAAGCCCCTTTCTATTAATCACGTTTTAGTCACGTATAAATAGTGACTTATAGGTGTTAAATTGATAGTACAACATCAAGAACAACAAATCAAGGTTCAAATGATGTTAAAAGGGGAGGTATTAATTTTGAAAAGAAGACAAACAAACCAAGAAATACGAGAGCTAATTAAAACTTTAAATCTAACTCAATGGGAAGCTGGAGAGTTATTAAAATTGAGTGAGAGCTCTTTCTCAAGGTTATTACGGAAGGAACTTACAACCGAGCACAAGAGCGAGTTGATGAAAAGAATTCAAGCCCTTATTGATGCTAACGAAGTACCAAAAGGAGTGTAGATAGCGAAATGAATTTAAGTTTCGAGGTGCCAAAAGAAGTTCTATTAATTAATAGAGCGGATTTAAAAGAAACACTTAGAGAGATGATATCTGAAATGCAGGTGGAATTAAGCGTGGATGAAGTCATGACTATTAAAGAAACCGCTGAATACCTAAAGGTCAGTGTCCCTACAGTAAGATCTTTAATAGCAAATAAAGATATTCCATTCTTTCAAAGAGGACAAGTTATTCGTTTGAGTAAATGGCAAGTGCTTGAATGGATGCGCTTTTATAACTCTTCTACAAACCAAGTTAAAGAAAAAAAATTTGAGAGGGTATAGGTTTTTGAGATGCAAGGATGGATTAAAATACATCGTATTCTAAGGAATCATTGGTTGTATGAAGAAAAGAGAGAATTTAGTCGACTGGAAGCATGGCTAGATTTATTACTCGAAGTCAATCATGCGGATAATAAGTTTTTATTAGGTATTGAACTGGTTGAAGTAAAAGCAGGTCAGACCGTCACTTCTATTCGCAAATTATGTCATAGATGGAGATGGTCGAATAGTAAGGTAGTGCATTTTTTAAACTTGTTGCAAAAAGATGGTATGGTTCAGTTAGAGAGCGACACAAAAAAGACGACCATAACCATTGTTAATTATGGTTTTTACCAATCCAACAGTAACCTAATAACGACGCAAAAAAGTCAGCTTGACACCGCAAGTCAGACAGAAAAGCACACAAACAAGAATGTTAAGAATGAAGAAAAGGAAAAGAAGGATAACTATTCTGTTGAATTTGAGCAATTCTGGAATAGCTATCCTCGTAGATTGGATAAAAAGAAAGCCTACGTATCGTTCAATCGTGCAATAAGAACCCATTCATTCGAAACGATAATGAATGGAACAGAGAAATATGCTCTCCAGGTTAAAGGGAATGACAAGCAATATGTTAAGCATCCCACTACCTTTTTAAACAATGATTCGTTCATAGACGGATTTGAAGAAAGAGGGAAAAATAATGAATCAGATATCAATGCCCAAAGGCTGGCAAGGGAATATAATCTCAACTTCTAACTACTGCCAGCTCCACACTTACATTAAAGATGGTTTGGAACATATCAAGAGAATTCCGATGCTCCTTTTTGAGGGAAAAGAATATTGTCCACGTTGTGGGGTAGAGGAAATGAATAAGGAGTTCGAAGCTAGTGTCCAAGAACAATGTTTCTTAAGTCTTTCATCTAAAAACGGAAATGTCATGCTTAAGAAGAGCATTCTTACCGACCAAACAATCTTAAAGGCCACGTTCAATACTTTTTTGACTAATATTCCTGAAGAGGTAAGAAATAAAAATACTTGCCTAGAAATATTAAGTCGATTAAGAGATGGAGAAGTAATGAATGTGTTGCTGCAAGGAAACCAAGGAGCTGGGAAAAGTCATTTGGCGTATTCAATGCTTCGTGAACTAAACCGCTTAGATAAAGATGTTATGTGTCTTTTTATATGTCTTGACGAGATGCTAAGATTAATCCGGGATTCCTATAGTAACAAGGAAAGCAAATATACTGAACAATATTTCGTAGATTTACTGTCCTCTGTCGATTATCTCGTACTGGATGATTTAGGTGCTGAGACAGGAGCAATGGGTACTAGTAAAACTGCAACAGATTTTGTTCAAAGAGTTTTATATGCTGTAAGCAATGCAAGGCAAAATAAAGTGACTATTATTACTTCCAATTTAAATAGCGAGAATCTATTTGCTATATATGATAAAAAGTTGGTTTCACGGTTATTAAAGAAAGTAGTTCATGTACCTTTCAAAGAGACTAAGGACAAGCGAATATTGGGAGTACATCCTGTTTAGTGTAGACCTATCCCAATTAACTTAAGAAAAGATGTTAACATTTGTTAAGGTTTATGTGCAGGTTTTGTAACCGTACTTTTGTAATACCGTAAATAAACACCGTCCATTCATTCTCGACGGTGTTCCACTTTTATGACCACTTTTTTATTATTCCATATAGTTATATGAACAAATCTAATATGAAATCCTTAGTTCTCGAGGGATTTTAAATAATATTACTTCCTTTTTATACCATTGAGTGATTGGCGGCATGATGTAATAAAACCCCACCAAATCATATGAATTAATTTATTAAGAAATAGTTGAACTATTTGTCAGGACGGTGTTTTTTACTTGTTTCCTAGCTTTTCGTCGAATTGATTAATTTATATATTTAATAAGCGTTTCTTCGACGGTCCAATCGACCATTTGTGAGTAGCCCTTCAATTGACTACCGCACTGGTTGCATAATTCCATAATCGCATCGTCATGTTCCATCGCTCATTCAAAAGCGTAAGATTCATCATTAGCAGTATCATTCACCGATGTCTTTGTCATGGTAATTTCAGAGTAAATTCTATAGGTTAGAATATCCTTCACTTTCCTCTTTTATTGGATAGGTTCTGCAGATTGCTGCTATGTTAAACTAACGACAAAAGGGGAGGCATGCTGAATGCAATACGATGAATTGACTGAAGATGCTAAAAGAAGAGCAGAACGTAATATACACGAACGAATAAAGGAAACACCCGAATATGAAGCGTTCTTAAAGGCATTATTTGCTTCCTTGTCCCATCGATATGAGTACGATGAAGATGGACGTATAATCGATTAACGTAATTGGTTCGTTTGCCATGAACTTGCGCACGTATTCAATACTGAACTGACGAATCTCGCTAAACTGCTACCTTATTATGGTAGCTTTTTCTTATGGAATTACAATGTGCCTTTCTTCATGAAGGAGGGATCCCTTTAGCACAGATGTTATGTCAACTCTACAACGAAGACTTAATACAAACCAGTTGCGCTATTGGACTTTGCCTTTTTACTATTTATTACAATAAAGATGTACATTTAATGCTACAATTTGATTATAGTTACTAGACTTTTCAACTAAGAGATGGAGTGTATAAATTGATTAATTTTCAAGATAAAGTAAGTTTCATTTGGTCGATTGCAGAGGTATTACGCGGGCCATTTAAGCCGGAGGATTACGGTAAAGTTATCTTACCTTTAGCGGTTTTACGCCGTTTTGACTGCGTTTTAGAAGATACAAAGGACGATGTATTAGCGAAGTTTGCTGACTTAAAATCCATCAATGAAGAAGCGCGTGAGCCGATTTTAAATCGTATCGCCAAGCAAAATTTTTACAATACAAGTAACTATAACTTTAAAAACCTCCTAAGCGATGCAGATCACATTGCTGATAACTTGCGTGACTATATCAATGGTTTCTCAAAAACTGCTCGTGATATTATGGAGTATTTTGAGTTCGATAAACAAATTGACAAGATGAATGACAATGATTTATTGTACTTAACGATTAAGCGCTTCAGTGAATTAGACCTGCATCCAGAAGTTGTTTCAAATGTTGAGATGGGTTATATCTTTGAGGAATTAATCCGTCGTTTCTCAGAACATGCTGAGGCTGGAGATCACTATACACCTCGTGAAGTGGTACGATTAATGGTTAGTCTATTATTTATGCGTGATGATGATATTTTAACGAAATATGGTCTAACTCAAACTTTATATGACTGTGCTGCGGGCACAGGTGGTATGGGTTCAGTTGCCCAAGAATATTTAAAAGAATTAAACCCCAATGCGGACCTTGAATTCTTTGCACAAGAAATTAACGGAGAATCATATGCCATCTGTAAGGCCGACATCTTAATTAAAGGTGAAGATGCTCGTAACATTCGTAGAGGGAATACATTATCGAATGACCAATTTAAAGGTGATAAGTTTGATTATCTAATTTCAAATCCTCCATATGGAGTGGACTGGAAATCATACGAAAAGCCAATTAAATCAGAGCACGAAGAACAAGGATTTGACGGTCGTTTCGGACCTGGTACTCCTCGTACAAGTGATGGACAGCTATTATTCTTACTTCACTTAATTTCTAAAATGAAGCCAGTAACAGCTGAAAATCCACAAGGGTCTCGGGTAGCAATCATTATGAATGGATCACCACTGTTTACTGGGGATGCTGGTTCTGGTGAAAGTGAAATTCGTAAATATGTACTTGAAAATGATTTAGTAGAAGGAATCGTTGCATTACCAAACGATTTATTCTATAACACTGGTATTTCAACGTATATTTGGATCTTAACAAATAACAAAACAGCTATTCGTAAAGGGAAAGTTCAATTAATAAATGCTGTAGAATTCTCAAAAAGTATGAAGAAAAGTATGGGAAATAAACGTAACGAAATTACACAAGAGCAAATTGATGAAATTGTGCGCTTTTATGGTTCCTTCAGAACTGGCGAGTATGTAAAGATTTTTGACAATGAAGATTTCGGTTATCAAAAAATTACAGTCGAACGTCCATTACGCTTAAACTTCCTCGTTTCAGAAGAAAGAATTGGGCGAGTAGCAGAACAAAAAGCTTTCCAAAACCTTGCTACATCGAAGAAAAAAGGCGATAACGGACTTGCTGAAATTGAAGCAGGCAAAGAGCTACAAGTGAAAATTATAGATGTGTTACGTAGCCTACAAAGCGACACACTTTATAAAAATCGTGAAGACTTTGAAAAGAAACTAAAAGCTGCGTTTAAAGAAGCGAGAATAACGATTAGTGCAACTTTATTAAAGGCAATCTTAGCTGGCTTTTCTGAAAAAGATGAAACAGCAGATGTATGTATGAAGAAAAAAGATGAAATTGAAGCAGATGCTGATTTACGTGATACAGAAAACGTGCCACTAAAAGAAAGTATCTACGAATACTTTGAACGTGAAGTATTACCTCATGTTCCTGATGCATGGATTGATCTTAGCAAAACAAAAATTGGCTATGAAACTCCATTCACGCGCCGATTCTTTAAATACACAGCACTACGCAGTTCACAAGAAATTATGGCTGATATTAAAGAGCTAGAATTGAGTATTGATGAACAGTTGAAGAAGGTGTTGGGGGATGAGTAAAACGATGAGTGCTTACTTGGAATATAAGGAAGTTGATAATGAGAGTATTAGCAAGATTCCTGTAGGATGGATTTGGTCTAAACTTAAATTTGTTGCATCAATAAGTGGACGTATCGGATATAGAGGATATACCGTACAAGATATTGTTGAGGAAAAGGAAGGAGCTATCACATTAAGTCCTTCTAATATATTAGATAGTAAAATAAATTTCTCTAAAAAAACTTACATTTCGTGGGATAAATACTATGAATCCCCAGAAATTATTGTTAAAAAAAGTGATATTCTATTTTGTAAAACAGGATCAACTTATGGAAAGTCAGCGATTATTGAAGAAATTCAAGAACCTATGACTATAAATCCACAATTAGTACTTATTAAACCTAATAATATTCTTCCGAAATATTTATCATATCTAATGGAAAGTTCATTTATAAAAGATCAAGTTGAATTAATTGTAGGTGGTGGTACTATGCCAACAATTTCTCAAGAAGCACTTTTGGCTATGAATGTCATTATTCCTAGCAGAAATGAACAAGAACGAATAACACATTTTTTAGATGAAAAATGTGTTGAATTAGATAAATTATTGAGAAGTAAAGAAAGATTGATTCAATTATTAGAAGAAAAACGCCAAGCAATGATTACAGAATCCGTAACAAAATGTTTAAACCCAAATGTGAAAATGAAAGATTCAGGTATGGAATGGGTTGGTGAAATACCTGAAGAATATAATGCAATAAAATTAAAATTTTTAGTTGAAACTAAAATTACTGATGGTCCACACGAAACACCAATTTTACATGATGATGGTGTCCCTTTTATTTCTGCTGAAGCTATTAAATTTGGGATGGTTGATTTTAACTACAAAAGAGGATTTATTTCAAAAGAGGATCATGAACATTTCTCTAAAAAATGCTCACCTAAATTTGGTGACATATTCATGGTTAAATCAGGAGCAACTACAGGGAAGATTGGTATAGTTGAAACTAAAGAAGAATTTAGTATTTGGTCTCCCTTAGCGTTAGTTAGAGCTGATAAGAAGAAAGTGTTACATAAGTTTCTATATTTCTATATGCAGTCAGATATTTTTCAAAAACAAGTTCAATTGGGATGGAACTTTGGTACACAGCAAAATATAGGTATGGGAGTAATTGAAAATCTATTAATTATCTGCCCCCCGTTAAATATTCAAGAAATTTTACTAGAAAGATTTATTTCAGAAACAAATCGTATTAATAGTTTAAAAAGTAAATTATTAATACAAATCCAACAACTAAAAGAATACCGCCAATCGTTAATCTATGAAGCAGTAACTGGCAAAATTGATGTACGTGATTTTGAAGTGGTACAGTAAGGGGTTGAGTATATGGCTATTGATTCATCAGAAAAAGGGTTTGAAACGAACATTGAAGCTTCCCTTATCACAAATGGTTATGAAAAACGGGTATTAGAAGGTGAAGCTAGCCGTCTTTTTAAAAAGTATGCACTAGACGTAGAGAAGCTATTTGAGTTTTTACAAGCGACACAGGACAAGCAGCTTAAAGTCCTTGAGAAATCATACAGTGCAGATTATAAGCAAAAAATACTTGGCCGTATCTGTGATAGCTTAAAAAAACATGGGGTTGTACACTGTTTACGCCATGGCATTAAAGACCGTGGCGTGACGTTAAAGCTTGTTTACAATAAGCCTCCAACAACAATGAATCATCTAATGAACGAACTATATGAAAAGAATATCTTCACTGTGAGTCGCCAAGTATATTATAGCGATAAGCATACGAATAGTTTGGATATGGTTGTGTTTATTAACGGCTTACCGCTTGTTGTAATGGAACTGAAAAACCAATTCACGAGACAAACAGTCGAGCATGCCATGAATCAGTTCAAAAGAGACCGAAATCCAAAAGAGCAGCTGTTTAAGTTTAATGAGCGAGTCATTGTTTACTTTGCGGTTGATCCAGACGAAGTATTTATGACTACTGAGCTGAAGAAATCCAAAACATACTTCCTACCCTTCAATAAAGGAAATAACAGTGGAAAAGGTAATCCAACTGTTAATAATAATTACCGTACGCATTATTTATGGGAAGAAGTCTTACTGCCTAATAGTTTGTTAGATATTTTATTCCGATTTGTGTTTGTGAAGAAGGATAATATTTTAGACTCCAATAATGAAGTCATTGGAGAGCGTAACATGTTAATCTTCCCACGTTTTCATCAGCTCGATGTCGTGCGTAAGTTGGAAACGGATGTCATAGATAAGAATGTTGGTCAAAACTATTTAATCCAGCATAGTGCAGGTAGTGGGAAAACGAATTCAATTTCTTGGCTTTCACACCGTTTAGCGAAGCTGCATGATGAAGATAACGAAGCAATATTTAGCAGTGTCATCGTTATTACGGATCGTCGTGTATTAGATAAGCAATTGCAAGATGCCGTATATCAATTAGAGCATAAGGCAGGTATGGTTGAGCGTATTGATAAAGACTCCAGCCAACTTGCAAATGCGATAACAGGTGAAACACGTATTATTATTACGACGCTTCAAAAATTCCCTTTTATTATGGAAAAAGTGTCGGGTCTTGATCGTAAGAAGTATGCCGTTATTATTGACGAAGCCCATTCTTCACAAGGGGGTAAAGCTTCAACAGCTTTAACAAATATCTTATCGGATAAGACATTAGAAGATGCATATGAAGAAGACCGTATTGCGGAAGAAAATATGGATGATCTTGATGAGCAAATCGTGGAAACAATCATGAAAAGTGGTAAACAAGATAATGTTTCGTTCTTCGCCTTTACTGCGACACCTAAGCCAAAGACACTTGAAAAGTTTGGAACGCGCGGTACAGATGGTAAACCACATGCGTTCCATGAGTATACGATGCGTCAAGCAATTGAAGAAGGATTTATTTTAGATGTATTAAGCAATTACACAACATATAAGACGTTTTATAAGATTGCGAAACAAGTAGATGATGATCCATTAGTGTCACAAAAGCAAGCAACGAAAAAGCTCGCCCAATATGTGTCGCTGCATCCACATAACATCTCGCAGAAGACTGAAATAATCATTGAGCATTACCGTAATTTCACTCGACAAAAAATTGGTGGACGTGCAAAAGCAATGGTCGTTACTGGAAGTCGTCTGCATGCGGTTCGCTATAAGATCGCATTTGACCAGTACATCGATAAGATGGGCTACGACGATTTAAAGACGATTGTTGCGTTCTCTGGAATTGTAAAAGACGGCGAACTTCCTTTCACAGAATCTGACATGAATGGTTTTAGTGAAAAGGAACTTCCTGATAAATTCAACTCTGATGAATATAAAGTGTTGCTAGTTGCAGAAAAATACCAAACAGGCTTTGATGAGCCATTGCTTCATACGATGTATGTAGATAAACCATTAAGTGGTATTAAAGCCGTTCAAACATTATCTCGCTTAAATCGTACATGCCCTGGTAAAGACGATACATTTGTACTTGATTTTGTGAATGACCCGGAAGACATCAAGAGTTCCTTTCAACCATATTACGAGACAACTGGTCTTGAAGAAATTACTGATCCAAATATCCTGTATGATTTACACGCAGAGTTGGAGCCGTATCAAGTGTATACAGAGGAAGAAGTACGGTCTGTAAATGAGCTTGAAATTAAGAGTGGTTTCATAAAATCTGCGAAGGAACAATCAGCCTTAAATGCATGGATAGATAAAGGAGTAGAGCGTTTTAAACGTGATTTATCAGAAGAAGAAAAAGAAGCGTTTAAAGGCTCTGTAACGAAATTTACACGTACGTATGCCTTTGTCCTACAGATTGCAACATTTATTGATGTCGAGTTGCATAAGCAATATATTTACTTGAATTATCTATTACGCAAACTTCCTCGTAGTAAGACTGGGAAAGAAATTTATATGGCTGATGATGTTGCGCTACAATATTACCGTAATCAGAAGGTATTTGAAGGTAGCATTGGATTAGACATCACTGGTGGGCAAGAATTAAAACCAACATCACATGGTACAGCTGGTGTAGTGGAGGATGAGAAAGTTCGCTTATCATCGATTCTTGAAAAATTAAACGATCGTTTTGGCACTGAATTCACGGTAACAGATTTCCTTTCACGTGATCAGGTAAAAGCAGATATGATCAATAGCGAAGATATCCAACAAAAAGCTAAAAATAACACAAAAGATAACTTTAAATTTGCTTTCGAAAAAACATTCATGGATTTCGTTATTGACCGCATGGGCAGTAACGAGAAATTCTTTATGAAGATACTTGAGAATGAAGAGTTTAAATCCTTTATTATGGAAGACATGATGAATGAGGTTTATGAGGAAGTAAATAATTAATGCATATGCGTGTAGACAGGGTAATAAGGAAACATATAAAACGCCTTAATATTGGGCGTTTTTTTTTTGGAGGGGAAATCGACAAAAAACATTAAAGAGCAAACTCTTTTCTTTAGACTTACACCACTTTTCGGTTATCCTTCAACATTGTTTAAATTTTATGCGGTTGTTCAGGATTTAGAGTCGCAGGATATGACGTTACGTGATGCAGGGTGCGAGCGTCTATTCGTTGAGAAGGTAACGGGTACATCGACCGCACCACGCACACAGCTTGTAGCAATGATCGCCAACGTACGAGAAGGCGATACGGTAGTCGTAACAAAGATAGACCGATTAGCACGCAGTATCATCGACCTCAATAAGATAGTTGCCGAATTAAACGATAAGGGCGTCAACGTCCAGTTCTTGCGTGATAACCTCACATTCAACGCAGGCGAACGTGCTAAAGGCATTAACGGATTAATATTTAACATCCTCGGTTCCTTCGCGCAGTTCGAACGCGATATCATCGTAGAACGAACGTCAGAAGGCCGTGAGCGAGCTAAGTCCGCAGGTAAGCATATGGGTCGAAAAGGTCAGCCGGATAAGAAAGTGAAGCAAGCGCTGGATCTTATGGCTAATCGCAGTACTAACGGAATGAGTGTAGGGGATATCGTCAAGATTACAGGGGTACCGAAGCCCACGATCTATGCGAAGATGAAAGAATTGCCGAAGGCGTAAGCATAATTGCTTGCGTCTTCTTTTTTGTTTATCGTCAGAGCCCAAGCCCACATTTCCGAAATTGCTCAACTGGCTATTCTTCAGTCCACGCAACAAAAAAACATTTGGGGAGTTAGAGCAAATGGTAAATGGCTATTGACAGTTCAAAATGTATGGGATTAGATGTCAGTAGAACATAAGGAGGAATCAGCAATGAAGCCAGTAATGAAACCTGAAATCACTGTTGTAAAAGTACATGAAGAAAGAATCACAACATTTGATTTCCCTGTAACCCTTACAGGATATGATCCGTATACAGACCAATTTTTCGAGGGGGAATTTAATTATTTCCACGGTTTATTAAAACCTATTTCTTACGAAGCTAATAAAGGAAAAAAGTTAAGCCCGCGTTTTTTGTCTTTGGCTATGGCTTTCATGAAAACCGTTAAAGAAGATTATGATTTGGAAAAAGGGAATAAATAAAAAAATCCGCCACTGACGAATAAAATCCGTTGTTTGCAGTAATGCCACTCAAAATTGAGTGGTCTTTTTTTGTCTAAAGATACCACTGTACAAAAACATACGTTCGCATATAATAAAATAAATATTTTCCCTTGAATGGGGCGTTCTAATGGATGAAATTGATTTCAGAACGAAACAAATTGAAATCTATATGGCTGAAACGTTCTTTTACTAACGAGGTAGTTTAGTTCACCAATCCTTCATGAGTTATAAAGAATTGGAATGTATTATCATAGCAAGTTTGCTATAAAGGGTTATAACGTGTGAATGGAGAATATTATAAGGGAATAAAAGAACCAAAATATGAAAAATAATTTCATTTCAATCTTTTTTTTAAAAAGCCGAGATATTTTAGAGCCACAAGGAGCATTTGGTTTCAAGTTTGTTCTTATTAAGTGCATAAATCAAAGAATCAAAAAAATACTTATACAGGGGATGAATTAAATGGGGTTGCAAGATGGGGCAAAAGATATTCTTTATAATTGTTTCGAGGAAATAATGGATAACTATAACCAAACAGCATTGTTGCTAAACTCTTGCGAAAGAGCAGCAGTTTATTATCATTCCAGGACTTCTAGAGTCACTATTAATACAATTGGTAATATACCAGCGGAATTTAGACTGGATACAGACATTAGCAGAAATTTTTCTAAGAAGGAATTAATTGAACAATACGAAAAAAAGCTAGCTTTAAAGCTTGCAAAAGACTACTTAGTAACCACAGCCGCTACGCTAGATGGCTTAATGGAGGACTTATATGAACTGGTGCTAACACATCAAGAGTCTGACAAATCAGAAGAACAAATCAAAAGGATGATAAGGTGGGGTGATCCAGGAATTCCTGGAGACTTAATCACAAGGCTGCCTGTGCTGGAAACGCATACAAACCGTTTAGGATATAAGCTAGAGGATTTCCTTAATACCTACGAACATTTAAGACAAATTCGGCATGCTACTGTTCATACTAAAGGTCTGTTAAGAAGTCGCCATCTTTCAAAGATGGAGACTCTTGAAGCGAAAATGAACGATAAACAAAGGGAGTCTGTGAAGCAATTTTACGTTGACGACATAGTTGTTTTATCACCTTTGACCACTTTAGTGTTAAGGCATTGGTGCCTAACCTTTATTTCATTTTTAACGGTAGCAATTACAGAAGCCATAGAGGAATAAAAACTTAAATGAAGCAGATATACATAAGTGGTTTTACAAAATAAGAATGGGTGAATTGGAATGTCATTACGTACCAAAATGTCCGGGTTAGTTAATCTTAATGAAGGTGAGAGCGAAGCTTATTTTCAAGAAAAAATGAATGAATGGATGGATCTTAACGGATGGACATTTATGAGTGCTGATCTTATCAATGTACCATCAGAAAAGTTTATACAAAATGATGCCGCTTTTATAGGTTCTGCTATTTTTCATCCCGAGTATCAAAGTGAGTCGAAAGTAAAAGTTAATCGAAGGTATTTCCTTCGTAGAGTTTGGAATCCCACCTTACCAATTATGACTGTGTTTATGATGAATCCAAGCTCAGCTAACGAACTTGTTGGTGACGCTACAGTTGATTTTGTAATGAATTATGCTCAAAAACTCAAATTTGGGTCCCTTTTAGTAGTTAATACAAGTCCAGTTATTAAAGGAAGTAATACAAATATAGATGATTTTCCAAACGATCCAGATAATTGGTTTTTTATTCAGTATGCATTAAATAATACCAATTTAGTTTTACTGGGATGGGGAAAACAGGGAATGGAGTACGGAGTTCCCCAGCTTCGATCAAATTATAAATTTAAGAAACTCCTAGAGGATAATCTTGAAAAACTTCATGTATTTGACTACGGAGGAAACTCTCGAAGAGCGTATCCTAAGCATCCGTATCCACGAGTTGAATCAATGAGATTTAATTTAAATCATTCCTTAATCCCGGTCACTTCAATAATGTTAGGAAAGTTACTTAAGGAAAAATAGGGTGAAAAACCATACATTACCAATGATACTAACAAGAAAAAATAAAATGTGAATTTTTTTTTTAGCACTCTCAACTGAGTGTGCTTTTTCATGTCTTTAATCAATTAATAAAACATTTCAAAAAGTTTATCATTTTGTATTCAGTTGGAGAATTAATTAGGTCTATTATTGGGAGAGAAAATATGGAAATCTTTAGAACGTTGTTAATAACAATCGACCTATTCTAAATCAATTGAGGATATTCAGGCAGGTTTCCACAGTACATTGTTAAGCGTAAAAATGGAATGTTTTGGAACAGTAAGTAAATTTTTGTTTAATTGTTAACTATATTTCTGTAAAATGAAAAAAAAAATGATTAATGAGGTGTTGAAATGTCTTTATTGGGTTATCACACTCTGTCCAAAGTTAATTCGGACTATTGGCGAGAATTAGGTACTGCAGTTGATTCAATCGAAGATCTTTCTTTAGACGGGGCTAGAATGAATAAACGTTTAGAAAATTTGTTGAATAGAATGACACTCGACAATGTAAACGAATTAGCTGGGCTTTATGAAGTTGAATTGGAAGAAGGTAATTCAAAGGAAAAATTAATTTCTAAATTCTGGTTATTGGAGAGCGTTAGTAAAATTGAAATCTTATTGTTGCAAGATTTTTTAAACCGAAAAAAGCGTGCAATTGATGAACTATACAGTATGAAGGCGACGGGTCATAACAATTTAAATTCATCCTTGGCTAAGGTTAAATACTTATTTCAAATCTCCCCCAAATTGTTAATGGAGGCGTTTACATACTTTCTATGGAATGAAAAAGGTTCTGGTAGCGTACATACATTAAATAAAACAATTTCTTTTCAAAACATAGTAAAGCTTACTACTGATTATAAATCAACTTTTCCAGAAAAACTTTTCTTATATTCCAACAGAAGTAACCATTTTAAGGTTCATTCTTATTTCTTATTGGATAAAAAAGAGTTAATTTTAAATATTTACAAACAAGTTAATGACAGTCCGAGGCCGGACTTTGATAGGGCGATTAGAAACAAAGAGGTTTCCTCAATTCTTTTGCGGATTGACTTGGAACAAAATATAGTCGAATTAAAAGGAGCAGGCAAGAAAGATGAAAGACACATTATTTCATATTTAGAGGAAACCTATGAAGTTAAAACGTCACAAGTACAAACAGGCGTTTTTACAAAATATGATCCCACTGCAATAACAAATGCTTTTTTGAGTGGCGAATCTGTTTCTGCTGATACTATAACTGATTTTCTAGTTACAAAAATTTCTTTCCGTAGCAGCTTGCTCCAAAGAAGTCCCAAAATATCCATAGAATTAGAGAATGAAAGTATATGGCCTTCAATAATTGACGCAAAGAAAAAAAGCGTCTTAAGTGTAAGGAGTATTAAAGATATAGATAATATTATGGTCCAAGTTAGAAATAAAAAAAGGCTTATTAGGAGTAACATTTTACCGAATGGTAATGTTATCTTTTCATTTGATGACAGCCGCATGGGAAATGAAGTGAAACAGACCTTTAAAGAACAATTCCTGAATTTATTTGGAATTCCTTTGTTTCAAGAAATTTCTAATTATGGATTTTTTGAAGGGAAAGTAGACAAGATTGATTATCTGATGTCCTTATCTAATCCTAAAATTTTGTCGAATGAAGACCAATCATTTTTTGAGAAACTGGTTTCTGAAAAATTAATAAAAGAAAAGCATAGCTTAATCCTTACCTGTAAATCATGTAATGATGTGACTGAAGTTGACCTCACGTATGATCTTACTTCCTTTAATTGTGGGTGTGAAAACACTGAGTGTCTAAGTAAAAAGAGTACGACTTTAGAAGTTGATTTAAAAACGGTTACGACATTCACAAAAAAACAATTTAACAATTTATTTACATCTCTTGGATATACTAATAATCCAAAGTCATCGACAATTAATATTAATGATGAAAAACACAAGTTTATTACATATCATAATCATGATACGAATGAAACAATCCAATTATTTATTACAAGTGACTATATCCGTCCAGCCTTTATCAAACGCCTTTCCACAATGATGATACCAACACTTATTATAACTGTTGGAATGGTTGAAGAGATGATTCAATCACTTAGGGACCAAGGTGTATATCCCATTAACTTTGGGAAAATTTATTTATCAGAACAACAGGATCTTATGCAACTTTACCTTGAAAATGTAGAAAGCATAAAATTGCAGTCAAAGACAAAAATAGCCGAATCTGCTGATTTTGCTTATATCTCTGTCAAGAAAACTCTCGGAGACCCAACTAAAATTTCTCCTTCCTATAATGACAAGATTTTTGAAGATGATGTTTTTGCTTTGCTAAAGGATTTAGTTCCGAACGGAGAGAAATGGGGGAAAGAAAAAAGCGGTAAAGCTTACCCAGAGGGGATTTTCGCCATTTCAGCCAAAAATCTCAAAGGTGATTTTAGAAGAGTTTTTTCATATGATTGTAAATTTACAAGAGCTGAGGAAGGTTATGATCTAAAAAGAGAAGAAAAACGTAAAGCTGTAGAATATGTTGAGAATTTAAATGACAATGACTATGTAAATAACTTTAGCGACACAAATGAATTAACGGCTCACATTTTCATATCGAATCTGTTCCAAGAACCTCAAAAAGATGGGATGAGGGAGTTTTTTAATGAAAAATTGGGTACAGACTACAATACAAAGCCTGTATTCCTCGATGTTGAATGCCTTTTATATCTTCATGAATCTTATAGAAAAAATGTTGAGCATATACATGCAAACAGGAACCTTTTTTATTATCAGCTCATACTCTTACTTACCAGGGAAAACATCACAAAAGATGCAATAGATCAAATATTTATTAAGTCGTTGGATAAGGACCTTGAGGAAAATAGGAAGCTAGACACCAAGAAAGTAACTGATTCCTATAAAGAGTATTAGAATACGTGGGGGTGTTTAACTTGGTTCAATTAACTGTTGACGAAAAAGCTTTAAAGAAATATCTCGGCTTTTTTGATCCTTTTATCCATGAACAGATTAAAACCTATTATAATCCTGAGTTTTTGATTCATTATGCCCCTAAAACTTATAGTTTTTCTTTTTTACAAAATGAAATAATTATTAGTACATTAGAAGGCGAAATGATTTCAGATATCAAAAGAGTTGGTTATAAAGAGCTTATTCCTGATTCCTTCCTAACTCAACTCCTTGCAATGGAGTGTACACCTTCTCGACTGAAGAGGTATAGAAGAATAGGCGTTGAGCGCCTCCGCATTGAGCTCGCAGACGAATTAAGATTGGGAGCAATCACGGCTATGGAGGCAAACGCATTTTGGAATGATTACCAAATAAAGATTAAAATTTCTCCTGCACTTGCTATGGAAAAAATCGAGATTTACTAATGTCCATTAAGCTATTGCGCCCCAAATCTAACTCATTGTGGATGAAAAGTAAAAGCACCATCTCAAGAGGAGATGATACTTTTGGAAGGATTTTTTGTGTCCTGGGGGTGCTCATTGTTTTGTCGCCCTATGGTAATGGGTGTGAACACTTTGACCACGGATTGACCACGAAACATATAGAACTATAAATAATTACATTTCAATATTATTTGTAAAAAGCAGATAAACCTTAGAACTACAAGCAACGTTTTACTTCACGTTTATTCCTATTATATATATAAATCAAAGAACGTAAAAAATACGGTCTTAAAGGCGCTCGTCGTGCACCTCAGTTCTCAAAACGTTAATCTTCGGATTTTCAAAAACCCTCAACCATTTTGGTTGGGGTTTTTTTGTGTTTTAAATTTTTTCTACTGAACAATCTTGATATCTCCTACATATGGTAATAAACAATCATTTACAAGAAGTGTGGTTAGTCATGTGTGAAAAGTGCCTATTTTAATTATCAAGGAAGACGTAAGGAGAAGATATATGTCAGTTTTTGACCCTCAAAAATTATCCGTGAATCTCATTCCCCCAGCCACATTTGCCCAACCGATTGAAGGAAGAAAATACACACTTACTCACTCTGATCTTACGGGTGAATTATTTTTAGATATTGGAGATGTATATAACGACAAAGCCATCAATCAAAAAATGAGAGATGAAGTACTTGGTGAATGGAGAAAAGATGAACAGAGTCAATTTGCCTTGATTGGTAAAGCCTATGTAGACGGCGGAGAGTTTGATGAAATGATTGCGGCCATTCGTTATAATATATTTAAAAAAGAAATGGCAACTGCTCTAAAAGGGATCATTTTTGGAGACATCCCTTTTTATGAAAATTATCCCCTTCTACTGGATGCGCCTATATATGTATATTACGAATCCACATTTCCACAATTTCATCAAGTATTCTACTATGGCACACCACGTCTTTATTTAAAGCCTAAGGATGAGTGAAGATTAATAGCAGGTGTTTCAAAATTTTTATAAAACAAGTGGAGGTTAAGGGTGATCCCTATCCTCCACTTGTTTTTTTGTGGTTTTTATAAATATTCGAAAATTGGAAGGAAGACTAATTTATTAACTGATGAGAACAAGACACCTTATCAAAAATTGCCCAGGAAATAATCGTTAAGGAATAGTAGAATCTGTAATTGCGACATCAGATAGATCAGACGTTCCAAAAATCAACAGTGTAATCAAGATTAAAAGAAAAACACCTTTGATAAAGCTCATTCCGTCAAAACTTCGTTGACCATAACTATGCACATTTATCACGTCCCATTATTATTCATTCTCTTACTTAAGGCATCGAAAACCTCGTCCAGTGTAATATCTCCATTTTGATTCAAAAATTCAGTTAGACTATTCGCTTTTTCTTCTTTAACTGTCCGGTACTTGCCAACTAACTCCACGCTTATTTCAGGAGTGTCACGATATAAAGAAACGGAATTCACTTTCAGTTTTCCTAGCAGAAGGAGAGATGCTGCAATAATTTCTAAGTCCTTCCCTTTTAATAAATCATGAATGGTATATGAAGGATTGATTTTATGATGCAAATGATTATTCCTCAACATGTCTCCCCCCTACGTCTAGAATATGTTATTTCTTTAAAATGGTTTGTATTCCGTTCATATCATATCTATGAATAAGTAAGATTGATTCAGGAAAAGATAGAGGTTGAGTCTTTATATAGAGGGGAATCAACCAAATGAATTTGGACGACTATAGTTTTGTTGAAATGCTGATAAGAACGACCGTAACTTTTTCTGTCCTTCTAGGACTGGCTCGAATTCTGGGGAAAGAGCAATTGAGTCAACTGACATTTTTTAACTACATTACAGGAATCACGATTGGGTCCATTGCTGGTGAGATCGCTTCACATGATGACACTCATTATTTAAATGCTATAACTTCGTTAATATGGTGGTCTTTGTTGACGGTCTTAGTTAGTTTCATTTCTATAAAATCGAATAGAGCAAAGTCGCTTTTAGATGATAAGCCGTTAATTGTCATTAAAGAAGGGAAAATTTTAGAAAAAGCACTAAAGTCATCACGACTACCAATAGGTGATTTAAATATGTTGCTGAGAATACAAGGCATCTTTTCAGTTAAGGATGTTCACTTCGCAGTACTCGAAACCAATGGGGAACTAAGTGTATTTAAAAAGGTATCACAGCAATCTGCAACAAAACAGGATGTAAAAGCACCAACGGGTACCCCAAAATATATGCCTAGTACGATCATTGCAGATGGCAAGGTAGTATTGAAAAATTTACATGGAGTAGGATTGACTGAGGAATGGCTACATAAACAACTAGTCAAACACGGGGTGAATTCGGTGGAACAAGTATTCTATGCAGAAGTGGAATCAGATGGTTCACTTTACCTGGACTTAAGAGAAGATGAGTTACCAGTAAAATAATATAACGAAGGCTTAACACTTTTGCTCATAGTTCGGAATGGACATACGTATAGTGAGTGTAAAAGGTGGTGTCGCAGCGTTGAAACGATGGATTGCAATTTTATTGTTGATGGTTTTGTCGGTAACCGTAGTGGTGTATGAAACGCAAGCATCTGATCGTGCATTCTTTTTACCAGCCCCATTAGCAGGAATAAAAGTTGTAGTGGACCCTGGTCATGGAGGAATTGATGGAGGAGCATCTGTTGGAGAAGTGATTGAAAAGGATATTACCTTGGCCTTAGGGAAAGCGCTTGAAAAAGAGTTGAAAAAACAAGGTGCTGTCGTGGTCATGACACGTTCTCAAAGTGGGGATGCGTTAGAAGAACATAATCCAAAAGCAACATTCCCTACCATTCGTGCAAGAAAGATGGCAGATTTAAAACTGCGTGAAGAAATGATCACAAATACAGATGCTGATCTATTTATCAGTGTGCATGTGAACGCTGTTCCAGAAGCTAGATGGAGAGGCGCACAAGTCTTCTATCACAAGGATGGCCATGTTGAAGGAGCGGCCGTGGCTAAAGCCATTCAAGGTTCGATTCGCGAGCAAGTTGGAAATACAGAGCGAGAAGCATTAGCCATTAAACAAGTGTATTTATTAAAAAAAGCAACGGTTCCAGCAGTTTTAGTAGAAACCGGGTTTTTAAGTAATCCTGAAGAATTAAAACTACTTACCGAAAAAGACTATCAAAGCCAAATGGCGAAAGCGATTGCGGATGGGATCGAAACGTATGTGAATGGGGAAGTTCAATAATTTCTACTTAAGCACAAGATGCTCACTAAATGTATCGTCCTGAAAGAGAATCCTACGACGCAACTTACTAAATCTAGATATGATATACTATAGGACGAAATGTACATAGAAGGAGTGTCTCAAAATTGATGAATGAACAACAAGTAAGAGAACTGATTGGGCAACTACAAGACCCTTTTTTACATAAAACTTTACTCGAAACAGATGGTCTTAAAGAAGTGTCCATAAAAGAAGAGAAGAATCATGTCAGTGTAAAAATTGCGATCGCTAAAGTTAATACCGCAGAACAAATGCAACTGCAAATGAAAGTGGTAGATGCACTTAAAGAAGCAGGATTTGGAACAGTTGGTATTCGCTTTGAAGAGTTGCCTCAAGAAGTATTAGCTAAATTCCGTGGTACGGCAACAGAATCAGCTGCTCAAGATTTGTTATCTCCATTGAACAAAGTCGAATTCATTTCGATTGCATCAGGTAAAGGTGGCGTTGGGAAATCAACGGTATCTGTAAACTTAGCAATCGCCCTAGCACGTCTAGGGAAAAAAGTAGGCTTAATCGATGCGGATATTTATGGATTTAGTGTTCCTGACATGATGGGTATTCAACAAAGTCCGGTCATTCGAGGAGAAAGCATTATTCCAGTGGAACGCTTTGGCGTCAAAGTAATCTCAATGGGATTCTTTGTTGAAGATAATGCTCCTGTTGTATGGCGTGGACCGATGCTAGGTAAAGTACTAGACCAATTCTTCAAAGATGTTGAATGGGGAGACCTGGATTACTTGTTGTTAGATTTACCGCCAGGTACTGGGGACGTTGCATTAGATATTCACCAAATGATTCCGTCATCTAAAGAAATCGTCGTAACAACACCACATCCTACTGCTGCATTTGTTGCTGCTCGAGCAGGTGCAATGGCATTGCAAACAGACCATGAAGTATTGGGTGTTATTGAAAACATGGCATGGTTTGAATCAAAAAACTCAAATGAAAAGGAATATGTATTTGGCAAAGGCGGAGGTCCAAAGCTAGCTGAAGAACTTCGCACGGAATTACTTGGTCAAATTCCTTTAGGTCAACCGGATTGGAATGAAGCGGATTTTGCACCTTCGGTATATGCAGAAGAACATCCGACCGGTAAGATTTACTTAGAAATTGCAACAAAAGTCATCGACAAAACAACAAAATAGTCATCAAGAATCCCCACTTGCTTCTACGCGAGTGGGGTTTTATTGATTATTGACCTTCTGCCTTTTTCTGTTCGCCACCTTCCGAACCTCCGCCTCCACCTCCACCTCCAGATTTACCACCTTCTTCTTCAGCGGTCATCCCAGCGGACTTCACCATTTCTTGCCATTTCGCTTTTAGGAGCGGGCTATCAATGGTTTCTTGAACAATTTCTTGGATTTCCTTACGCATGGTTTGAGCTTGTAAAATGGTTTCTAACTGCTTTTGCATCTCTGCTTGACCAAAAAAAGTTTCCATTTCTTTTTGGAAAGCAGGGTCCTTCATTAATTCAGTCATAATATCTTGCTGCTGCTCTTTCATGCTTTTGGCGAACGTTTCCGAAAATTTTGGGTCTTTGAAGGTATCTTTCCAAAATTTCTTCGCATCCTCTGAAAGAAGGGTTCCTTCAATCGATTTTTGTACGTCGTCGTGTTCAAGCACTAATAACTCGCGAAACTCGGGATCAGAAAGCATTTGTCTCATGACCTTTTTTCCGTCTTCCGTTTGCAAAGCATCCGTCATCATTTTCTTTGTTTCCTCATAAGAAGGTGCCGTTTGTGGAGCGCCATTACACCCTGCTAATACCAATAAAATCAAAAGAATCGACCATTTTCGCATATTATCCCTCTCTTCTCGTACGCAGCTTTTCATTTATTGTTCACAAAATAACGTAGATTATGTAGATAACCTTACGTAAAATAGATTTTTTACGAATACGTTGATACAATTAAAGAAGAAACTCGTGAAAAACGGAGGATTTAATGCTGTGACGATTCGAAATTGGTTTATATTTTTCTTCAAGGCACTCATGATAGGTGGAATAGTCACTGGTGTACTTGGATTAATTATTCGTTGGGAAGATGCTTTTGCACCTTATTTGTCTAGTGGAGAATACGGCGAATTTTTAGCTGCATTTCTGTGGATGGTGATTGTTGGATTTACAATGAGTGTGGTTAGCCAAATGGGCTTTTTTGCATATTTAACAGTTCATCAGTTTGGCGTAAATATTTTTAAATCGCTTCGCCTTTGGAACTGGGTACAATTATTAATCATTGCAATCGTTATTTTTGACTTAGTTGTTTTCCGTTTCATGCCTAGTGCAGAAACGAACAATCAGTTATTCCTATACTTAGGACTTCTAGTCTTTTTACTGGCAACAGCTTTAATCGTTGCTTACTTCAAAGCAAAATGGACAAACAAACAAGCGTTCATTTCAGCATTGTTCTTCATGATTGTCGTAACAACACTCGAGTGGTTACCAGTGTTAATGGTAAGAGAAAATAACATTGATAGCTGGGTTGCGTTATTATTATTCCCAATATTAGCGGTCAATGCCTACCAATTATTAAAATTACCAAAATATAATGCCAAATCAGAAGTGGATCGCATTAATTTAGAAAAACGTCGCAAAGCGCGTGCAGATGCAGCAAAGGCGTAGGGATATATTATAGAAAACAGAGCTTGCGCCATTTTCCGGTGCAAGCTCTGTTTTCAATTGATGGGTGAATCATCGCTCAGTTAGAAATATGGCTTTCTTGGTTAGAATAATCGAGGTCTCAGTTAGAATTTTGACGATCTCAATTAGAAAAATCGCCATCTCAGTTGTAATTGTTGAAGAAGTATACGCCAACAGCAAAGGCTGCGTAAGCGAAGCGGGCAGCACCAATTCGTGTTTTAAGATCTGAATTGCCCCGCCGCTAGCGCTTGGCAGGTGTTGCTTTGTGGGTGAATCGTCGCTTGGTTAGAATAATTGAGATTTCAGTTAGAAAAAAGGGAATCTCAGTTGGAATTTTAACCACCTTGGTTGTAATTTATGTAGCAGAATCCTCGAAAATAGTAGCTACCGATTTTCATGGATACGTCTTTGTATTCGTTTTAAAGGCGAACAGAGTTTCTTCTATCGTTTGGAACGGGTAAGCATTTTGAAACGCTTGTAATTTTTTGAAATTTACTCGTTGTTCTTTATGAAGTGCTGCGCTGACGATATCACCTTGTGCGATTTTCGGGAAATCTCCAGTTGTCCAAAAAACTGAAGCGCTCACTAAGTTCATCTCATGATCCCACACATTTTCTTTCAGTTCAGATGGAAAGTCATAGTCTGCAGTTCGAAACCATAATGGCTTATTTTCAAAAGCCTCTTCGTATTTTTTTATTTCTTTTGTCAATAAATCCGGAGTTTCTAGATACATCTCTCCTTTGCTGCCAAGCAATCCAACAGGTATTTTCTTTTCGATGATAAGATTTACGGTTTTTGGAGAACGTTCAATCCAATCTGCATCTAAAAACAAAAGTGGATAAGGAGATTCTAAGTTTGTAATCCATTCTTCAACATCTTCGCGGCCGAAGGATAGATCAACAGTTAACGTCATTCCATTATTACCAGAGGCGATAACATCAGGTTCATCCGTTACTCGGAACACAGAAAAAAATTGTTCCTTTGGTTGAATAAAAAATAAGATACTGAACACAATACACAGGGTGAAAACATATCTCCATTTCAATAGATATCCTACCTCTCTTAATGCAAAAAATAATTCTTCAATTAAATTTATGAAATCGTGTTGACATTCATGAATGAGAGGTGGTAAGATACAAAAGTCGCCAAAACAAGTGACAACAATGAACCTTGAAAACTGAACAGCAAAACGTCAACGAAATATGCGGAAAGCACTTCGGTGCTTAAAGCAAAAAACGTTTTCTTCCGCCGACACCTGTCGGTATCGAAAACAAACTTGAACTTAACCGTTCATTATAAACGTCAAAATTTTTGACGCCAGCAACAAAGTCGAGCTAATCGACTCACCTATTATGGAGAGTTTGATCCTGGCTCAGGA